>VFQU01000510.1_pt1 | contig 33647 bp, 24 predicted proteins | sample 3512311 | NCBI WGS metagenome assembly VFQU01 (sample SAMN10412377, study PRJNA504923) | tailings metagenome | isolation source: Relicate 3 Philex TSF3 active mining site | place: Philippines: Tuba, Benguet | collected 2017-08-29
GCAACGGCGTCGAGTTCTTCTACCTGCGCCCGCGCGACATCGCCACCTACGTGGGCTCCGGCGCGCTCGACGTCGGCATCACGGGCCGCGACCTGCTGCTCGACTCCGGGTCTGCGGCGGTCGAGATCCAGTCGCTCGACTTCGGCGGCTCGACGTTCCGCTTCGCGGCGCCTCCCGGCTCGGTGGCGGGGCTCGACGACCTGCAGGGTCTGCGGGTCGCGACCAGCTACCCCGGGCTCGTCGGCGACTTCCTCGCCCGGCACGGCGTCACCGCGACGCTGATCCGTCTCGATGGCGCGGTCGAATCGGCCGTGCGCCTGGGCGTGGCGGATGCGGTGGCCGACGTCGTCTCGACCGGCTCCACGCTGCGCGCGCAGGGCCTGGAGATCGTCGGTCCGGTCATCCTCGACTCGACAGCGGTGCTCATCAGCGCCCAGCCGGAGCTCGCGGGCATCGCGACCCTGCAGCGCCGTCTCCAGGGCGTGCTGGTCGCCCGCCAGTACGTGCTCATGGACTACGACCTGCCGGCCGAGCTGCTCGAGCGCGCCACCGCGATCACGCCGGGCCTCGAGTCGCCGACGGTTTCGCCGCTGGCCGACGGCTCGTGGGTCGCGGTGCGGGCCATGGTGCCGCGCGACGAGACGAACCACGTCATGGACGCCCTCTACGAGCTCGGCGCCCGCGCCATCCTGGTCAGCTCGATCCACGCCGCCCGCATCTGATGAGCGTCTCGGTCCGCGTCATCCCCTGCCTCGACGTCGCCGCCGGCCGCGTCGTGAAGGGCGTCAACTTCCTGAACCTGCGCGACGCGGGCGACCCGATCGAGCTCGCGCGCACCTACTACGAGCAGGGTGCCGACGAGATCACCTTCCTCGACGTGAAGGCGACCGTGGACAATCGCGAGACCATGTTCGACCTCGTGCGGGCCACGGCCGAGCAGGTGTTCATCCCGCTGACCGTGGGCGGCGGGGTGCGCGCGGTCGACGATGTCGCCCGGCTGCTCGCGCACGGCGCCGACAAGATCGGCGTCAACTCAGCGGCGATCCGGCGCCCGGAGCTGATCGGCGAGATCGCCGACCGCTTCGGCGCGCAGGTCTGCGTGCTCTCGCTCGACGTGACGCGCGACGCCGCCGCACCGAGCGGCTTCGTCGTGACCACGCACGGCGGCCGCGAGCGCACCGACATCGATGCGATCGCCTGGGCCAGCGAGGCCATCGAGCGGGGCGCGGGCGAGCTGCTCGTCAACTCGATCGACGCCGACGGCACCAAGGAGGGCTTCGACCTCGAGCTCATCACCGCGATCGCCGAGGTCTCGAGCGTGCCGGTGATCGCCTCGGGCGGTGCGGGAGCCCTCGAGCACTTCGCGCCCGCGATCGCCGCCGGGGCACACGCCGTGCTGGCCGCCAGCGTGTTCCACAACGGCGAGCTCACGGTCGGCCAGGTGAAGGACGCGCTCCGCGCGGAGGGGATGGACGTGCGATGACGACGACCGACATCGACGGGGTGCTCGCGCGCGTGCGCTTCGACGCCGCCGGGCTGCTGCCCGCCGTGATCCAGCAGCACGACACCGGCGAGGTGCTCATGGTCGGCTGGATGGACGCCGAGGCGCTCCGTCGCACGCTCACCGAGGGTCGTGTGACCTTCTGGAGCCGCTCCCGCCAGGAGTACTGGCGCAAGGGCGACACGAGCGGGCACATCCAGCTCGTCCGCGGTGCGGCGCTCGACTGCGACGGCGACACCCTGCTCGTGCAGGTCGATCAGGTGGGCGTCGCCTGCCACACCGGCGCGCGCTCGTGCTTCGACGTCGACCCGCTCACTCCGGTGATCGGAGAGGCCGCGTGACGACGACGACGCGCGAGGAGTTCGCCGCGCAGCTCGCCTCCGCGCGGGTGGTGCCGGTCATCCGCACCCTCTTCGCCGACGCGCTCACGCCGGTGGGCCTGTACCGCTCGCTCGCCGAGGGCCGCGCGGGCGGGTTCCTGCTGGAGTCGGCCGAGCAGGGCGGCATCTGGTCGCGCTACTCGTTCATCGGCGTGCGCTCCTTCGGGGTGCTCACGGAGCAGTCCGGGCGCGCCGTCTGGATCCCCGGCTCCCTCGATGCCGAGCGCGCCTTCGGCGGGGCGATCCCGGAGGGCACCCTCGCCGCTCTCGACACGCTCTACGCCCGCTGGCGGAGCCCCGAGGTGCCCGGCCATCCGCCGCTCACGGGCGGGCTCGTCGGGTTCATCGGCTGGGACGCCGTGCGCCAGGTCGAGAACCTGCCCGATGCGCCGCCGAGCGACTTCCCGTGCCCCGAGCTCGCCATGGCCTTCGTCAGCGAGCTCATCGTCATGGACCACCGCCAGGGCACCGTCTCGCTCATCGCGAGCGCCCTCGCCGACGGCGTCGACGACGAGGCGGCGCTGTGGGCGGATGCCCAGGCCCGGCTCGACGCCCTGGAGGCCGCTCTCGCCGAGCCCGCAGAGCCCGGCATCGCGCGCATCGACCTCACCACCGCTCCGCAGCCGCACCACCGCTCGACCCCGGCCGAGTTCCTCGCCGCGGTCGAGCGGTCGAAGGACTTCATCCGCGACGGCGACGTGTTCCAGGTGGTCATCGGCCAGCGCTTCGACCATGAGCTGACGGCGAGCCCGCTCGATGTGTACCGGGTGCTGCGGGCGCTGAACCCCTCGCCCTACATGTACGCGCTCGCGCTCGAGACGGCCGCGGGCGAGCCCTACGCGATCGTCGGCTCCTCGCCCGAGGCGCTCGTGAAGGTCACGCACGGGCGGGCCTACACCCACCCGATCGCCGGGTCGCGGCCGCGCGGCGAGACCCCCGAGCGTGACAGCGAGCTCGCGGAGGAGCTGCTCGCCGACCGCAAGGAGCAGGCCGAGCACCTCATGCTCGTCGACCTCGGCCGCAACGACCTGTCGAAGGTCTGCCGGGCCGGCACCGTCGAGGTCACGGAGTTCATGCAGGTCGAGCGGTTCAGCCACATCATGCACCTCGTCTCGAGCGTCGAGGGCGACCTGCGCGACGACGCGACGCCCATCGATGTCTTCCGCGCGACCTTCCCCGCCGGCACCCTGAGCGGAGCGCCGAAGCCCCGGGCCCTCGAGATCATCGACCAGCTCGAGCCGGCGCGCCGCGGCGTCTACGGGGGAGTGGTCGGCTACTTCGCCTTCTCCGGCGACCTCGACCTCGCGATCGCGATCCGCACCGCGTACCTCGCCGACGGTGTCGCCCGGGTGCAGGCCGGGGCGGGCCTGGTCGCCGACTCGGTGCCCGAGGTGGAGTTCCAGGAGACGATCTCGAAGGCCGCGGCACCGCTCCGGGCCGTCGCCATCGCGAACGCTCTCGCCCGGGGTGAGCGATGACCGCCGTCGCCGAGGGGCGGGCGCGCCGCATCCGGATGCTCGCCCTGCTGCTGCCCGTCGTGGCCGCCGCGGCGGCCTTCCTCGCGTGGTCGCAGCCCTGGGTCGCCCTGACGCTCGACGATGGCCGCGTCGTCGTCGCCGGAGGCGACGTCGCCGCGCCGGCACTCCCGCCGTTCGCGCTCGCCGCTCTGGCCCTGGTCGGGGCCCTCGCGCTGGCGGGCACGGTCTTCCGTGCGATCCTCGGCATCATGCAGGCGCTGCTCGGCGCCGGGGTGATCGCCTCGGGGGTGCTCGTTCTGAGCGACCCGGTCGCCGCCGGAGCAGGCTCGGTCACCGCCACCACGGGTGTGGCGGGCACGGAGGCGGTGCGCGGCGTCGTCACGGCGGCCGCGACGACGCCCTGGCCCGCCGTCGCGATCGCCGCCGGGGCTGCGGCGGTACTCATCGGCATCGGCATCGTCGCCACCGCCCGCCGCTGGCCGGCCCGCACGCGGCGCTACGACGCGGTGCGCCTGGCGCCGGTGGAGGGCGAGCAGCGCCTCGATCGGCTCGACGCCTGGGACGCGTTGAGCGACGGCGACGACCCGACGGCACGGTAGACTCGACGCGATCCCCGCCCGACCCACCAGGAGTGATGATGAACGCGCAGAACGACCCCGGCCACGGACACTCGCCCGCCGCCTGGACCGCCGTGACCATCATGCTCATCGGCTTCACGATCGGAACGGTCGCGTTCTTCTTCGAGCAGGCGTGGCTCGTGTGGGCGAGCGCGGGCATCGTGCTCGGCGGCTGGGTGATCGGCGGCGTCATGGCGAAGGCCGGCTACGGCGTGAAGGGCCCCAAGTACCAGCCGAAGGCGCACTCCTAGGTGCTCGACGGGCTGGTCGCCGGCGCCCTCGCGGACGCCGCGCGGCGCCGTGAGGCGCGCCCGCTGGCGGCGGTGGAGCGCGCGGCGCTCGACACCGCGCCGGCGCTCGATGCGCGCGCGGCCCTGAAGCGCGACGCGACGATCAAGGTGATCGCCGAGGTGAAGCGCGCGAGCCCCTCCCGCGGGGCGCTGGCGGAGATCCGCGACCCGGCCGAGCTCGCGCGGCAGTACGCGCAGGGCGGCGCCTCGGCCATCAGCGTGCTGACCGAGGAGCGCCGCTTCGGCGGCAGCCTCGCCGACCTCGAGGCGGTGCGCGCGGCGGTCGGCATTCCGGTGCTGCGCAAGGACTTCATCGCCGAGCCGTATCAGGTGCTCGAGGCCCGGGCGGCCGGTGCCGACCTGGTGCTGCTCATCGTCGCGGCGCTCGACGACGCCCTCCTCCGCGAGCTGCACGCGCTGATCCTCGAGCTCGGCATGACCCCGCTCGTCGAGACGCACGACGCCGACGAGGTGCGCCGCGCCATCGACCTCGGCGCCGGTGTCATCGGCGTCAACGCGCGGGACCTGTCGACCTTCGAGCTCGACCGCGACCTGTTCGGGCGGCTCGCGCCGAGCATTCCGGAGGGAACCGTGCGGATCGCGGAGTCGGCGGTCAGCACCCTCGCAGACGTCGAGCACTACCGTCGGGCAGGAGCCGACGTGGTCCTCGTCGGCGAGGCACTGGTCACCGGTGGCGATCCCATCGCCACCCTGAATGCGTATCGGGCGGTCTCATGAAGCTCCGTGATCACGTCGGGCCCTACTTCGGCGGCTTCGGTGGCCGGTTCGTGCCCGAGTCGCTCATCGCCGCGCTCGACGAGCTGGATGCGGCGTACCAGGCGGCCAAGACCGACCCGACGTTCGCGGCGGAGCTCGACGAGCTGCATCGCACCTACACCGGCCGCCCCTCGATCATCACCGAGGCGAAGCGGTTCGGCGGGCACGCCGGCGGCGCGCGCATCATCCTGAAGCGCGAAGACCTCAACCACACCGGCAGCCACAAGATCAACAACGTGCTCGGCCAGGCCCTGCTCGCCAAGCGACTCGGCAAGACCCGCATCATCGCCGAGACCGGCGCCGGCCAGCACGGCGTCGCCAGCGCGACCGCGGCGGCCCTGTTCGGCCTCGAGTGCGTCGTCTACATGGGCGAGGTCGACACCGAGCGCCAGGCGCTCAACGTGGCCCGCATGAAGCTTCTCGGCGCCGAGGTCGTGCCGGTCACGGTCGGCTCGCGCACGCTCAAGGACGCGATCAACGAGGCTCTCCGCGACTGGGTGGCGAACGTCGAGACCACCCACTACCTGCTCGGCACGGTCGCCGGCCCGCACCCCTTCCCGACGATGGTGCGCGACTTCCACTCGGTCATCGGCATCGAGGCCCGCGAGCAGGTGCTCGCCCTGACCGGCCGGCTGCCCGACGCCGTGGTCGCCTGCGTGGGCGGCGGCAGCAACGCGATGGGCATCTTCCACGCCTTCCTCGACGACGAGGGGGTGCGCCTGGTGGGCAACGAGGCCGCCGGTGACGGGGTCGACACCCCGTACCACGCCGCGACGATCACGAAGGGGCGCCCCGGCGTGCTGCACGGCGCCCGCAGCCTGATGCTGCAGGACGAGGACGGCCAGACCATGGAGTCGCACTCGATCTCCGCCGGCCTCGACTACCCGGGCGTCGGCCCCGAGCACGCCTGGCTCGCCGACATCGGGCGCGCCGAGTACCGCCCCGTCACCGACGCACAGGCGATGGATGCCCTCCGCCTGCTCAGCCGCACCGAGGGGATCATCCCGGCCATCGAGACCGCGCACGCGCTGCACGGCGCCCTCGAGCTCGGCCGCGAGCTCGGTCCGGAGGCGATCATCCTCGTCTCGCTGAGCGGACGCGGCGACAAGGACATGGAGACCGCGGCACGCTACTTCGGCCTGCTCGACGCCGCCGCGGGGAAGGACAGCGCGTGAGCCACGTCGCCGACACCATCCGCACCCGCAACGCCGAGGCCGCGGGGGCCCTCATCGGCTACCTGCCGGTCGGCTTCCCCGACCTCGACACGAGCGTCGATGCCGCCGTCGCCCTGCTCGAGAACGGGGTCGACGTGCTCGAGCTCGGCCTCCCGTACAGCGACCCGGTCATGGACGGCGCGATGATCCAGCGCGCGACCCAGACCGCGCTGTCGAACGGCTTCCGGTTGCGCGACGGCTTCGAGGCCGTCGAGCGCATCCGCTCGCGGGTCGACGCTCCCGTGCTCGTCATGACGTACTGGAACCCCGTGGTGCAGTACGGCGTCGATCGCTTCGCCGCCGATCTGCGCAATGCCGGGGGAGCGGGCCTCATCACACCCGACCTGATCCCCGACGAGGCCGCCGACTGGATGGCCGCCTCCTCCGCGAACGAGCTCGACCGCGTCTTCCTCGCCGCGCCGTCGTCGAGCGACGCCCGCATGCGCCAGGCTGTCGAGGCCAGCCGCGGCTTCGTCTACGCCGTCTCGACCATGGGCATCACCGGCGCCCGGGCCGACGTCGACGCCGCGGCGCGCGGCGTCGTGTCCCGCCTGCGCGAGGCTGGCGCCGAAAACGCGTGCGTCGGCCTCGGCATCTCGACGCCCGACCAGGTCGCCGACGTACTGAGCTACGCCGACGGCGCGATCGTCGGGTCGCGCCTCGTCGCCGCGCTCGAGGAGGGCGGCGTCACCGCGGTGGCGGAGGTTGCCGCGGCTCTCGCGACCGGAACCCGCCGCTAGGCTTGCCCCTGCCCCCGCAGAAAGGTTGACCGACGTGATCGTGCCCCTGAGCATCCCGAGCCCGCCGCCCGAGTGGCAGGTCTTCAACTTCGGACAGTGGCTGCGCGACATCGGCCTCACCTGGGTCAGCCTCGACACCAACATCTACGCCTACGCCCTGTGCATCCTGGCGGGCATCGTCGTCGCGGTCCTCCTGACCAACCACCGGCTCACCGCCCGCGGCGCGGAGCCGTGGATCACCCTCGATATCGCCCTCTTCGCGGTGCCCTTCGGCATCATCGGCGGGCGGATCTACCACGTGCTCACCCACCCGGACGACTACTTCTTCCCCGGTGCCGACCTGCTGAAGACGCTCTACATCTGGGAGGGCGGCATGGCGATCTTCGGCGCACTCATCGGCGGCGCTCTCGGTGTCTGGATCGGCTGCCGCGTGACCGGGATCCGGTTCTGGTCGTTCGCCGACGCCCTCGCACCGGGCCTCCTGCTCGCGCAGGCCTTCGGCCGTCTGGGCAACTGGTTCAACCAGGAGCTGTTCGGCCTGCCGACCGATCTGCCGTGGGGCCTCGAGATCGACCGCCCGAACGAGGCGATCCCCGTCGGTCTTCCCGACGACACTCTCTTCCACCCGACCTTCCTGTACGAGATCGTCTGGAACGTCACGGGTGCGATCGTCATTTTGCTGCTCGCCCGCCGTCTGGTGCTGCAGTGGGGCAAGCAGCTCGGCATCTACCTCATCTGGTACGGCACGGGCCGCAGCGTGTTCGAGTCGATCCGTCTCGACCCGAGCGAGCTCTTCCTCGGCATCCGCGTCAACGTCTGGGGCGCCTGGATCGCCGTGCTGATCGGCGTGCTCATCATCGTCGTGCAGTCGCGTCGCCACCCCGGGCTCGAGCCCTCGGTCTACATGCCGGGCCGGGAGTGGTCGCCCGAGGCTGGGGTAGACTCCGAAGACGTCTACACCGACGCCGACGACGAGGGCAATGGGGCTCCCGCCGCCGCCGGTACCTCCGGCACGACCGACGCCACAAGCGGGTCCGCCGCGAAGCCGTGATGCCTCCCGCTCTCGTCACCGAGCACCGCGGGAGGTGAAGAGGATCGCCACCACACTCGATCCGGCATCAGCGGCGCTCTTCGAGCGCGCACTCATCCCTCGGGCCAGCGACGTCCCACGGCCACCACACCACGTGAGGACGGTTCGATGAATCTCCCCAACCCCTTTGAGCGCTTCTCCTCGGTGCCCGCTGCGCAGGGCATGTACGATCCGCGCCGCGAGCACGACGCCTGCGGCTTGGCGATGGTCGCCACCCTGCGCGGCACGGCCGGCCACGACATCATCCAGACCGCCCTCGACGCCCTGCGCAACCTCGAGCACCGCGGCGCGGTCGGCTCCGACGCCGGCACGGGTGACGGCGCGGGCATCATCACGCAGATCCCGGATGCGTTCCTGCGCGCCGTGCTGCCGTTCGAGCTGCCCGCCCTGGGGCAGTACGCCATCGGCACCGCCTTCCTGCCCGTCGATGAGGCGGCTCGCGCTGCCGAGAAGGCCGGCATCGAGGCCATCGCCGCGGAGGAGGGCCTCGCGGTTCTCGGCTGGCGCACCGTGCCGACCGACCCCAGCCTGATCGGCACCCTCGCGCGCGAGGCCATGCCCGCCTTCGAGCAGCTCGTGGTGCGCTCGACCCGCACGGACGAGTCGGGCGCCTCGCTCAGCGGCATCGCCCTCGACCGCCAGACCTTCCGCGCCCGCAAGCGCGCGGAGCGCGAGCTCGGCTCGTACTTCCCGTCGCTCTCCAGCCGCACCCTCGTCTACAAGGGCATGGTCACGACCCTGCAGCTCGAGCCGTTCTACCCCGACCTCAGCGACGTGCGGTTCGCCTCGAAGCTCGCGCTGGTGCACTCGCGCTACTCGACCAACACGTTCCCGTCGTGGCCGCTGGCCCAGCCGTTCCGCCAGATCGCGCACAACGGCGAGATCAACACGGTGCAGGGCAACCGCAACTGGATGCGGGCCCGCCAGTCGCAGCTCCGCTCCGACCTGTTCGGCGAGCTGCGCGATGTGTTCCCCATCGTGACGCCCGGCGCGAGCGACTCGGCCTCCTTCGACGAGGTCGTCGAGCTGCTGCACCTGGGCGGCCGCTCGCTGCCGCACGCGATCATGATGATGGTGCCGGAGGCCTGGGAGAACCAGACCGACATCGACCCGGCGCTGCGCGACTTCTACGAGTACCACGGCATGCTCATGGAGCCGTGGGACGGCCCGGCGGCCCTCGTCTTCACCGACGGGGCCCTCGTCGGCGCCACCCTCGACCGCAACGGTCTCCGCCCGGGCCGCTTCATCGTGACGGATGACGGACTCGTCGTGCTCGCGAGCGAGATCGGCGTCATCGATGTCGAGCCGAGCCGCATCGTGCGCAAGGGCCGCCTGCGCCCCGGCAAGATGTTCCTCGTCGACACGGCCGAGGGCCGACTCATCGAGGACAACGAGATCAAGGCCGAGCTCGCCGCCATGCAGCCCTGGGGCGAGTGGCTCGAGGGCCAGCGCATCAACCTCAAGGACCTCCCCGAGCGCGAGCACATCGTCCACACGCCCGCCTCGATCGTCCGGCGCCAGCGCACCTTCGGGTACACCGAGGAGGAGGTGCGGGTGCTCCTCGCGCCGATGGCGAAGTCGGGCGCCGAGCCCCTCGGCGCGATGGGCTCCGACACCCCGATCGCGGTGCTCTCCGACCGCCCGCGGCTGCTGTTCGACTACTTCACGCAGCAGTTCGCGCAGGTCACGAACCCGCCGCTCGACTCGATCCGCGAGGAGGTCGTCACCTCCATGCGCCTCGGCCTTGGCCCCGAGCGCAACCTCCTCGAGGCGACCCCCCGGCATGCGCGTCAAGTCGTGCTCGACTTCCCGATCATCGACAACGACGAGCTCGCGAAGATCCAGCACATCGACCCGCGGCCCGGCAGCTCGCTCACCACGACGATCAAGGGTCTGTACCGGGTCGACAAGGGCCCGCGCGCGCTCGAGAAGCGGCTGCAGGCGATGTACGACGAGGTCGACGACGCCATCGCCGACGGTGCGGAGTTCATCGTGCTCAGCGACCGCGACTCCACCGCCGATCTGGCGCCGGTGCCGTCGCTGCTCATGCTGGCCGCGGTGCACCACCACCTGATCCGTACCGAGAAGCGCATGCAGGTCGGCCTCATCGTCGAGGCAGGCGACGTGCGCGAGGTGCACCACTGCGCCGTGCTCATCGGCTACGGCGCCTCGGCCATCAACCCCTACCTGGCCATGGAGAGCGTCGAGAACCTCGTGCGCTCGGGCATGATCACCGGCATCACCCCCGAGAAGGCCGTGCGCAACGTCATCAAGGCGCTCGGCAAGGGCGTGCTGAAGATCATGTCGAAGATGGGCATCTCGACCGTCGGCTCCTACGCCGGCGCGCAGGCCTTCGAGGCCGTCGGCCTCAGCCAGGAGTTCGTCGACCGCTACTTCACGGGCACGTCGAGCATCCTGGGCGGTGTCGGCATCGAGACCATCGCGGCCGAGAACGCCGCCCGACACGAGCTCGCCTACCCCGCCACGGCACCCGCGAACCCGCACGAGCGGCTGCAGACCGGCGGCGAGTACCAGTGGCGGCGCGAGGGCCCGCCGCACCTGTTCAACCCGGAGACCGTCTTCCGGCTGCAGCACGCGACCCGCGCCAAGCGCTACGACATCTTCCGCGACTACACCCGGGCGGTCGACGAGCAGGCCGAGAACCTCATGACGCTGCGCGGCCTGTTCCGCCTCAAGACCGAGGAACGCGAGGCCGTGCCGCTCGACGAGGTCGAGTCGGTCGAGTCGATCATCCGTCGGTTCACGACCGGCGCGATGAGCATGGGCGCGATCAGCCCCGAGATGCACGAGACCCTCGCGATCGCGATGAACCGCATCGGCGGCCGCAGCAACACGGGGGAGGGCGGCGAGAGCCCCGAGCGCCTGCTCGACCCCGAGAAGCGCAGCGCGATCAAGCAGGTGGCCTCGGGCCGCTTCGGCGTGACGAGCCTCTACCTCACGAACGCCGACGACATCCAGATCAAGATGGCGCAGGGCGCCAAGCCCGGCGAGGGCGGCCAGCTGCCGGCCAACAAGGTGTACCCGTGGATCGCGCGTCTCCGGCACGGCACCCCGGGTGTCGGGCTGATCTCGCCGCCGCCGCACCACGACATCTACTCGATCGAGGACCTGAAGCAGCTGATCTTCGATCTCAAGCGCTCGAACCCCTCCGCGCGCGTCCATGTCAAGCTGGTCAGCCAGTCGGGCATCGGCGCGGTCGCGGCGGGCGTGGCGAAGGCGAAGGCCGATGTCGTGCTCATCTCGGGTCACGACGGCGGCACCGGGGCGAGCCCGTTGAACTCGCTCAAGCACGCGGGCACCCCGTGGGAGCTCGGTCTCGCCGAGGCGCAGCAGACGCTCATGCTCAACAACATGCGCGGCCGTGTCACGGTGCAGGCCGACGGGCAGATGAAGACCGGGCGCGACGTCATCATCGCCGCGCTGCTCGGCGCCGAGGAGTTCGGCTTCGCGACGGCGCCCATGGTGGTGTCGGGCTGCATCCTCATGCGCGTCTGCCACCTCGACACCTGCCCCGTCGGGGTCGCCACGCAGAATCCGGAGCTGCGCAAGCGCTTCACCGGCACGCCCGAGTTCGTCATCACCTTCATGGAGTTCCTTGCCCAGGAGGTGCGCGAGTACCTCGCCGCGCTCGGCTTCCGCACCCTCGAGGAGGCGATCGGGCGCGCCGATCTGCTCGATGTCGACCGCGCCGTGCGGCACTGGAAGGCCGACGGGCTCGACCTCGCGCCCATCCTGCAGGGCCCCGTCTTCCCGGAGGACGCGCCGCGCACCAAGCAGGAGGAGCAGGACCACGAGCTCGATGAGCACTTCGACAACGAGCTGATCCGGCTGAGCGCCGACGCCCTCGACCACGGGGCGCCCGTGCGCATCGACCTGCCGATCCGCAACACGGAGCGCGCCGTCGGCACGATGCTCGGCCACCACGTGACGAAGCGCCACGGCGAGCTCGGGCTCGCGCCGGACACGATCGACGTGACCCTCAGCGGATCGGCCGGGCAGAGCCTCGGCGCCTTCATGCCGCGCGGCATCACGCTGCGGCTGTACGGCGACAGCAACGACTACGTCGGCAAGGGGCTCTCCGGCGGACGCGTCATCGTGCGACCCCCGCGCGAGGCAGTGTTCCACGCCGAGCGCAACGTCATCGCGGGCAACGTCATCGGCTACGGCGCGACGAGCGGCGAGCTGTTCATCCGCGGCATCGTCGGAGAACGGTTCCTCGTCCGCAACTCCGGAGCGACGGCCGTCGTCGAGGGTGTGGGCGACCACGCTCTCGAGTACATGACCGGCGGTACCGCGGTGATCCTCGGCACCACCGGCCGCAACCTCGGCGCGGGCATGTCGGGCGGTGTCGCCTACGTGCACGACCTGCGGCCCGAACGGGTCAACGGCGACGCGCTCGCGACCGGCGAGCTCACGCTGCTGCCGCTGGACGACGAGGACCACGCCCTGGTGGCCGCGCTCCTCAAGCAGCACCACGACGAGACCGAGTCCGCCCTCGCCGCCCGGCTGCTCGCCGATGGCGACGCGGCGCTCGACCGGTTCGTGAAGGTGCTGCCGCGCGACTACGCGGCCGTGCTCGCCACGCGGCAGACCGCGCTCGACGAAGGCCTCGACCCCGATGGCGACATCGTGTGGGGCCGCATCCTGGAGGTGACCGGTGGCTGACCCCCGCGGCTTCATCGACGTGCCGGAGCGCGAGCTCCCGCCGCGTCGTCCCGTCCCGCTGCGTCTCATGGACTGGAAGGAGGTGTACGAGCAGGGCGATCCTGCCGTGCTCCGCCGCCAGGCCGGCCGCTGCATGGATTGCGGCATCCCGTTCTGCCACCAGGGCTGTCCGCTCGGCAACCTCATCCCCGAGTGGAACGACCTCACCTGGCGCGGCGAGGGCCGTCAGGCGATCGAGCGGCTGCACGCGACGAACAACTTCCCCGAGTTCACCGGCAAGCTGTGCCCCGCCCCGTGCGAGTCCTCGTGCGTGCTGGGCATCAACCAGCCCGCGGTGACCATCAAGCAGGTCGAGGCATCGATCATCGAGCAGGCCTGGAACAACGGCTGGGTGCAGCCGGTTCCGCCCGAGCGGCTCACCGGCAAGACCGTGGCTGTCGTCGGCTCCGGGCCCGCCGGCCTCGCGGCCGCGCAGCAGCTGACCCGCGTCGGGCACACGGTCGCCGTCTTCGAGAAGGACGACCGCATCGGCGGCCTGTTGCGGTACGGCATCCCCGATTTCAAGATGGAGAAGCGGCACCTGGATGCCCGGCTCACGCAGATGCAGGCCGAGGGCACCCGGTTCCGCGCCGGCGTCGAGATCGGCGTCGACATCACCTGGGACGAGCTGCGCACACGCTACGACGCCGTCGTCATCGCGACCGGCGCTCCGGAGCCGCGCGACCTGGCGATCCCCGGGCGCGACGCCCTGGGCATCCACTTCGCGATGGAGTACCTCACCCAGGCGAACCGCCTGCAGGCCGGCGACACCGTGCCGAACCAGATCACGGCGGAGGGCAAGCACGTGGTCGTGCTCGGCGGCGGTGACACCGGCGCCGACTGCATCGGCACCGCGCACCGTCAGGGTGCACTGAGCGTGACCAACCTCGCGATCGGCAAGCAGCCGCCGAGCGAGCGACCGGAGAGCCAGCCCTGGCCGATGCAGCCCACCCTCTTCGAGGTGCAGAGCGCGCACGAGGAGGGCGGGGAGCGCGTCTACCTCGCCTCGACCGTCGAGTTCCTGACCACCGAGGCGGGAGAGGTGCGGGCGATCCGCGTGGCCGAGACCGAGTACCGCGACGGCCGCCGGGTGCCCAAGGCCGGTACGGAGCGCGAGATCCCCGCGGACCTCGTGCTGCTCGCCCTCGGCTTCACCGGCGCGCGCCGCGGAACCCTCGACGAGCAGCTGGGACTGCCCTACGAGCAGAACGGAGTCATCGCGCGCGAGAGCGACTACACGACCGGGCAGCCGGGCGTGTTCGTCGCGGGCGACGCCGGTCGCGGCGCCTCGCTCATCGTGTGGGCGATCGCCGAGGGCCGTGCCGCCGCCGCCGCGGTCGACGCCTACCTCCAGGGCGAGAGCGAGCTTCCCGCGCCCGTCCGAGCGACCGACCGGCCGCTGACCGTCTGAACGTCCGCCGTCCGAACTCCCGCCGTCTGAACACCGACACCCCGAACCCTGCACCACACCTACCACCACCACCCCACGTAAGGAACCCATGAGACGCGCGAAGATCGTCGCCACCCTCGGGCCGGCGACATCCAGCTACGAGAACATCCGGGCCATCATCGAGGCGGGCGTCAATGTCGCCCGCATGAACCTCAGCCACGGCAGCTACGAGGTGCACGAGGAGGTCTACCGCAACGTGCGGCAGGCCGCCGCCGACGCCGGCCGCCCGGTCGCGGTGCTGGTCGACCTGCAGGGCCCGAAGATCCGGCTGGGCAAGTTCGCCGACGGCCCGCACGAGCTCGCCGAGGGCGACATCTTCACCATCACGACCGAGGACGTGCTCGGCACCAAGGAGCTGTGCGGGACCACCTTCAAGGGTCTGCCCGCCGACGTGAAGCCGGGCGACTTCCTGCTGATCGACGACGGCAAGGTCAAGGTCAAGGTGCTGGACACCGATGGCGTGCGGGTGCGCACCGAGGTGATCGTCGCCGGACCGGTGTCGAACAACAAGGGCATCAACCTCCCCGGGGTGGCCGTCAACGTCCCCGCGCTCTCCGAGAAGGACGAGGACGACCTGCGTTGGGGCCTCAAGCTCGGTGCCGACTACATCGCCCTGTCGTTCGTGCGCAACGCCTCCGACGTCAACCGCGTCCACGCGATCATGCGCGAGGAGGACCGCTTCATCCCGGTGATCGCGAAGATCGAGAAGCCGCAGGCGGTGGATGCTCTCGAGGAGATCGTCGACGCCTTCGACGGCATCATGGTCGCCCGGGGCGACCTCGGCGTCGAGCTGCCGCTCGAGGCGGTGCCGATCGTGCAGAAGCGCGCCGTCGAGCTGGCGCGCCGCATGGCCAAGCCGGTGATCGTCGCGACGCAGATGCTCGAGTCGATGATCAGCAACCCCATCCCCACGCGCGCCGAGACCTCCGACGTCGCCAACGCCGTGCTGGACGGTGCGGACGCCGTCATGCTCAGCGGTGAGACCAGTGTCGGGGAGTTCCCCGTCATCACGGTTTCGACGATGGCGCGCATCGTCGCCTCCACCGAGGAGCACGGCCTCGAGCGCATCCCGCCGCTCGGCACGAAGCCGCGCACCCAGGGCGGCGCGATCACGCTGGCGGCGGCCGAGGTCGCCGACTTCGTCGACGCGAAGTACGTCTGCGTGTTCACCGAGTCGGGCGACTCGGCCCGCCGCATGTCGCGGCTGCGGTTCCGTATCCCGATGAAGGCGTTCACGCCGCTGGAGAGCATCCAGCGCCGCATGTCACTGACCTGGGGCATCGAGTCGTTCCTCGTGGAGCGCGTCACCCACACCGACGCGATGTACCGCCAGGTCGATGAGGTGCTGCTGCGCGAGGGTCTCGCCGACATCGGCGACAAGGTCGTCGTGATCTCAGGCTCGCCTCCCGGAATCCCGGGGTCGACCAACGATCTGCGCGTGCACGTCGTGGGCGACGCGATCAACGCCGTCGCGCCTGTCTGGCAGAGCGGCGAATCCGCCGACTGATCACCGGATGATCGAAAGGCCGTTCCCCCCGGGGAACGGCCTTTCGCATCCGTTGCGTACCGGCTGTGGGGCTCGAACCCCGCGACGCATCGCTTCGGCGCACCGGGCGCGGCACGAGCCGCCATCGTTGTGTCGCGTACCGGCTGTGGGGCTCGAACCCACACGTCCTCTCGGACAACGCATTTTGAGTGCGCCGCGTCTACCATTCCGCCAAGCCGGCCCGGGCCGTCGCGGCCCTGCGGCATGACGATACCGTAGGCTTTTCGGCGTGAGCGACCAGGAGCAGACAGCCACCGCCCCGCGCCGGGTGGTCGTGGCGGAGGACGAATCCCTCATCCGCATGGACATCGTGGAGATCCTCCGCGACAACGGTTTCGACGTGGTCGGTGAGGCGGGCGACGGCGAGACGGCCGTCGCGCTCGCCACCGAGCTCCGGCCCGACCTCGTCGTCATGGACATCCGCATGCCGCAGCTCGACGGCATCGAGGCCGCGAAGCGCCTCACCGAGAACCACATCGCCCCGGTCGTGCTGCTCACCGCCTTCAGCCAGAAGGAGCTCGTCGAGCAGGCGGTCGAGGCGGGCGCGCTCGCCTACGTCGTGAAGCCCTTCACCCCGAACGATCTGCTGCCGGCGATCGAGGTCGCTCTGAGCCGCTACCAGCAGATCATCACCCTCGAGGCCGAGGTGGCCGACCTGGTGGAGCGCTTCGAGACCCGCAAACTCGTCGACCGCGCGAAGGGCCTGCTCAACGAGCGCATGGGGCTCTCCGAGCCCGAGGCGTTCCGCTGGATCCAGAAGGCCTCGATGGACCGCCGCACCACCATGCAGGCGGTCGCGCAGGCGATCATCGACCAGCTCGGGCCGAAGAAGGACTCGGGCAAGAAGGCCCCCGCGGAGGGTGCCGAGTAGCCGGAGCCGCGTCTCGCCGGCGGGTGCGCATCCGGATGCGCGGCTCAGCGGTCGCGGAGCATGTTCGTCATCCGCACCGTCGAGAGGCGGCGGCCCTGCTCGTCGGTCATGACGATCTCGTGCGTGCACAGCGTGCGGCCGAGGACCAGCGCGGTGCAGGTGCCCGTGACGAGCCCCTCGGTGATCGACCGGCTGTGCGTGGCGTTGATCTCGATGCCGACGGCGTAGCGCCCCGGCCCGGCGTGGATCGCGGAGGAGATCGAGCCGAGGCTCTCGCCGAGCACGACGTGCGCGCCGCCGTGCAGCAGGCCGATGACCTGCGTGTTGCCCTCGACCGGCATGGTGGCGATGCTGCGCTCGGCCGACAGCTCGAGGAACTCGATGCCCATCTTTCGGGTGAGCGCGCCGCCGCCGGTGCCGACGAGCCGCTCGACGAGCTCGGGGTCGAGGTCGGGGGGCAGGATGGTCATGCGGCCTCCGGGCGACCGTCCGTCGGGCACGAGGCTCGGCACCGGTCTCGAGATCGGGTCGGAGAGCCTGAGTAGGCTGGCCGACGTGTCGGACTCCGCAAAGCCTACCCTTCTGCTTATCGACGGCCATTCGCTGGCGTTCCGGGCCTTCTACGCCCTCCCGGTCGACAGTTTCGTGACGCGCGACGGGCAGCACACGAACGCCATCCACGGGTTCTTGTCGATGCTGCTGAGCCTCCTGGCGAAGGAGAAGCCGACCCATCTCGGCGTCGCGTTCGACATCTCGCGGTACTCCTTCCGCACGCGCGAGTACCCCGAGTACAAGGGCACCCGCGGCGAGACGCCGCCCGAGTTCATGGGGCAGGTGCCGCTGCTGCAGGAGGCCCTCGCGGCCATGAGCATCCCCACGATCACGAAGGAGGACTACGAGGCCGACGACATCCTCGCCACCCTCGCGACGCAGGCGGCGGCCGACGGCTTCCGGGTGCTGGTGGTGTCGGGCGACCGCGACACGATCCAGCTCGTCACCGACGACGTGACCCTGCTGTACCCGAGCGCCCGCGGGGTCGCCGAGCTGAAGCGCTACGACCCCGACGCGGTGCGCGAGCGCTACGGCATCAACCCCGAGCAGTACCCCGAGATCGCCGCGCTCGTCGGCGAGACGAGCGACAATCTGCCCGGCATCGACAAGGTCGGCGAGAAGACCGCCGTCAAGTGGATCACCCAGTACGGCTCGCTCGAAGGCATCTTCGCGCACATCGACGAGATCGGCGGCGTGGTCGGGCAGAACCTCCGCGACCAGCGCGACCGCGCCGAGCGCAACCGCCGCCTGAACCGCCTGGTCACCGATGTCGACCTGCCGCTGCGCCCGCACGACCTCGACCGACGACCGATGGACGTGCCCGCCGTGCGCGAGGTGTTCGAGCGCCTCCAGTTCCGCACGCTCACCGATCGCGTGCTGAAGATCGCCGAGGCGGAGGGCGCCGACATGGGCGAGCCTGCCGACGCGGCTCCGCGCACCGACCTGCCGACCGTGCGCACGCTCGTCGACGAGGAGCTCGCGACCTGGCTGGCCTCGACGGCGGGTCACGAGGTCGCCGTGATCGTGGATGCCCCCCACGGCGATCTCGCCGCGTTCGGGCTCGCCACCGCGACCGAGAGCGTGCAGGTCAACTGGGCCGCGCACCGCCCCGACTACGCCGCTCTCGAGGCGTGGCTCGCCTCGGACGCCCCCAAGCTGCTCGCCGACGTCAAGGCGGCCGCGGGTGCGCTCGCCGGCCTCGACATCGCCCTCGCCGGGGTGGTGTGGGATTCCCGACTGGCCGCCTGGCTCGCCCGCCCGGGTGCGAAGTCGTACGACCTCGCCGACCTCGTGCACGATGCTCTCGGCGAGAGCATCCCGCAGCCCGACCCGAACCAGCTGGTGCCCGACACGAGCGCGGTGAGCCCGGCGACGGTCGCCTGGTTCCTGCACCGGCTGGTGGCCGAACAGCGCGCGACCCTGCCCGAGGGCGGCACCCGCGTGCTGACCGAGATCGAGTTGCCGGCCGCCCCGGTGCTCGCGGGTATGCAGCGCACCGGTATCGCGATCGACCGCGGTGCCCTCGAGGCGGTGGGCTCCGAGCTCAGCACGGCCGCCGACCAGCTCGCGCAGCAGGCGTACGCCGAGATCGGTCGCGAGGTCAACCTCGGCTCGCCGAAGCAGCTGCAGGAGGTGCTGTTCGACGAGCTCGGCATGCCGAAGACGCGCGCGACGAAGACCGGCTACTCGACCGACGCCGCGGCCCTCGCCGATCTCCAGGAGGCGCACCCGCACCCCTTCCTCGGCCTGCTGCTGCAGCATCGCGACGCGACCAAGCTGAAGCAGATCGTCGAGACCTTGACCACCGCGATCGCGGCCGACGGGCGCATCCACACCACCTACGACCAGACCGGGACTTCGACCGGGCGCATCTCGTCGACCGACCCGAACCTGCAGAACATCCCCGTACGCACCGAGGTCGGGCACCGGATCCGCGCGGCCTTCGTCGCCGGGGAGGGCTTCGAGAGCATCCTGACCGCCGACTACTCGCAGATTGAGATGCGCATCATGGCGCACCTCTCGGGCGACGAGGGTCTCATCGAGGCCTTCCGCTCGGGGGAGGACCTGCACCGCTTCGTCGGCGCCCGCATCTTCGGGGTCGACCCGGCCGACGTGACCGCTGACATGCGCACGAAGGTCAAGGCCATGAGCTACGGCCTCGCCTACGGGCTGAGCGCTTTCGGCCTCAGCAAGCAGCTGCGCATCGACACGGGGGAGGCCAAGCAGCTCATGGCCGACTACTTCGCCCGCTTCGGCGCGGTGCGCGACTACCTGCGCAGCGTCGTCGAGCAGGCGCGGGCCGACGGCTACACCGAGACGATCTTCGGCCGCCGCCGGCCGTTCCCCGACCTGAAAAGCCCCAACCGGGTGCTGCGCGAGAACGCCGAGCGTCAGGCGCTCAACGCACCGATCCAGGGGTCGGCCGCGGACATCATGAAGGTCGCCATGAACGACGTGGCCGCCGATCTCGCCCGGGATGCCCTCCGCTCCCGCCTGCTGCTGCAGGTCCATGACGAGCTCGTGTTCGAGGTCGCCCCCGGCGAGCGCGATACCCTCGAGGCGATCGTGCGGCGGCGCATGGGGGAGGCGGCCGATCTTGCCGTTCCGCTCGACGTGCAGGTCGGCGTGGGCCGCGACTGGAACGAGGCGGCGCACTAGGCTCCTGGGCATGTCCCACACGCCTGCCGACCGCACGCCCACCCCTGTCGACGCCATCGCCGAGCGATGGGTCGAGACCCTCGTCGAGCTGAGCCCCGACACCGCGACCTACATCGGTGCGGCCGGGCGTCTCGACGAGTACACCGACTTCTCGCCGGCGGGCCGCGCCCGCTACGCCGAGGCCGCCCGCGCGACCCTCGCCGAGCTCGCCGCCGCGACGCCCGTCGACGACACCGATCGGGTGACGATCGCCGACCTGAGCGCCGAGCTGAGCCTCGACCTCGAACTGGCGGACGCCGGCTGGGACCAGCGCGACCTCAACGTCATCGCCTCGCCCGCGCAGGGCATCCGCGAGATCTTCGACCTCATGCCGACGAGCACCGAGCACGACTGGACGATCATCGCCGGCAAGCTCGGCAACGTCGCGGGTGCGCTCGAGGGCTACACCGAGACGCTCCGCGAGGGCATCGCCGCGGGCAACACGCCCGCGCGTCGCCAGGTGCAGGAGGTGCTCGAGCAGGCCCGCCGCACGGCGGCCGCCGACGGCTTCTTCCCCGAGTTCGCCGCGAGCGCGAGCGCGAGCGCGGGGGAGGGCGAGGCGCCGGTGCCGGCATCCCTGCAGGCCGACCTCGACCGCAACGCGCGCGCCGCCGCCGAGGCGTACGGCACCTTCGCTCGATTCCTGGAGGCGGAGCTGCTGCCCGCCGCCCGCGAGCACGACCCCGTCGGGCGCGAGCTGTACGCGCTCATGTCGCGCCGCTTCCTGGGTGCCGTCATCGACCTCGACGAGACCTACGAGTGGGGCATTGAGGAGCTCGCCCGCATGGTCGAGGAGCAGACCCGCATCGCGGGAGAGATCCTGCCGGGCGCGACCGTCGCCGAGGCCATCGCACACCTCGAGCAGGATCCCTCGCGCAAGCTGCACGGCCGCGAGGCGCTGCAGGCGTGGATGCAGAACCTCAGCGACACGGCGATCGAGGAGCTCTCGCGCACCCACTTCGAGATCCCCGAGCCGGTGAAGGCGCTCGAGTGCATGATCGCCCCCACCCCGGGCGGGGCGATCTACTACACCGGTCCCACCGACGACTTCTCGCGTCCGGGTCGCATGTGGTGGAGCATCCCCGAGGGCGTCGACGAGTTCGACACCTGGCGCGAGACGACGACCGTTTACCACGAGGGTGTTCCCGGCCATCACCTGCAGATCGGCCAGGCCGTCTACAACCGTGCCCAGCTGAACTCGTGGCGCCGTCTGCTCGCCGGCACGAGCGGCCACGCCGAGGGCTGGGCGCTCTACGCCGAGCGGCTCATGGAGGAGCTCGGCTACCTCGACGACCCGGCCGACCGGCTCGGCATGCTCGACGGGCAGCGCATGCGCGCCGCGCGCGTCGTGCTCGACATCGGCGTGCACCTCGGCAAGATCCACCCCGAGACGGGCGCCGTCTGGACGAGCGAGGACGCCTTCGCCTTCATGCGGAAGAACGTCAACATGAACGACGGCTTCGTCACCTTCGAGGTGAACCGCTACCTCGGCTGGCCGGGGCAGGCCCCGTCGTACAAGGTCGGGCAGCGCATCTGGGAGCAGATCCGGGATGCCGCGAAGGCGAAGCAGGGGGCGGCGTTCTCGAACAAGGCCTTCCACAAGCACGCACTCGACCTCGGCGGCGTCGGGCTCGACACCCTGCGCGGCGCGCTGCTCGGCTAGGCGACGGCGCCCCGGCTTGGTCGGGGAGGGGTGCACGGGATACGCTGGAGAGTCGTCGATTTGACGACAGTCCTGTCCGCATGCCCGGGCGACACCGTGCAGTCCGTCGTCTTGGCCTGAATTCCTGTCCGCATCGGAGCACCCACTACATGACCCCCGCAACGACCAAGGCCCCCGCGCAGATCGCCATCAACGACATCGGCTCTGCCGAAGACTTCCTGGCCGCGGTCGAACTGACCCTGAAGTTCTTCAACGACGGCGACCTCATCGAGGGCACCGTCGTCAAGATCGATCGCGACGAGGTCCTCCTCGACGTCGGCTACAAGACCGAGGGTGTCATCCCCTCGCGCGAGCTCTCGATCAAGCACGACGTCGACCCCAGCGAGGTGGTCGCCGTCGGCGACACCGTCGAGGCCCTCGTTCTCCAGAAGGAGGACAAGGAAGGCCGTCTCATCCTGTCCAAGAAGCGCGCCCAGTACGAGCGCGCCTGGGGCGATGTCGAGAAGATCAAGGAGGCCGACGGCGTCGTCACCGGCACCGTGATCGAGGTCGTCAAGGGCGGTCTCATCGTCGACATCGGTCTCCGCGGCTTCCTGCCCGCCTCGCTCATCGAGCTGCGTCGCGTCCGCGACCTCACGCCGTACCTCGGCCAGGAGATCGAGGCGAAGATCCTCGAGCTCGACAAGAACCGCAACAACGTCGTGCTCTCGCGCCGCGCGCTGCTCGAGCAGACCCAGTCGGAGAGCCGCTCGACCTTCCTCAACAACCTGGCCAAGGGTCAGGTCCGCAAGGGTGTCGTGTCGTCGATCGTCAACTTCGGCGCCTTCGTCGACCTGGGCGGCGTGGACGGCCTCGTGCACGTCTCGGAGCTCAGCTGGAAGCACATCGAGCACGCCAGCGAGGTCGTCGAGGTCGGCCAGGAGGTCACCGTCGAGATCCTCGAGGTCGACCTCGAGCGCGAGCGCGTGTCGCTGTCGCTCAAGGCGACCCAGGAGGACCCGTGGCAGGTCTTCGCCCGCACCCACGCCATCGGCCAGGTCGCGCCGGGCAAGGTCACCAAGCTCGTCCCCTTCGGCGCCTTCGTGCGCGTGGCGGACGGCATCGAGGGCCTCGTGCACATCTCGGAGCTCTCGGCCAAGCACGTCGAGCTCGCCGAGCAGGTCGTGTCGGTCGGTGACGAGGTCTTCGTCAAGGTCATCGACATCGACCTCGAGCGCCGCCGCATCTCGCTCAGCCTCAAGCAGGCCAACGAGGGCGTCGACCCCGAGGGCACCGAGTTCGACCCGGCCGTCTACGGCATGCCGACCGAGTACGACGAGGCCGGCAACTACAAGTACCCCGAGGGCTTCGACCCGGAGTCGGGCGAGTGGAAGGACGGCTTCGAGGAGCAGCGCGCCAAGTGGGAGCAGGACTACGCTGCGGCCCAGGCGCGCTGGGAGGCGCACAAGAAGCAGGTCGCCGCGGCGATCGCCGACGAGGCCAACCTCGACCTGCCGGCTGCCGGCGGTTCGAGCTTCTCGTCCGAGTCGACCGGCGGCGGCACCCTCGCCGACGACGAGTCGCTCGCCGCGCTGCGCGAGAAGCTCGCCAGCAACGGCTGAGAACCGCACCGCATCACGTGAACGGGCCGTCCCCTCGGGGGCGGCCCGTTCCGCGTTCCCGCCGGTCGCTTGCTCGGCGGGCCGTTCGACGCTCGGCGGGCCGCTAGGCGGGAGCGACCGAACGGCGCTGCCGCCGGAGACGTCGGAAGATCGAGACCACGAGCACGACCATCCCGACCAGGGCGACGATCACGAGGATCGGGATGAGGATCGCGAAGATGCTCAGCAGCACGGCGCCGATGTCCTCGCCGGTCGAGAGCGCGGGTGCGGCAGCGCCGGCGCTGAGCGCGTTCGCCGCCGGCCGCACGAGCATCTTGCCGGCGTGCACGACCAGCGCGATCACGATGCCCGCGACGACGGGCACCCAGGCGCTCGACTCGAAGAACGCGGCAGGGTCGGTCACGGCGGCGGTCTGCGTCGCGGCACCGGTGCCGAAGACGATGCCGCCGGATGCGGGGCGCACGATCGACTGCAGCCAGTCGTTGATCGAGTCCACCGCCGGAATCTTGTCCGCCACGAGCTCGATCACGAGCAGCACGCCGATGATGATCAGCACCCACTCGTTCTCGAGCCAGCGCCACGCGCTCGGCAGCTCGACGAAGTCGAGGAACCGCCCGGCGAGCCCCAGCACGAGCAGCGGGATGTAGGCGTTGAGCCCCGCGGCGACCGCCAGACCGGTTCCGGTGAGCAGTTCGAGCACGGCGGTCCTCCCTTGGGCTGAGTGCGTGTCATGCTACCCGCTCGTGCCGCACGCGCCCGATAGGGTCGGCGGGTGGATGTGATCGGGCTGACGGGCGGAATCGCCGCGGGCAAGTCGACGGTGGCGGCGCGGCTCGCTGAGCACGGCGCGGTCGTCATCGACGCCGATCGGCTCGCGCGCGAGGCGGTCGCCCCCGGCAGCCCGGGGCTCGCCGCCGTGGTCGAGCGATTCGGCCCGCAGGTGCTTGACGCCGAAGGGGCTCTCGACCGTGCCGCGCTCGGAGCGATCATCTTCGGCGATCCCGAGGACCGTGCCGCCCTCAACGCGATCGTGCACCCCGAGGTGCGCCGCCTGTACCACGAGCGCGTCCAGGCCGTCGCGGCGACCGACCCCGACGCCATCGTCGTGTACGACGTCCCGCTCCTCGTCGAGTCGCGGGCCGTCGATGAGTTCCGTCTCATCGTCGTCGTGCACGCGCCTGCCGACCTGCGCGTCGAACGGCTGGTCGGGCTGCGCGGCATGGATCCCGCATCCGCCCGCGATCGCGTCGCCGCCCAGGCGAGCGATGACGAGCGCCTCGCCGTGGCCGACGTCGTCATCGACACGAGCGGCACGCTCGAGAGCACCATCGAGCAGGTGGATGCCCTCTGGCAGCGCCTCGTCGCGGAGCGCGCCGCTCGCACCGGAGTGTCAGACCCCTCCTCGTAGGCTGGAGGCATGGAACCCACGCGCTCGGTGCGCCCCTTCGAGGTCGTCAGCGAGTACCGCCCGAGCGGTGATCAGCCGCAGGCGATCGCCGAGCTCGCGGCGCGCATCAACGCCGGCGAGACCGACATCGTGCTGCTCGGCGCCACGGGGACCGGCAAGTCGGCGACCACGGCCTGGCTGATCGAGCAGGTGCAGCGGCCGACCCTCGTGCTCGCGCACAACAAGACGCTGGCGGCCCAGCTCGCCACCGAGTTCCGCGAGCTGATGCCGCACAACGCGGTCGAGTACTTCGTCTCGTACTACGACTACTACCAGCCCGAGGCCTACGTGCCGCAGACGGACACCTTCATCGAGAAGGACAGCTCGATCAACGCCGAGGTCGAGCGCCTGCGCCACTCGACGACGAACTCGCTGCTGAGCCGGCGCGACGTCGTCGTCGTGTCGACCGTCTCGTGCATCTACGGTCTCGGCGCGGCGGAGGAGTACCTCGAGGCGATGGTCGCGCTCCAGGTGGGGGAGCGCATCCCGCGCGAGACGCTCATCCGCAAGTTCGTCGGCATGCAGTACCAGCGCAACGACGTCGACTTCTCGCGCGGCAAGTTCCGGGTGCGCGGAGACACGATCGAGATCATCCCGATGTACGAAGAGCTGGCGATCCGCATCGAGATGTTCGGCGACGAGATCGAGGCGCTCTACGCGCTGCACCCGCTCACGGGCGATGTGGTGCGGCCGCTCGACGCGGTCTCGGTCTTCCCGGCGACGCACTACGCCGCCTCGCCCGACACCATGCAGCGGGCGATCGCGACCATCAAGGAGGAGCTCGAGGTGCGCCTCGCCGAGCTCGAGCGTCAGGGCAAGCTGCTCGAGGCGCAGCGGCTGCGCATGCGCACCACGTTCGACCTCGAGATGATGGAGCAACTCGGCTTCTGCAATGGCATCGAGAACTACTCGCGGCACATCGACGGGCGGTCGCCGGGGGAGCCGCCGAACTGCCTGCTCGACTACTTCCCCGACGACTTCCTCGTCGTCATCGATGAGAGCCACGTGACGGTTCCGCAGATCGGGGCGATGTACGAGGGGGATGCGAGCCGCAAGCGCACGCTCGTCGAGCACGGCTTCCGCTTGCCGAGCGCTCTCGACAACCGGCCTTTGCGCTGGGAAGAGTTCCTCGACCGCACCGGGCAGAAGGTCTACCTCTCGGCGACCCCCGGCAAGTACGAGCTCGGCATCACCGACTCGGTGGTCGAGCAGATCATCCGCCCGACCGGTCTCGTCGACCCCGCGATCGTGGTGAAGCCCAGCAAGGGCCAGATCGACGACCTGCTCGAGCAGATCCGGGTGCGGGTCGAGCGCGACGAGCGTGTCCTCGTGACGACCCTCACGAAGAAGATGGCCGAGGAGCTCACCGACTTCCTCACCGAGGCCGGGGTCCGCGTGCGCTACCTGCACTCTGATGTCGACACCCTCCGCCGCGTCGAGCTGCTGCGCGAGCTGCGCCAGGGAGTGTACGACGTGCTCGTCGGCATCAACCTGCTGCGCGAGGGCCTCGACCTGCCGGAGGTCTCGCTCGTGGCGATCCTCGACGCCGACAAGGAGGGCTTCCTGCGCTCCTCGACGTCGCTCATCCAGACGATCGGGCGCGCCGCCCGCAACGTCTCGGGTGAGGTGCACATGTACGCCGACGTGGTCACGCCGTCCATGGCCCAGGCGATCGACGAGACGAACCGGCGGCGCGACCGCCAGCTCGCCTACAACGCTGAGAACGGCATCGACCCGACGCCGCTGCGCAAGCGCATCGCGGACATCACCGACCAGCTCGCGCGCGAGGGAGCCGACACGGCGGAGCTGCTCGCGGGGCGCTCCGGCGGCAAGCCCCGTGCGGCGACCCCGGCCCTGAGGCGCGAGGGCGTGGCCGCGGCCGGGGCGACCGAGCTCGAGGCGATCATCGCCGACCTCACCGCCCAGATGCTCACGGCGGCCGAGGAGCTCAAGTTCGAGCTCGCAGCGCGGCTGCGGGACGAGGTTCAGGATCTGAAGAAGGACCTGCGAGGCATGATCGAGGCCGGGCACGTGCGCTGAGGTCCGTCGGCGGAGCTCCGACCGCTGGCGCGGCCAGGGCGGCCTCGGGATGCTGTCAGACCCCGCACCTAGAATGGGCCGAGTGTCGGCCACCCCTCTCGAATCTGCCCCGCACTTGAGCGTCCGCGGCGCGCGCGTGCACAACCTGCGCGACGTCGACCTCGTGATTCCGCGCGACGCCCTGGTGGTGTTCACCGGGCTCTCGGGCTCCGGAAAGAGCTCGCTCGCCTTCGACACGATCTTCGCCGAGGGTCAGCGCCGATACGTGGAGTCGCTGTCGGCCTACGCCCGGCAGTTCCTCGGCCAGGTCGACCGGCCCGACGTCGACTTCATCGAGGGGCTCAGCCCGGCGGTCTCCATCGACCAGAAGTCGACGAACCGCAACCCGCGCTCGACGGTGGGCACGATCACCGAGATCTACGACTACATGCGTCTGCTCTGGGCGCGCGTCGGCATCCCGCACTGCCCGGAGTGCGGCGAGCGCATCCAGCGCCAGACCGTGCAGCAGATCGCCGACGAGCTCATGGAGCTGCCGGAGGGCACGCGCTTCCAGGTGCTCGCTCCGGTCGTGAGCCAGAAGAAGGGCGAGTTCGTCGACCTCTTCCGCGAGCTCTCCGCGTCAGGCTACGCCCGTGCCGTGGTCGACGGTGAGCTGATCCAGCTCACCGAGCCGCCAGCGCTCAAGAAGCAGGTGAAGCACGACATCGCCGTGGTCGTCGATCGTCTCGTCGCCAACGCCGATGCGCTGAGCCGGCTCACCGACTCGCTGGAGACCGCGCTCGGCCTCACCGACGGACTGGTGGTCGTCGACTTCGTCGACCGCGAGCCCGAGGCGGCCGACCGCACCCGCACCTTCAGCGAGAAGCTCAGCTGCCCCAACCGTCACCCGCTGCACCTGACCGAGATCGAGCCGCGGACCTTCTCGTTCAACGCGCCGTTCGGGGCGTGCCCGGTCTGCTCGGGTCTCGGCACGCGCATGGCGGTCGACGTCGACCTGCTCATCGGCGATCCGACGATGAGCGTCAACGAGGGCGTGATCCTGCCGTGGAACCAGCAGGGCAAGGGTCTCTACAGCTACTTCCAGAAGCTCCTCGCCGGCCTCGCCCGCGACCTCGGATTCTCGCTCGACACCCCCTGGGGCGAGCTCGAGCAGAGCGTGCAGGAGGCCATCCTGCTCGGCAACGACTTCGAGGTGCGGGTCAAGTGGCGCAACCGCTTCGGGCGCGACGTCACATACTCGACCGGCTTCGAGGGCGTGATCCCCTACATCGAGCGCAAGTACGCCGAGGCCGACAGCGACTGGGCCCAGGCGCGGTTCGCCGAGTACCTGCGCGAGGTGCCCTGCCCTGAGTGCAACGGTGCGCGCCTCAAGCCCGAGGTGCTCGCCGTGAAGGTCGATGGCCACAGCATCTCCGAGGTCGCCGAGCTGAGCCTGCTCGACTCCTACGCATTCATGCAGAGCATCACGCTGACCGAGCGCGAGGCCGCCATCGCGGCCGCGGTGCTGCGAGAGATCCGGGCCCGGCTCGAGTTCCTGCTCGAGGTGGGCCTCGGCTACCTGAGCATGGCGCGCGCGGCCGGCACGCTCTCGGGCGGCGAGGCGCAGCGCATCCGTCTGGCCACCCAGATCGGGTCGGGTCTGACGGGCGTGCTGTACGTGCTCGACGAGCCCTCCATCGGTCTGCACCAGCGCGACAACCGCCGCCTGATCGACACCCTCGTCAAGCTGAAGAGCCTCGGCAACACCCTCATCGTCGTCGAGCACGATGAGGACACCATCCGCACCGCCGACTGGGTCGTCGACATCGGCCCGGGAGCGGGGGAGCACGGCGGCCGCGTCGTGCACTCCGGCCCGTACGCCGAGCTGATCGCCAACCCCGCCTCGATCACGGGCGACTACCTCGCCGGTCGGCGCACCGTCGTCGACACGGTCACCCGTCGCCCGATCGACCCCGAGCGGATGCTCACCGTGGTCGGCGCGCGTGCCAACAACCTCCGCGATGTGACCGTCGACTTCCCGCTCGGCGCCTTCGTCGCCGTCACCGGCGTGAGCGGCTCGGGCAAGTCCTCGCTCGTCAACGACATCCTCTACAAGGTGCTCGCCAACCGGCTCAACGGGGCGCGGCAGGTTCCGGGCAAGCACCTGCGCGTGACCGGGCTCGAGCACCTCGACAAAGTCGTGCACGTCGACCAGGCGCCCATCGGCCGCACGCCGCGGTCCAACCCCGCCACCTACACCGGCGTGTTCGACCGCATCCGAGCGCTGTTCGCCGAGACCGTCGAGGCGAAGGCGCGCGGCTACCAGCAGGGCCGCTTCAGCTTCAACGTCAAGGGCGGCCGCTGCGAGAACTGCGCCGGCGACGGCACGATCAAGATCGAGATGAACTTCCTGCCCGACGTCTACGTCGCCTGCGAGGTCTGCGGCGGAGCCCGCTACAGCCGCGACACGCTGACCGTGCACTACAAGGGCAAGAACATCGCCGAGGTGCTCGACATGCCGATCGAGGAGGCCGCGGCGTTCTTCGAGCCGATCTCGGCCATCCACCGCTATCTGAAGACCCTCGTCGATGTGGGTCTCGGCTACGTGCGGCTCGGGCAGAGCGCCACGACGCTGTCGGGCGGCGAGGCGCAGCGCGTGAAGCTCGCCACCGAGCTGCAGAAGCGGTCGAACGGCCGCAGCGTCTACGTGCTCGACGAGCCGACCACAGGGCTGCATTTCGAGGATGTGCGCAAGCTGCTGCTCGTGCTCAACGGCCTCGTCGACAAGGGCAACACGGTCATCGTGATCGAGCACAACCTCGATGTGATCCGCGCCGCCGACTGGATCATCGACCTCGGGCCCGAGGGTGGCTCGGGCGGTGGGCAGGTCATCGCGACCGGCACGCCCGAGCAGGTCGCGCTCGTGCCGGAGAGCCACACCGGCGCCTTCCTGCGCGAGCTGCTGCCCGCCACCGGCGCGGTCGCCGCGAAGGCCTGACGTGGTGCCGCGGGAGGACTGGCGCCCGAAGCGGGGCGAGATTCCGACCGAGCCCGGGGTGTACCGGTTCCTCGACTCGACCGGGAGGGTCCTGTACGTCGGCAAGGCGAAGAACCTGCGCAGCCGGCTGAGCAACTACTTCCAGCCGCTGCACAGCCTCCACGAGCGCACCCGCCGGATGGTCACGACCGCCCAGGGCGTGGAGTGGACGGTGGTCGGCAGCGAGCTCGAGGCGCTGTCGCTCGAGTACACCTGGATCAAGGAGTTCGCTCCGCCGTTCAATGTCAAGTTCCGCGACGACAAGACCTACCCGTACCTCGCGATCACCCTCGCCGAGCGCGTGCCGCGGGTCATGATCACCCGCAACCGGAAGCTCACCGGGGCGCGGTACTTCGGGCCGTACACGAAGGTCTGGGCCGTGCGCGAGACCGTCGATCTCATGCTCAAAGCCTTCCCGATGCGGTCGTGCTCCGACTCCGTCTACCAGCGGGCCCACCGCACCGGACGCCCCTGCCTGCTCGGCGACATCGGCAAGTGCGCGGCGCCCTGCGTCGGCCGCGTCACACCCGAGGAGCACCGGGGCATCGCTCTCGACTTCGCCTCGTTCATGGCCGGCAACGACGAGAGCTACGTTCGGGGGCTCCGCACCGCGATGACGGCGGCCGCGCGCGACCTCGACTACGAGTCCGCCGCCCGGCTGCGCGACCAGATCGGCGCGCTGGAGACCGTGCTCGCCAAGAGCGCCGTCGTGCTCGACGAGCAGACCGACGCCGACGTGTACGGCATCGCCGCCGATGAGCTCGCCGCGGCTGTGCAGCTCTTCATCGTGCGCGGCGGGCGCATCCGCGGCGTCCGGGCCTGGGTGGTCGACACCGAGCTCGACGTGACCCTCACCGACCTCGTCGACACCGTCCTCCAGAACGCCTACGACGAGGGCGACGCACCCGCCCGCGAGATCATCGTCCCCGCCGTGCCCGACGACGTCGCCGCCCTGCAGCAGGTGCTGACGGAGCGCCGCCGGGCGGCGGGGGAGCGCGGTGCGGTGGTCGTCAAGACGGCGCAGCGCGGCCAGAAGGCGGCCCTCGCCGAGACGGTCGCCACCAACGCGACCGGTGCGCTGCTGCAGTACAAGACCCGTCGCAGCGGCGACTTCACGGCGCGGTCGCAGGCCCTCGCGGACATTCAGGAGGCCCTCGGGCTCGCGGAGGCACCGCTCCGACTGGAGTGCTTCGACGTCTCGCACTTCGGGGGCAGCAATCCCGTCGCCTCGATGGTCGTATTCGAGGACGGCCTGCCCCGCAAGGACCAGTACCGCACGTTCGCGATCGCGGATGCCCGCGACGACACCGACGCGATCCACCAGGTGCTCCGCCGACGTCTGGCCTACCTGCACGACGAGGCGGCCGTGACGAGCCCGGCCGACGCCGCCGAGGGCGCGGCACCCGCGCGCAAGGCGTTCCACTACCGGCCGGGTCTCCTCGTCATCGACGGCGGCCAGCCGCAGGTCGCGGCGGCCGCGCGGGCGCTGCGCGACGAGGGCCTGACCGACATCGCCGTGTGCGGCATCGCGAAGCGCCTCGAGGAGATCTGGCTGCCCGACAGCGACTACCCGGTGATCCTGCCGCGCTCCTCCGACGCGCTGTTCCTGCTGCAGCGTCTGCGCGACGAGGCGCACCGCTTCGCCCTCAAGTACCAGACGCGCAAGCGGTCCTCCGACATCCGCACGACCCTGGCGAACATCCCCGGCCTCGGGCCCGCGCGCATCCGCGAGCTGCTGCAGCGCTTCGGCTCGGTCGCGCGGCTCCGGGCCGCCACCGTCGACGAGCTCGCGGCCGTGCCCGGCATCGGTCCGACGACCGCCGAGGCCGTCCGCCGCGCGCTCCGCGCCGGCGGGTAGGCTGGGATCCCCGAGCGAGGAACGCCCACGATGCCCGACTCCGTCCCCCACGACGTCCTGATCGTCACCGGCATGTCCGGCGCGGGACGCTCCACCGTCGCCAACGCCCTCGAGGACATCGGCTGGTACGTCGTCGACAACCTCCCGCCGCAGATGCTGCGGCCCCTGGTCGACCTCGCCGTGCACCCAGGCAGCGCCCTGCCCCGCATCGCCGCCGTCGTCGACGTGCGCGGCGGGCGCCTGTTCAGCGATCTCGCGCACATCATCCGCGAGCTCCGCGAGCGCACGAGCCTGCGCGTCGTGTTCCTCGAGGCGACGGATGCGGCGCTCGTGCGCCGCTTCGAGCAGGTTCGACGCCCGCATCCGCTGCAGGAGGGCGGCACGCTGCTCGACGGCATCGCCCGCGAGCGCGAGCGCATGATCGAGGTGCGCGAGCAGGCCGACATCATCATCGACACCACCGAGTTCAACATCCACCAGCTCGCGACGACCGTCACCGAGATCTTCACGGCGCAGGGCGATACGGGCGTGAAGGTGACCGTCGAGAGCTTCGGGTTCAAGTACGGCACGCCGAGCGATGCCGACATGGTCGCCGACGCGCGCTTCCTGCCGAACCCGTTCTGGCAGCCCGAGCTGCGGGCCGCGAACGGTCTGGATGCCCCGGTGAGCGACTACGTGCTCGCCCAGGAGGGCGCCATGGAGTTCCTCGACGCGTTCGAGGCGATGCTGCGGCCGGTGCTCGCCGGGTACGCCCGCGAGAACAAGCGGCACGCCACGATCGCCATCGGCTGCACGGGCGGCAAGCACCGCTCGGTAGCCCTCGTGCAGCAGCTCGCCGAGCGCCTCCGGCAGGGATCGCCCGTCACCGTGACCGTGAAGCATCGCGACCTCGGACGCGAGTAAGGTCGAAGGCTGAGCATCAGGACGAACGGAAGGGACGGCCGCCGTGGCATTGACCGCTGAGGTGAAGCAGGAGCTCGCGCAGGTGGCGGTCACGAAGACGACCGTCCGCGCGGCCGAGCTCGCCGCGATCCTCCGGTTCGCCGGCGGTCTGCACCTGATCTCCGGCCGTGTGGCCGTCGAGGTCGAGCTCGACTCGCCCGACATCGCGCGGCGCGTGCGCCGCGACATCGCCGAGCTGTACGGCACCCGCAGCGACGCCTCGATCCTGTCGCCCGGCGGCATCCGCAAGGCTCCCGCGTATGTCGTGCGGGTGCTTGACGGGGGAGAGACGCTGGCCCGTCAGACCGGGCTCCTCGACGCCCGGCGCCGCCCCGTGCGCGGACTGCCCAACAAGCTGACGACGGGCTCCCGCGAGGAGCTCGCCGCCGTCTGGCGCGGCGCATTCCTCGCCCATGGCTCGCTGACCGACCCCGGCCGCTCAGCGGCGCTGGAGATCACCTGCCCCGGCAACGAGTCGGCCATGGCGCTCGTCGGGGCCGCGGGACGCCTCGGCATCGCGGCCAAGGCCCGCGAGGTGCGCGGCGTCCACCGTGTCGTGATCCGCGACGGCGAGAAGATCAGCGCCATGCTGCGCCTCATGGGCGCCGCGGCGACCGTCACCGCCTGGGAGGAGCTGCGGGCCCGGCGCGAGGTCCGCGCCACCGCCAACCGGCTCGTCAACTTCGACGACGCCAACCTCCGGCGATCCGCGCAGGCCGCGGTCGCCGCCTGCGCCCGTGTCGAGCGCGCCCTGGAGATCCTCGGCGACGACCTGCCCGAGCACCTGCGCTACGCGGGGCAGCTGCGCCTCGATCACCGCGACGCCAGCCTCGACGAGCTCGGCCACCACGCCGACCCGCCCATGACCAAGGACGCCGTCGCCGGGCGCATCCGCCGCCTGCTGGCGATGGCAGACAAGCGGGCCGAGCAGCTGGGCATCCCGGGCACCGACGCGAACCTGCCCGCCGACCTCGACCTCGCCTGAGCGCCGCCGCTCACGGGGTGCTCCGGGAACACTCCCGGCCCCGGGGATGTTGCCCCGAGTAGACTGGCGCACCGTCAGCGCGGCGCTCCGAACCGTCGGAGCCCGGACGCCCCAACAGCGAGGAGACACCGCTCTCATGACCGTCTACACCTTGCCCGAGCTCGGCT
>VFQU01000511.1_pt1 | contig 33631 bp, 31 predicted proteins | sample 3512311 | NCBI WGS metagenome assembly VFQU01 (sample SAMN10412377, study PRJNA504923) | tailings metagenome | isolation source: Relicate 3 Philex TSF3 active mining site | place: Philippines: Tuba, Benguet | collected 2017-08-29
ATTACTCGATACCGTATGAAGCCAACGGTTTGCAGGTGAATACGACTACGCCGCTCGATACGTTCTTCGGGCAGCGATTCTTTCTGGGGAATCAGGGAGTGGCATCGAACGCGATGCCTGATTCGACGCTGCAGTATGTGCTTTCGGGGCCGGCCAACAACGGGCAGAACTGGTACGGGCGGGATAACAATAACTTCGCGCCGCGGTTGAGTTTTGCTTACTCAAAGGGTAACTCGGATAACTGGATGCTGAAGAAGATCTTCGGCTCAGGCGGGGTGATTCGCGGTGGCGGGGCGATGGTTTATGACCGGTTTGGCAGCAACCTGGTGGTGAACTTTGACCAACTGGGCAGCGTGGGGCTTGCCTCGCGAATGGGCTTTCCGCTTTCGTACAACATGACCACGGCGCCGCGGATTGCCTCGGCGGGCGCGTATCCGGAATTGCCGGCGGCGCCGAGCGGCGGATTCCCCTTCACGCCGCCGGATGTGTTCGCGGTGGCGGGCACGGGGCTGGGGATGTTTACCGATCTCAAGACTCCGTATTCGTTCCTGCTGAACCTGAATTATGCGCGGGAACTGAAAGGCGGCCAGACGGTGGAGATCGGCTACGTGGGGCGGCTTTCGAGAAAGCAGCTGATTCAGGGCGACATCTTCACGCCACTGACCAACTACCGCGACAAGGGGTCGGGCATGAGCTGGGTGGAGATGGCGACGAAAACGCGTGATCTGTTCGAAGGCGGGCTGACTCCGGGGGCGGTGCGCAGCAACCCGGGAGCGATTGCCACGATTCCATTTCTTGAGAATGTGTTTCCCGGCTTGAAGGATTACTACTTCCCCGGCAACGCCACGGCGAATTACTACTACCACCTGTATGCGGAAAACGATGGCAGTGATCTCGACGCACTGCACTTGCTGGACCGCGTGACTTCTTTCGGGGGCGGCCGGTGTGTTTCGGCACCCGGTTGCCACACGTTCTTCGCGCGGCAGGGCTCAGCGCTGCCGGCGTGGATGAATGGCGGGCTGGCCAACTATCACGGCATGACGGTGAGTGTGCGCCGGCAACTGAAGAAAGGCTTCGGCTATGACTTCAACTACACGTGGTCACACTCGATTGACAATGGCTCACGGGCGGAATCGGAAGCCGGGCAGTTCGGCGGCACGCTGCAGAGTATCTTTAATCAGCGAGCCTTCCGCGGGGCATCCGACTTCGACATACGGCAGAACATCAATGCCAATGCTGTTTACGAGCTGCCTTTCGGAAAGGGGCAGCGGTTTTTGAATGGCGCCAATCCGGTGTTGAACCAGATGGTGGGGGGCTGGTCGCTGACGACGATCATGCGCTTCCGCACGGGGTTGCCGGCAACCATTTCGGGTTCGTCGCTGTGGAACACAAATTACTGGCTGTCGAGCCTGGCAATTGCGCGCAGTGGTTACACCAACGAGGTTGGTTTCAATCAGAATGGCCAACCGGCGCTCTTCCCATCCACAACGGCTGCCAGCAGCTTCATCGATCAATATCCGGGGCAGACGGGCACGCGGGCGCTAGTGCGGCTGGACCGGCAGCACAACTGGGATCTGGCCTTGGGCAAGCGTTTCTTCCTGCCGTTTGAGGGGCACACGCTGCAGTTCCGGGCGGAGGCTTTCAATGCGTTCAACCAGCACAACTTTCTCGACCCATCTCTGGCGCTGAGTTCCCCGGCCACCTTTGGCCAATTCCGGGGGGCGACGACGCCGCGCGTGTTTCAATTTGCTCTGCGCTACGAATTCTAGCCAGAGCTTTCCTTACCCCTGAACCTCACTGAGGTCGCGGCCTTGGACTGACCCGTCCGGGGCCGCGCTTTTTCTTTTCTAACCTAGTAGGAATGGGTCTTTTGCTTTCCGTACAGACGTTGTCCAAACAATTCGGAGCCACCGTGTTGTTTCAGAACGTGTCCTTCACGATCGAGGAAGGGCAGCGGCTGGGGCTGATCGGGCCAAACGGGGCAGGGAAGTCGACGCTGCTGAAGATTTTGTCGGGGCAGGAGGAAGCGGACGCAGGCCTGGTGGCACCACGCAAGGGGCTGAAGATTGGCACGGTGCCGCAGGACCCGGTGTTTCGCGCCGGATCGCGGGTGGAAGATTACCTGACGCCGGACAACCCGTGGTTTGGGCTGGCGGGATTTACGGATGGGGCGATTGTGACGGATACGCTTTCTGGGGGGTGGAAGAAACGGCTGGCAATTGCGCAGGCTTTCAGCCAGAACCCGGATCTGCTGTTTCTCGATGAGCCGACGAACCATCTGGACCTCGAGGGCATACTGTGGCTCGAGAAGAGCCTGAAGGGGGCGCCCTTTGCGAGCGTGCTGATTACGCACGACCGGCAGTTTCTCGAGAACACGGCGACGCATGTGGCGGAGCTGAACCGCATCTATCCGGACGGGCTGTTCCGGGTGGAGGGGAATTACTCGAAGTTTCTCGAACGGCGGGAGCAGTATTTTGAGGCGGAGCGGCGGCGCAAGGAAGGGCTGGAAGCAGTGGTGCGGCGCGAGTTGGCCTGGCTGGGCCGTAAAGCCAAAGCGCGGACGCGGAAGGCGCAAGCACGCATTGATTCGGCGCACGAGTTGATTGGGGAGCTGAAGGAGATGGAGGACCGGGAGCGAACGTCGACCAGCACCATCGACTTTACGGCTACGCAGCGGCAGACCAAGCGGCTGATTGAGGGCAAGGGGCTGGCCAAGAGCCTGGGCGGCAAGCAACTGTTTGCGGGGCTCGATGTGGTGTTGACGCCGGGTATGAAGCTGGGGATTGCCGGGCCGAACGGCTGTGGCAAGTCGACGCTGCTGAAGATTCTGCTGGGGCAGATGGCGCCGGATGAAGGGGAAGTGAGGTGGGCCGAGCAACTGCGCATGGTGTACTTCGACCAGCAGCGGGCGCTGCCGGACCCGAGCCAACCGCTGAAGCTGGCGCTGGCGCCGCACGGGGATTCGGTGCTGTTTCAGGGCAATGTGATACACGTGAACGCCTGGGCGAAGAAGTTTCTGTTTGACCCGCCGCAGTTGATGCAGCCGGTGGGGCGATTGTCGGGTGGGGAGCGGGCGCGGGTGTTGCTGGCGCAGTTGATGCTGGAACCGGCGGATGTGCTGTTTCTGGATGAGCCGACGAATGATCTGGACATTCCGACGCTGGGGGTGCTGGAGGAGTCGCTGGAGGAGTTTCCGGGGGCGCTGGTATTGGTGACGCACGACCGGTACCTGATGGACCGGCTGACGACACACGTGCTGGGGCTGGATGCGAAGGGAAAGGCCACCCTGTATGCGGACTATGGGCAGTATGAGCAGGACCTGCTGGAGCGGCCGCGGGAAGTAGCCAAGCCAAAGGCCGCGGCAACGGTGGCGACTCCTGCGCCCCGGAAGAAACTCTCGTATACCGAGCAGCGGGAGTATGACGGGCTGGAGGCAAAGATTGCCGAGGCGGAGGCGCGGCTGTCGGCCAGACAGGAGGAGAGCCAGCGGCCGGAGGTGGCGACGGATCATGTGCGGATTCAACAGGTTTACGCCGAAATCGAGGCGCTGGAGCGCGAGGTGGAGGGGTTGTTTGCGCGGTGGGCGGAACTGGAAGGCAAACTGAACTGAGCGTCGCGGGGGAGGAATTTCGAGCGCTCAGAAATGGAAAAGGGCAGCAACAGTACAGTGAGTGTACCGCTCTGCCCTCCGGGCTAAAGTTTTGAAAGAACTATGCTGCCGAAGCTTTGTCGTTTTGCTTCGTGCGGCTGATGACCGTCCGCTGGTGAAGTGAGTTTTCGCTGGCGCCGGTGACGGGGTTCAAAGCTGGCGAGGCTTCGAGCTTCCGCAGGGCGTCCAGAACAATTCCTCTCTCCTCAGTTCGGCCTTGTTCCTTCAATTCATTGTCGAACTGCCTGAGCAGTCCCGACAGCGCCTGTACGTCGGCGCGAACGGGTCGTTGGTTGGACATATCTAATGCTACTAGCGGCAGCGGGTATCGGATCGGGTCAAATCTCAGATTTTTTTTTAGCGAGCCTAAGTCGTTTTAGTGATGCGGAACCCGTTGTCGGCTCAGCTTCAAAGCTGTTTGGCGTCGATGCGCCAGACGTTTTGCTGGCGTAAATTCGATAACCATACGGACATATGACCAAATCGTATAGCGTCACCGCCGGGGCCGACCCATTGTTTGGTGACGGTGTTGGTAGCGCCATCGATGAAGGTGATGGGAATGTCAAAAACGGTGACCCAGAGGCCGCCGCCGCCGTAGCTGACTTCGCCGCCGGGGCCAGGAATGCCGGCTTTGATGGTGGCTTCTAGTACTCCCGTACTGGCCTTCACACGGGTAACGGTGCCGTCGCCCTGGTTAACGGTCCAGACGGAACCGGCGCCGTAGGTGAGGAAGCGGGGATTGGGGCCGACGGCGATTTCCTTGACAACTTTGTTAGTTTTGGCATCAATCTGGATAAGTTGGGCTGACTTATTGGCGGTGACCCAGACATAGCCTTCGCCATAGGCAGCGGCAACAGAACCGGCGGGCACTGGGATTTCGGCAACAACGGTATTGGTCTTGGGGTCAACGCGGGAGAGCTTGCCGGCGGGGTCGGAGACGATCCAGACGGCATCGGGGCTGACGGTGAGGCCGCCTTCGCTATCGGCCGGACCGACGGGGATGGTGGCGAGGATCTTGTTGGTGGCGATGTCGACGCGGGCGAGACCCTTGCCTTCGCCGGAGGGGCGGGCGCCACAGAGGGGCACCCAGACGCTGCCAAAGCCAGCGGCGAGGCCGGAGCAGGGGCGGGTGCCCACCTCGATGTTGGCGGCGACGGTGTTGGTCTTAACGTCGAGGCGGTGCAGAGTGTTCTTGGGTCCGTTGGAGACCCACACGGCGTCGTCGGTGACGGTTTGCCAGTCTGGGACGCCAGGAAGGGAGAACTGGGCGGCGGGTTGGATGGTATCCATGTTGCGCTTGACGCCGGGGGTGTCCACCCCGGGACGGACAATGCGCTGGCGGGTCTTCTTTTCGGGTGCGGGCGGCGGTGTGGCGGCCTCCTGGGCCAGCAGCAGGCCGGGCAACAGGACAAGGCAAAGTTTCTTCATTCGATCTCTCTTTCTAATCCCCGTGGGCGCCGACGGCTTCGCTCAGGGGCACAGGCCGCGACTTCATGGTGACAACAAAGGCTCCCCAACTCAAGACGGGTGGCAGGAGTGTGTCGAGGCCGGCGTAGGCCTCAGGCGTTACGAAATGGGCGATCAGGCGGGCGGTGGTGCCGGTGAGGATGGCGGCCACGGCGGCTTCGGCGGTGGCGCGACGGGAATGAACGCCATAGAAGAGTGGCACGACGCAGCCCGCGAAGACGATATCGAAAGCGATGATGAGCAGGATGCCGGGTTCTGGCTTGACCCAGGCGAGCAGGCCGGCCACCAGAGCGGTGGGAATGGCCATGACGCGGGAGAGCAGCAACATCTGGGTATCGCTGACGGGGGTTTCGCGGTAGCGTTCGAAGAGGTTGCGGGCTGTCACGACGCTCATGACGAGCATGGCGCCATTGGCTGTAGACATGGAGGCGCCGAGTACGCCGATGAAAACCATGACGCCAACCCAGTAAGGCAGCAGGCCGCTCGATAGCAAGGGGAGCACCATGCGCGAGTCATCGACCTTGGGCACGAGATTGACGCTGTAGAGGCCCATGAGGGTGGCGCAGGCGCCGACGACGATGGTGAGGCCGGCGGCGTAGTAGCAGGCACGGGAGGCGGTCTTGCCGGACTTGGCGCTGAAGACGCGCTCCATGAAGTCGAGGGCCATGGCATTGCCGAGGGCGAGGGAGATGAAGCCGGCCCAATTGGGCAGGGCGCCGGCGGAGATCTGGGTAAGGCCAGCGAGGTCGAGTTTGCCAGCGGCAACGGCGGTATCGAGCGGGGCTGTGCCGTAGTGCCAGACGAGGTAGACCGCGGCGCCAATGAAGCCGATGAGGGCGACGTGAATCTGGAAGAAGTCGGTCCAGATGGCCGAGTAGAGGCCGCCGGCCATGGTGTAGATAAGGATGACCGTGGTGCCGATGGCCAGGGCCTGGAGGTAGGAAAGGCCGGTGACGACGGAGAGAATCCAGGCGACGGCGCTGAGGTTGCCCGCGATGAGGACGGTGAAGCAGACGAGGGTGATGACGCTGACGAGCAGTTCGGTGCGTTTGCCGTAGCGGCGGTAGAAGAATTCGGGCAGGGTGAGGAGGTCCATCTCATTGAGGGGGGCGGCGAGGTATTTGCCGACAATGAGCAGGCTGGCGGCGAGGCCCAAAGGTATGAGCAGACCGCCCCAGATATTGCTCCCCCAGACGAGAGAGACGTTGCCAAGGGTGGCATTGCCGTCGACGGCCTGGGCGAGCAGGGCGGTGCCGACGACGAGGAAGGGCATGGATTTGCCGCAGACGGTGTAGCGCTCGCTGCTGCCGCGCACCAGGGTGTAGGTGTAAAGACCAATTGCCAGGGTGATGGCCATGAAGATGACCACCGGCCAGAACATTGCTGTCATTGAGATTCGCGCTCCTGAGTGGGTTCCAGACCAGGGAACCGAAGCGCTCCAAACGGGGGAGACCTGGGGTGACGGGTTGGCTAACAGGTTAACAAAAGATCAGGGGGCGAGACGCTGAACGCGGAATTCTTCTTCATTGATCCGGTAGCGGGAGTGGCCGGTGCCGGCCAGATGGAGGGAATCCATTTCCACCACTTCCACGAGCAGGACGGCGAAGTTCCGGTAGCCAGGTTCGCTTTCTGAGAGCGTGGGGCGGCGGCGTTCAAGGCCCTCGGGGAAGATCGACTCTGCGTCGCTGATTTCCGCGCCGGGGGCATACTTGGCGAGGTAGGTGCGCCAGCACATGGGGTGGGAATTTTCCCAGGCTTCGCGGGCGATTTCGTTTTCGTAGTGGAGATCGGTAACGCCCTTGACGCGCAACTGCCAGCGGGCGGCGGGGTCGTAGAAAACAGCGGCGGCGACGGGTTGGCGTTCCCACTGGGCGAACTTGGGGCTGCGCCGGTCGACGTGAAATCGGAGAGTGTGCAGGTGGGGGTCAGCGTGGCGCAGGGTGAGGACGCGGCCAGACGGGTAACCTTCCTCGTCGATGCTCATGACGATGGGCTGGCGGAAAGGGTGGCGGCGGTCCTGGGTGGCCAGTTTGAATTCGGTCCAGCATTTGGCGCGTTCGTCCAGGTTCATGGTTTTTGGGCAACTCCGGCAATGTGCGGCCCGGCGAGGGAAAGGGGCAGCGAGAATTCGTCCAATTGAGTGATAGCAAAGCCCGCCTGCCGAAGCAATGCTGCTGTGTCACGGTTGGGGTGGCAGCCGCCGGCACAACAGCTCCACAGGGGCTGCCAGCGGTCCTGGCGCGAACGGAGGGCAGAGCCGGCGGGGGCGGCGACATGTTCGAGGAAAAGGAGCTGGCCGCCAGGCCGGAGTGAGTGGAAAAGCGAACGGAGTGTGGCGGCGGGGTCCGTTACGCTGCAGAGCACAAGGGTGCTGATGACCGTATCGTACTCACCGGGCTGGCCCTGGTAAGGGGCAACATGGAGCTGCCGGTTGGGGCCTGCGGGAATGCGGCGGGCCAGCCAGCGGTTGGGTTCATAGCCTGTCCAGCGAATGCCTGGCGGGAGGTATTGAAAATTCACTCCGGTGCCGGGGCCGATTTCGAGGATCTTCCCGCGGGCTTGAGAAAGCAAGGCACGTTTCCGTTCGGCCACCAGGGGTTCGTGCCACCTGCTGGCCAGGCGCATCAGCCAGGAGAACCACATGTTCAGGGCAGGGCAATGGTGAGGGTGCGGTAGGGTTTATTGCCCTTGTTGATCAATTGGGGTGCAGCCTCGCCCTTGTCATGCCAGAGCACCTCACCGGCTTTGCGGGTGCGGATGGTGATGGCGCCGGTGTCGGGGTCTTTTCGCTCATAGGTGCAATCATCGAGGTAAACGATGATCTGATCGGTGTGGCGGACCCCCCGCTCCCGTGGTACGCCGGGCAGGTAGGTGGTTTCTGTAACCTGGGCCCGGGGTTTTTCGAGGACGATGCGAACGGGCAGCGAGCCTGGCAGCAAAGAGCCAAGCGCCAGTCCGGCGAGGAGATACCAGTGACTTTTCTGCATAACGATTGGGATTATGCTATCTTAAAAGGCGAACAAAAGGTTGATTAAGGAACGAAGAGGAGTACCCCCCTTAGAATGGCACTGGCAGTAGAAGCGAAGAAGGAAATTGTGGCGGCGAATGCGCGTCACAAGAAGGACGTTGGTTCCACAGAAGTTCAGGTTGCGTTGCTCAGCGCTCGTATCGAGCAATTGACCAATCACTTCAAAACACATAAGAAGGACCACAGCTCACGCCGTGGTCTGCTCCTGCTGGTCGCACAGCGGCGCAAGCTGCTGGATTACCTGAAGGGGCGCAATCCGCAGCAATATCAGGCCCTGATCGCCAAGCTCGGGATTCGCAAGTAACCAGACAAGAACCAAAGTGACAGCCGGAAATCGCTTCTCCGGCTGTTGCCAGTTCAGGGGTATTGCCTGATCCCTGTCCCGGAGGGCAGGGTGCACAATCAGTATTCACATCGTCTCCTTGATCTTGATCAAGATCATCGCGCTCTCGTTCAAAGGGCGCGTTCAGGAGGAATCACAGGATGATTCATACAGTTGAGATCGATCTCGACGGACGGAAGATTACCATCGAGACGGGCCGGATGGCCAAGCAGGCGGATGGGTCGGTGGTGGTGCGCTGCGATGACAACGTGGTGTTGTCCACGGCATGCTCGAATCGCAAGCCGCGTGAAGGAGCAAACTTCTTCCCGCTGACTTGTGACTACCGGGAATATACTTACGCAGCGGGGAAGTTTCCCGGCGGGTATATCAAGCGCGAAGGGCGCATGAGCGAAAAGGAAACGCTGAATGCGCGGTTGATGGACCGGCCGATCCGGCCGCTCTTCCCCGAAGGCTATCGCCACGACACACAGATTGTGGGTTTTGTCATTTCGGCTGACCCCGAGCGGGATCCCGGCATTCTGGCTCTGACGGGTGCGGGCGCGGCGCTGGCAATTAGCGACATTCCCTTCCATCACTACATTGCGGCGGTGCGCGTGGCTTTGCTGGACGGCAAGCTGATCGTAATGCCGACCTACGACGAAGCCAAAACGGCTGACATTTCCATTGTGGTGGCGGGTACGGAAACCGGCGTGGTGATGGTGGAAGCTGGCGGCATGGGCGCGACCGAAGCGGACGTGGTGCGCTGCGTGGATTATGGTCTCGAGTGCTGCCAGAAGATCATCGCCGGCATCAAGGAACTGGTAGCCAAGTGCGGCAAGACCAAGCGCGAGTATGTGGCGCCGGAAGTGGACAAGGCCCTTTACGCCGAAATCGAAAAGGCGATCAAGGTGGACCTGACCGACGCGCTGGACACCAAGAAGTACTCGAAGCTGGAAAGCTACGCCAAGGTGGACGAGTGCAAGGCCAAGGTGAAGGCCCTGTATGAAGGCGACACCGACGAATTGAAGGACAAGCAGGCCAAGGCTGGCGCCTACTTCGACATGCTGAAGGAAAGCATTTTCCGTGAGGAAATGCTGGTGAAGCGGCGGCGGCCGGATGGCCGGGCCTTCGATGAAATCCGCAAGCTGGATATGGAAGTGGGCCTGTTGCCGCGGACGCATGGTTCGTGTCTGTTCACCCGCGGTGAAACGCAGGCGTTGGTCACCACTACGCTGGGCACCAGCGATGACGAGCAGAAGATTGAAATGCTCGATTTCGCGGAAACCAGCAAGCGCTGGATGCTGCACTACAACTTCCCGCCGTTCTCGGTGGGCGAGGTGGGCTTCATGCGCGGCGCGGGCCGCCGTGAAATTGGTCACGGCAACCTGGCGGAACGCGCTCTGGCCGCAGTGCTGCCTCCTCCGGAGCAGTTTGGCTACACGATGCGCTGCGTGTCAGACATTCTGGAATCGAATGGTTCGTCTTCGATGGCGTCGATCTGCGGTGGCAGCCTTTCGCTGATGGATGCGGGCGTACCGATCAAGGAAGCGGTGGCGGGTATTGCGATGGGTCTGGTGAAGGAAGGCGACAGCTACGCCATTCTGACCGACATCGCGGGCGCCGAAGACCACTACGGGGACATGGACTTCAAGGTGGCGGGAACGCGCAGCAAAGTGACCGCGCTGCAGATGGACCTGAAGGTGCCCAATGTGTCGAGCTCGCTGCTGACGGAGGCGCTCGAACAGGCTCGCCGCGGCCGGCTCTTCCTGCTGGACGCCATGGACAACTGCCTGTCTGCTCCGCGCACGGAAATGTCGCCGCATGCTCCGCGCATGTACCAGGTGACGATCCCCGTGGACAAGATCCGCGAGTTGATCGGCCCGGGCGGCAAGGTGATTCGCGGCATCGTGGAACAGACTGGCGCGAAGATTGACGTGGAAGATGATGGCACCGTAAAGGTGTTCGCCAGCGAAAGCACGGCGGCCCAGAAAGCGTTGACGATGATCAACAACATCTGTGCCGTGGCCGAGGTGGGCAAGACCTATCTGGGTACGGTGACGCGCATCGCGGACTTCGGCGCATTTGTCGAAATCATCCCCGGTACCGATGGGTTGCTGCACATCAGCGAAATCAGCGAGGCGCGCGTGCGTCAGGTGCGTGATGAGCTGAACGAAGGCGACCAGATCATGGTGAAGGTGCTGGCTGTCGAAGGCAACAAGATCAAGCTGAGCCGCAAGGCCCTGCTGAAGGAACAGCGCGAAAAGCTGAAGGGCGGCAACTAGCCGCCCGCCGCGAAAAACCGCTTAAGGCAACTGCGCCGGTGCTGAGGGTTTGCCCTCACCCGGCGCTTTTTTCATGAGTGTTGGGTAGGTGATGCCCAACTGTTCGAGGTAGGTGGCGTAGCGCGCAGGGTCGTAGTAGAACTTGCGCATTTGCTCGCGGTAGCGGGCCATCTTGTCGGCATTGAGTTCGATGGCGGGTTTGTCGTCTTCGCTGACGAGGGGTTGATATTTGAGGTCCTTGGTCTGCACGTCGCGGAAGTATTGCCAGGCAGAGTTGACCAACTGGGGCTGCATCAGGAAATCGAGGGCCGTGGCCGCCTGTACTTTCGCGCCGACGGTGGAGCCTTTGTGGGCGATGGGAGTGGCCATGGACACGGCATCGGCCCAATGGTGGCCGGGAAGGTTCGGGATATTGGCGGGATAACGCAGATAGGTCATGGGCACAACCCAGGAGATGTCGCCGACATCGTCGCTACCGCCGCCGCGCCAGGTGCCCGGGGCTTCGAGAGGTTTCACTTTCTCCGGCAGTGGGTCCACTTTGGCCACGCCCAGTTCGCGCTGGAGTTCACGGGCGAGGGTCTGGTCGGCTTCTGTCCAGGTGGGCATGCCCACGAGTTCCATGTTCTTCTGCTGGGTTTCGGCGATGGTCCTGTTGAAGTGATTGGGCCAGGCAGAGCCGACGACGCGTTGGGAGAAGGTGGTACCCGAGGCCAGGGCGGCGGCCTTGGCCATGGTGGAACCGAACTCGTGCAGCTCCTTGATGCGGGGGAAGTCCTGTTCGCGGAAGAAGTACCAGACCGTGGCTTCGGAGGGAACGACGTTGGGCTGGTCACCGCCGTTGATGATGACGTAATGGGAGCGCTGTTCGGGGCGCAGATGTTCGCGCTTATAGTTCCACATGATGTTCATCAACTCGACCCCGTCAAGCGCGCTGCGGCCCTTCCAGGGCGCGCCCGCGGCATGGGCGGCCTCGCCCTTGAAGGTGTACTGTACGCTGACCAGGCCGCTGTTGACGGCTGGATGGCCGTAGCTGGTGGCCAGTTCGCGGCCCACATGACAGCCGAGCATGATGTCGACATCCTTGAGCAGGCCGGCCCGCACAAAGTAGGCTTTGGTGGCAACGAGTTCCTCGGCGACGCCGGGCAGAATCTTCAACTGGCCGGCGATGCCGTATTTCTGCATGAGTTCCTTGAGGACGATGGCGGCGACGATGTTGACGGCGTTGCCCGAGTTGTGGCCTTCGCCATGGCCGGGGGCGCCTTCGATGAGGGGATCATGGAAGGCGACGCCCGGTTTTTGCGAAGCGCGGGGAATGCCGTCAAGATCCGTGATGAAGCCAATGACGGGCTTGCCCTGGCCCCAGGTAGCGACCCAGGCGGTGGGGATGCCCGCAACACCCCGTTGAATCTGAAAGCCATTCTTTTCGAGAATGCCGGTCAGATATTTCGACGTTTCCACCTCCTGAAAGCCCAGCTCACCGAAGCTGAAGACCATGTCGACGATTTCCTGCACCATTTTGGCGCGAGCCTGTACGCCGGCAATGGCCTCTTTCTTCAGTTCATCGAGACTGGGCGTCGCCGCCGGGGCGAGGCTGGCGGTGAAGGCCAGAATCAGGCAGGTTTTCCACATCATGCCCGATGATTATATAGTTTTCAGCTCAATCAATTGTTTATTGCGCCGAAAAGATTCCTAATGCAGGCCCCGTCCCCGTCTGTCGACCTTGAGCAGATTCTGAATGCCGCGCCCTGTGTGCTTTATCAATTTTTGATGGATGCGCAGGGGCAATGTCGGTTCACCTATCTGAGCCCCCAGTGCGAGGGGATTCTCGGCATTCCCCGGGACTTGTTGATGGAGGATATCTGGGCGAAGACGGCGCTGATGGAAAGAGAAGATGTGGTGCTATTGCGGGAGCGCATGGAGGAGTCGGCCCGGGAGCTGACGCCGTTTGAGTTGACCTTCTCGCTGCGGCATCCGGAGGGCTATGTCTGGATTTCGGCCCATTCGCTACCGCTGAGGCAGCCCGATGGTTCGACGCTGTGGACGGGGCGGTTCATTGATGTGACGGCGCAGAAGCAGGTGGAACTGGAGTCCTTTCGGGCGCAATCGCTGTTGAATGCGGCCCGCGAGCAGGCAGAACTGGGTATCTGGGAGTTTTATCTGGAGACGCAGAAGATTCATTGGTCGCCTGAGGTCTTCCGGTTACATGGCATTCCACTGAGTGCGGGAGAGCCTTCTTTTGAGGAGTTTCGCCGCCTCTGGCATCCCGAAGACCTGCCGGTATTGCTGGGCGCCGTTGAGAGGGCAGTGCAGTTTGGCGAGCCCTATCGATTTGATCTGCGAATCATTCGCGCCGACAACGGAGAGATTCGTCATGTGACGGCCACTGGCGGTCTGCTGCGCAATGCCTACACGAAGGCGCCAGAGCGACTGTATGGCACCGTGCTGGACATCACCAATCGCAAGCAGGAGGAGGCGGCGCTGACAGAGGCGCGGGATGCGGCGGAGTCGGCGGCGCGAGCCAAATCCAATTTTCTGGCCACGATGAGTCATGAGCTGCGCACCCCGCTGAACGGTATTGTCGGCATGACGAGCCTGTTGCGCCGTTCGCCGTTGACGCCCGCCCAGCAGGAGTACTGCGATACGATCCATCAGTCCGCCGAGGCGTTGCTTTCGGTGGTGAACGATATTCTTGACTGGTCACGTATCGAGTCGGGGCGGCTTGATCTGGAATCGATTCCATTTGCTGTGGAGGATGTGATCCAGAGCACAATGGACATATTGAGGCCGCAGGCACAGGCCAAGAAAATCGAATTCCGCTTTGTGGCGCCCGGCTCGACACTGCCGCATCTGGCGGGAGACCCGGCGAGGCTGCGCCAGATACTGCTCAATCTGGGCGCGAACGCCATCAAGTTTACGGAGGCCGGGGCGGTGAGCTTTGAGTTGGAAGTGTTGCCCTCACCGGAGCATCTGTGCGCGATACGCTACCGCATTAGCGATACCGGGATTGGGATTACGCCGCGCCAGATGGAAAAGCTGTTTCAGCGCTTCTCACAGGCCGATGCATCCACAACACGACGTTTCGGCGGCACGGGACTTGGGCTGGCCATTTCCAAATCGCTGGTGGAACGGATGGGCTGGCGAATCGGCGCCGAGAGCACACCGGGAGTTGGCTCGACATTCTGGTTTGACCTGTCGCTCCCGGTTGTGGATGTGCTGGTGGCGCCGCACTCGGTGCTACCGGCGCCGGCATCCAACCGCGCTTTGCGGGTGTTGGTGGCTGAGGACAATGCCGTCAACCAGAGGCTGGCGACGATAGTGCTCAATCTGGCTGGACACGAATCCGAGATTGCCGCCAACGGCCTGATGGCGCTGGAAAAGGCCACCTCCGCCGACTACGATGTGATTCTGATGGATTGCCAGATGCCGGAACTGGATGGGTATGAGGCTACGCGTCGCATCCGCCAGCAACTGCGTCGGCAAATCCCGATCATTGGCCTGACGGCAAGTGCACTGGCGAATGACCGGGACAACTGCCTTGCCGCGGGCATGGATGACTATTTGCCTAAACCTTACCGGGCTGACCAGTTGCTGGCCACTATAGCGAAGTGGAGCATGACAAAATAGGGCGCAGTTGCATGCGCCCCATACTGTTTTTCGTCTTGCTCACGCCGCTGCTTGCGCAGCCGCCGGCCCGGGAAATTGACGCGATATTTTCCGGATTCCACAATGCCACACCCGGTTGTGCAGTGGGCGTTGCCCAGGCGGGCAAGACCGTCCTCACCCGCGGCTACGGCATGGCCGATTTGGAGCGTGGGGTGCCCATTAGCTCCGAAACGGTGTTTGAAAGTGGGTCGGTGGCCAAGCAGTTCACCGCCACGGTATTGCTGCTGCTGGCCCAGCAGGGCCGGCTTTCGCTGGATAAACCCCTGAGCCAGTACCTGCCGGAATTGGCCCATATGCCGCCCCAACTAACGCTGCGGCATGTGCTGCAGCACACCGGGGGGCTGCGGGAGTGGCGGGCGATTGCCGCGCTGGCGGGCTTTCCCGAAGGCACGCGGGTCTATCGCAACGACGACCTGTTGCGTTTCGCGGCGCGTCAGCGCGGGTTGAATTTTGACCCAGGGACGCATTACTCCTACAGCAACACGGGTTTCAACATTACGCCCCTGCTGGTGGACAGGCTCTTGAAGGAACAGAGCTTTCAACAGTTCAGCCAGACGCACATCTTTGGGCCGCTGAACATGACGAGCACACGCTGGCGCGATGACTTCCGGCGCGTTGTGCCACGCCGGGCGCTCGCCTATGCCGCCGATGGCGATGGCTTCCGGCAGGCTACGCCAATTGAGAACATTATCGGGGCGGGTGGCTTGTTGACTACGGTGCAGGATCTGCTGCTGTGGAACGAGAATTTTGTGCATGGACGCGTGGGGGGCCAGGCGCTGCTCAAGGAACTGCAGACGCCGGCCAAGCTGGCCTCCGGACGAGTGATTGGCTACGCCCTGGGGATACAGACTGGCCAGTATCAGGGGCTGGTGGAAATTTCCCATAGCGGCGCGACGGGCGGATACCGCACCTGGCTGGGGCGGTATCCGGACCGTCAACTTTCCGTGGCCGTGCTTTGCAATTCCGCCAGTGCGGTGCCCACTCAACTGGGGCGGCAGACGGCGGCGCTGTGGCTCAAGACGCCACCTGCGGCCATCTCCCCAGCGGCTTCGGAACTGGCTGCGCTGGTTGGAATGTACCGTAAGTTGCGGGACAACACGGTGCTGCGGTTGAGCTGGAAAGAGGGCCAGCTAGTGAACGCGAGTGGCCAGCCGGTGACGCCCAAGCCGGAGGGCAGCGGGCGCATCACTCTTATGGACGCCAATGACACCGTGCTGTATGAAAAGGTTGCGGCGCACGCACCGACGGCGGCGGAGCTGGAGCAATATGCCGGGTCCTATAACAGCGGGGAGACCGGCTCAACCCTGGTCATCACTGCGACCGAAGGCGGATTGCAAGTGCGTATCGGGAACAATGGACCACTTACGCTCAAGCCCACCTTCCGGGATGCCTTTGCAGGCCCAGCACAAGAAGCGTACTTTTTCCGCCGCGACGCCCGGGGGCATGTCACGAGTCTGAGTGTGGGTGATGCGCGCACCTGGGACATCCGCTTTCAGCGTCGCTAGAGCACAACGCTGGGATGGTAGTGGTGGGGGATGGTTTGCTCGGCAATTGCGATCAGTTGACCGCTGGAATCGAAGGCCCGCAATAGCCGTCCGGCCGGGGCTGGCAGGAAGGGTGAGGTGCGGAAGTTGCGCCCCTGGCGAATCTGGCTGGCGGTGAGGTCGTCCACGGTGGTGGCTGGGATTTCCGGGAGAATGTCGCGGCCGGTGAGCAAAGCGTCGGCGAATGGCATCTCCGCCAGCGCTTCCAGAGTATGCGCCTGGGCCAGCGTGAACTGCCCGTTGCGTGTTCGTCGCAGGGCCTCGACATGCGCGCCGCAGCCGAGGGCCTGACCGAGATCATGGGCCAGTGAGCGAATGTAGGTGCCGGGGGAACATTCCACCGACAAATGGAGAAACGAACCATCCAGCCGTTGTACTTCGAGCGCGAAGATCTCGACCTCGACTGGCGCCAACTCTACTGGTTTTTGCTCGCGAGCCAGGCGGTAGGCGGGAACGCCCTGAATCTTTTTGGCGGAAACGGGAGGCGGAGTTTGCGCGAAGCGGCCACGAAAACGGTCCAGGTGCGGTTCGAGTTGCTCGCGCGTGAATTCCCGCGGTTGGGGCGGGGAAGTGGGTTCGCCTTCGCGGTCATAGGTGGTGGTGGAATGCGAGAAGTGTATGACGGCGTCGTAAGCCTTCCGGCTATGGGAATAGAACTGGGCCAGGCGGGTGGCGCGGCCAATCACTAGCGGCAACACGCCGGTGGCCAGGGGATCGAGCGTGCCAAGGTGGCCCACTTTTCGAGTGCCGGCCAGACGGCGAACGCGATTGACGGCGTCGTGGGAAGTGCAGCCTGCGGGCTTGTCGAGCACGAGAATGCCGCACAGGGTCTCAATTGTTTCAGTCAAAGAAGCTAAACCTCGTTTGCGCAACCGGTCGCGGTACGATCAAGGGGAAATGTCCGACCGGCTCTATTTGTCCATCTGGTTGAAGAATCACAGTGCCATGACCATGCCGCGTCAAATGGCAGCCGCACTGCGCCAGTTCCCTTTCTCCACGCAGGCGCCACAGGTGTACTTGCGGGTGTCAGCCGTAGATCCCAGTGAGCCTGCCTTGCTTGAGCAGACTTACGAATTGCCCGACCAAATGGAGGAACTCGTGGCCGATCTGGAGCATTGGCGCAGCGCGGACACCTGTTTTGAAGTGGAGGGTTATTGGGATCTTTGGCAGGAGCGGCCGGAGGGCTGGCGTCTATGGCCCAGCCGGGTGAATCTCTTCTTCCAAGGTCCAGCATACCCCAGCGACGAAGGGGAAGCAGTGCGGGTGGAATTGGGGCTGGAGGAAATGTATCTGCCAGAGGTGCTGCCGGAAGGCACGGCTCGCTACTATCAGTCCAATATTCAGAGCCTTTTGCGGCTGAGTGCGGACTGGGCCGGGGCGCTGGCGGTCGAAGAGCGGCGTCTGTGGAGTGAAGCGCCTGGGAGCCTGGAGGGCCGGCTGCAGAGCATGCTGGGGGAAACTGCGGCTGGAATGCCAAACTAGCTAGCGAATGGAGACGGGTACGGCTTGCGGGCTCCAGGTGATGCCGGCGGTGGCGAAGAACGAATTACGGCGGAAGGCATTGGTGTTGGAATTGAGAAATCTGCGCTGACCGCCGGTGGCGGAGAAAAACAGCGTATCGGTAATGCGGCGGCTGGCGTTGAAAGTGGTGGTATGGACGGAGAAGCTTTGAGCCAGGCCAATTCGGCTGGCCATGCGCGTGTAGTTCGAATTGGCTGACAGGCCCCAATCGCGGATGCCGGAATAGCTGTAGCCAGCCCCGATCATGGTGCCGCGCGAGGTATTGATGATCCCGTTGCCCGGCATGGCCATGATGCCGCCGGTGGCATCGAAGCTGTGCCGCCGCGTGACGCGGTAGCTGAAATTGGCCAAACCCGTTGGCATCCAGGTTTTGGAATAGAAGACTTCACTGACGCTGGAGACGCCGATGAGCGCGGCAATTACCGGGTCCACCTGGACCTGGGTTAAGCCCAGGGACTCCAGTTGCATGGCGCCAGCCTGGATGCCAATTTGCGCCTTACGGCCCAACTGCGCCGAATAGCCGCCGAAAAGGCCATGGCCGTAGGTGTCGCCAAAACGGCGGGTGAAGCGGAAGTGCATGAATTGGTAGCCGAGGCTCAAGGTTTGCCGGCGCGAGAGCCGGTAGGCGGCATTGGCGGTGGCAAACGCACCGTTGACGCCGAACAGAACGCCACCGGTGCGACGGGTGATGAAGCCATTGCCCGCGAGGGAAAAGGAAAGCCGGGCTGACTTTTGCAGCGTGTATTCGCCGCCGCCGGAAGCGAAGTAAATCCGGTTGTCGAAGATTTCGCCGTTGGGGGCGAAGGCATTGTTGAGGAAGGGATTGATGGGGCCGCCCACAAAGCCCATGCCGAAGGGACGGTTGGTGGTGGTGCCGGAGGCATGAACGGAAAATAGCGAACGCCGCGAAACCTGCCGGGACCAGAATACGGAGACCGACTGATCGGTGCCATTAAAGCCTCGGGCTAACGCGCCGGTGTACTGCCGGTAATGGCCCACATAGTTGATGCCGAAACTTCCGCGGCGCAATTGTTTACTGCCGAAGACGCCGGCAAAGCCGTCCACGCCGCGCACCGCCGCACCGGAGAGATTGCCATCGGCGTCCAGCGCAAATGCGGAAAGACCGCTATCCACCGTGCCCATGACGCCAGCAAAAACACCGATGCCCAGGTCGGCTCCGCCGCGTTGACCTGTTCCGGAGCCGGCTCCACGGCCCAAGACTGCTGGTCCACCGAAGCCGCCCATGCCGGCGCCCATGCCGCCACCCATTTGAGCAAGCAGGGGAAGAGCCCCCAATAGAGCGATGATGATTTTTGTTTTCATGGACTTATGGCTCCCGGCGGCGTGCAATGCTCAATGTCAGTGTGAACCTTGAGGCCAGCCAAGTCAAGAGATCGGCAATCCGGGGAGCAGACTTTAAGGCGCTATCCTGAACAAGATGGAAGCGAGATGGTGGCGGGTAACCGGCCGTGTACAGGGTGTCGGGTTTCGCAATTATGTGCAGAAACATGGTCTGCGGCAGGGTCTGACCGGTTATGCCAGGAATCTTGCCGACGGTAGCGTGGAAGTGCATGCAGTGGGGGAAAAGGCGGGCCTTGATGCGTTGTCAGGCTATGTACGCCGTGGCCCCATGTTGGCGGAAGTGCGGACGGTGGATGAGCGCACCGCGGAGGTGGTCAGCTACGATGGTTTTCAGATCCGATGAACGACCTCAAAGCAATGATCCGGGAAGTGCCTGACTTTCCGAAACCGGGAATCAATTTCTATGACATCACGACGCTGCTGAAAAACCCCCAGGGCTTGCGCCGTACCCTGGATGCACTCAAGGAGCGCTACAAGGGTGCCCACATCGATACCGTGGTTGGTATCGAGGCGCGGGGATTCTTTTTCGCGCCAGCAGTTGCCTACTCGCTAGGCGCCGGCTTTGTGCCCGTCCGGAAACCCGGCAAGCTGCCCTACCGTACGCGCCAGGCAGAGTATGAACTCGAGTATGGAACCGACAAGCTGGAAATCCACGAGGATGCGATTGCTCCCGGGCAGCGCGTGCTGATCGTCGACGACGTGCTGGCGACCGGTGGTACAGCCCGGGCAGTTGCGAATCTGGTGACGGATGTCGGTGCAACGCTGGAAGGGTTGAGCTTTGTCATTGAACTCGACTTTCTGAAGGGGCGCGAGCGACTGGGCGGCCACGACATCTTCAGTCTGCTGCACTATTGATGCCGGTCCGCTCCGCCCTGGCGAAATTGAACCTGAGCCTGAAGGTGCTTTACCGCCGGGCCGATGGTTTTCACGAAATCGCGACTGTGTTCCAGACCATCTCCCTGGCTGACAGCTTGACGGTGACAGCCCGGAGCGCGTCTGAGACACGGGTGAACTGCCAGTGCGATGTTCCTGTCGAAGGCGAAAATCTGGCTACGCGCGCAGCCCGTCTTTGGCTGGAGCAGGCAGGCCGGATGGCTGAGGTGAATATCGAAATCACCAAGCGCATCCCGATGGGCGGTGGACTGGGCGGGGGCAGTGCCGACGCGGTGGCCGTGCTGCGGTGTCTCGAAGAGCAATTGGGCCCTGGGCCGGCTCTTGCGCCGCTGGCAGCCACTTTGGGTTCTGACCTGCCGTTTTTCCTGCTGGCCGGTTGCGCTGTGGCCGGCGGGCGAGGCGAAACACTTGAGCCGCTACCTGATTTCGAGCCTGTCCACGGAGTGTTGGTTGCTCCCGGTTTAGGAGTTTCCACCCCGGCGGCCTATGCGGCGCTGAAGCGTCCCGGCCGGAGCGGATTGACAGCAGCCGCGGAAGACGAGATACTGGAAAGGTTTCGCGAACTCGTGGCATTGCTGCGAGAACATGCTGAGCCCTTTGCCTGGGGTCAGTTGTGCGAAAACGACTTCGAGGCGGCGGTTTTCGAGCAGTATCCCATTCTGGCCCAATGGCTGGAAAAGATAGAGAAAACCGATCCTCTTGTGGCCCGGATGTCAGGCAGTGGTTCTACCCTGTTTGGACTGTACAGAACACAGGAGCAAGCTGCGCAGGCAGCGGAACGCCTTCGAGTTGAATCAACGGGGCACGCGACGGAATTCCGGGTGGAAACCTTCCACACGGTAAACCGCCGCCAATACGAGCGTGCCTGGCAAAACACAAACCCATCCCTTTAACGGATGGCTCGAGTTGCCCGCCCCGGTGAAGTTGTGCGAACTAACTTTGAGCCATGCGATTTGACCGCATCAAAATACTGACTGGCAACGCGAATCCGGCGCTCGCGCAGGAGATCTGTGCACACCTGGATGTCGAGGTGGCCCGGACGTCCGTGAAGACCTTTGCCGACGGGGAAACCTGGATACAGGTGCACGAAAATGTGCGCGGTTCTGACGTCTTTGTCGTGCAGCCCACCTGTTCGCCCGTCAACCATCACCTGATGGAACTGCTGTTGATCATCGACGCCCTCAAGCGCGCTTCGGCCGATCGCATCACGGCGGTTTTTCCCTATTTCGGCTATGCCCGGCAGGACCGCAAGGATCAACCCCGCGTGCCGATTTCCGCCCGGCTGGTGGCCAACCTGATTGAGCGGGCCGGAGCGGACCGCGTGCTGGCGCTGGACCTGCATGCTGCCCAGATACAGGGCTTTTTCGATATTCAGGTAGACCATCTCTTCGTTACGCCGGTGATGCTGGATTACTACAAGGAATCGCCGATCGAAAACCTCACGGTGGTGTCTCCGGACGCCGGCGGCGTGGAGCGGGCGCGGGCCTTTGCCAAACGGCTGCAGGCGCCGCTAGCCATCATCGACAAGCGGCGGGACCAGCCCAATGTGGCGGAAGTGATGAACATCATCGGGGAAGTGGAAGGCCGTAATTGCCTGGTGGTGGACGATTTGATTGATACGGCTGGCACGCTGGTGAAAGCCGCGGAGGCTTTGCGTAAGCGTGGGGCCGCCACGGTACAGGCCTGTGCGACGCATGGCGTGTTGAGCGGACCCGCGGTGGAGCGCATCTCGCAGTCCGAGTACCTCAGCCAGGTGACGATCACCAATAGCATTCCCCTCAGCCCGGAAGCGGCGCGGTGCGGTAAGATCCGCGTGCTCTCCGTGGCCAAACTCCTGGCAAGAGCCATTGATTCCATTCATGGCGAAACCTCGATCAGCGTACTTTTTGAGTAAGCGAAAGATAGAAGAAGGCAGAACTTATGCGTAAAGACATTACTCTGGTTGGCGAACCGCGGGAAACGCGGGGCAAGAACGCTTCGCGGCGGCTGCGTGTGGCGCAGAAGAGCCCGGCAGTGCTCTACGGCGAGGGTGCTGATCCGGTGGCCCTCACCATCAGCCCCAAGGAAGTCACCAAGATCCTGAACAGCTCAAGCAGCTACAACACGATCTTCAACCTGGACGTGCAGGGCCAGGTAACGCCGGTCATGATTCAGGACTGGCAGTCGCACCCCGTGAAAGGCAACCTGCTCCATGTGGACCTGAAGCGCGTCGACCTGGCCAAGAAGATCGTGGCCAAGGTGCCCGTGCATACCACCGGAGACCCCTTTGGCGTGAAGGTGCAGGGCGGCCATTTCGAAATGGTGAATCGCGAAGTGCTGATCGAAGTGCTGCCGGATGATATTCCCGAGCACTTCACCATGGATGTCTCCGGCATGCGGCTGAGTGAAAGCCTGCGCGGCAAGGATATTCCGCTATCTGGTTCCATGCGGCTGGTTTCCGATCCGGAACTCGTCGTGGCGCACGTCGTTGCCTTGCGCGATTCCGATGCGAACGCGGGCGCCGAGGGCGCTGCCGAGCCGGAAGTGGCCAAGAAGGGCAAGAAGGAAGACGCGGCAGCCAAGGCTCCGGCCAAGGCGGCGGCTCCAGCCAAGAAGAAGTAATTGGGCATGGCGGGGCGCTCGTGGCTGTTGGTGGGCTTGGGGAATCCGGGCCCGGAATACGAGTGGACCCCGCACAATGCAGGTTTTCTGACCGTAGACCGTTTCGCTGCAAGAAACGGAATGCGGATCACCCGCCCCGAATGCCAGTCGCTGGTTGGGGTTGGGGACGTGCCGGGCGGTCGCGTCATTGCCGCCAAGCCAATGACTTACATGAATGTAAGTGGCCCCGCCGTGAAGCAATTGCTGGACAAGTATGAGCTGACGCCGGCGGATTTGATTGTGGTTTATGACGAACTGGCGCTCGAATGGGGGCAACTCCGCATTCGGGAACGCGGTTCGGCGGGCGGACACAACGGGATGAAATCCATCATCGCGGCAGTCCGTACGGAAGAATTCATCCGGGTCCGGATTGGTATCAATCCGGGCTCACCGCAAGGCAGCGGGCCCGTTCGGCTGGGCGAAAAAGCCAGGCATTATGTGCTGGCGGGAATACCCAAAAGCATGCGTGCCGATGTGGAACTCTGGCTGGACGAGGCATCGGAAGGCATAGAAACCATAATTACCGCGGGCGCCGAAAAGGCCATGACGAAGTTCAACCGTCGCGCCCCGGGCCAAAAAGAAGAGGAAGCATGAGTCTCAGACTTTACGAAGAACTGTTTATAGTAAAGCCGGATGCCACCGACGAAGAAATTGATCCGTTGGTGGAGAATCTGACCCAATTGATCGCCAAAGATGGCGGCAACGTGCAGGTTACCGAAAAGTGGGGCACGCGCAAGCTGGCCTACCAGGTGGGCCGTTATCTCGATGGCTACTACATTCTGTTGCGCTTTGAAGCCACGGGCGCGACGATCAAGGAAATGGAACGCCGCCTGCGCGTCAACGATCTGGTGATCAAGTACCTCACCGTCCGGCTTGACGAAGAAATGAAGTGGGTGGAAAAGCGCAAGAAGAAACGGGAAGCCCGTCTGGCGCGCAAGCCCCAGGTGGTGGCCCCGGCGGCTCCGGCCCCGGTGGCGGCAGCTCCGGCATTGCCGGCGGAACCCGCCGCACCGGCTCCGGGCAAGCCCGAGGGTGACGTGACGGAAGCACCCGCCGCGGAACAGGCATAGACGAGAAAGGAGACTGACGCACCATGGCTGAAGGAAAAGGCGGCCGTCCGATAGCGGCCTCAATGCGCCCCACGGGCGGTGACAAGGCGAACATTGTCAACAAGAAGCAGTATTTCCGGCGGAAGAAAGTCTGCCGGTTCTCGGTGGAGAAGATCGACTACATCGATTACAAGGACATAGCGTTGCTGAAGCAGTACATCTCCGAGCGTGGCAAGATTGTGCCCCGCCGGTTGACCGGCACCAGCACCCAGTTCCAGCGGCGTTTGGCCACGGCGATCAAGCGGGCGCGCAACATCGCGCTGCTGCCCTTTGCCACTCGCGAAGGAGAGAAGTAAATGGAAGTCATTCTGAGAGAAGACATCGATAAACTTGGCTCGCGCGGCCAGATTGTCAAAGTGAAGGACGGCTTCGCCCGTAACTTCCTGTTGCCGCGCCGCCTCGCGGTGGCGGCCACGGAAGCCAACAAGAAGATCGTTGAGCAGGAACGGCAGAGCTGGTTGCGCAAGGAAGCCAAGTTCAAGGCGGATGCTGAAGAACTGGCGGCCATTCTGGCTGGTGTGCAGTTGGAATTTGCCCGCAAGGCCGGTGAGGAAGATCACCTCTTCGGTTCGGTCACTTCCCTCGACATCGAAAGCGCCCTTTCGGCCAAGAGCTTCAACATTGACAAGAAGAAGATCCACCTGGGTGAGCCGTTGAAAGTGCTTGGTGAACACAAAGTGCCCGTGCATCTGTACAAGGGCGTTGTGGCGGAAGTCACTGTCAACATCGTCAAGGAAAACTAGGAACGGACAAAATGTCTTACTTCGATCTGACCGGGCAAACCGCAATTGTTACTGGCGCGGCGGGCGGCATTGGCGAGGTGATCGCCCGCCGGCTGGCAAACGCTGGGGCCACTGTCGTAGTGGCGGACCTGAATCTGGCGGCGGGTGAGGCCACGGCGGCCACCCTGCCCAATGGCTCGTTCGCACTGGAACTTGACGTTACCTCGAGCGCAAGCTGTGCCAAGCTGGTGGCGGATGTGATTGCCCGGACAGGCCGGATTGACATTCTGGTGAACAATGCCGGTGTGGCAGGCAAAGCCGCGCCGGTGTGGGAACAATCGGATGAAGATTGGGCCTGGTGCGTGGCGGTAAACCTCAATGGCCCTTTTTATCTTTGCCGGGCAGCCGTCCCGCACATGCGGCAGCGTAAGTATGGCCGCATTGTGAACATTGCATCCATTGCGGGCAAAGAAGGCAACCCGAATATGAGTGCCTATTCGGCGACCAAAGCGGGGTTGATCGGATTCACGAAGTCCCTGGGCAAGGAAGTGGCGCAGGACGGCATCACGGTCAACAACGTAACCCCGGCCGTGGTCCGCACCAAGATTCTGGAGCAGTTGACACCCGAGCAGGTGGACTACATGACGCAGCGTATTCCGATGCGCCGCACCGGCGAGCCGGAGGAAATCGCAGCGGTGGTGCACTTCCTGGCCAGCCCCGATTCTTCCTTTGTTACGGCCCAGACCTACGACGCCAGCGGTGGCCGGGCGACCTACTAGATGATTCTGCAACCGTCCCAGTTGGCTGGCGCCAGTGTCGAAAGCCTTCTCCAGGAAGCCGGCCGCGGCCGGCTCGGAGTAGACCAGCGCTGGCTGCGCGCCGTGGTAGCACAAGCGGAAACAGCCCCGCAGGCGCTGCTTGCCTATGGTTTAAATCCGCCTGAAGATGCGCGCGTGGCATTGGATGAGGACATTCTCAATGCCCTCGCTGCTTTGCCGGCTGCTGATGGCATGCCCTTTATTGTGGAGCTGCTGCGTCAGGGCTATAGCGAAATTCCGGAAGCCATGGTGGAGCTGGCTCAACGGGCTGGAAGCGCCGGGATTGAAGCGTTGCTGGCGCTCTACCGGGAGATGGATGAGGAATCGGGTGGGGAAGTTGCCTTTCTGCTGGCTGGCTTGGGTATTCGTGATTCCCGCGTTTATTCCCTGCTGCTGGAGCGCCTCGAATTCGATATGGAAGATGGCTCCATGCTGCTGGCCATGTATGGCGACCCAGCAGGGCTCGAGCCACTCCTGAAGCTTTCCGCTGAAGTGGGTAAGAATCGCGAGCTCGACTTCGCCATTGAGCAACTGCGCGTCAGCAGCGGTGAATCTTACCGGCCGGAGATCGACTTCATTGGCCTGTATGAAGAAGTGAGCGGGCCGCAATTCGAAGTTCTGGATGACGAAGAGATCGTTGAGTTCGCCTGCGAGCATGAAGAAGATTCAGTTCGCATCGAGGCGCTCGATATTCTTGAGGATCTCGAGTTGCCCGCCAGTGTGGCGCCTCCCTTGCTGGAGCTGGCTCAGGGGAACGCTTCTATTGCTGTGCGAGCTGCGGCATTTCGTGCGCTGGGACGGCTGAATCAATTGGAGGAAGTCCGTCAGCTGGCTGAGCGCACGGCCAACGACATGGACGCGCCGGCTGCTCTTCGCGCCGCCGCGCTGATTGCCACTCTGCCCGATGGCCTGCCGGGTGCGCGGGTACGGGAGTTGATAGCCGAATTACTGAAGCATCCCGATGGAAGGCCGGATGCGGTGCACGCCATGTGGCGTTCGCGCCAGGCTGCGTATTCGAATCAGTTCGGAACATTATTGGATGATCCTGATTTGGCGGTCCGCCGTCAGGCCGCCCGGGGCGCCGGGGTTTGTGGCGACGTTACGGCTGTGGGTAAGCTGCGGGCGCTGCTGATGGATGATGACCTCCGCCCGGATGCCATCTTTGCCTATGCGCTGGCCATCCCGACTGACGTTTCTCCCAGCAGAATGCGAAGCCTCTTCAGCCGCATCGAGAAGGAAGCCGGTGGTTTGAATCAGGATGAAGCCACTTCGGTGGGCATCGCGCTGGACATGCGGCTGGAAGCCGCGGGCAAGCCCCCCGTCTTCTTCGCCGAAGATGAAGATGACGCCGAACCGCTAGCCTAAAAAACATTTTGGGCTGATTCTGTTTCATAATTCACCAGACTTTCACTCAACCCATATGGGAATGTAAAGCTTCCGCCTCAAACTAGGCGTGTGGCCAACTGGAAACGTCGCCGGTTTCTTGCTGCATTCCTGGCACTGCTGAGCCCGCCGCGAGCCTCAGCAGGAAATACGCAAAAAACAAACTATCGCATTGATGTAGTGATCCAGCCTTGGGGAATTCCCGTGTTCTCTCGGCGCGGAGTAGGGCAGGGAAGAGGGAGCCTGTGCTGGCAACGGGAAGGCGAAGAAGACCGCCTTTGCTTCGAGTTTGGCGCCGCCAGTATTCCGGAGCGGGCGCATGGTTTGCGGCAAATGGGCTACTTCGAGGAAGCGCTGGTGGAACGCGACGGGAAGTTGCTGGCCAGCGAGTACTTTGGTTTTCTCACCGCCGCCCCGCCGGCGGCGCCCCGGCGCGAAGCCCTCGAAGGTCAGGTTGCTGATCAGTCCCGCCCCCAATACTGCTGCGCGGTGGAAGGTCGCGTTCATCAAGGGAAAGGGTGGTTCGCCAAGAGTTACGAGGCGCCGCTACCGCCCGACGCTGGCCTGGGGATGCTGGCGCGTCTGAAAGACGCCATGCGGCAGGCGCTGGCGGACGTTTGCCGCAAAGCCTGTCTGGGCGGTGAGACGGCCGCAGCGCAGAAAACATTTCTTGGTGCTTTATCCGCCGCCACCTACGCACCCCCCGATACCCAATCCATCCACTACCAGTATGGTGACCGCCAGTTACGGCTCGACAGCCGTCGCCGGCGCTCTGGCAGGCAGTTGTTTGTGGAGGCCACCGTAACCGGACAGAGCCGTCACTGCTTCCGGTTTGAACTGGCCGATTCCGGACGACTCGAGTTGCCCACCCGCATTGAATACCAACCCAAGGCCTGGCTGAAATTGACACTGGTTTCGCTGGCCGAACCTCAGGAGAACACATGACCCGGTCGTTTCTGTACCACTCCCGCAAAGACCGTTTACCCGAAGAGCTTGGCACCGGGGTATCGCTGCATTCCCATACCAGCCGCTCGCGCGAAACGATGAGCTTTATTCCCCGGTATGTCGACAAGGTGCCTTACATGACGGGGCGCATCCGTCATCTCGAGGCCAAGTATCGCGAACACCATGGCCACGACTTCGATTACTCGCGAGTCTGGTGGACTCCCCCGCTCGAGCCCAAAGCTGCCTTCGACCTCGAAGCCCGCCAGATTGCCGACAAGTTGGGCCGCCCTGCCCTGGTGAGCTTGAGCGATCACGACAACGTCGATGCCGGGTTCGCGCTCGAGATGTTCTCTCAGGCCAACGGCGCGCCCATTTCGCTGGAATGGACGGTGCCCATCGGCGAAAGCTTTCTGCATCTGGGTGTGCACAATCTCCAACCCGGCCGGGCCCGTATGCTCGAAGCTGCCTTGCGCGAAGTGACGCGCGACCCCTCGTTTGACGCCGTCGAGGATATGCTGGACGAACTCGAGCGCGACCCGGCCACCCTGATCGTCCTCAACCATCCCCTGTGGGACGAAGCGCGCATCGGCATGGCACAGCACTTGCGGATGCTCGAAGGATTCCTTGCGCGCCACGGGCGTCACATACACGCCCTCGAGTTGAATGGCCTTCGCTGCCCCAGGGAGAATGCGGAAGTAGCCGTGCTCGCCGCCGAGAAGGGTTTGCCGCTGGTAGGCGGTGGTGACCGTCATGGCTGCGAGCCCAATGCCATTCTCAATCTCTCCCGCGCTCGCACCTTCGCCGAGTTCGCGGCGGAGATCCGCGATGGGGCACCCACGCATACCGTGTACATGCCGCAGTACGACGAACCGATTCGCGTCCGTGTCCTGCAGGTGATGTCGGATGTGTTGCGAACTTATGACAATTTCGAGACGAGCCGCCGCCGCTGGTCCGATCGCATATTCTTTCTTTGCGAAGATGCAACCGTCAAGCGGCTTTCCGACGTCTGGACTGGTAACGGGCCTGATATCGTGGGTCAGTTCGTGGCAGCCATGCGTTTGATGGAATCGCGGCACTTCCGTGCGGTGTTGAAATTGACGCTGGCGGCCTAGGCGGAATTCCGGCAGAATAAAACAATTCATGCGCGTTGCGTTTTTTACCGATTCCTTTCATGAGATCAACGGCGTGGCCCACACCAGCCGTAACCTCGACGCATTCGCGCGCCGCCGCGGCTATCCTTTTCTCAGCGTTCATGCCGGTCCCGAGACCAGTCTGGTGCGCGACGGCAACCACCTCGAACTCAACCTGAAGCGCAGTCTCGCTGGGATTCCCCTCGACAACAACATGAGTTTTGATCCGCTCTTTGGCCGCCACTGGAGCCGCGTGGTAGAAACTCTGCGGCAATTCCGTCCCGACGTCCTGCATATTACCGGGCCGAGCGATGTCGGCTTACTGGGGGCGGTGGCGGCACGGCGTATGGGCATTCCTTTGCTGGCCAGCTGGCATACCAACCTGCATGAGTATGCCGGCACGCGGCTGGGCAGCATTCTTGGCTGGGCCCTGAGCGAAGGTTTGCGGCGGCGCCTCGAAACAGCCGCCGAAGCCAAGTCTCTCGACCTGCTGTGCCTCTACTACAGCCTGGGCAAACTCCTGCTTGCCCCCAATCAGGAGCTGCAGGCAATGCTGGAGGAAAAGACTCGCCGTAAGTGCTATCTCATGCACCGCGGGGTGGACCGCAATCTCTTCCATCCTCGCCGCCGCACCCGCAAAGATGGCACCCTCGTCTTCGGCTTCTGTGGGCGTTTGCGTCCCGAAAAGAACGTCCGTTTGCTGGCCAAAGTGGAGGAAATGTTGCGCGCCGAAGGCGTCACCAACTATCGCTTCCTGATCGTCGGTGATGGCAGTGAACGCGGCTGGCTCCAGGAAAACATGAAACAGGTGGAACTGCCCGGCGTATTGCGCGGGGAAGCACTGGCTGAAGCCTATGCCAACATGGATGTCTTCCTGTTTCCCAGTTGGACAGACACTTTCGGCAACGTCATCCTGGAAGCACTGGCCAGCGGTGCGCCCTGTATTGTCACCTCCGGTGGTGGACCCAAGTTTCTCGTTGAAAATGAAATCTCCGGCGTCGTCGCCTCGAGCGACGCCAAGTTCATCGCGGCAGCGGTGGCGGTGGCGCGTAACCGGGAAAGCCGCGATCGCCTGCGGGAAGGCGCTCTGCATTCCCGCTTCGTCCAGACCTGGGATGACGTTTTCGAAGACCTCTACCGCGCTTATGCCGAGTGCGCCAGCACACCCGTGGCCGGCCGCCAGTTACATCCCTCGCCCTCTGTCAGCCTCTAACCGCTCAATTTGACGCAACCCCGCCCGGGCTGCTGCAATCAAGGAAGTATGAAGTTTCTGCTGTGCTTTGTTGTGGCTGGTTTTTTGCTGTCGGCCAATCCTCTATTGGTGAAGAAGTTCCCAGTGCCCTGGGATGAGATTCGTCCGGAGCACATTACTCCCGCCATAGAACAGCACCTGAAAGAAGCCGAGTCGCGCCGGGCGAAGCTGATGGCCAACCAGGATGCGCCCACCTGGGAGAACACCATCGTGGCGCTTGAGGCCGTGACAGAAGAGCTGAATCATGCCTGGGGCCTGATTTCGCATCTACAAGGCGTCAACAACAGCCCCGCATTGCGCCGGGAATTCAACGCCATGCAGCCGCGGGTAGTGCGCTTTCAGTCGGCGCTGGCGGCAGACCAGGCCATTTACGCCCGGGTGAAGAGTCTTGCGGAATCCCCGGCGGGCCGAGCCCTCCAGGGACCACAAGCGCGACTGCTGGAGGTGATGCTCGACAACTATCGCCGGGCCGGTGTCAGTCTGCCGGAAAAAGATCGCCAGCGCGTGCTCGAATTGCGCGCCGAACTCTCGCGGCTCAGCACCCAGTTCGCCCAGAATGCGCTCGACAGTTTGAACGCCTTCGAACATTACGCCACTGAGGAAGAAGTGAAAGGCCTGCCCCCTACGGCGATTCGCGCCGCCGCTGCCGCGGCGAAGGCCAAAGGCAAGCCGGGTTACCGTTTCACCCTGCAGGCCCCCAGCCTGCTGCCCGTACTGCAGTATGCCGACAACGCTGCGCTGCGGGAAAAGTTGAGCCGCGCCCAGTACACGATTGCCGCTGGAGGCGCTCTGGATAACCGCCCCATCATTGAGCGCACTCTCGCGCTGCGCCGGGAACTGGCATCCCTGTTGGGCTACCGCAACTTTGCCGACTACCAGCTGGAACTGCGCATGGCCACACAGGGGGCCAAAGTGCAATCCTTCCTGGCTGATCTCGAAGCCAAGACTCAGGCCGCTTTTGCCCGCGAAGCCGCGGCGCTGCGCGCTTTGCGCAAGGAAATCGAAGGAAGCGAGGATCTGCGGCAATGGGACATTGCCTACTACACCCAGAAACTACGACAGAAGCAGTTTGCCTTTGACCAGGACCAGTTGCGCCCCTACTTTGAACTGGGCAGCGTGCTGAATGGACTCTTCGGGATGGTGAAGGAACTCTATGGCATTGAGGTGCAGCCTGCCCCCAAGCTTCCCGTCTGGCACCCGCAAGTGCGGGCCTACACCATCACTGATGGTGGCAAGCAACTGGCCACCTTCTACATGGACCTGCACCCCCGCGAAAGCAAGCGGAGTGGCGCCTGGCAGAACTCGCTGCGGGTAGGCGTCACCGGTGAGCCGCATGTCGGCATCATCGCCGCCAACATCACGCCTCCCGACGAGAAAGGCCATGCCCTGCTCACCCATCAGGAAGTCTCGACAGTCTTCCATGAGTTTGGCCACCTGCTGCATCTCGCGCTGGCCGAAGGCCCGGTGCGGCCGCTCAATGGCACTGCTGTCGCCTGGGACTTCGTCGAACTACCCTCGCAGATCATGGAGAACTTCGTCTGGGAAAAAAGAGTACTCGACCGGTTCGCCCGCCATTTCGAAACCGGCGATGTGCTTCCCGCGGAACTGTTCGCCAAACTGGAGCAGACCCGTACTTTTGCCGCCGCCACGGCTCAAATGCGGCAGCTCAGTCTGGGCACCATGGATATACAACTCCATACCGATTACCGTGTACAGGCGGATTTCGGCGACCCGGTCACTTACGCCCGGCGTATCGCTCAACGTTTCACGGCGGCGCCACTCGAGCCGGAAGCTTGTCCCATCTGTAACTTCACCCACGTCTTCGCGGGTGGCTATGCGGCCGGCTACTACAGCTACAAGTGGGCGGAAGTGCTGGATGCCGATGCATTTACGAAATTCAAGCAGGCTGGTGTGATCAGCCGGGAAACCGGCGAAATGTTCCGCCGCACAGTACTTTCCCGCGGCAACATGAAGCCCGCACCGCAACTGTTTCGCGATTTCATGGGGCGCGACCCCGACCCCACGGCACTTTTGCGGCGCACGGGCTTGCTAGCCGGTGATGCTTCAGCTCAGACTACTCAAAATTAATCTGCTCACTTAGCCGCTTTCTTGCGTCATGATTGGGTATGAAGACTGCGGCGCTTCTGTTACTGATTCCCCTCCTGCTCCCTGGGCAAGAGGAACCCAAAAAAGCAGCTGTGAGCGGTAAAGTGGTGGACGCCTTGACCGGCCAGCCCTTGCGCAAAGCTTCCCTTTCGCTCACGCGAATGTCGACTCCCGGCCCCATGATGGGCCCACCCACTGCCCAAAGCACCGAAACCGACGCTGAGGGAAAGTTTCAGCTCGATAACGTTGAGCCGGGCACTTACATCTTTACCGCTGAACGACAGGGCTATGTACGAGCCACTTATTCGGTGGATGGACGCCCGGAACGCATGATTCCCCTCAAGCTGGATTCCGGCCAGATCCTCGCTGACCTCACATTCAAAATGACTCCTCAGGCGCTTGTCACCGGCCGTACCCTCGATGCCGATGGAGAGCCACTCGCCGGCTTCATGGTCAGTCTCCAGCGTTGGGTGAACACACCGACCGGCAAACGTCTGATGGGTGGCGGCATGGCCACCACCAACGACCTTGGGGAATTCCGCCTGGCGGGCGTGGCTCCTGGAACTTACTTCCTGCAGGCAATGCCCCGTCCGAACTTCACACCCGGCCCTGCTGCTGCCAATCTGAAGCCACTGGCCGAAAGGCCACCGGAATACGTGACGACTTTCTACCCGGGCGTCGAGGATTCCACGAGCGCCCAAAGTATTGTCCTCGCGGCCGGACAAACCGTAGCCAACCTCGACATCACACTGCGCAAGCAGAAACTGCTGGCAATTCGCGGTAAAGTCGTGCCGCCGATGCGAGACCTTCGCATCATGGCGATGCCGCGTGAGGGACCCTCCTTTTCTTTTTCGTCGCGTATGCCCCTCGCTCCTGACAAAGAGGGCGAGTTTGTCATCGCAGGGCTCGCCCCGGGTGAGTATGCCGTTACTCTGCTCGAAGGTCCGAACCAGATGCGCGCCATACGCCGCGTGATAGTGACTGTGGGTAAGGAAGACATTGAAGATGTAGTAATTCCTTATGTGCCTCCAGTTGCGGTGAAAGGCAAGGTGATCGTGGAGGGGGACCTCGAGGTTTACGCGCAGAAGTACGGCGCCCCGCTCGACTACAGCACGCTGCGCATCCAGCCCACCGTGGTGAATTCCACTACTTTCGGCATCCCCTCCACCACTGTCAACGAAAAAGGCGAATTCACGCTGGACCGCCTGGGTGCGGAGGAGTACCTGCTCCGTGTCATCCCACAGCCACCCGGCACTTATCTGAAGACGATCACGGTTGCGGGTCAGGAGCTAGCCGGCGGCAAGTTGGATCTCCGTGATGCCGCGGCGCCCGGCGAACTCGAAATCCGCCTCTCGACCGCCGTCGGCGGCATCAGTGGCTCGGTGGTGGATGAAAAGGGCAACCCCGCAGCCGCGGTCTCCGTTGCTGTTGTCCGCCTGCCGTTCGACCCGGCCTCGCAAACCCTCAACCGGCAACTTCGTACTGACCAGAACGGCCGCTTTGAAGGCGTCAATCTCGGCGCCGGCGAGTACCGGGTGCTGGCCTACCTCTCAGAGGCCGGCTTCACGGTTGTCAATGCCGACGTCTGGCCCAAGATCGAAGCGAAGGCGGAACGGGTGCGCATTGAAGCTGGCACCACCGCCTCGCTCTCGCTCAAGCTCACCCCGGTGGAATAGGCTGCCGGCCTAGGCCAGCACCGTCGGGTTGCCGCCGCTGATGATTGCCGCCCCGGATGCACCCACGGCGATGTCAGACTGACGTGCCACTGCTTTTGAGCCATCGTTCAGGCTGATC
>VFQU01000513.1_pt1 | contig 33582 bp, 30 predicted proteins | sample 3512311 | NCBI WGS metagenome assembly VFQU01 (sample SAMN10412377, study PRJNA504923) | tailings metagenome | isolation source: Relicate 3 Philex TSF3 active mining site | place: Philippines: Tuba, Benguet | collected 2017-08-29
GTGAAATTCTCGATCGAGCGCGCGCCCAACGTGCCCGGCGCCCCGTCGACCTATAGCCGCAATCTGCGCAATGTCGATGCGGTCGAAGTCGTCGACGACTTGACCTTGCGGGTGCGCACCAAGCGGCCCGGCCTGCTGCTGCCCGCCAATCTCGCGCAGATCGCCGTCGTCGACCGGCGTATCGGCATGGACGCGGCGCCGCAGAGCTTCGCCATCGGCAGATCCGCGAACGGCTCCGGTCCCTATCGCTTCGTCGAGTTTGTGCCGGGCGAGCGTGTGGTCCTCGAAGCCAATTCCGCCTGGGCGGACGGCAAGCCACGCTGGGATCGCGTGACGTTGCGCCTGTTGCGCAGCCCCGCGGCGCGCCTCGCCGCGATGCTGACCGGCGCCGTCGACGTCATCAACGATGTTCCGCCCGGCGATATCGAAAAGCTGCAACGCGAGGAACGCGTGGCGTTGTCCAGCGGCCTGTCGAACCGGGTTATATTCTGGGCAATGGACGTGGCGCGCGAAACCTCGCCCTTCGTGACGGCCAAGGACGGCAGCGCCATCACCAATCCGATGCGCGACCCGCGCGTGCGCGAAGCGATGTCGCTGGCCGTCGATCGTCCGGCGATCGTTTCGCGGCTGATGGAGGGTGCGGCCGTCGAGGCAAGCCAGATCCCGCTCGAAGGTCATCCGGGCTTCCTCGCCGATCTGCGCAACCCCGCCGCCGACCTCAACAAGGCGCGCGCGTTGATGGCGGCAGCGGGTGTGGCGAACGGCTTTCGCCTCGCGATCCACACGACCAACGGCCGCTATCTCAACGACACCCGCCAGGCGCAGACGATCGCGCAGATGCTGGCGCGGATCGGGATCGAAGCGAGCGTGCAGCCCACCCATATCGGCACGTATTTCAATCAGGCGCGGAACAAGGAATTCTCGTTCCTGATCGTCGGCTGGGGCCACACCTCGACCGATCCGCTGCTGGTGATGCGCGAGACATTCCATTCGACCGCCGCCAACAACTACGGCAGCTGGGTCGATCCGGTCTCCGACAAGCTGCTCGACGACGCCGATGTGGAACTCGACCAGGCCAAGCGCGGACAGATGCTCGCCGAGGTCAGCAAACGCGTAGCTGCGGCGAACGTGATCCTGCCCTCGCATTACCAAGTGAACTATTGGGCGACGCGCAAGGATCTGCGCTACATCCCGCGGCGCGACGAAGCGACCGTGGCCGAAAGCGTGGTGCCGCGTTAGGCCAAATACTCCGCCTCGCTGAAGTCGCGCGCCAGCCGATAGACGTAATCGCCGCGCGTGACGAGCGTGTTGGCGCGGCGGACCATGATCAGACCGTCATGGGGGGCAGCCAGCTCCGCCGAGGCGCGCTCGATCTCGCCGATCGGATGGATACGCGCGACCGGTTGGCCCTTGGTGACGCGGGCACCCAAGCCCACCAGCGGCTCGAACAAGCCGTCGAGCGGGGCCATGACCAGCGAGCCCGCGCCCGTCGGCGTGATCAGCTTCGTATCGTGAAAGCGCTCGCGCGGCGGCGCTTCCGGCAGCACGCCGAAGTGATGCAGCAAGCGCATCAGCCCCGCGCGGCCGATGGCGAGCGCTTCGATATCGATCGAGGCGGCCCCGGGAAACTCGGTCGCGACCATCGGAATGCCCATCCGGTCGCATTGCGCCGACATCGAACGGCTATCCGACGTCGCCATGGCGCAGACCGTATAGGGCAGACCGAACGCGCGCGCGCCGTCGAGCTTGCGTTTGCGCAACGCCGCATCGCCGCCGCCATGCAGATAGACGCTCGGTACATACATGCCGGTCGTGCCGCCCGAATGCAGATCGGCGGCGGCATTCGTCATCGGCAGCACGACGCTGGTCAGGTAATGCGCGATCGCCGAAGTTGGGCTGCCGTCGGCATCGCCTGGAAAGGCGCGGTTGAGATTGCCCTGATCGAGCGGCGACACGCGCGAGGCCGCCATCACCGCCGGGAAGTTCAATGCGGGCAGAACGATCAAGCGGCCGGTGACGCGCGCGGGGTTGAGATTACGGATCAGATCATGCAGCAGGATCTGGCCTTCGTACTCGTCGCCATGCGTGCCCGCGGTCAGCAGCATCGTCGGGCCGTCGCCGTTGGCGATAACCGCCAAAGGTATCGGAAGAATGCCAAAAGCGTAGCGATCGTCCGAATGCACGAGGCGCAAGAAACCCAACTGCTTGCCCTGGCGGGCATAGTCGATATCGGTCGTCAATCGCGTGCGCGCCTGGGTCATTCGCCCCTCCGTTCGAGGCCCCTACGATGACATTTCGTAAGCCGGCCGTTCAGTCTTTTTTGTGAGCGGCGTCATGAGTTTGCTTGATCCTTGGATGAAACCAAACCGGCTTGCGCCAGCGGCCCGCGCGGCGCCTATACTTTGGCACGCGGAGTGCACGCACATGTATGTCCGGCCATGCCGCGATTTGGAGCATTCTCGAGTTGGATAGCGGTCCCGCCACCCTCGAAAGCCGCCTTGCCGTCGGTGCCGCGCGCCGCCGACTGGAGGACGCACGGCTGCTGGCGGGCAAAGGCGCTTATCTCGACGATTTGCCGGCGGCAGATACGCTGCGCGGCGTGGTCGCGCGTTCGCCTTATGCGCACGCCAAGATCGCGCGGATCGACGCGACAACCGCGCGCGCCATCCCCGGTGTGGCGTTGATCCTGACCGCCGCCGATCTCGACGCCGACGGAATCAAGCCGATCCCCGCGCTGTCGGCGGTGAAGATCGACGGCACGCCCGTCAAGATCGCGCCGCCGCCTTTCGAACTGCTGGCGCGCGATACGGTGCGCCATGTCGGCGACCCGGTCGCCTTCGTCGTCGCCGCGACGGAAGCGATCGCGATGGAAGCGGTCGAAGCGCTTGAAGTTGACTACGAAGAGCTCGTGCCCGTTCTGTCGCCCGACGACGACGCGGCCCTGCCCGGCTACGACATCGCCTTGGGCGACGCGGCCGCCGTTGAAGCGGCTTTCGCCGCCGCGCATAAGATCGTCGAGTTGGAAGTCGTCAACCAGCGCCTTGCCGGCGTGCCGCTGGAGCCGCGCAATGCGCAAGGCGAGCCCGATGGCGAGCGCGTGACCTTGCGCACCGGCACGCAAGCGCCGCATCTGGTGCGTCGCGTGTTGACCGCCGATGTGTTCGGCTGGCCCGAGAAGCAATTGCGCGTCGTCGCCCCCGACACGGGCGGCGGCTTCGGCCTGAAAGCGCCGGTCATGCGCGAACAGGGTCTCGCCGTATGGGCCGCGAAGAAGCTCGGCCGCAAAGTACGCTGGATCTCGACGCGCGGCGAGGCGTTCCTGTCCGACACCGGCGGGCGCGACATGCGCACGCGCATCGCCGTCGCCTTCGACAAGGATGCGAAGATCCTTGGCTTGCGCGCGTCGGTCAGCGCCAATCTCGGCGCCTATCTTTCCTATTTCGGGCCGGTGCCCGCCAATATCGGGTTGGTGGGCATGATCGGCGTCTACGCCATACCGGCCGCCCATATCACCTCGCGCGCGCGTTTCACGAACACGGCCCCGGTCGATGCCTATCGCGGCGCCGGGCGGCCGGAAGCGATCTATGCGATCGAACGCACGCTCGATAAAGCTGCGCGTGAGTTCGGGATCGGCCCCGACGAAATCCGCCGTCGCAACGTCGTGCCCTTCGCCGCCCTGCCCCATCGCACGCCGATGGGCACGCTTTACGACAGCGGCGATTTCAAATCCACGATCGACAAGCTCGTCGCCTTCGCCGACCTCGCCGGTTTTCCCGCGCGCCGAAAGGAGAGCGAGGCGCGCGGAAAGCTGCGCGGCTTCGGCCTTGGCTGCTACATCGAACGCGCGGCAGGCGGTGCCGAAGAAGCCGCGACCGTGATCCTCGATGCCGAAGGCGGCGCCGACGTGCTGCTCGGCACGATGACCCAAGGCCAGGGCCACGTCACCGCTTATACCCAGATCGTTGCGGATCGTCTGGGCCTCGATCCCGCGCGCATCCGCATCCATCAAGGCGACACCGATGTCGTGGCGCGCGGCGTGGGTACGTTCGGCTCGCGCTCGCTGCCCGTCGGCGGATCGGCATTGCAGCGCGCGATCGACAAGGTCGTCGACGGGCTCACGCCTTTGGCCGCCGAACTTCTGGAAGCCGCCGCCATCGATGTCGAGTTCCGCGATGCCGGTTTCCGCATTGCGGGCACGGATCGCGCGATTGACGTGCCGCAAGTCGCCAAAGCGTTCCACGAACGCCGAGAGCTGGGCCAGCGTCTGCCGGGCGCGCTCGGCGCCGATCTTTCCGCCCAAGGCACGTTCCAGCCGGTCGAGCCGACCTTCCCCAACGGGTGCCATGCCTGCGAGGTGGAGATCGATCACGATACCGGCGAGGTCGCCGTGCTGCGCTATTCCTGCGTCGACGATTTCGGGAACGAGATCAATCCGCTTCTGGTCGACGGCCAGATGCATGGCGCACTGGCGCAAGGCATCGGTCAGGCACTGCTCGAGCATTTCGTCCATGACGAGACGACCGGCCAGCCGCTGACCGGCTCGTTCATGGACTACGCGATGCCGCGCGCGGGCGATCTGCCGTTCTTCGAACTCGCCCGAAACCCCGATCCCTGCAAGAACAACCCGCTCGGCCTTAAAGGCTGCGCGGAAGCGGGCTGCATCGGCGCCCCGCCGGTCGTGATCTCGGCCGTGCTCGATGCGCTCGCCAAGTTCGGCGTGCAACATATCGATATGCCGGCGACCCCCTATCGCGTGTGGAAAGCGATCGACGACGCGCGGCAAACCAAAGGTTCGAATTGATGTCCAGTGTTTCGCTTAAAGGCGTTTCGAAAACTTACGCGGGCGTCACCGCCCTGCGCCCGATCGACTTGGAAATACCGCAAGGCGAATTCCTGACGCTGCTCGGCCCCTCGGGTTGCGGCAAGACGACGACGCTGCGTTTGATCGCCGGCTTCATCGAACCCAGCACGGGCCGCATCCTGTTCGGCGGCGACGATGTCACCGACCTGCCGCCGCAGAAGCGCGAAATCGGCATGGTGTTCCAGGACTACGCGCTGTTCCCGCATATGACGATCGGCGACAATATCGGTTTCGCCTTGGCCGAACGCGGCATGCCCAAAGTCGAAATCGCCAAGCGCGTGAAGGAACTACTCGAGCTGATCCGCCTGCCGAGCGTTGAGAACCGCTACCCCACCCAGCTTTCCGGCGGACAGCAGCAACGCGTGGCCGTCGCCCGCGCCGTGGCGCATTCGCCGCGCGTGCTGCTGATGGACGAGCCGCTGGGCGCGCTCGACCTTAAACTTCGCGAGGCGATGCAGAACGAGATCAGCGCCATCCATCGCACACTGAAGATCACGACGGTCTATGTCACGCACGACCAGACCGAAGCGATGAGCATGTCGGACCGTATCGCGGTGATGAACGACGGCATCATCGAACAAATGGGCACTGCGAAAGAAATCTACGAACGCCCGACCACGCGTTTCGTCGCGGACTTCGTCGGGCAGATCAATCTGCTCGATGGCGCCGCGCATGGCACCGATAACGGACTTCTTGCCGTCTCGGTCGCGGGCGCGATATTGCGCGTGCCCGATACCGGCGCTTCGGGCACCGTTTCGATCGGCGTGCGGCCGGAGCAAATGTCGCTGATCGCCGCCGGCGTGCCGGTCCCGGCGGGACACAACGCCATCGCGGGTATCGTTCGCAGCCGCATGTTCGCGGGCAACCGCATCCGCCTGGAGATCGACGCCGGCACCGCGAAACCAATTGCTGTCGAAGCGCATCCCAACACGCCTACGGTCGAACCGGGCGCTTCGGTGCGCGCCGTCTGGAAACCCGAACATTCCGTTTTGCTGACGCGCTGAAGGAGAAGACGCCATGGGAGCGACGGCCGAAAAGATGGATACCCGACCGGGCGGCGTACCGGTCATCGATATCGCGCCCTTCATCAACGGCAGCGACAAGGCGGGGGTGGCGCGCGCCGTCGCCAAAGCCTGCGAGGAAGTCGGCTTCTTCTGCGTCTCCGGCCACGGGATCGACGCGACACTGACCGACAAGGCCTTCGCCGTGTCGCGCGATTTCTTCGACCAACCGACCGAGATCAAGATGAAGTCGAAGCCGGTCGGCGAAGTGGCGCCGCGCGGCTACGCGGCAATGGAATCGAAGGGCCTGGGCGCCACGCTGGGCCTGCAAGTGCCCAAGGATCTGCGCGAGCAGTTCATGCTCGGAACGCTTGCCCCGATCGTCCCCGCGTTGAGGAACGTCGAAGCGGCGCAAGGCTGCTACGCACCGAATGTGTGGCCGGAGACGCCCGCGGACTATAAGCCGGTCTTCACCGAGCTTTATCGCGCGTTCGAGAATCTGGCCGACACGTTGATGCGCATATTCGCGCTTGGCCTCGATCTGCCGGAAACCTATTTCCGCGACAAGATCGACCATCATTTCAGCGTGCTCGGCTCCAATCACTATCCGCCGTTGGAGGTTCCGCCGCTGCCCGGCCAGCTGCGCACCGGCGAGCACACGGATTTCGGCAGCTTGACCATTCTTCTGCCGACCGCTGGCCCCGGCGGCCTGCAGGTCAAACTTGCCGGCGGCGTATGGACCGACATTCAGCCGATCCCGGGCGCGCTCATCATCAATCTCGGCGACATGATGGCGCGCTGGACCAACGATCGCTGGCGTTCGACGCTGCATCGCGTCGCGAACCCGCCGGACCTGAAAGCCGCAATGAGCCGGCGTCAATCCATCGCGTTCTTTTGCCATCCCAATTACGACGCCGAGATCAAGTGCATCGAAAGCTGCACCGGCCCCGGCAATCCCCCGAAGTATCCACCAATCCTGGCGGGCGAGCATATGCGTATGAAGATGGTGAAGCGTTGAGCCCCATCGGCCCCGTTCTGGCGAAATGGGCCGCGGGTCTTCGCTTCGAAGACCTGCCGGCACCCGTCGTCGCCGATTGCAAGTACCGGCTGCTCGACACGCTGGGAATTGCCATCGCCGCGATCCCGTTGCCGATCGGTGTATCGATCCGCAAAGCGGCCCATGCCCTCGGGACGGGATCGGAAGCGACGGCCTTGGGCGAAAGCGGCGTGAAATTCTCCGCCGCGACAGCCGCATTGGTCAACGGCACGCTCGCCCACGCGATGGATTTCGACGACACGCATAATGAATCGGTTATGCATCCCAGCGCCCCGACGATCGCCGCCGTACTTGCCGCCGGCGAAGCCGCTGGGTCGAATGGACGCGAGATGATCGTGGGCATCGCCATCGGCAACGAACTCGGGTGCCGCTTGGGTCTCGCCACACCGGGCGCTTTCCACGGCGTGGGCCTGCATCCGACCAGCGTGTTGGGTACGCCCGCCGCCGCCGCCGCCGCCGGGCGCTTGTTCGGCCTGACGCCCGAACAGATCGCTTGCGCCTTCGGCGTGACGGCGAGCCAAGGTTCGGGCGTACTCGAAGCCTATGCCGATGGCACGTGGTCGAAGACCTTCCATCCCGGCTGGGCAGCGCATGCGGGCATTGTTGCCGCACGCTTGGCCCAGAACGGGTTCACCGGCCCGGCCACGGCGTTCGACGGCCGCTACGGTTTGTTCCATGCGTTGCTGCCAGCCGATACGAAACTCGATTTCGACGCGACCATGCGCGAACTCGGCAAGGATTGGGTGACGCTGCAAACGGCATATAAGCTCTATCCCTGCGCCCATTCGATTCACGCCTTCATCGAAGGGGCCGCACGCCTCAAAGCCACGCATAAATTTGCTGGCGCCGACATCGCGTCGGTCACGCTGACCGTGCCCGACGGCTTCATCGGCCAGATCGCCGCGCCGCGCGCAGCGAAGCTTGCCCCCCGCACTTCCACCCATGCGCGCGCCAGCCTGTTTTACGCCGTTGCCGCAACGTTGACCGATGGTGTGTTGACCAACGCGCATTACGAGGGCGACGCCTATAAGCGCGCCGATATCCTGGGCCTCGCTCAGAAGATCGTGCATGTGCCCGCGAAGATCGACGGCGCCATCAAGTTCGACGGTACGGTCGAGATCTTGCTGACCGACGGGCGCAAACTTTCGACCTATGTCGAAGAAGCCGACGGTACGGGCTCGCGGATGCTGAGCCCCGCGCGCGTCGTCGCCAAGTTCCGCGACACGGTGAAGGACGTTCTGCCGACGGCGAAGATCGATCGCCTCGTGGCGACGATCGAGACTCTTGAAGCGCTGCCGAACGCGCGCGCGCTGATGGAGATGACCACATGATCCGCCTCGTCGCCCAGAAACTGACGGCCGAAGCGTTCGCCCCCTTCGGCTTCGTGCGCGAGATCCCGAAAGGCGGTTTGCGCGAAGGCCCGTTTGCCCCTTTCGGCGACGATCGCCCGAACGCGAAGGTCACGACGACGCTGATTTCCTGCTCCGCGCGCCAGGGCCCGCGTTCGATCCGCGATATCGAGCGGCATCTGCACGGGTCGCAGTTCTTCATTCCGCTCGGCGGCGAACTTTCACTGGTCGTGTTTCCCGGCGGCGACAAACCCGATCTTGCCAAAGGTCGCGCGTTCATCGCTGCACCGCACCAAGCTTTCGGTTATCACAAGGGCGTGTGGCATGCGGGCGTGGCCGCGGCGGCGAACGAAGCCGCCGTCGCCTCGCTGCTCAGCCGCGACGGCACGCCGGACGATGTCGACGAACGCAAACTCGCCGAAGCGATCGAAGTGGTGTTCCTATGACCTATCCCCGCGATTTGATCGGCTACGCCAATAAGCGGCCCGACGCGCAATGGCCGAACAAGGCGCGCGTCGCGATCAATATCGTCCTCAATTACGAGGAAGGCTCCGAATATTCGATCCCCGACGGCGATCCGAATTCGGAAACCCAATTGCTGGAAGCCACGCCGTCGATGCCGCCCGGTGTGCGCGACCTCAACGCGGAATCGGTCTACGAGTTCGGCAGCCGCGTGGGCTTCTGGCGCATCCTGCGCATCCTCGACGAATACAAACTGCCCGCGACCGTGTTCGGCTGCGCGCTGGCGCTGGAACGCAATCCCGAAGCCGTCGCCGCGATCAAAGCGGCGGGCTACGACGTGTGCAGCCATGGCTGGCGCTGGATCAAGCATTGGCTGCTCGACGAAGCGACCGAGCGTGATCACATCAAGCGCGCCGTTGCCTCGCTGAAAGCGTCGTTCGGCGAGCGTCCGCTCGGCTGGTATTGCCGCACGGGTCCGTCGGTCAATACGCGCAAGCTGCTGCTCGAAGAAGGCGGCTTCGTCTACGACAGCGATTCCTATGCCGACGAGCTTCCCTATTGGAACCGCGAATATGGCAAACCGCATCTCGTGATTCCGTATTCGATCGACACCAACGACACGAAATTCGCCAATCCGGCGGGCTTCGGCAACGGCGAAGAATTTTTCAGCTATCTCAAAGATAGCTTCGATTGTCTCTATCGCGAGGGTAACGCGATGATGTCGGTCGGCGTGCATTTCCGCCTCGCCGGGCGTCCCGGCCGCGCCGAAGCGTTCCGCCGTTTTCTCGATTACGCGCGCGGCCACGAACATGTGTGGTTCTGCCGCCGTATCGACATCGCCAAGCATTGGATCGCCAAACATCCGGCGTCAGGAGCAGCATCATGACAACCGAAGAAACCCGTTGGGCGCGCGGCGCCTATCGCGGCTACGACGTGCGCTTGCCGGCCGAGCCCGATCTCGAATTGACGCAAGTGGATGCCGGCACGCCCGGGGGTGAGTATCATCGCCGCTTCTGGTTTCCCGTGGCGCTCGCCTCGCAGCTCGGCAAGTTCCCCGTACCCATCCGCATTCTGGGCGAAGACCTCGTCGTGTTCCGCGACGGCGAAGGCCGCGTCGGGCTCGTCCACAAGGCTTGCGCGCATCGGCGCGCGTCGCTCGAATTCGGGCGCATCGAACAGCGCGGCATTCGCTGCTGCTATCACGGCTGGCATTTCGACGTCGACGGCACGATCCTGGAAACGCCGGGCGAACCGCCGACCAGCAATATCTGCAATTCGATCAGTCAGCCCGCCTATCCGACGCACGAAGTGAAGGGACTGATCTTCGCCTATATGGGCCCGCCCGATCAGGTGCCGGAGTTCCCGTATTTGGATTCATTCGATCTGCCCGATCACGAGTTGATCCCCTACTCGATCCATTCGCCGTGCAACTGGCTGCAGGAAACCGAGAACGCGATCGATCCGTTCCATTCGGTGTTCCTGCACGGGCGCGTCAACGGCCCGCAATTCCCCGGCCTCGAGCATTTCGTCGAACTGCCGGTCGTGAACTACGTGCAGCGCGACGGGGCGATCGTCTACAGCCACGCCCGGCGCGTGGGCGATCTCGTGATGCTGCGCTTCCACGACTATCTGATGCCGAACCTCGCGCAGAACGGCGGTATGTTCCAGAAGTTCGAGCAGCCGCGTTTCTTCGGCCGCACCAGCCTGACGAAATGGGTGGTGCCGATCGACAATACGAACAGCCGGAAATTCGGCTGGCGCCATTTCAACAACAAGGACGAAGTGCTGCGCCTAGGCAATCGCGACGATGTGGGCTGGGAGAAGGTCGATTTCTACGGCCAGACCGCGCATCGCTCGATGGAGAAGCGGCAAAGCGATCCCGGCGACTGGGACGTGTGGGTCAGCCAAGGCCCGATCGCGATCCATTCGCGCGAATATCTCGGCAAGACCGACGAAGGCATCGCGATGCTACGCCGCAAGCTGCGCCGCGACATTCGCGCCGTTGCACGCGGCGAGAAGATCGCGCAGGTCGGCGGCACGGCACAGAATCCCTATCCCACCTATGGCGGCGATACGGTGCTGCGCGTGGCGAAGTCGAATGACGACGAAGGCCTGATGAAGGCGCTGCAAAAGCAGGTCGCCGAGATCTATTTCGCCCACGACCATTTGAAGGGCGAGGAACGCAGCGCCAAGATCAAGGCGGCGCTGGGCGACGCTTTTCCTGATTCGAAGACCTGACGGCCGGATTGGCCGCGCCCGGCGTCAAGCGACGTTGCGGCGCGGCAGCGGCACTTTGTCGATCGGCAGATCGCCGAAGCGCAGATAGCCTTCCTCCAGCGTCAATTCCTTGGCGACGATCATCCCGTCTCCTTGGACGCCGTAGGTCGGGTCAAGCATCCGCCGCCCTTTGGTGCCCGGCGGATCGAAGGTCCATTCCTGGAAGCCCAGGATGTAGAAATTCAACATCACCGCGGGCTTGTCGTCGGCGCAAAACCAATGCGCATTTTTCGAAACTTCCGTCGTCTCGAAGCGATCGCCGATGCCGAACCAGCGATCGGTGCGCGTGCGCAGTAGGATCGTATCCGGCCCGAGACGCGCCACGCGATCCCATTCGCGGGCGTAGACATTGCCATGCAGCACGACCTGGGTGGAAATCAGATTGTGATGGCAATGCGGCGGATGGACCTCGTGCGGCTCCAGATAAAGAAGCTGCATGGTCCACGACTTCGCCGGCGTGGTCATCTGGTTGAGGACCTGATCGGTCTTCTCGGCGAGCGCCTTGTCAATAAAGGGCTTCAACTCGGCGACCAGATCGATCGACTGATGCAGCGCACGGATCCGGTCGATGTATTCGTCGGGCGTGATCTCGCGCCTTCCCAGCGCCTGGATCGACTTTTCGGCTTCCGTCCACAGACGGTCGCGATACATGTCGATATCGGGCAGAACCGCGCCCGCGCGCGTGTTCATCTTCACGACCTTGCCCGACGCGGTTTTGATCTCTCCGGCCATGTTCCCGCTCCCCTAAGCGCTCATCACATCGACCAGCATACGCTGGAAATGATGGACGTTCTTCTCCCATACCGGCGAGAAGACGACCTTGTCCGCGACCGGTGATTGGCGCGCGATCTGCTGCTGCTCCCAGATTTTCATATCCTGGCTACGGATGCCGCCATAGTCGCGCATCTTGCCGGTCTCGCCCAGCCAGCGCGCCAGCGTTTTCTTGCGCTGTTCGGCGAATTCCGGCGCGCTCGCCGCATCGCCCACGAAAAAGAACCCCATTTTCGATACGGTGCGATCGGCCGCGATCGGATCGGCGATGACCGAGGCGAGATGGTCCGATTGCAGCGTCAGCGTCATATTCGGGAACACGACGCTGGTGCAGCGCACGCGCTTCTTGCCCTCGGGGAACGGAATCAACGGCAGCTGTCCCGCGGCGGGATAGAAGTCCTGATCGCCGCGCCGCTTGAGCGTGACGACCGTGCCGAGTGGAATAGGCTCGGCGATCGGTTCGCCCGTCGCGAGGTCCAAATCGTCGGTAATCTTGGTGAAGACGTTCTTGTGAACCCAGACGTGGTGATAGGTCTCCCAATTGTCGTTCTGCATTTTCCAATTGCCGCGCCATTCCCAATCCTCGCGATGGGCAATGCGCGTGGCGCCGAGATCGGCGCCCTGGATCAAATCCTCGAGCGGGCGGACATGCTCGTCGAATGGGGCCGCCTTGCCGTCGAGATTGATGAACACCCAGTGATGCCAAACGGCCGTGCGCACGGGCACGAGACCGAGTTCGGACATGTCGAGCCCGGCCCGCTCGTTGCCGTTCTTGGTCCCGTCGAAGAACGGGATCGATTTCAACCGCCCGTCGAGATCATAGGCCCACGCATGATAGGGGCAGGCGAACTGCTTCAAATTCGAGCAGGGCTCGGTCACCATCATGGCGGCGCGATGCCGGCACACATTGTGGAAGACCCGTATCGCCCCCGCGCGATCGCGCACGAGGATGAGCGGAAGTCCTGCGGCCATGAGCGGAATAGCGTCGCCGGGTTGCGGCACGTCGCTGGCGAAGGCGAGGCACATCCATGTGCGCGCAAATAGGTTTTTCTGCTCCAGCTTAAAAAAATCCTCGCTGGTATAGGCGGCGCCCGGCAGGCCACATGCTTGCGTGATCGGCTTGCGCAACTCGTCCAGCGCCGCCTTGCCCAGGATCCGTTCGATGGCTTCCGCCGCTACCGTCATCGCTTCCTCCGTTTCCTCATGGAAATGTATGCCAATTCCGGACCATAGCCAGTTAGATTTGGTCCGCGTTTTGCTGGGAAAGCTTCATGAACGGGGCTCGGGCATGAACGGATTTGCGGCATGAAGGCGCGCTGGCACTGGATCCTGCTGCCGTCGTTGCTGCTCTCGCTGGGCTTGCTGCTCGCGTCGCAGATCGCCTTCCTGCGCGGCGGCTTCTTCCGCGACCTTCGCCTCGGCCGGATGGGGACTGACTTCACGCTCGCGAATTACGAGCGCTTCTTCACCGATCCGCTCTATCTCGACTCTTTGATCCTGACGGTGCGCCTGTCGCTGACCGTCGCGATATTGACGCTGCTCGTCGGATTCCCGATCGCCTATGTCCTCGCGCGGCTCAAGTCGCGCTGGACGCTGGTACTGCTCGCCGGGATCATCGCCGCGTCGTTCATCACCATCGTGATCAAGGTCCTCGGCCTCATCATCATCTTTTCGAGCGGCGGGTTCCTCAATCGCTTCCTGATGTGGACCGGCATTGTGTCCTCGCCCATCGCCATCGTCGGCAATCCCGGCGGCGTGGTCGTCGGCTTGATGCATTTCACGATGGGGTTCTCGATCCTGTTGCTCTACAGCGTGGTGCAGACGATCCCGCGCTCGCTGGAGGAAGCGGCCGAGATCCACGGCGCGCCGCGCTGGCGCGTCTTCGCGCGCGTGATCCTGCCGCTGAGCCTGCCGGGCCTCGTCGTCACCGGTTTGATCGTCTTCAATCTGTGCATGGGCGCCTTCACCTCGGCGGCGCTGATCGGCGGCGGCAAAGTGTTCACCCTGCCCGTGCTGATCCAGCAGACGGTGATCAACCAGACGCGCTACGGCATGGGCGCCACGATCTCCGCGATCCTGATGCTCGTGACGTTGGCGATCAACGGCCTTTCGGTTCTGGCGATGACCAAACTCGATAAGCGCCGGAGTGCCGTGGCATGAACCGATATCGTGCCCTCGCCCACGCGCGCAGCGTGGCCTCCGTCGCCTGGATTGCCGGCGCCTTCGTGTTCCTGTTCGCGCCGTTGGTCGTGGTCGTCGGCGCGTCCTTCGACGGCGGCAATCGCACGTTCCTGAACTTCCCGCCGCAGGAGTTTTCGACGCGCTGGTATTTCCAGATCGCGCCCGACCTTTTCCAGTCGCTGGCGCTTGCGGTCGGCCTTGGCCTGACGACCGCGTTCCTCGCCTGCATTCTCGGCGTGCCGGCGGCGTTGGGCCTCGTGCGCGCCGAGTTCCGCGGCAAGGCGATCGTTGCGGCGTTGTTCCGGGCGCCCTTGCAGATCCCGGCCGTGGTGATCGGCGTCTCGTTCCTGAAACTCTATTATCTGATCGGCGACGTGTTCGGCCTGCGCCTGGTCGGCACGCTGCCGGGGCTCCTGATCGCGCATCTGTTCCTCGCGACACCTTACGTGATCGGCTCCGTCGTCGCGGTCTTGCAGCGTTTCAATCTGCGCCTGGAGGAAGCGGCGTTGAGCCTGGGCGCCTCGCGAATCCGCACCTTCCGGCGCGTGACGCTGCCGCTGATCATGCCGGGCGTCTATGCCGGCGCCATGTACGCATTTCTGGTCTCGTTCGGCGACGTGCCGGTCTCGCTGTTCCTCGGCGGACCCGGCATGCAGCCTTTCGCGGCGAAGATCTTCAATCTGATGGAATACGACTTCGATCCGTCGCTGCTCGCGATTTCGACCTACATCATCGTCGGATCGTTCGCGTCGATCTACTTCCTTCAACGCGCCATCGGCCTCGACCAGCTCACGCGTTCCGGCGGCGGCTGACCTCACTCCCATCCCCCTCCAGGAGGTTTCCATGCGCAAACTCGGCAGACGTTCGCTTCTCGCAGGCATCGCGACCGGCACGGCCCTTCTGGCAGCCCCGGCGATCCGCGCGCAAACCCCGAACTTCGCGGGCCAGACGTTGCGCGTCGCCACGTTCGGCGGCGGCTGGGACCGCGCCGTGCACAAATACGCGGGCGTGAAGCTCGAAGCGCTCGGCGCCAAGGTCGAATACGTGACCGCCCCGCCGCGCGACAATCTCGCCAAGCTGATCGCCGCGCGCGGCCAAGCCGCCCCGTTCGACGTGGTCGAGATGGCCGACCTCACCTGGGTCGACACCTACGAGGCGGGGTTCATCCAGAAGATCAATCTCGACAACATCCCGAACCGCAAGGAATTGCTGCCCACCCTCGCCGACGAATGGAAGGTCGCAAGCTGGGCCACGCAGGAAGGCATAGTCTGGCATCCGGAGCGTTTCGCCGCCGCCGGCGTGCCGGGGCCCGAACGTTATCGCGACCTGCTGCATCCCGCCCTCCAGCGCAAGATCGCGATCATCGACATCTCGCAGGCCGGCATCTCGCAATTGCTGGTCGGCGCGTCGATCGACGAAGGCGGCTCGCAGGAGAACATCACCGCCGGTCTCGAATTCGTGCGCAAGGCAAACCCGTTCCAGTTCTGGCGCGTGGGCGCGCAAGCGGTCACGCTGATGAACTCGGGCGACATCATGGCATCGACGATGCACGCGGGCTTCGCCGTGCAGATGCGCCGCGCCGGCTTGCCGGTCAAGTTCACCCATCCGAAGGTCGGCGCCACGAAGCGCGGGCTGTCGAAGGAAGGCTGGCTCGGCGTCGTCAAAGGCACGCCGGTCGCGCGGGCGGCGGAGTTCTTCATCAACGAATACATCTCCTACGACACGCAGTTCGGCCTGGCGACCGAGCGTGGCGTGGTGCCGATCAACAACCGCGCGCGCGACGCGCTGGTCAACGACCCGCTGCTGAAGGAGATGTTCTTGCTCTCCGAAGCCGACGTCGCCAACATGGTGTCCGTCGATTTCACCAAATTCAATCTCGACGACGCGACGCAGCGCTGGTCGCGGATGATCACCAGCGCGAAGTAACGATGGAGTGTGCATGCGTATCGCGATCGTCGGGGCCGGTTCGATCGGCGGCGCGATCGCGCATGCGCTGGCACTGACGGGGCACGATCCCGTCGTCGTCGCGCGCGGCGCCACCAAGACCGCACTGGAGCGCGACGGTTTCACGGTGACGCGCGCGGGCCGGAATGAGAAATCCGCCCCGCGCGTCGTTGCCGATCCGGCGGAGGCGGGCATTCAAGACATCGTGATCGGCGCGTTGAAGGCCCATGACTGGCCGGGGGCGGTCAATCTGTTCGCGCCATTGATGGGCCCGGACACGCTCGTGTTGCCGGCGATCAATGGCCTTCCCTGGTGGTATTTTCAAAAGCTTGGCGGCAAGCTCGACGGCACGCGGCTCGCGACGGTCGATCCGGCGGGCGCGCTGTCGAACTTTTTCGATCCTGCGCGCATCGTCGGCACGGTCGTCTATATGGCCGTATCGCGCCCCGCCCCCGGCCACCTCGCATGGCCGACGGGCGAAAGATTGGTGATCGGCGATGTCGATCCGGCCGCAGGCAACGCGGCGCGCGCCGCAGTCCCGTTGCGCGCCGCCGGTCTCAATGTCGAAATCGCCCCCGATATCCGCAACGCGATGTGGCTGAAACTGGTGAACAACGCCAGTTTCAATCCGATCTCCGTTCTGGCGCGCGGCGGCGTGGCGACGATCCTGGCCAATCCCGAATTACGCGCCATGGGAAGCGCCGCGATGCGCGAGATCGTCGATCTGTCGCAAGCCGTCGGTTGCAAGGCCGAAGTCGATATCGAAGCGCGCATCGAATCCATGAACCGCCTGGGCGATTTCAAATCGTCGATGCTGCAAGATTTCGAAGCGGGACGGCCGATGGAAATCGGCCCGTTGATCGAGGCGCCACGCGAACTCGGGCGATTGACGGGCATCGCCACGCCCGTGCTCGACGAACTCTCGGCGCGGATGGCAGCCTACGCTTAGGCTGACTTCAGGGCCTTCTCGACTTCGCGGACCGTGCCCGCGGCAAGATCCATGATCGCGCGCGTGCCACCGCGCGCATGCTCCGTACCCTTGCCCGGGAAAACCGCCCCGAAACCGCCATCGAGCGCCAGCACGGCAAAACCGTGGATCGCCGCCCAAGCCATGGTCATCTTGGCGACCGACCGTTCGTTCGGGCCGTTGGCGCCGACGAGCAATTCCGCCATCGCGCCGTAGATGCGCTGATGGCAGGCGTCGAATGCCGAACGCAGGCGAATCGAGGTGACATCGACGACGTCGGAACGGAACATCAATTGGAAACGCGAGCGATTGGCGATCGCGAATTCGATATAACCCAGCGCCGTCTCGCGGAAACGCTTGGCGGGCGCGCCGGTCGCGCGCAGCGTGCGCCGCTCGATCGTCCGGCCGAGCTCGTCGAACGCCTCGGCGGCAAACTCGGTCAACAGCCCCGCTTTGTCGACGAAATGATGGGCCGGTGCGGCGTGGGACACACCCGCGCGGCGCGCGCATTCGCGCAGCGAGAAGCCCTCCACGCCCTCTACCTCGATCAACTCCAGCGCCGCATCGAGCAGCAGGCGGCGTACATCTTCCGCCTCCGCAAGACTAGGCCGTCCGACCGGGCGCGGTTGCTTCAGCGCTCTCACTTCCGCAGACACTTTTTCCCCTCGAGACACCACTTGGCGTCAGAATTTAAGCTCAACTCGACCGGCCGTCCAGAAATCCTTTAGCATTTTGCGAATTCGCAAACTGGTTGCAAGGCGACGAAAAACAAAGTCCGATTCGCTTACAACTTGCGTGCGACCGACGCCGAAGCCATCTGTGCTTGCGAAACGGACATCGATTGGAAGGCCTTCGTCGCCTCCAGCAGCCAACCCGAGCGTTCGAACAGACTTGCGGGACCGAGCTGGTCGCAAATGCTTTCGAACATGCGTTTGGAGATGTCGGCGGCACGGCATAGCACGGCGAACTGCTCGGGCGAGTTGCTGCGCACCGTGGCACGCACGATCTTCAGCGGTTCCGATAGAAACTCGCTGACGGCGACCTCCTTCAAATCGCGCCGTTCGTCCGGCAACGCGCCCAGGATAAGCACGAGATCCTCCTCGCTTATTCGCGCGCCGCTCGCGGCGGCTTCGTCGAGCCGCTCGCGCAGCGCGTCGAGGAGTTTGCCCGCAAGTTTTTCGCCGTCCAACGCCGACAGAACGATCCGCCGCAACTTGGCCTTGTCGCCGCCGACGGCCGCGTAAAGCTTCTCGTGCACGCCATCGATCGCCCATTCGAGCATCTCGAGCGCGATCGCGGCGGGCAGATCTGGACGCGCAGCCAGCGGCGGCTGCATGTCGCCCCATTCCCTGGCCAGCTCCGCGATGCGCACGAAGGTGCGCTCGGAAATGCGCGCGCCGGAATTCGCGAGCAGCGACTTGGCGACCTCGGGCTCGCCGAACGCCATCACGGCGGCGCTCACCACTTCCTCGACCAGTTCCCGCTGCGCGATCGCCAAGCGGTGGCGTATCGACCCCTTGATCGCGACTTCGATCAAATCGGTGTCCTCCAGCGACCGGCTACGCAGCAAGATCGGCCATGCGACGTCGATGTCGTCTTCGGCCAGCGCACGCACGATGCCGCGCGACGCGCGCGAATCCGACGCGAGCTCTTCCGCCAGCATTTTGCGCACCGGCTTTTCGACTTCGCGAATGATCGCTTTGACCAGCTCGATCAGCAGAATGCTGAAACGCGAGACTTTGTCCGAAACGCCCAATTCGAGAATTAGCTTGGCAAGCGCCGCGGCGACACCAACGTTCGTCTGGCTGCGATCGCTGGAGATCGACGACAAGATCTCCCGCAGCTGGTGCATCAGCCTCTCACTGGTCATCGACCGTATTCCCGGAAGGGCTCCGCCCGTATTCCAATAGATTCAGAGGCTTGTCTAGTGGATTTGCCGCAGCGCGACAAGGAATCTTTTCGTCGTCAATTTTGCGAATTGCGAAGCATGACGCATTCATCGCCGGGGGCGTCCAGGCACACAAAAAAATGGCAAGGGCAGCAATGAACGAGTGCTCGCCTCCGATTCAATAGATGAGATCGTCATCGCCGCCTTTTCCACCTTTTGACAACACAATTTCATCCCGTGCGGCGAGGTCTTTCGCCGTGTTGATCATGGCGCCCTGCGCTTCGATCACGTCTCTTGCCCGCACCGGCCCCAGTGCTTCGATTTCTTCCTTCAGCAGCTTTCCGGCGCGTTCGGACATGTTCGAAAAGAAAAGATCGCGCAAAGCCTCGTTGGCCCCCTTCAAGGCAAGCGCCAGTTTCGACTTGTCGACCGCCCGCAGCAAAGTTTGCACCCCGCCGGGATCGAGACGCGACAAGTCCTCGAACTTGAACATCAGCGCGCGTATTTTCTCGGCCGAATCCCGATTGCGCTCCTCCAATGCCGTCGTGAATCGGGCCTCGGTCGTCCGATCGAGGGCGTTGAAAATCTCGGCCATCATCTCGTGCGTATCGCGGCGGTTCTGCTTGGCGATATTCGCCATGAATTCGGTGCGCAGAACGCGTTCGACGTCCTCCAAAACCTCTTTTCCGACGCTTTCCATGCGCAACATGCGCATGACGACCTCCATCGCGAAGGCGTCGGGCATCATCGCCAGCACGCGCGCGGCGTGGTCGGCCTTGATCTTCGAAAGCACGACCGCGACCGTTTGCGGATACTCGTTCTTGAGGTAGTTGGAGAGAATCCCTTCGTTGACGTTCGCGAGCTTGTCCCACATCGTGCGACCCATGGGGCCGCGGATTTCGTCGAGAATGTCGGCCGCGCGCTTCTTGTCGAGGACCTTACCGAGGAATCGCTCGGCGGAATCGAACGTACCGGCAAGCGAGCCCGTCGCCGAAATCTGATCCGCGAATTCGATGATCAGCCGCTCGATGATCGACGCGTTGACAGTGCCCAGACCGGCCATGGTTTGGGACAGTTCCTTGATCTCGTCGTCCGACATCAGCGCGAAGAGTTTGCTCGCGACTTCCTCGCCCAAAGAGAGCAGCAGAATCGCGGCTTTCTCCTGCCCCGACAGGGCGCGGTAGTCGTCGAGAATGCGCATCGTGCCGGAGACGGGCTTGAACGCCGTCGAGATCGAGGAATGAGTTACGCGCGTAGTGTTAGGGACAAATATGGTCATTGTCAAATTAACATCGAAATTTTCCGGCGGTAGGCGCGATTCTTCGCCACGCCGCAAAGTTTACGTTTGCGAATTGCAAAACCGCGTCAGCGCCCAGCTTGCGCCCGCGCCCACGCCGCGATCACAGCCATCGCGTCGTCCGCACGTCGGGATTCCGACGCCAATCGGCGAGCTTCCATCGGCAATCCGACCTGAACGCGCAACGCCGCAGCGTCCAATTCGTAGGGGCGCTTGTCCTGCGACAGATGCGCCAAGGCGGCATCCGATTGCTCGAGCGTCACGGCGTAGTAGACGCGCCCCACGCCGGCGACCAGCATCGCCGCAACGCAGAGCGCGCAAGGTTCGCACGACGTATACATTTCGGTATCCGACAGATCGACCGTCGCGAGATTGCGGCACGCGTCGCGGATCGCCTCGATCTCGCTGTGCGAAGTCGGGTCATGACGCTGGACGGCGTGGTTGTAACCCTCCCCCACGATTTTGCCGCCCTTCACGACCACGGCACCGAAGGGCTCGCAGCCTTTCTCGGTCAGCGCTTGCGCCGACAATTCGATCGCGCGAGTCATGAAGGAATCGTCGTACATGGCCGCGCTCAGCTCGCCAGCGCCTTCATCTCGGCGTAAAGGTCCGACTTGCCCTCGAAGCCGATGCCCGGCAGATCCGGCATCGTGATATGCCCGTCGATCACGCGCACACCGTCCGGGAAGCCGCCATAAGGCTGGAACAGGTCGGGATAGCTCTCGTTCCCGCCGAGGCCGAGCCCTGCGGCAATGTTCAGCGACATCTGATGCCCGCCATGCGGCACGCAACGGCTGGGCGACCAGCCATGGATCTTTAGGACCTCTAGCGTGCGCTGGTACTCGCACAAGCCGTAGGACAGCGCGCAATCGAATTGCAGCCAATCGCGATCGGGGCGCATGCCGCCATACCGCAGCAGGTTGCGCGCATCCTGATGGCTGAACAGATTCTCGCCCGTCGCCATGGGGCCGGGATAGAACTCGGCCAGCGACGCTTGGACGTGATAGTCCAAGGGGTCCCCCGCTTCCTCGTACCAGAACAGCGGATAGTCGCGCAGCATCTTGGCGTAGGCGATCGCGGTTTCCAGGTCGAAACGCCCGTTCGCGTCGACCGCGAGCTGGTTCTTTGGCCCGATCTCGTCGAGCACGGCTTCGATGCGGCCGCGATCTTCGGCGATCGAAGCGCCGCCGATCTTCATCTTCACGACGTTGTAGCCGCGCTCCAGATAGCCGCGCATTTCCTTGCGCAGGGCCGAATTGTCCTTGCCCGGATAATAATAGCCGCCGGCGGCGTAGACGAAGACGCGCGGGTTCGCCGTGCGGCCATGCCGTTCGGCAAGCAGGCGGAACAGCGGCTTGCCTGCGATCTTGGCGACCGCATCCCAGATCGCCATGTCGAGCGTGCCGACCGCGACCGAACGTTCGCCGTGCCCGCCCGGCTTCTCGTTCTTCATCATCGCCACCCAGGCTTTGTCCGGGTCGATGTTCTCGCCCGTCGCGTCGAGCAGCGATTTGGGTTCGGCCTCCTTCAGGCGATCGGCGAAACGCTCGCGGATCAAGCCGCCTTGGCCGTAGCGCCCGTTCGAATTGAAGCCGTAGCCGACGACCGTTTTGCCGTTGCGCTCCACATTCGTGACGACCGCCACCAGGCTCGACGTCATCTTCGAAAAATCGATATAGGCATTGCGGATGGGCGACGCGATCGGCTTGGTGACTTCGCGGACATCGACGATACGGACGGTCATCTAGGGCTCCCGGATAGGCGGATAACCCTTATTGCCGGTGTCGGCGCACGGGGCAAGTTTTGCTTAATTGCGCAGCGTCTCGACCGCTTGGCGCACAAACGGATCAAGGCCCGATCCACCCGCGTCGAGATGGGCCACAATCTCCGCCCGCATACTGGGCGCCCAGAACTTCTTCAAGTGCATCGCGATTTCGGCGGGCGCCCGTTCACCCTGATGGGCGAAGAACTTGCCGATCTGGTTGGCCATATGGACGAGCTTTTCATGCGACATCGCGGGCCTCGCCATCGATTATCCGCCCGCCATGCGTGAAGACCTCGAATCCGTCGTCGCGCGCGATCCCGATCAGCGTGATCCTTGCCGCCTCGGCGGTGCGGATCGCCAGCGCCGTCGGCGCCGATACGGCGACGAGCACGGGAGCCCCCATCATCGCGGCTTTCTGCACAAGTTCGACCGACACGCGGCTGGTCAGCGCGACGATTCCCGTTTCGGCCTTGCGGCCTTCGCGCGCCAAGGCACCCGCCAGTTTGTCGAGCGCGTTGTGGCGGCCGACGTCTTCGCGCAACGCGACCAGTCCTTCGCCGCGCGTCCAGAACGCGGCGCCATGTGCGGCATGGGTCAGGCGATGCAGCGATTGCGCGGCGGGCAACGCCGCGACCGCCGCGCGAATATCGGCGACGCTCACGTGGACATCGGCGGTCACGACCGGCGGCGTCTTGGTCGCTTCCTTCAAACTGTCGATGCCGCACAAGCCGCAGCCCGTGGGCCCCGCCATATAGCGACGGCGCTCGACGAAGGCGTCGGCGCGCGGCTCCGCCAGCGCCATACGCAGTTCGATCCCCTCCGCCGTCGGACGAATTTCGAGTTCCTCGATCTCCGCCGGCGCCGCCACGATTCCTTCGTTCAGCGAGAAACCGAGGGCGAAATCCTCAAGATCCGCAGGGCTCGCCATCATCACGGCGTGGGTCGCCCGATCGTAAGTGAAGGCGATTGCCGTTTCCTCGGGCACGTAGCGCGTGCCCGGTCGTGGCGCATCGCCGCGCCACACTTCATTGGCAACGGGTTGCGCGGGCTTGAATGCGCCGGTCATTCGGCCACCTCCGCCGGTTTGGCGATACGCCGCGACCGATCGGCATGCGCGCGATAGCGCGATTGCCAATCGCTCGGTCCGTTGGACGGCATGCATTGTACCGCCGTCACCTTGTATTCGGGGCAGTTCGTGGCCCAATCCGAATAATCGGTGGTGACGACATTAGCTTGCGTGTCGGGATGGTGGAACGTGGTGTAGACGACGCCGGCCGCGACACGATCGGTGATCAGCGCGCGCAATGCGGTCTCGCCCGCGCGGCTGCGCACGGCGACCCAATCGCCGTCCCGAATGCCCCGAACTTCCGCGTCGTGCGGATTGATCTCGAGACGATCCTCCTCGTGCCACACGACATTCGCGGTCCGTCGCGTTTGCGCGCCGACATTGTACTGGCTTAAAATGCGGCCCGTGGTCAGCAGCAGCGGGAAACGCGGGCCGACGCGCTCGTCCGTCGCGACGTATTCCGTAATTACGAATCTTCCCTTGCCGCGCACGAAACCGCCGACATGCATGACCGGCGTGCCCTCGGGCGCCTTGTCGTTGCACGGCCACTGGACCGAGCCGAGTTCGTCCAGCTTCGCGTAGGACACGCCTTTGAACGTCGGCGTCACGGCTGCAATCTCGTCCATGATCTGCGACGGATGCGCGTAATCCATCGCGAAGCCGAGCGCCTTGGCGAAGGCGAGCGTGACTTCCCAATCGCCCAGACCGTTGCGCGGCGCCATTACCTTGCGCACGCGCTGGATGCGCCGTTCGGCGTTGGTGAAGGTGCCGTCCTTCTCCAGAAAGGTCGAACCCGGCAGGAAGATATGGGCGTAGTTCGCGGTCTCGTTCAGGAACAGGTCCTGCACGATCACGCATTCCATGGCGGCGAGCCCCGCCGCGACATGGTGCGTATCGGGATCGGATTGCAGGATATCCTCGCCCTGGATGTAGAGCCCCTTGAACGCGCCGTCCACGGCCGCATCGAGCATATTGGGAATGCGCAAGCCCGGCTCTTTGTCGAGCGTGACGCCCCACAGAGTTTCGAACATCGCGCGCGCACCATCGTCCGACACGTGGCGATAACCCGACAGCTCGTGCGGGAACGAGCCCATGTCGCAGGCCCCCTGCACGTTGTTCTGGCCGCGCAGCGGATTCACGCCCACGCCCGGCCGACCGATATTGCCCGTCGCCATGGCCAGATTCGCGATCGCCATGACCGCGGTCGAGCCTTGGCTATGCTCGGTGACACCCAGCCCGTAGTAGATGGCGGCGTTGCCGCCCGTTGCGTAAAGCCGCGCGGCGGCACGGATCGTTTCGGCCGCAACACCCGCGAACTTCGCGACCTCTTCGGGGGTGTTGCGTTCCTCGGCCACGAACGCGGCCCAGCGATCGAACTCCGCGAGATCGCAATTCGCGCGCACGAAAGCCTCGTTCACCAGACTTTCGGTGACGATGACATGCGCCAATGCCGTCAGCACCGCCACGTTGGTACCGGGGCGCAGCGGCAGATGATGAGCCGCTTCGACATGCGGCGTGCGCACCAGATCGATACGGCGCGGATCGATGACGATCAGCTTAGCGCCTTCGCGTAGACGCTTTTTCAAGCGCGACGCGAAGACCGGATGCCCATCGGTCGGGTTGGCGCCGATCACGACCACGACATCGGCGTGCTCGACGGAATCGAAATCTTGCGTCCCGGCCGACGTGCCATAGGTCGTCGACAGCCCGTAACCCGTGGGCGAATGGCAGACGCGCGCGCAAGTATCGACGTTATTGTTGCCGAAGCCCGCGCGAACGAGCTTCTGCACCAGATAGGTTTCTTCGTTCGTGCAACGCGACGACGTGATCCCGCCCACCGCGTTGCGGCCGTATTTCGCTTGGATGCGCTTGAACTCCGACGCCGCGTGCGCAAGCGCCTCGTCCCAGCTCACCTCGCGCCACGGATCGGTGATCTTGAGGCGGATCATCGGATTCAAAATCCGATCCTTATGCGTCGCGTAACCCCACGCGAATCGGCCTTTGACACAGGAATGGCCGCGATTGGCCTTGCCGTCCTTGTACGGCACCATGCGCACGACTTCCTGGCCGCGCATTTCCGCCTTGAACGAGCAGCCCACGCCGCAATAGGCGCAGGTCGTGACCACCGAATGTTCGGGTTGGCCGATCTCGATGACCGATTTTTCGGTCAACGTCGCGGTCGGGCAGGCTTGCACGCAAGCCCCGCAGGATACGCAATCCGATTCCAGAAACGTATCGCCCGCCCCCGCCGACACGCGCGAGCCGAAGCCGCGCCCTTCGATCGTCAGCGCGAAGGTGCCTTGCGTTTCCTCACAAGCCCGCACACAACGCGAGCAGGCGATGCATTTCGAAGAGTCGAAGGTAAAGTAAGGATTGCTCTCGTCCTTGGCGAGGCCGAGATGGTTCTCGCCTTCATAGCCATAGCGAACTTCGCGCAGTCCCACGGCGCCCGCCATGTCCTGCAACTCGCAATCGCCGTTGGCGGCACATGTCAGGCAATCGAGCGGATGATCGGAGATATAAAGCTCCATCACCCCGCGCCGGAGCTGCTTCAGGCGTGGCGTCTGGGTCGAGACGACCAGACCGTCCGCGACCGGCGTGGTGCAGGACGCCGGCGTGCCGTTGCGGCCCTGGATTTCCACAAGGCACAGCCGGCACGAGCCGAATGCATCCAACGTATCCGTGGCGCAAAGCTACAGGACATGGATGCCCGCTTCCATCGCCGCGCGCATGATCGATGTGCCCTCGGCGACTTCGATCTTGGTACCGTCGATGGTGAGCGTCACGATCTTCGCCGAAGCGCTGGGCTTCGTGCCGTAATCGGTTTCGTGGATCAGGCCCATGCGTGGTCCCTCACTCGGCGGCTTGGCGCGACTTGCCCGCGCCGAAATCTTCGGGGAAGTGGTGCAGCGCGCTCAGCACCGGATAGGGCGTGAAACCGCCCAAGGCGCAAAGCGAGCCGAATTTCAGCGTCTGGCAGAGGTCCTTGAGCAAAGCCGTGTTTGCCGCGCGATCCTGCCCGGCGACGATCTTGTCGATCGTCTCCACGCCGCGCGTCGAACCGATGCGGCACGGTGTGCATTTGCCGCAGGATTCATGCGCGCAGAATTCCATCGCGAAGCGCGTCTGTGCGGCCATATCGACGCCGTCGTCGAACACGACGACACCGCCATGACCGATCAACCCGTCGCGCGCGGCGAAGGCTTCGTAATCGAAGGGCGTGTCGAACAACGCGCGCGGGAAATAGGCGCCGAGCGGCCCGCCGACCTGAACCGCGCGCACCGGACGGCCGGTCGCCGTGCCGCCGCCGATCTCGTCGACCAACGCACCCAAGGTGACGCCGAAGGCGGTTTCGTACAGGCCGCCATGTTTGACGTTGCCCGCCAACTGAATCGGCATCGTGCCGCGCGACTTGCCCATGCCGAAATCGCGATATGCCTCGGCGCCGTTCGCCAAAATCCACGGCACGGTCGCGAGCGAGATCACGTTATTGACGACTGTGGGCATGCCGAACAAGCCGCGATGCGCCGGCAATGGCGGCTTGGCGCGCACCGTGCCCCGGCGGCCTTCCAGGCTTTCGAGCAAAGCCGTCTCCTCGCCGCAGACATAAGCGCCCGCGCCCACACGGATCTCGATATCGAAATCGGGCCCGAGCTGCCTGTTCGCGCGCGCGATGCGCAAGGCGGCGTCCAGTGTTGCGATCGCATGTGGATATTCGGAGCGGATATAGACGAAGCCCTTCGTCGCGCCGACTGCGAAACCGGCTATCGCCATGCCTTCGATCAACGCGAAGGGATCGCCTTCCATCAACATGCGATCGGCGAAGGTGCCGGAATCGCCTTCGTCGGCGTTGCAGACGATGTATTTGCGCTCGCCTTGTGCCGCGCGCACCGTGTTCCACTTGATGCCGGTCGGGAACCCCGCTCCGCCCCGCCCGCGCAAACCCGATTGCGTCACGGCGTCGATCGTCGCTTGGGCGCCCAAGCGCCGCGCGGCGTCGAGCCCCTTGAACGCGACCGGCGCCAAAGGATCGACGACGCCGCAGCGTTTGAACGTCAAGCGCGTTTGGCGCGCCAGAAACGGGATCGCGTCCGTCGGGCCCAGCGACTTCGCATGCGGCTCGTCGGCGATCACGGCGTCGAGGATCGCAGCGATGTCGCCCACTTCGACCGCGCCGAATGCGATGCGCCCGCGCGGCGTTTCGAGTTCGAGCATCGGTTCGAGCCAATAAAGCCCGCGCGAGCCGGTGCGCACGAGCTCGATGGCCAGACCGCGCGCTTGCGCCGTCGTATGCAAAGCTCTCGCGACACCGTCGGCACCAACGGCCAAAGCGCCCGCATCGCGCGGTAAGAAAAAGCGCAAACCCCTCATCGCACGCACCCGTCGATCAGCGCGTCGAGCCGCTTTTGCGTGAGGCGCCCATACAACTCGCCATCGAGCATCGCGGCGGGCGCCGTCGCGCACAGGCCCAAGCAGAAAACGGGTTCGAGCGTCAGCGCCGCATCGTGGCCTTTGGCGCGCACGGCCGCATGCTCGACAAGCGCGTCCGCGCCGCGCGATTGGCAGGCTTCGGCGCGGCAGACGCGCAGCACATGGCGGCCCGGCTTTGTCTTACGAAAGTCGTGATAGAAGGTCACGACGCCATGAATTTCGGCGCGGCTCAAATTCAACGCTTTGGCGACCGGCTCGATCGCCGCGTCGTCGATATAGCCGAATTCCTTTTGCAGCGCGTGGAGGATGGGCAACGCCGCCCCGTCCAACGCCTTATACGCTTCGATAATCGCGTCGGCGCGCGCGTTGTCCCAGGTCATTCGGGGCTCCCTCCCGGCGTGAATCATCCGCCCGAGCCCCGAAAATGGTCAATAAATCAATCCCATGGTGCGATAGCAAAAACCTATCGCCGCTCAGCGTTCCCCCAGGGCTTGTGCCAAGGCGCGCGCTTCCACCACCAGGGCCGCCGTTTGCGGCGTCATCGGCTCGCGATGCGGCACGACCAACCCGATCGTCGGATGGGTTTCATCGCCGGTGATCGGAATGGCGCGGATCGTCTGCGTCAGGCCCAAAGTCTCGGCGAGCTTGGCGGGCATGACGCTTGCCCAACGTCCCGTGCGCACATGGGCGAACAGGACGATCATCGAATTGGATTCAAGCGTCGGCGGCGTGGGCTCGCCCGCAGCGCGCAACATATGGTCGACGATGCGACGGTTTTGCATGTCCTGCGTCAGCAGACACAGCGGAATTTTGCCGACCTCGGCCCAAGTCACACTATCGCGATCGCCCAGCGGCGCATCGGCCGAGGTGAGCAGCACGTAATGTTCGCGATAAAGCGGCACGGTCTGCACCTTGCCGATCGGTTCGTTGTCGACATAGGTAAGGCCGGCGTCGATTTCGAGATTTTCGAGCAAGCCGAGAATTTCCACAGAATTTCGCGAGACGATCGTGAAGGTCACTTCGGGATGGCGCTGGCGGAATGGCGTCGTCAACGACGCGACCATGGCGAGCGCCGTGGGCACGGCCGCGATCTTCAAATGCCCGGCGAGGCCGTGTTTGAGCGCGCGGACTTCCTGCCGCATGGCGCGGGAATCGCCGACGATGCGCCGCGCCCATTCCAGCACGCGCTCGCCTTCCGGCGTGAAGCTGTGGAAGCGCGCCCCGCGATTGACGAGCAGAACGCCCAGCGTGTCTTCAAGTTGCTTGATCGCGGCCGAGAAGGTCGGCTGGGTCACGCGGCTCGCCTCCGCGGCACGGCCGAAATGCTTCTCCTGCGCCAAAGCGATCAGAAATTCGAGCTTGTCGATCATGCCCCGTTCCGCTCCCGGGCAGGATCGTAGCGCGGCGACGGCAACGAAGCCACCGCCGCGCAGGCACGCATCAAGCGGAGATATCGACCCTCTTCGAATTCATCAGATCGGCGAGATAGCTCGACAGATCGGTCGAATCTTCTTCGTCCTCGTCGTCGGTCGAGGATTTGAGCAACTCGGTCAGTTCCTCGAGCGCCGATTTGGACGACGACCCCGATGCGCCTTGCGCCCCGCCGCCCGGCGGCGGACCGCCCACACCACCGCCCGGCGGAGGTCCCGACGGGCGCCCGCCACCCTGGGGCCCATTCGCCTTCATGTTGGCCTCGAACTTGTCGAGGGCGGCCGTGATCTTGTCGGCATCGTCTTGGCTGATCGTGCCGGACTGCACGTCCGAGGCGAGTTGCTTGTCGATCGCCGCGCGCATCGCTTTCGGATCGGGCGGCGTGCTGCTTGTGCTCGACGATTTGGCCAGCGCGTCGATCTCGGACGACACTTGGCTGGTGGCCTTCGTAGAAGCCCCGCTTTTGGCCAAGGCGGCCGCGAGCGGATTGTAGGCGTTGTAGCCGTTCAAGGAAGAAACGGACATCGGACACTCCTTGGCGCTTCGGCGCCGTTGAAACGCAGCTTTCTGCTGCAAAGGAAAACATCGACTGGAACGACCAAACTGTCTCATGACCGCACCGACAAGCGGCGTAACGAAGTGTATAAAATTGTAGAGATCCGCCGGTGATTGACTTGGAATTCGACCGTACCTAGAGTTCACGGTAGCGCTGTGCCGTCGGTCCCCGCGTGTCGGGGCGACGAAAACCGCCTTTGTGCGGTTCCCAACGGCCAAGCTGCGGTTCATCCAAAATCGGCCCCGGGAGACCGGTGCGCGGACGCCAATCGGCGCATCCGCCATCGAAGGGCCTATAACGATGGGAGACAGAAAATGATCTCGACCGATCGCCGCAAACTGTTGATGGGCACGGCCGCTTTGGCCGCCGGCGCGCTGGCGCCGCGCTTCGCCGCCGCGCAAAGCCCCGCCCCGCTCGCCCCGCGGCCGGGGGCTTGGCGCAACTTCGAAATAACGACATCGCTGAAGATCGACGCCAAGAACGGCCAGGCCCAAGCCTGGATCCCGCTGCCGAGTTTCACGGCGCAGGATTGGTTCCGCCCCGAGGGCAGCACTTGGACCGGCAACGCCAAGGCGATGACGGTCAAGAAGGACGCGAAATACGGCGCGGAATTCCTGCATGTCGAATGGGATCCGTCCGAACGCGCGCCGGTCGTGGAAGTCGTCAGCCGCTTCGCCACGCGCGATCGGGCGATCGACCTGACGAAGCCCGTGAATGTGCCGCAACTCACGGCCGAGGAGCGCGCGCTGAACCTGTCGGCGACCGAGTTGATCGCAACCGATGGCATCGTCAAGACGACCGCCGACCGCATCACGGCGGGCAAGACGACCGACATCGCCAAAGCCGAGGCGATCTATCAATGGATCGTCGAGAACACGGCGCGCAATCCGGCGACGCGCGGCTGCGGCATCGGCAATGTCAAGAACATGCTGGAAATCGGCGACCTGACCGGCAAGTGCGCCGATTTGAACGCGCTATATGTCGGCCTCGCTCGCGCCGCGGGATTGCCCGCGCGCGACGTCTACGGACTGCGCGTGGCGCCGTCGGCCTTCGGCTATCGCAGCCTGGGCGCGGGTTCGGCCAACATCACCCGCGCCCAGCATTGCCGCGCGGAAGTGTGGCTGGACGGCTTCGGCTGGACGCCGGTCGATCCCGCCGACGTGCGCAAGGTGATCTTGGAGGAACCGCCGGGCAAGCTCGCCATCGACAACGCGGTCGTCGTGTCGGCGCGCAAGGCATTGTTCGGCGCATGGGAGATGAACTGGGCGGCCTACAACGTCGCGCATGACGTTGCGTTGCCGGGTTCCAAGGGGCCGAAGCTGGAGTTCCTGATGTATCCGCAGGCCGAGCTGGCGGGCGAACGTCTGGATTGCCTCGATCCCCACAGCTTCGCCTACACGATCACGTCGAAATCGATCTGACGATCTTGCCGCGGCGACCTAGCCGAGGTTGCCGCGGCAGAAGATCGCGACGTCGAGCGTGTCGCGCGGATAGACGCGGCCGATGATCGCGGATTGCGCGTAGCCGGCCGCCTGCAACGATGCGAGCGCTTGCTTCGCCGTCGCCTCAGGCACCGAGGCGAGCAACCCGCCCGAAGTCTGCGGGTCGAAAAGCAACGATTCCTCGACTGTATCGGGCAGTGCGCCGTTTTCCTCCCGGCGTAGCATTCCGCCTTGTACCGCGTTCTGCGCCGTCAGCGTCGAGCGATACCCCGCCTTGGCGAGATCCAACGCCCCCGGCAGCAACGGGATTGCGCCCAGATCGAGGCGCACTTCCAATCGGCCGGGGCGCAGCATCTCCATCAGATGCCCCGCGAGACCGAAGCCGGTCACGTCGGTCATGGCGTGCGCGATGGGGGCAAGAACCGACAACGCATCGGCGTTGGACCGGCGCATCGTGTCGATCGCCGCCGTCGCGACCGATGCGCGGACGGCACCGCGCATATCGGCCGCCATGATCAGCCCCACGCCGATCGGCTTGGTCAGGATCAGGACATCGCCCGCGATCAGGCCGGTCTTGGGTTTGAGCGCTTCGGGGGCGGCGCGCCCCACCACCGACAAGCCGAAGGCAAGCCCCTCGCCTTCGCTCGAATGGCCCCCGACCAGCGCGATGCGTTGCGCGTCGAGTGTCCGGCGCGCGCCCGCCAGCAAGGCGACCAGATCGGATTCCACGGCACGGGGCTGCGCGCGCGGCACGGTCGCCAGCGCCAAAGCGCGCGTGGGGTCGCCGCCCATCGCCAGCACGTCGTTGATTGCGTGCAAGGCCGCGATCTCGCCGAACACATACGGATCGGCGATCATCGCCGAAATCTGATCGATTGTTTCGATTTGCGCCACACCGGGTGCAACTTCCGTCGCCGCCGCATCGTCGCCCAGGCCGAGTAGAATTTTGTCGCGCGGTGCCAGCGCCGCCGGCAAACGGGACAAGGCGCGCGCCAGCGGATCGGGTCCGATTTTTGCGGCGCAGCCTGCGCACCGCATGGCGCTGCCCGATGCGATTTCGTCCGCCGTCGCGGGCCGCGCCATCTCGCGCCCGAACTCGGCGAACATCGCCATGAAACGCCGGTCGATCGAATCCTTCCAGCGCCAGAGCCGCGCCCCCGCCCCGGCGAAATAGCGTCCGCGCCCCGCGATCGCCTTGCCGTCGCCGGTATTGAGCAAAACCAGGAAATCCCTCTGCGCCTTGTGCGATTCGAGCGCGCCGCCAGTCGCGCGCGCGCGAAGATTCCGCGCGAGGATCGGGCCTTGGCGCACGGCGAACACACCCGCCTTCTCGCGCGGGTCGTCTTCCCTCGTCGCGCAATCGCCGACGGCGAACACGTCGTCGCGGCCGTCGACCTGCAAGGTGGGCCCGATGGCGAGCGACCCATCCGGCCCCAATTTGAGCCCTGTCTTGGCGAGCCAGGACGGCGCGCGCGCCGCCGTCGAGACGAGCACGAGATCGGCGTCGTGAAAGCGCCCGTCTTCGGCGCGAACGCCTTGCGCCGTCACCTCGGCGGCGCGAAAGCCGCTGAGAAAATCGATCCCGTAGCGGCGCAGCGCCAAGCGTGCCAGCAGACGTACGCCCATATTGAGCGTAGGCATCAGTTTAGCACCGCTCAGCAGCGCGACTTGGGCGTCGGCGATCCCCTCGCGCGCGAGCCGCGCTTTCAAGGCGCAGGCAAGCTCGAACCCCGCCGCCCCGCCGCCGACGATGGCGAAGCGCTTGGGGCGCGGAGTGGCGCGCAAAGCCGCCTCGAATTTCTCCAGAAAAGTCGAGATCGGCTTGACCAGCAGCGCGTGCGCGGCAGCACCTTGAATGCTCGAGACATCTGGCGTGATTCCGACATCGATCGACAACGTGTCGAAACTCAATGCCGGCCGATCCGCGAAATTCACCCGTCTCTCGGCAAGATCGATACCGGTCGCGGGCGCGTGGATCAGCCGGGTGCCTGTCGCGCGCGCCAGGCGCCATAGATCGATATGCACCTCGTCATGCGTATAGGTACCCGCGATATGACCGGGCAGCATGCCGGAATACGGGGTCAGCAATCGGTCGGTCACGAGCGTCAAGCGCACGCCCGCCGGCCGGTCCATGCCGAACGCGGTCATGACCTGGACATGCGCATGGCCGCCGCCGACCAGGACGATATCGTGCCGGATGATGTCGGCCGGCGGCATCATCCCTCGGTCCGATCCTTGTAGCTCTCGGCGTCGATCCAATCCTTGAAGGCCGTCTGCACCGCCTTGCCGGTGACGAGACCGTCGGCCCAATTCGGGATCGACGGGCGGACGATCAGCATCCAGCCTTTGCCGAACGAGTCGAGATTCAGGAATTTCGGACGATTGTCGAGTTCGGGATTGGCGGCGACGACGATGCCGGGAAACGCGGCGCGCGCCGCCCCCACCCATTTGCCGCATTCGATCGTGGCGAAGGAGCGGTTCTTCTCGAAATCCCGGCCCACGCGTTTGGGCGTGAAGACCAGTACGTCCCCCGCCAGCGAGATCGAAATCGGCGTGAAACCGGCGCGCAGCGTGCCGTCGCCCAAATCTTCGTACCAGATCTGGTTATCGACGTCGTAATGGAGATGTTCGGGATACTCGATTCCGTCGATCGTCGCCATGGCGCGATCCTAATACGTCAATACGCGCCCGTCGCCCTCCATGATCTGCTCGATCATGGCGGCCGCCCCCATCAAGCCCGCGCATTCGGGGATCAGATCGTCCTTGGTGACGCCGAACAGCTCCAGATTGGCCGGGCACGCCCAGAATTTCACGCCGTGCCCATGCGCCTCGCGGA
>VFQU01000514.1_pt1 | contig 33527 bp, 36 predicted proteins | sample 3512311 | NCBI WGS metagenome assembly VFQU01 (sample SAMN10412377, study PRJNA504923) | tailings metagenome | isolation source: Relicate 3 Philex TSF3 active mining site | place: Philippines: Tuba, Benguet | collected 2017-08-29
CCAGACACCGCAACACTCTCCCGGCGACGCACCCGATTTTCCCCGGACAGCAGTGGGCGAAAGCCGGAATCCAGAAGGTGCTGGCGAAGGCGGCGGGATTCCGGCTTCCGCCCAATGCAGTCCGCGAAATCCTTCGCGTCGCCCGCCTCAACTTCACGCCGGCGCAAGCCTTGGTCCAGTGCTCTCGCTGCCCGTATTCGGTCTCTTCGCCGATATGCATTCCGGATTCCAGCTTTCGCTGCAATGACGACAGCTGGAAGGACGACGAGTCCGCGCCCGACTGCATCCGCTTCACGCCTCCGGGCGGAACCTGACTGCGCAGCCAGCCCATCGCCAGGAGCAGAGCATGTCCTTCGACCTCGTCCTGATCGCCGGCAGCGCGCTGGTCGGTGCCGCCCTGGCCCTGCCCCGCGTCTTCGCCCGCATCGCACCGGGGCGGGCCGCGTGGATCGACGCGCTGCTGCTGTTCTTTCTCGCATCGGCCGTCTGCGACGGCGTCGCCGCGCTGGGCCTCGGCGGCTCGGCGCATCTGAATCCCTATGCGGTGGCGGTCGGCTTCCTGCTGGTGGCCAGCCTGCCGCGCAAGCGGGTCAGCGCAGCCGCGGGCTGAGCGGCCCGAGGAGGCGCGCGTCGTCTATCCTGCGCGTCCCCGACCTCGCTCGCCCCAGGTCCTTGCCATGCTGGTCCGCTGCCTCGCGCTCGTCCTGCTCGCCTTCCCATTCGCCACGCAGGCCTGGGGCGTCCGCGTCCATGCGCTGATCGGCGAACTGGCCGAGCGCCAGCTGAGCGAGCCTGCGCGCGCCGAGCTCCGCCGCCTGCTGGTCGACCAGCCCGAACCGACGCTGGCCGCCATCGCCGCCTGGCCCGACACCGCGCGCGACGAGGAGGGTTGGGCGTGGACGGCGCCGATGCACTACGTGAAGTTCAGCGATGCGCGCTGCAGCGAGGTGCTGCCCGGCGACTGCGTCGGCGGCCTGTGCGTGCAGGGTGCCGTGGAGCGCTACCGCGCCGACCTCGCCGACCGCCGGCTGTCGCGCGCCCAGCGCGCCGAGGCGTTGAGCTTCCTCGTCCACTTCGTCGCCGACGCGCACCAGCCGCTGCATGCCGGCTACCGCGAGGATCGCGGCGGCAACGACTTTCCGGTGGAGCTCGACGGCGAACCGCTCAACCTGCATCGGGTCTGGGACGCGCGGCTGGTCGACATTCCCGACGGCGCGCTGCATTCCGTCGCTGATCGGATCGCGCCCGCCGTCGTGACGCCGACCGATCTGCCGTCGGCCGACGCCATCGCCCGCGAGTCCTGTGCGCTGGCCGATGCGATCGATCTTTATCCGCCGGCCACCGGCCCGCTGCCCGAGGATTACGTCGCGCGCCACCGGCCGACCGCTGAGGCGCAGATCGCCCTCGCCGCAGCGCGGCTGGCGGCGATGATCGAGGCCGCGCTGGCGCCTAAGGATCAGGCGGACCGCTGACGCCTTCGGGCAAGGCCGTTCGCCGCCTGCGCGACGCACGCCCGTCTCGCCGACCCGAGTCGGAGCGCCGCCTGCTGCGCTGCGCGCCCACCGTGCAGCCGAGCAAGTGGGTTCTGCTGCGCCGGCAGGACACAACCTCCGCTGTTCGGTCGTGGAGCGCAGCGAGCTGCGCTGCGCACGCCCACGCTCACCCGCGCGCCTCGCGCCACTCGATCGGAATCGTCGCCAGCCGCTGCAGCACGGCGCGCTCCTCGCGTGCCTCGTGGCGGTCGAACAGCAGCGCCTCGATCGGTCGCCACAATGCGACCCAGCCCAGCACCAGCAGGCCTTCGGTGAGGATGTCGCCGAGGCTGCCCTGCCAGTGGCCGACCGCCTGGCGCAGCAGCAGGCTGGCGGCCAGCACGACGAAGCCGGCGATCACCACGCCGCGATAGCGGCGGCGGCGCCCGCGGGCACGCCGGTCGGCCTGTTCGAGCATGAAGCGGAACTGGCCGTGGATCGCCTCCTCGATGTCGGCGGCGTGCGCGCGCAGCTCGACCGGCGCGTGGATGTGCAGCGCCAGCGGCGCGGTGCTGGCCTGCTCGCCGGCGCAGTCGCGCAGATAGGCCTCGAACTCTCGGTCCAGCGCCTTCTCGCGGAACGGCGACGGATCGAGCGAATCGAACAGCTGATCGAGGCGCTGGATGCGGATGTCGATGACGGACGGGTGGGACATGCCTGGGATTCCTCGGTCCGGACAAGCATGCGCCGGCGGCCGCTCGCCACGCCAGCGCCTATGATCTGGCGATGCCGGCCGATGCCCCTTCCGCCGCTGCGCCCGACCGCCGCCTCCCGCGCATCCTGCTCGCGCTGTATGCGGCCTGGTGGCTCGCCTTGGCGATCGCCCCCCACTACCGCCAGGACTGGCTGCTCGAGAACATGCTGGTGTTCGTCGCGCTGCCAGTGGTGTGGCGCATCCATCGGGTGCTGCCCGACGCGGCGCTGCTGGCGCTGTTCGTCTTCTTCTGCCTGCACGCGCTGGGCGCGCACTACACCTATTCCGAGGTGCCCTACGACGACCTGGCCGAAGCGCTCACCGGCCAGTCGGTCAGCGCGCTGGCCGGCTTCGAACGCAACCACTACGACCGCCTGGTCCACTTCAGCTACGGCCTGCTGGTGACACCGGCGGCGGTGGCGCTGATCGACGCCCGCGTCGCGCCGCGCGGCCTTTGGCGCTGGCTGCTGCCGTTCTGTTTCATGGCCTCGCACGGCGCGGTCTACGAGACCATCGAGTGGGGCGCGGCCGAGGTGTTCGGCGGCGAACTGGGCCAGGCCTATCTCGGCACCCAGGGCGACGTCTGGGACGCACAGAAGGACGTCGCGCTGGCCCTGCTCGGCAGCGTCGTCGCGCTGCTCTGGCTGCGCCGGCGCGGCTGACCTGCACTGACCGCCGACGCCGATGCTGGCATGCTGTCGACCTGTCCCTTCGAGGAGGCTTCCCCCATGACCCGACTGCTCGCTCTCGCCCTGGGCCTCGCCTGCGCATCCGCCGCCATCGCCGCCGACCTGCCGCGCAGTCCCGCGCCCGACGGCGCGAGGCTGTACTTCATCAGCCCGCAGGACGGCGAAACCGTCGGCCGCGAGGTCAAGGTGCGCTTCGGCCTGTCCGGCATGGGCGTCGCACCGGCCGGCACCGTGGCCCCCAACACCGGCCACCACCACCTGCTGATCGACGCGCCGCTGCCGCCGCTCGGCCTGCCGATCCCGAACGATGCCAAGCATCTGCACTTCGGCGGCGGCCAGACCGAAACCACGATCACCCTCGAACCCGGCGAGCACACCCTGCAGCTGATGCTCGGCGACCACAGCCACATTCCGCACGATCCGCCGGTGGTGTCCGAGCGGATTACCATTCGCGTCGAGTAGCTGCCGCCGCGGAACACTCTGTCAGCAGCGGATGGTCTCGCGCAGGTCGCGCCGCCCGGAGGGGACCATGCTCGACACGACGATCGTGAGTTCGACAACGAGCGTTTGGCTGCGCCGCCTGGGCCTCGTCGTCGCCGCGCTGCTGGTGTACGGCGTCGCCGGCTACTCGCTGCTCAACGCGCTGCTGCCGGCCATCCGCAACGATTTCGTCTCCGCGCTGTACGCGCGGGCGCCGGTGAGCGCCTTCCTGCACATGGGGTTCGGCGGACTGGCGCTGGCGCTGGGCTTGCCGCAGATGTTCAGTCGCCTGCGCGCCGCCCGGCCCGGCCTGCATCGTCGGATCGGACAGATCTACGTCGGCTGCGTCGCGCTGTCCGGAAGCGCCGGTCTGCTGATGGCCCTCGCGGCCAGCGGCGGCCTGTCGGCGCGGGTGGGCTTCGGGATGATGGCGGCGGGCTGGCTCTGGTGCACCGGCTGCGCCTTCCTGCACGCCCGCGCCCGCCGGATCGACCAGCACCGCGTCTGGATGCTGCGCAGCTACGCGCTCACCCTGGCCGCGGTCAGCCTGCGCCTTTACCTCGGCCTGTTCGGCGTCATGGGCCTGAGCTTCCAGCAGGTCTACCCGCTGCTGGCCTGGCTGTGCTGGGTGCCGCACCTGCTGTTCGTCGACTGGTGGCTGCTGCGCCGTCGGCTGGCGACGGTTCCGCCGCGCGCGACCTGATCCCGATCCCGGCGGTACACGCGGGATTAACGCGGACTCGCCCATCATCTTACCTGTAATTTCAGAATATTCTGAAACTCAGGAAAGCAAGATGGACCTGCCACCGCTCACCCAGCGCTTCGTCCTGCATTTCGGCGAGATGGGCAGCCGCTGGGGCATCAACCGCACCGTCGGCCAGATCTACGCCCTGCTGTTCGTCTCCGCCCGGCCGCTCAACGCCGACGAGATCACCGAGCGGCTCGGCATCAGCCGCAGCAACACCAGCATGGGCCTGAAGGAGCTGCAGGCCTGGCGACTGGTGCGCATGAGCCACCGGCCCGACGACCGCCGCGACTGGTTCAGCGCACCCGAGGACGTCTGGCAGATCTTCCGCACCCTGGCCGAGGAGCGCCAGCGCCGCGAGGTCGAGCCCACCCTGTCGATGCTGCGCGAGGCGCTGCTCGAGTCGCCCGATTCGCCCGAGGAGCGCCATGCGCAGGTCCGCATGCAGGAGATGTACGCGCTGATGGAGCGCATGACCGAGTGGTTCGCCGAGGTGCGCAGCCTGCCGCCGGAGACGCTGGTGGCGCTGATGGCGCTGGGCGGCAAGGTGGCGCGGCTGATCGAGTTCAAGGACCGCGTGCTCGGCAAGAGCCCTGCGGCGAAGGAATCGACCTGATGGACGCCGCGCTCGATCCGGTGCTGCTGGCGCGCATCCAGTTCGCCGCCAACATCAGCTTCCACATCCTGTTCCCGACGATCACCATCGCGCTCGGCTGGCTGCTGCTGTTCTTCAAGCTGCGCTGGCGCGCCACCGGCGATGCCAAGTGGCAGGCCGCCTATCGCACCTGGGTGAAAGTGTTCGCGCTGTCCTTCGCGCTGGGCGTGGTCAGTGGCATCACCATGAGCTTCCAGTTCGGCACCAACTGGCCGGGCTTCATGGAGCGCGTGGGCAACATCGCCGGGCCGCTGCTCGGCTACGAGGTGCTGACCGCGTTCTTCCTCGAGGCCGCCTTCCTCGGGATCATGCTGTTCGGCCAGGGCAAGGTGTCCGACCGCATGCACACCCTGGCGACCTTCCTGGTCGCCTTCGGCACCACGCTGTCGGCGTTCTGGATCCTCGCGCTCAACTCGTGGATGCAGACCCCGGTCGGCTTCGAGATGATCGACGGCCAGGCGCATCCGACCGACTGGGCGGCGATCGTCTTCAGCCCCTCCTTCCCGTATCGCCTCGCCCACATGCTGCTGGCGTCGGGGCTCACCGTCGCCTTCCTCGTCGCCGGCCTGTCGGCCTGGCGGCGGCTGCGCGGCGACCGCAGCGCCGAGTCGCTGGCCACGCTGCGCACCGGCCTCGCGCTGGGCGCCGTGCTCATCCCACTGCAGATCCTCGCCGGCGACCTGCACGGCCTCAACACGCTCGAACACCAGCCGGCCAAGGTCGCGGCGATGGAGGGCATCTGGCAGACCGAGCGCGGCGCCGCGCTGCGCCTGTTCGCGCTGCCCGACGCGGAGACCCGCAGCAACCGCATCGAGATCGCCGTTCCGAAGCTGGCCAGCCTGATCCTGGTCCACGATCCCGACGGCGAAGTGAAGGGGCTCGACGAGTTCGAGCACCATCCGCCGGTGGCGCCGGTGTTCTGGGCGTTCCGGGTGATGGTCGGCGTCGGCCTGCTGATGCTGGCCGCGAGCTGGCTCGGCCTGTGGCAGGCGTGGCGGCGCGGCGAGCCGGCACCCTGGCTGCAGCGCGCGCTGGTCGCGATGAGCTTCTCCGGTTGGGTTGCGACGCTGGCCGGCTGGTACGTCACCGAGATCGGCCGCCAGCCCTGGCTGGTCTACGGCGTGCTGTCGACGTCCGAAGCGGCCTCCAGCGTGCCGGCGCCGCTGATCGGCATCAGCCTGTCGCTGTATCTCGCGCTCTACGCCGCGCTGCTCGTCGCCTACGTCGGCGTGCTGTTCCATCTGATGCGCAAGGCCATGCACGGCGAGCTCGACGACACCACCGGCACGCTGCCGGCCGGAGCCCACGCATGAGCGCCTGGCTGCCCGAGATCTTCCTCGCCCTGATGGGCTTCGCGATGCTGGCCTACGTCGTGCTCGACGGCTTCGACCTCGGCGTCGGCATCCTGCTGCCCGGCGCCGACGCGGCCGGCAAGGACCTGATGATCGCCTCGATCGGCCCGTTCTGGGACGCAAACGAGACCTGGCTGGTGCTGGGCGTGGGCATCCTGCTGATCGCCTTCCCGGTGGCGCACGGCGTGATCCTCGGTGCGCTCTACCTGCCGGTGACGCTGATGCTGGTCGGGCTGATCCTGCGCGGCGTCGCCTTCGACTTCCGCGTGAAGGCGCGCGCCGTGCACAAGCATCTCTGGGACCGCGCCTTCTTCGCCGGCTCGACGCTGGCCGCAGGATCGCAGGGCTTCATGCTCGGCGCCTACATCCTCGGCTTCGAATGGAGCCTGGCCAACTTCGCCTTCGCCAGCCTGATCGGCGTCTGCCTGATCGCCGGCTATGCCCTGCTCGGCGCCACCTGGCTGCTGATGAAGGCCGAGGGCGAACTGCAGGCGCGCGCAGTGCGCTGGGCGCAGGCGACGCTGGGGCTCACCGGCCTGGGCATCGGCGCGGTGTCGATCGCCACGCCGCTGGTATCGGCGCGGATCTTCGAGAAGTGGTTCAGCCTGCCCAACCTGATCCTGCTGGCGCAGATCCCGATCATCACCGCGGTGCTGTTCTTCATCGCCGTGCGCGCGCTGGCCAGGATGCGCCGCGGCGAGCTGCGCGCGCCCTGGCAGCCGTTCGCATGCGCGGTCGGGCTGTTCGTGTTCGCGTTCATCGGCCTGGCCTACAGCCTGTTCCCCTACCTCGTGGTCGACCGCATCACCATCCACGACGCGGCCGCCGCGCCGGGCTCGCTGTGGATCATCCTGTTCGGCGTGGCGATCACCCTGCCGGCGATCCTCGCCTACTCGGCCTACAGCTACCGCGTGTTCTGGGGCAAGGCCAGTTCGCTGCGCTACGAGTGAAGCGCGCCGCGAGGCTCGCTATCCTCGGCGTCGACGATCCCACGCCGAGGCCGCCATGTCGCCCAGCGTCACGCCCTTCCTGCACGCGCCGAGCAACACCTTCTGCTACCTCGTCGGCGATGCGGCCAGCGGCGAGGCGGCGATCATCGATCCCTGCCTCGAGTTCGATCCGAAGTCGGGCCGCACCGGCGCGGCGAGCATCGCCGAGGTCGACGCCGCGCTCGCCGCGCGCGGCTGGACGCTGCGCTGGATCCTCGAGACGCACGCCCACGCCGACCACCTCAGCGCCGCGCCCTGGCTGAAGGCGCGCCACCCTGCCGCGACGCTGTGCATCGGCGCGGGCATCCGCGCGGTGCAGGCGCGCTTTCGCGACGTGTTCAACCTCGGCCCCGAGTTCCCGGTCGACGGCTCGCAGTTCGATCGCCTGCTCGCCGACGACGAACGGCTGGCGCTGGGCAGCATCGAGATCCGCTGCATCGCCGTGCCCGGCCACACCAGCGACAGCCTCGCCTACCTGGTCGGCGACGCGCTGTTCACCGGCGACTCGCTGTTCATGCCCGACGGCGGCAGCGCCCGCTGCGACTTCCCCGGCGGCGACGCCGCGCAGCTCTACCGCTCGATCCAGCGCCTGTTCGCGCTGCCCGACGCCACCCGCGTCTACGTCTGCCACGACTACGGCCCCAACGGCCGCGCGCTGGCCTGCGAGACGACGATCGGCGAGCAGCGCCGCGCCAACATCCACCTGCGCGAAGGCACCACCGAAGAGGAGTTCGTCACCCGCCGCCGCGCCCGCGACGCCACCCTCGACATGCCCACCCTGCTGCTGCCGGCGGTGCAGGTGAACATCCGCGCAGGAAGGCTGCCCGAGCCGGAGTCGAATGGGGTGCGGTATCTGAAGTTACCGTTGGATGGGGTGTGGGAGTCAGGATGAAGAGCGATCGACCTTCCAGGAAGCACAAGTGAAGCGCATCGTCAGACCCCTCCTGCCGGGCGCCGCACTCGCAGCGCTCTGCGTGGCCTGCTACTTCCTGCTGCGCACGGGCGCGCTCCCGGTCGACCCCGGATTGGCAGGCCCGTCCATCAGGCGCCCGGCCGAGCCCAAGCCCGCGCTCGTGATCGCGGACATCGACACCAACCGAACCGGAGCCCCTGCGCCGAGCGCGGACACAGTCCACGAAGCTTCGCCGCCATCCTCGGCGGCGGAAACGGCCCGTGTCGAGGAACATTGGGAAGACCTGAAGGATCGCGCCGACGCGGGCGACACCGATGCTTCGTGCAGGTTGGCACAGAGGCTGAAGGGCTGCCGGGAAGCAAGGGAGCTGAGCGCTCGCATCGAGGAAGCGCTGACCCACGCGGCGCTTCGTGACGACGTGGACGCCGCCGCGATGATCGCCCAGCAAGAAGCTGACAGGCTCTCTTCCGAGCGCAGCTGCGGAGCGGACATCCCGGGGGATGTCGTTCTTCGCGAGTGGGAGTATCTGCTGCGCGCCGCCCAGGCCGGACACGCGCCATCGATGTACCGGTTCGTTCTGAATCCGCCCGTCGACCAGTCGCGTCCTCTGGAGTACCTGGACGCGATGGCGGCCTACAACCGGTTCGCGCTGTCGTTCATCGATCGCCTGCTCGCGAGCGGCTCCGCCGAAGGGCTCGTGGCGGCGCTCATCATCGAGTCCGGCCAACCCATCATCGGGATGACGTCTCTGGGCTCCGGCGATCCCGCGCGACGCCTCCAGCTGGCTGCCGCACTCGCGATCCTGCGCGACAAGCCCGCCATCCTCGAATCCGCGCGCGCGGCCGTCGCGGATCGGCTCGACACGCGTGCGGCACAGGCGGCGATTGCGGCGGGCGAGCGAATGTCCCCTGGATACGCCTTCCAGTTCGCTGACACGTCCGTCGGCGTCGAGATCGACGAGTCCGCTGCCTCGTGCGACGCGTCATGGCGGAGAGAATGAGCGCCGGGAGCGAGGCCATCGAGATCGGCGTGAGCGCAGATCACCCGCCTCACCGAGTGCGATGCCCTCGGCTCTGCGTGGGTCGACGGGAGCCCTTGATGCGGCATCGCTCGCGGGTGTCCGGTGGGCCGAGGCCTGCCCTACTCGGCTGCACTCACCGAAGTCGCATCGCCTTGCAGGTCGGGCGACGGGATGCTCATCATTGGCTACCCGGCGAGCAATGGCATCGAGAGGGGACCGTGAGAGCACTCATCAGGGCCGTCGTGTTGGGCTTGCTTCTTGCTTCATGGCCCGCCAGGTCCGAATCGGTTCCGGATCCGCAGCGCGCGGCGATCGAGGCTCGCGTGGCCGCATTCGAAGCGGCCTTCCACGCCGGTGACATGGGCACGGTCATCGACTTCCTGCCGGCGAAGATCCTGTCCAGCATCGCGAGGCAGGCAGGGGTTTCGAAGGCCGAGCTGGTCGCCGCGATGAAGCAACAGGTCGACTCCGCGCTCGCGCAGGTGACGCTGGTGTCATTCGGCATGAATGTCGACGACGCCACATGGCGCTCCACCCCGGATGGCAGCCGGAACTACGCGCTGATCCCCACGTTCACGGTGATGGACGTGAAGGGCACCGGCAAGATCCGATCCGAGGGAGAGACCCTGGCGCTCTTCGACGACGCCGAGTGGCACCTCGTGCGGGTGGACGAGGCCTCGCAAGTCCAACTCCTCACGGCCGCCTATCCGGAATTCCGCGGCGTCACCTTCACCCCGGCGCGCCTGACCCACCTGGATTGAGCCTGGAAGCGGCGGTCCGAGCACAAAGCAGGAAGAGGCAGCTGCGGAACGTGCTCGCGTCGAGTTGCGCGCATCGGAATCGAAGCGTCCCGGCCTGCGCAGGTCGAGGGCGGCACTTGGCGCCGCCTCGCCCGGTCCGGCCCGGCCGGCCGAAGCCCGCCCTGCCCGGCCCTGGTCGACCTGAATTGCCCCGGGATCTGGCCAGATCGCGAGCGTTCGGCCCACGGAAAGCCGGCGAGCCGCGTTCACCTCGGTAGATCCCGGCTTGCCGCGCCGGGCGAGCGCGATCGGCTGATCCAGTCGCAGCAGGCTGCGCCGTCCACGCACGGGAGGCCGGTCGAGCACCACGAGCTGCGATGGACGGTGGCGGGGACACTGCCGGGTACTGGCCGGTGAAGCGCCGGGGCTTCGGCTGGGTGGTGCGCTCGTCGGCTGCGTCGAAGATTGGCCGACGCGGCCGGTTCATCAGCCCGCCGCCTGCAGCTCGAGCTGCCCGACGCGCGGGCGACTGGGAAACGCGTGGCGAAGGATGCGCCAGACCACCTGGCCGAACTGCCGCGGCAGCGAGCCGGTGTTGTAGTGCTGGCCGAAGCGCGCGCAGATCGCGCGTACCTCGACGGCCATGGCGGCGTAGCGGTTGGCCGGCACGTCGGGGTAGAAATGGTGCTCGATCTGGTGGCTCAGGTTGCCCGACAGCAGGTTCATCAGCCGCCCGCCGGTCAGGTTGGACGAGCCGCGAAGCTGACGCAGGTACCACTGGCCGCGGCTTTCGCCGGCGACCGACGACTTCGCGAAGGTCTCGGCGTCGGCGGTGAAGTGGCCGCAGAAGATGATCACGTAGGTCCACACGTTGCGCAGCACGTTGGCCGCGACGTTGCCGAGCAGCACCGGCAGGAAGAACGGTCCGGCCAGCGCCGGGAACAGCACGTAGTCCTTCAGCACCTGGCGCGCCATCTTGCGGCCGACCGGGCGGAACTTCTCGCGCATCTGGGCGCGACTGGTCTTGCCGGCGAACCAGCTGCCCAGCCGCAGGTCCTGGATCGCCACGCCCCATTCGAACAGGATCGCGAACACCACCGCGATGAGCGGCTGCAGCAGGTTGAACGGCCTCCAGCGCTGCTCGGGGAACAGCCGCAGCAGGCCGTAGCCGATGTCGTCGTCCATGCCGCGCACGTTGGTGAAGGTGTGGTGCCGGTAGTTGTGCGTATGGCGCCAGTTCTCGCTGGTGCCGGCGATGTCCCACTCGTAGGTGCGACCGTCGAGCTCGGGGTCGCGCATCCAGTCGTACTGGCCGTGGATGACGTTGTGGCCCAGCTCCATGTTCTCGATGATCTTCGACAGCGCCAGCAGCAGCGTGCCGGCGATGCAGCCGGGCCAGAACAGTACCGGCAGGAAGGCGCCGCCGATCGCGCCCACGAACAGCAGCGCGCGGCCGCCGAAGCCGAGGTAGCGCACGGCGGCGACGATGGCGCGGATGTAGTCGGCGTCGCGCTGCCCCAGCGTGGCCACGGTGCGGGCGCGCAGCGCATCGAGCTCGGCCGCGAAGGCGGCCAGTTCGTCGGCGGACAGTCGGCGGTTGCGGGTGGCGGCGGTCATGGCGGGGCTCACAGGTCGAGGACGAGGTCGCTGGCGGCGCTGCTCACGCACAGGCGCAGCGCGGACACCGGCTCGTGCTCCTCGGCGCCGGTGTGCAGGTGTCGGGTGCTGCCGCTGCGCTTGCCGCAGGCGCAGGTGTTGCAGATGCCCATGCGGCAGCCGGAGGCGGGGGTGAGTCCTGCGTCCTCCAGCGCGGTGAGCAGCGACCGGCCGCGCGGCAGGGTGAGCGTGCGGCCGCTGAGCGCAAGACGGACATCCACCGTGCCGGTGTCGGTCGACACCGGCGGCGCGGCGGTGAATGCTTCGGCACGGAACGACGCCGCGCGGGCGGCGACCAGATCGCGCGCGCGGTCGACGAATCCGCCGGGGCCGCAGGCGCAGACCTGATGGCTCGAGAGATCAGGCACCAGCGCGGAGAGCAGCGCGGCGTCGATGCGGCCCTCGCGCTCGTCGGCGGCAATGGCGTCTTCGCGGGTCAGCATGAAGTGGACGCGGAACGCGGCATGACGCGCCGCGAAGTCGCGCAGCTCCTCGACGAAGCACAGCTCGGCGCGGCTGCGCGCCCAGTACAGCAGGTGCGTCGGGCCGGGCATGCCCTGCCCGGCCAGCGCGCGCAGCATCGCCATCAGCGGCGTGATGCCGCTGCCGGCGGCGAGGAACAGGCGGCTGTCAGCCGACGCCTCGTCGAGCAGCATCCCGCCGAAGGCCGGGCCGATCTCGACCACGTCGCCGGGCCGGGCGCGGTGGCACAGATGCTGGCTCAGCTTGCCGCCCCCGATCGCCTTGACGGTGATCTCGATGCGCCGGTCGGCGCGCGGCGCGGCGCTCAGGCTGTAGCTGCGGGTGACCCGGCGGCCGTCGATCTCGACGCTGAGGTTGACGTGCTGGCCGGGCTGAAAGCCGCGCCAATGGCGATTGGGTTTCAGCACCAGCGTGACGGCGTCGATGGACGCCTGCCGCTGCTCGACGATCCGCGCCAGCGGACGCGACCAGGACCACGTCCGATTCACGCGCGCAGCCCAGAAGTCGGCGGCGTCAGGCGCCAGCAGGGTCTGGACGATGCGCCGCAGGACGCGGCGCGGGCGGGTCGGAGTTGGCTGCGCGGGCGATTTCATGCGGCCAGTATACAGGCGCGCGCACAGTTGTCTATACACGTGTGCATTAATTCGCCGGCTTATGATGCCGCCTTACCCGCTGCCGACCCTTCGATGTGGTGACCGGACGCCCGCTCTCCGACGACACCGATACCTCCGCCCTCGGTCGGCGGGCCACCATCTCGCGCGACGACCTGCTGGCGGCGGCGCTGCGCCTGATCGGACCGCACCGCAGCGTCTCCAGCCTCAGCCTGCGCGAGGTGACGCGCGAAGCCGGCATCGCGCCCAACAGCTTCTACCGCCAGTTCCGCGACATGGACGAGCTGGCCGTGGCGCTGATCGATCTCGCCGGCAGCTCGCTGCGGCGCATCGTCGGCGCGGCCCGCCATCGCGCCGAACGCGAGCGCAGCATCGTGCGCGGCTCGGTCGAGGCCTTCTTCGAGCAGCTGCGCGCCGACGACAAGCTGCTGCACGTGCTGCTGCGCGAGGGCACGGTCGGTTCGGACGCGTTCAAGCAGGCGGTCGACCGCGAGCTGACCTTCTTCGAGGAAGAGCTGCGCCACGACCTGGTGCGCTTCGCCGCCACCGACGGCGCCAAGCTGCACGAACCGGCGCTGGTCGCCCGCGCCATCACCCGGCTGGTGTTCGCCATGGGCGCCACCGCGATGGACCTGCCGCGCGAACGCGACGCCGAGCTGATCCGCCAGCTCAGCGAGATCGTGCGGATGATCATCGCCGGCTCGCGCGTGGTGGCCGCCCGGCCGCCGGCGCAGGCGCCGACGTCGGCGCCCTGAAGCGACTGCTCCGGCGCGCCGGCCGCGCGCCGACGCGGAGTACACTCCGGCAACTTCGCGGAAGCCACGACGGCACCGCGCAGCACCGCGGCCGGCGCGCCGCCGCCCATGGAGACATCGCGATGCCCGGAATGCTGCGCAACACCCTCGCCGCCTGCCTGCTGCTGCCTGCCGCGAGCGCGCTCGCCGATGACGCCGCCTTCGAGGCGCGCGTCGCCGCGATGGGACGGGTCGGCAGCGCGACGTCGCCACAGTATTCGCCCGACGGCACGCAGATCGCCTACATCACCAACCTGTCGGGCATTCCGCAGGTGTGGCGCATCCCGCGCGGCGGCGGCCATCCGCGCGCGGTGTCGGCGGGCAGCGAGCCGGCTTCGGGCGTGCGCTGGTCGCCGGACGGCCGTCTGGCCTATGCCGTATCGCCCGGCGGCGGCTACGGCGCGCGGCTGCTGCTGAGCGACGTCGGCGGCGTCGACGTGCGCGCGCTGGACGACGACGGCGAGGCCAACACCTTCTCCGGCGACTTCGCCGCCGACGGTCGCTACTGGTTCCGCAGCAACGTGCGCGACGCCGCGAGCACCGACGTGTGGATCTGGGATCCGGCCACGGGCCGGGCGAGCAACGCGATTCCCATGGAGGGGCTCGGCTGGCTCTCGGACATCCAGGGCGACAAGGCACTGGTCGGCCGGCTGGTGACGCGCGGCGACAACAACCTGTGGCTCGACGACCTCGGCAGCGGCAAGCGCATCCTGCTGACGCCGCACGAGGGCACGGCGTCGGTCGACGGACGCTTCGGCGCCGACGCGCGCACGGTGTTCGTCGTCCACAACCTCGGCCTCGACCACAGCGTGCTCGCCCGCATCGACATCGGCGAGGACGGCACGCCGTCGGCACCGACCACGCTGGCCAGCCGCGACGGCATCGAGCTGGAGGATTTCGAACTCGCCGACGACCGGCGCAGCGGCGTGCTGGTCTGGAACGTCGCCGGACGCAACGAGCTCGAACGCATCGATCTGCAGAGCGGCAAGCGCGAGTCGCTGCCGGCGGCCCCGGCCGAGCTGGTCTACGGCATCGACATCGCGCCCGACGGCCGCAGCGCCGTGCTCTCGCTGGCCGGCTCGACCGCACCCGCCGACCTGTGGGAACTCGACTTCGCATCCGGCCGCTGGACGCGGCTGACGTACAGCCCGCATCCGGGCGTGGATCTCGACGCGCTGGTGCGGCCCGAGCTGCGCGCGTTCAAGGGCCACGATGGCCTGGAGATGAGCGGCTGGCTGTACCTGCCGAAGGAATTCAAGGCCCCCGGACCGGTGGTGCTGAGCTTCCACGGCGGCCCCGAAGGCCAGGAGCGCCCGGCCTTCCGCGCCGACTACCAGGCGCTGCTGGCCGGCGGCATCGCCGTGTTCGCGCCGAACATCCGCGGCTCGTCGGGCTTCGGCAAGGCCTTCATGTCGCTGGACAACCACGCCGGCCGCTTCGACGCCAACCGCGACATCCAGTCGGCCGCGCAGTTTCTCGTCGACGCCGGCATCGGCGACAAGGCGCGGCTGGGCATCACCGGCGGCAGCTACGGCGGCTACGCCACCATGGTCGGCGTCACCGAATTCCCCGACACCTTCGCCGCCGCGGCCAACCTGTTCGGCATGGTCAACTTCGAGACCTTCTTCGCCCAGAGCACGCCGTGGATGGGCGCGATCTCCACCGGCGAATACGGCGACCCGAAGACCCAGCGCCAGCTGCTGCGCGACCTGTCGCCGATCCACAAGCTCGACCGCGTGAAGACGCCGCTGCTGGTGATGCACGGCGCCAACGACACCAATGTCCCGCTGGTCGAGGCCGAGCAGATCCGCGACACGCTGAAGGCGCGCGGCGTCGAAGTCGAGTTCCTGGTGTTCCCCGACGAGGGCCACGGCTGGCGCAAGGAAGCCAACCGCGTGAAGTCGACGCTGACCCTGACGCGGTTCTTCCGCGAGCACCTGACGGCAGTCGACGGCGCGAAGGCGGCGCCGGCGCCCGCGCAGTAGCGCCTGCCGTTCGCCCATCGGCGGCAGCGAGCCGCGCTCGGCTCAGGCGATCGTCCCGGGGCGATCCCCGTCCGCGCCTGATGCGGCGCCCCCGCCCGCCTGCGGCGCGAAACAGACGCGGTTGCGGCCCTCGCGCTTGGCGCGGTACATGGCCTGGTCGGCGGCATCCACGGCGCGCTGCAGGCTCTCGTCCTGCGGATGCGCCATCGCCACCCCGAACGACGCGGTGATCTGCAGCCGGCTGCCGTCCGGCGCGTGCAGCACCGTACCCTCCACCGCGCCACGCAGCCGCTCCGCGATCTGGACGGCGACCGGCGCGTCGGTATCCGGCAGCAGCACGCAGAACTCCTCGCCGCCCCAGCGCGCGGCGATGTCCGCCTTGCGCAGCTCGCGGCGCAGGATCTCGCCGATTCGTCGCAGCACCTGGTCGCCGACGTCGTGGCCGAAGCGGTCGTTGATCCACTTGAAGTGGTCGAGATCGAGGAAGATCACCGCCTGGCGCGCGCCGCTGCGGCGGCCGCGTGCGCGCTCGTGGCCGGCCAGTTCGATCAGGTGGCGTCGGGTCGCCAGACCGGTGAGTGCATCGGTCGATGCCAGCCGCTCCAGATCGAGCTTCTGCCGCTGGCGTTCGCTGATGTCGATGAACGACACGATCACCTGGCCCACCCGCCCGTCGCCGCCGATGGCCGGCACCGCGTCGACCAGCAGCCAGCGGATCGGCTCGTGCTCGGCGACCTGGATGCCGGCGACGAGGCCGTGCAGCGCCCGCCCTTCGCGAACGACGCGGCTCACCGGATACTCCTCGACCGGCATGACCGTGCCGTCCTCGCGAAGGAATCGCCAGACCGGGTCGATCGCCCTGCGCCCCAGCATCCGCTCGCGGCCCAGGCCCAGCAGGTCGGCGGCGATCGGATTGGCATACTCGATCGACGAGTCGGCGGCATGCACCACGACCGCCGCCTGGACGTTGTCGACCAGCAGCCGCAGGCGCTCCTCGCCGTCGCGCAGCGCCTGCTCGAAGCGCCGGCGATCGCTGTCGTCGAACACCGTGCTGCGGCTGTGGTGGAACGCGCCGTCGGCGGAGAACACCGCCGTCTCGTTGAGCACCACGGGCAGGATGCTGCCGTCCTTGCGCAGCAGCTCGAGCTGCAGGTCTCGCTCGCCGCCGTGCGCCTTCAGCCGCGAGAAATGCGCTTCGTAGGCGTCGCGGCTGCGCTGCGTCATGAGGTCGCGCAGCGCGCTGCGACCGACCAGCTCCTCGCGGCCGTAGCCCAGCCAGTCGAGCTCGGTCCGGTTGATCCGCACGAAGCGCCCCTCGGCGTCGAGCGAGTGATAGCCACAGGGAGCGTTCTCGTAGAGGTCGACGATCTCGGCCGACTGCTCGGCCTGGAGGCGGCTGGCGTCGGCGAGCTGCAGCGACAGCAGCCGCATGTGCCGCGCCTGTGCGACTGCCCCGGCCAGGAGCGCGGCGGAAACGATCGGCACGGCGTAGAGCACGTCCAGCGCGCGCGACGACAGCCCGAGGGCTTCGGCGCGCAGGACATGCGCTGCCAGCAGGCCGAGGCCGGCCGCCCCGACGCCGACGCTGCTCGCGAACCAGGGCTGCTCGAGCCAGGTCGCGGCGCGTCCGATTTCGCGCGCGGCGAAGATGATGCCCACGCCCAGCAGCACCAGCGTGAGCGCGGTCACCAGGGCCATCCGGGTGAGCCCCGCCCATTCGAAGGCGACGGTCAGGTCGAGCGCATAGCCCAGCGCAGCCATCGCGCCCAGCGCCACGGCCAGTGAGGCCGGCATCGCGGCAATGCTCAGCGCCCAGATGCGTGAATGTCCCGACGCCAGCGCCGCCAGGCCCAGCGTCGCGAGCAACAGGCCGACCGCGGTGTTCGGCGCCATCGGTCCCGGATACGCGAGCGCGGCGAGTGTCCCGGCCAGCCAGTCGACCGCGACGTTCCGCGGGAACAGATAGGCGAGCAGCGTCGCACTGGCCAGCAGCATCACCGGCGCCAGCGCGGCCAGCGCCCAGCGCCGACGCGGGCCCAGCACCAGCAGCAGACTCGCGCCGACCAGCAGGAAGGACAGCCCGGTCTGGAAGCGCACCGTGGTCGACGCCGACACCAGCCGCGTCGCATCGGGAATGCCCAGTGCCCACGCGAGGCAGACCAGCAGGCCGACCAGCATGACGAGCGCACCCGCCACCGCCGCCGCTCGGTGCCGGGAATAGCGGGTATGCGCTGGGTTCACGCTGGCGTCGGCCTTGCCCTCTGCTGGTGCGAAGTGTCGCCCGATCGACCTCGTCGGACCTTGACCGCCGTCAAGCCGCGCCGGACCCACCCCGGAATCCGGGGCCGAGCCGAGGCCCTCGCGGAAGCGGGTGCTGCGGCCGCGGCCGGCGTCGCCGACCGCCGCCGTTGCACTCGCAGACGGGCGGGCGATTGCGATGGGAGGCTCGGCATGGCGGGGCTGCCGGAAGGTTGCCGCAGGGCAGCCTTGCTAGGTCAGCGCCTCGTAGGCGAAGCGGAGGATCTCGCCGGCGCCCATCGCGCCGCTGTGGCGGGCCAGCTCGCGGCCGTCGCGGAACACGATCAGCGTCGGGATGCTGCGGATGGCGAAGCGCGCGCCCAGCGCCGGCACCTGGTCGGTGTCGACCTTGGCCAGGCGCAGCTTGGGCTCCACCCTGGCGGCGACCGACTCGAAGTGCGGCGCCATCATCCGGCAGGGTCCGCACCACGGCGCCCAGAAGTCGACCAGCAGCGGCAGGTCCGAGCGGCCCATGTGCGCATCGAAGCCGGCCTCGTCGAGCACCAGCGGGCGGCCGGTGAACAGCGGCTGGTGGCAGCGGCCGCAGTTCGGACCCTCAGCGAGGCGCGCGTCTGGCACGCGGTTGATCGCCAGGCAGTGCGGGCAGGCGACCTGGCTGATGTCGGCATCCATCGCGGGGCTCCGGTCAGGAACCGGCTTCGAAGCTCTTGTCGCCGAGCAGCACGCGGCCGTCTGCGTCCTTCACCGTCACCGCCACGTCGACGCCGTCGCGCACGCTCTGGGTGACCACGCAGAAGTTCTCGAAGGTGGCGAGGATGCGGTCGAGGTGCTCGTGGCTGCCGGCGTGCTCGGCGAGCTGGATCTCGACGTCGGCGCGCGGGATGCGCCAGCGACCTTCGGCGTTGCGCTCGCTGCGGCCGGTCACCACCGCGCGCAGCGGGCCGGGCTGGTTCTTGAACTTGCGCATCGCGAACAGCAGGCTCGCCGACAGGCAGTTGGCGACCGCGGTGAGCAGCAGGCGCGAGGGATTCGGGCCGTGGTCGTCGCCGATCGGCGGCGGCTCGTCGGTGGTCAGTACGTCGAGGCCGGTGCCGTCGAAGTGGACGTGGAAGGTGTAGCCCTGCTGCAGCTCGAGCGTGATGCGGATTTCTTCGCCGGCGCTCATGGCGTCTCCTGCGGGTGGGAAGCGGTGATGGTCGACACGTCGGCCGGGGCGGGCAGTCGCTGGGAACCGCGTTCGCGGGTCGGGCTCATGCGGTGGCCCCGGCGTGCCGGCTGCGCGTGCGCGCAAGCCACGCATAGTAGAGCAGCGGAATCACCACCAGCGTCAGCACGGTCGAGACCGCGATGCCGAACACCAGCGAGATCGCCAGCCCGTTGAAGATCGGATCGTCGAGGATGAACAGCGCGCCGCCCATCGCCGCGATCGCGGTCAGCGCGATCGGCTGGGCGCGCACCGCGCAGGCCTCGATCACCGCGGCCTCCAGCGCCTTCCCTTCCGTGAGCGCCTGGTTGATGAAATCGACCAGCAGGATCGAGTTGCGCACGATGATGCCGGCCAGCGCGATCATGCCGATCATGCTGGTGGCGGTGAACTGCGCGCCGAGCAGCGCGTGGCCGGGCATCACGCCGATCACGGTCAGCGGAATCGGCGCCATGATCACCAGCGGCACCACGTAGCTGCGGAACTGCGCCACCACCAGCAGGTAGATCAGCACCATGCCCACGGCGTAGGCCAGGCCCATGTCGCGGAAGGTCTCGAAGGTGATCTGCCACTCGCCGTCCCACTTGATGGCGTAGCGGTCGACCGACGCCGGCTGGGCGAAGAACGACTGCGCCAGCGCGTGCCCGCCGACCGCCTCGCGGCCGAGCTGGCCGACCAGGTCGAACATGCCGTACAGCGGGCTGTCGAGGCGACCGGCCTCGTCGGCGCTGACATGGACCACCGGCAGCATGTCCTTGTGGTGGATGGCCGGCTCCCACACGTCGCGCTCGACCCGCACGACCTCCGACAGCGGCACCAGCCGACCGTCACCGGCGCGCACGCGCAGCGCGAGCAGCTGGTCGAGGCTGGCCTGGTCGCCGGCCGGCAGACGCAGGCGCACCGGCAGCGGATACTTCGAGGCGCCGTCGCGCAGGTAGGTGGCGTCGAAGCCCGACACCGCCATCGCCAGCGTCTGCGCGATCTGCGCCTGGGTGACGCCGAGCCGCGCGGCGCGATCACGGTCGACGATCACCCGGTCGCGCGGCGCGTCCACCTCGACCGTGGTGTCGACGTCGACGATGCCCTCGGTGGCGCGGAAGCGCTCCGCCAGCTCGCGTGCAACGGCGCGCGCGCCGGCGTGGTCGGGGCCGTAGACCTCGGCGACCAGCGGTGCCATCACCGGCGGCCCCGGCGGCACCTCGACCACCTTCACCGATGCGCCGTAGCGTTCGCCGATCGCGGCCAGCGCCGGACGCACGGCGCGGGCGATGTCGTGGCTCTTGCGATCGCGTTCGCGGCGGTCGACCAGGTTGACCTGCAGGTCGCCCATGTTCGGCTCGCTGCGCAGGTAGTACTGGCGCACCAGCCCGTTGAAGTTGATCGGCGCCGAGGTGCCTGCGTAGCCCTGCACGCTGAGCACCTCAGGCAGCCTCGCCACCTCGGCGGACAGGTCCAGCAGCAGCGCATTGGTGCGCTCCACCGGACTGCCCTCGGGCAGGTCGACGACGACCTGGAACTCCGACTTGTTGTCGAACGGCAGCATCTTCAGCACCACCCACTGCAGCGCCGCCATGCCGGCCGCCAGCGCCACCAGAAGCGCCATGCCGCCGAACAGCGCCCAGCGGCGCCGGCCACCGCGCTGCGGGTGGAGGAAGGGCGTCATCAGGCGCTGGAAGAGGCCGTGCAGACGGGCGGGCTGTGCATCCGACGCCGCGTCGTCGTGCCCATGCCGCGCCAGCAGCTTCACCGCCAGCCACGGCGTGACCGTCAGCGCGGTCAGCAGGGAGATCAGCATGCCGACCGAGGCGTTGATCGGGATCGGCCGCATGTACGGGCCCATCAGGCCGGTGACGAAGGCCATCGGCAGCAGCGCGGCGATGACGGTGAAGGTGGCCAGGATGGTCGGGCTGCCGACCTCGTCCACCGCCGGCGGGATGGCCTCGAGCAGCGACTTGCCGCCGCGCGCCATGTGCCGATGGATGTTCTCGACCACGACGATGGCGTCGTCGACCAGGATGCCGATCGAGAAGATCAGCGCGAACAGCGACACGCGGTTGATGGTGAAGCCCAACGCCCACGACGCGAACAGGGTCAGCGCCAGCGTGAGGATCACCGCGCTGCCGACCACGATCGCCTCGCGCCAGCCGAGCGCGAAGAGCACCAGCAGCACCACGGTGCCGGTGGCGAAGACCAGCTTCTGGATCAGCGTGAGCGCCTTGTCGGTGGCGGTGTGGCCGTAGTCGCGGGTGACGGTGACTTCGACGCCTTCCGGCACCAGCGTGCCGCGCAGCTCGGCCAGGCGCGCTTCGACGGCGCGGGTGATGTCGGAGGCGTTCTGGCCCGGCTGCTTGGCGATCGCCAGCGTCACCGCCGGCGCGATGCCCTCGGCCGGGCCCGCGCGTCCCGCAGGCGACGCGTGCCAGACGTAGCGGGTCGGCAGGTCGGCGCCGCGGCGGATCTCGGCGACATCGGCCAGATACAGCGGCCGGCCGCCCTGCAGGCCGATCACGAGTTCGGCCACCTGCTGGGCGTCGGCGAGGTACTGCCCGGCGGTCAGCGGCACCGCGCCCTCGCCGCCGATGCGCGCACCGGCCTGGCTGACCACGTTGGCTGCGGAAAGCGCGCCGGCGAGATCCTCGACCGCCATGCCATAGGCGGCCAGTCGCGTGGCGTCGAGTTCGACCAGCACCGCGCGGGTCGGCGCGCCGAGGGTGTACACGTCGCGCGTGCCGCGCACGCGCTTGAGTTCGGTCTCGAGGCTGTGGGCGACCTCGGCGAGCTCGGTCGCACCGCGCGCCGAATCGTCGGTCCACAGCGTCAGCGCCATCACCGGCACGTCGTCGATGCCCATCGGCCGCACCAGCGGCTGTCCGACGCCGAGCCCCGGCGGCGCCCAGTCGGCGTTCGAATAGACCTGGTTGTAGAGCCGCACCAGCGCGTCCTGGCGCGGCACGCCGACGGTGAACTCGACGGTGAAGGCGGCCATGCCGGCGCGCGAGGTCGAGTAGACGTGCTTCACGCCCTCGATTTCCGACAGCACCTGCTCGAGCGGGAAGGCGACGAGGTTTTCGACGTCGGCGGCGGGCGCGCCGGGGAACGGCACGAAGACGTTCGCCATCGTCACGTCGATTTGCGGCTCTTCCTCGCGCGGCGTGATCAGCACCGCGGCCAGCCCGAGCAGCAGGCCGGCCAGCGCCAGCACCGGGGTCAGCGGATTGGCCTGGAAGGCCCCCGCCAGACGGCCGGAGATGCCCATGCGCGGTTCGCTCACGGCCGCGCTCCGCGACGCTCGGCGACCACGCCGCGGGCAGCCACCGGATCGAGCGCGACGCGCTCGCCGGCGGCCAGGCCGGCCAGGATCTCGACGCGGTCATCGACGCGGTGCCCCACGCGGACCTGGCGCAGGCCCACCGCACCGTCGTCGTCGACGACGTAAACCGCCGTCACTTCGCCGCGCACGACCACCGCCGACTGCGGCACGCGCAGGCGCTCGGCCTCGCCGAGCACGAAGGCAGCCTTGGCGATCATCCCGGGCTGCAGTCCGGATTCCACCTCGGGCAGGTCGAGCCGCAGCTTGAAGCTGTGCGTGGCCGGATCGGCGAACGGAAAGATGGTGAGCTTCTCGGCCTCGATGCGGCGCCCGTCGGCGAGCAGCACCGCGGCGCGGCCGTGCTCGCGGATCGCCGCGACCTCGCTCTGCGGCACGTCGACGTTCACCCGCAGGCGCTCGAGCGACAGGCCCGACACCAGCGGCTGGCCCGGGCGCACGGTCTCGCCGATCTCGACGTGGCGCTGGGTGAGGATGCCCGAGTACGGCGCGCGGATGACGGTGTAGTCGACCTGCTCGCCGGCCTCGCGCAGCGCCGCGCGCGCGCTTTCGAGCGCAGCGCGCGCGCCATCGCGGCGCGCCGTGGCCTGGTCGAGCTGCGCCTTCGCGACCAGTCGCCGCGCGTAGACCTCGCTGATCCGCGCGAATTCCGCCTCGGCCTCGCGCGCGGCGGCTTCGGCAGCCTCCAGCGCAGCCTCCGCGCGACGGCGCCCCGACTGCTGCTCGACGTCGGTGAAGCGCACCACCACCTCGCCGGCCTTGACGTAGTCGTTGACGTCGAACGGCAGCTCCAGCACGCGCCCGCCGGTCTGTGCCGACAGCGTGGCCTGGTGCACCGCCTCGACCACGCCGTCCCAGACGCGCTCGCGCGGCGCCGCCTCGGACGCGACGACGACCGTCTCCAGGGCAGGCATGCCGGCAGCCGCGGACGGCGCCGCGGGCTCGTCGCGACCGCAGGCGGAGATCAGCAGGGTCGCGAGCAATGCAGGCAGCAGGCGCTTCATGGTCGGTGTCCCTACTTGAACGCGCAGCCCGACTTCACGCCGAGCCTGCCGAAGATCAGCGCCGCCGGACAGAAACCGGTGACGCTGGCCTGCAGCATGTTCAGCCCGATGAAGACGGTGAACAGCAGCCACCAGGGCGAGAAGGCGTACGTCAGCGCGACGCTGAGCAGGATCATGACGCCGGCGAAGGCGAGGACGGCACGGTCGAGGTTCATGGCAGTGCTCCGGAGGGCGAGGCTGAGGGGGATCGGAGCGCATTAATATGCGCACTTTCTAATATACGCTCGCGCTAATATACTTTCAACCCAGCTACCTGCCGGATCCGCCCGGATGCCACGAACCGCCCGAAAACCCGACGCCGAAGCCATGCGCGCCCACGCCGGCGACGCCGCGCGCCTGCTCAAGGCGCTGGCCAACGACCAGCGACTGCTGATCCTGTGCATGCTGGTCGACGGCGAACACGCCGTCGGCGAGATGAACGCGCGGCTGTCGCTGAGTCAGTCGGCGCTGTCGCAGCACCTGGCCAAGCTGCGCGAAGAAGGCCTCGTCCACACGCGGCGCGAGGCGCAGACGATCTATTACTCGCTGGCCGACGGCTCGGTGAAGCAGCTCATCGGCACGCTGCACGGGATCTACTGCTCGGCCTGAACGGCAAATGGGGCCGGGTCTCGCCGATCGCGACGACTGCGATCGACGACACCCGGCCCCATTCCGGAGGCGTCAGCGACGCCCGGCTCAGCGCACCAACTGCAGCGCGACCAGGCCGAGGACCACCATCACGCCGCCCCAGGTGCGCAGCACCCGGTCGGGGATTTCCTGCACCTGGGCGGCGAAGCGCTTCCAGGCGCCGGGCCCGGCGAACAGCACGAGCCCTTCGATCACCAGCACCAGGCAGAGCGCGGCCAGCAGGTCCTGCGACATCGAGGTCGACGTCGTCCTCAGCGACCGCGGTCGGCGTCGCGGAAGTAGCGCAGGAAGTCGGCGTCGCGGTCGAGCACCAGCACATCCTGGCCCTTGCCGAAAGCCTCGCGATACGCCTCGAGGCTGCGATGGAAGGCATAGAACTCCGGCGCCTGGCCGTAGGCGCCCGCATACGTCTCGGCGGCCGTGGCATCGCCTTCGCCGCGGATGCGCTGGCTGTCGCGATCGGCTTCGGCGACGATCACCAGACGCTGGCGGTCGGCGTTGGAGCGGATCGTCTCGGACTGCTCGGTACCTTCCGCGCGCAGTTCGTTGGCCACCCGCAGGCGCTCGGCGCGCATGCGGTCGAACACCGACTGGATGACGCCGCCGTCCTCGGGCAGGTCGATGCGCTTGATCCGCACGTCGACCACCTCGACGCCCAGCTCGCCGGCGCCGCGGTTGGCGACCTCGACGAAGCGCTGGGCCAGGTTGGTGCGCTCGCCGGCCACGACGTCCTTCAGCGTGCGCTGGTTGAACTCGTTGCGGATCGCCTCCTTGACGATCGGCGACAGCCGCTGCGCCGCATTCATCTCGTTGCCGGCGGTGGCGCCGTAGTAGCGACGCACGTCGGCGATCCGCCACTTGACGAAGAAGTCGACGTTGACGTCCTTCTTCTCGCTGGTCAGGTAGCGCTCGGGCTGGCCGTCGAGCGAGAGCACGCGGCGGTCGAACTTCAGCACGTTCTGCACCAGCGGCAGCTTGAAGTGGATGCCGGGGGCGATGTCGCTCTGCACGATGCGGCCGAGCTGGAAGCGCACCGCGACCTGGCCCTCCTGCACCTGGTAGACCGAATCCATGCCGAGGAAGGCCGCGGCGATCAGGACGATCGGAATCAGCGATTTCATCGACGCGCCTCCTCACGGCTGCCGCGCTCGGGGCGCAGGGGATCGCGCAGGCTGCTGCGCTCGCCGGCGGGCGGGGGACTGGCGGTGGCCGCCGGCAGGCGACTCAGCGGCGCATTCGGCCCCGGCGCCGCGCTGCCGTCGAGCGGCAGGTAGAGCACGTTGTTGCCGTCGCCGGCGTAGACCTTGCGGTTGCCGGCGAGCACCTGCTCCATCGACTCCAGGTACAGGCGCTGGCGGGTGACCTCGGGCGCCTTGCGGTACTCGTCGGCGAGCAGCGAGAAGCGCTGCGCCTCACCTTGCGCCCGGGCGATCACGGCCTCCTTGTAGCCTTCGGCCTCGGCGCGGATGCGGGCGGCTTCACCGCGCGCCTCCGGCACCACCTTGCTGGCGTAGGCCAGGGCCTCGCTCTCGATGCGCTCGCGGTCCTCGCGCGCGCTGATCGCGTCGTCGAAGGCCTCGCGCACTTCCGAGGGCGGTCGGGCGTTCTGCAGGTTGAACACCGACACCGACAGGCCGGTGCGGTAGCTGTCGAGCGTCGCCTGCAGGCGCTGGCGCGCCTCGGCCGCCAGCGCGGCGCGCTCGCCGGTCAGCACCGAGTCCATCATCGACGAGCCGATCACGTCGCGCACGGCGCTCTCGGCCGCCTGCTTGAGCGTGTCGTCGGGATCGCGCGCACCGAACAGGTAGGCCTGCGGATCGGCGACGAGGTACTGCACGTTGTACTCGACCTGCACGATGTTCTCGTCGGCGGTGAGCATGCGCACCTGGTCGCTGTGGCTGCTCAGCTGCGTCACGTCGACCTTGGTGACGGTCTCGAACGGACGCGGCAGCTTGAAGTTCGGGCCCGGCGTCATCAGCCGGTCGAACTTGCCGAAACGCAGGACCACGCCACGCTGCCGCTCGTCGACCATCACCCAGGCGTCGAACACGAACCACAGGGCGAGGAAGGCTGCGCCGATCAGCAGCAGGTTGGGGCCGCCGGTGGCGCCCTGCCCGCGCCCGCCACCGTTGCCGCCACCGCCGCCGAACACGCGCCCGAGGTTGCCCTTGAGCTTGTCGAGGAAGGCGTCGACGTCGGGCCCCTGGTCGCCGCCCTTGCGGCCGTCGTTCCAGGGATCCTTCTTGTCGCCGCCGGGTTGGTTCCAGGCCATTACAGAGGCTCCATCGTGCCGGGCCGCACGCAGTCGCGCGGCAGGGTGGCCGCATCGGCGGCCGGTGGGATCGTGATCGTCGCGCCGCTCAGCATGCCATCGCCCGCGGTGAATCCGCGGTGTCGAGCGCGTCGCCGAGCTCGCCGCGCAGCGCGCGCGCGCCCGGATCGGCGCCCGCGCACAGCTGCGAGGCCAGCCGCCGCGGAAGGTCCACTTCGAGCGACCAGCCGTCCTCGACGGGCCGCTCGGACACCACGGCGCCGGCGGCGAAGAGCTGCGCGCGGGTGCGCCCGGCCAGCGCCGGCAGCTGCACCCAGCGGTGGATGCGCTCGGCCGGGAAGCGTTCGCCGATCGCCGCGCGCAGCAGGTCCAGCCCGGCTCCGTCGCGGGCCGAGACCCAGACCCGCCGGACCGCGCCGTCCTCGTCGCGATCGCTGCGCGGCTCGACGTCCTCGAGGCGGTCGATCTTGTTGAACACGATCAGCTGGGGAATCTCGTCCGCGCCGATCTCCTCGAGCACCTCCTGCACCTGGCCGATGCGCTCCTCGCGCAGCGGATCGGCGGCGTCGACGACGTGCAGCAGCAGGTCGGCGTCGCGCGCTTCGCCGAGGGTCGAGCGGAAGGCGGCGACCAGATCGTGCGGCAGGTCGCGGACGAAGCCGACCGTGTCGGCCAGCGCCACCGCACCGCAGGCCAGGCCGTCGAGCCGGCGCACGGTCGGATCCAGCGTGGCGAACAGCTGGTCGGCGGCGTAGGCCGCGGCGCCGGTCAGCGCGTTGAACAGGGTCGACTTGCCGGCATTGGTGTAGCCGACCAGGGCGACGCGCGGCACTTCGTTGCGCAGCCGCGCGCGACGCATCTGGCTGCGCTGCACCGCGACCTTGTCGAGCCGCTTCTCCAGCATGTCGACACGCTTGGCCAGCAGGCGGCGGTCGGTCTCGAGCTGGGTCTCTCCGGGGCCACGCAGGCCGATCGCACCACCGCGCTGGCGCTCGAGGTGGGTCCAGCCGCGCACCAGGCGGGTGGCCATGTGCTTGAGCTGGGCCAGCTCGACCTGCAGCTTGCCCTCGTGGCTGGCGGCGCGCTGGGCGAAGATGTCGAGGATCAGCCCGGTACGGTCGACCACGCGGCGCTCCAGCGCGCGCTCGAGGTTGCGCTCCTGCACCGGACTGAGGGTGTGGTTGACCAGCACCAGGTCGGCGCCGGTCGCCTCGCACATCGCCTTGGCCTCCTCCACCTTTCCGGTGCCGAGCAGCAGGGCGGGATTGGGGCGCTCGAGGCGCGCGGTCAGCGTGCCGACCACGCCGGCGCCCGCAGACCGCGCAAGCTCGGCGAACTCCTCGAGCAGCGACGCATCCTGGGCGCCGGGTGGATACGGCTGGATCAACAGGGCCGATTCGCCCTTGCGGGAACGTTCGAACACGCGCGTATCAGCTCTCCGCGCCGCCCGCGTCCGCCCCGTGCTCGCCGCCGGTCGGGCCGATGCGGACGTTGCGCGAGGGCACGACGGTGGAGATCGCGTGCTTGTAGACCATCTGGCTCACCGTGTTGCGCAACAGGACGACGAACTGGTCGAAGGATTCGACGGTGCCCTGCAGCTTGATGCCGTTGACGAGGTAGATCGAGACCGGCACGCGCTCGCGACGCAGGGCATTGAGGAACGGATCCTGGAGGGACTGGCCTTTCGACATCGCTGTTGTCTCCTGCTGATGTGTTGTTTTGCGCGGGCGAAAACGACCGCGAGACCCGCTGTCCCCCGCGTCCCAAGCTGGGGCGGCGACTGCGGCAATTCAAGTCGGGCCGTAGCGGCCCGCTCGGTCATGGTACACGCAGCGCGTCTGCGCTACGTATGAAGGAAGGCCCGGACGGCAGCCTCCAGCCGGGCGCCGCCGTCCGGCGCGGTCGGATCGGCGCCGATCAGGTCGGGTTCACCGCGTAGCCAGGTGAACTGGCGCTTGGCGAGCTGGGCCGTGGCGTGCAGAACGGACTGGAGGAAGGCGTCGGCATCCAGCCGGCCGTCGAGAAAGTCCCAGGCCTGGCGGTAGCCGACCGCGCGCACCGCCGGCAGGGCCGGATGCAGGCGCGGATCGGCGCGCAGACGGCGGACTTCGTCGACGAAGCCGGCCGCCAGCATGGCGTCGAAGCGCAGGGCGATGCGCTGGCGCAGCAGCGGTCGCGGCGGCCACAGCGCCAGCTTCAGCACCCTGGCCGGCAGCCGCGGCGGCGGCGGCGCGGCACGCTGCCAGTCGCTGATCGACCGGTCGGTCAACCGCCAGACCTCCAGCGCGCGCTGGATGCGCTGGGTGTCGGCAGGGCCGATGCGCGCCGCGGCGGCCGGGTCGACCCGTGCCAGCTCGGCGTGCAGCGCGGCCCAGCCGCGTTCGCCGGCCTCGTCCTCGATTGCCCGGCGCAGCGCCGGATCGGCGGCCGGCATCGGCGACAGGCCGTCGAACAGCGCGCGGAAATACAGGCCGGTGCCGCCGACCAGGATCGGCAGGCGGCCACGCGACAGCACGTCGTCGAGCGCGGCCAGCGCATCGACCCGGAACTCGGCGGCCGAATAGGGCTGGTGCGGATCGCGCAGGTCGATCAGGTGATGCGGCACGCGGGCGCGCTCGGCGGCATCGGGCTTGGCGCTGCCGATGTCGAGGCCGCGGTAGACCAGCGCCGAGTCGACGCTGAGGATCTCGCCGCCGAGGCGCTCGGCCCACGCGAGGGCGAGCGCGGTCTTGCCCGAGGCGGTAGGGCCATGCAGGGCGAGCGCGGGCGGTCGGCGGTCGGCGGGCATCGCGGCAGGTTAGCGGATTGGCAGCGCGCGCCGGCACATGCAGGATGCCCGAATGGCCGATACCGATCCCGTCGAGACGCTGCGCGCTGCGCTGGCCGAAGCCGATCCGCCGGCGCTCGCGGTCGCCTGCAGCGGCGGCCTCGACTCCGTTGCGCTGCTGCATGCGCTCGCCACCCTGCCCGCGGCACGGGCGCGCGGGCTGCGCGTGCTGCACGTCGATCACGGCCTGCACCCCGAGTCGCGACGCTGGGCGGAACACGTGATCGACCTGGCCGAGCGACTGGCGCTGCCGGTCAAGGTGATGCGCTGCGAGGTCGACCGCGCATCCGGCCGCGGCCTCGAGGCAGCCGCGCGCGAGGCGCGCTACGCGGCGCTGTCGTCCGAACTCGCGCCGGGCGAATGGCTGGCCGTGGCCCAGCACCGCGACGACCAGGCCGAAACGCTGCTGCTGCGGCTGCTGCGCGCCTCGGGCACCGGCGCGCTCGGCGCGATGCGGCCGCTGCGTCGGCTCGGTCCCGGCTGGCTGTGGCGGCCCCTGCTTGCGCTGCCGCGCGCGGCGCTGCTGCGCTACGCCCGATGGGCCGGCATCGACTGGGTCGACGATCCCGCCAATGCCACGACGCTCCACGATCGCAACTTCCTGCGCCATCGCGTGCTGCCGCTGCTGCGCGAACGCTGGTCCCATGCGGACGCGGCGCTGGCGGACAGCGCGCGACTGCTTGCCGCCGACGCCGTGCTGATCGACGGGCTGGCCGAGCGCGCGCTGGCCGAGGCGCGCGGCCTCGATCCGGCGACGCTGCGGGTCGACGCCCTGCAGGCGCTGCCGGCGGCGCTGCGCGGGCACGTGCTGCGTCGCTGGCTCGGCGGGTGCCGGATGGCGCCGGCGCCGGCAACGGTGCTGGCCCGCATCGATCCGGAGCTGATCGCCGCGCCCGCCGATGCCGAGCCGGTGCTGCGCTGGGCCGGCGCGCGGCTGTCGCGCTATCGCGACGTGCTCCACGTCGAGACCGACCGTGCGCCGCTGCCGCGCGAATGGCGCATCGAATGGGACGGGCGCGCGCCGCTGGCGCTGCCGACCGGCGACCGCCTCGCCTTCTCGACTGGCTGGCAGGGTGACGACGGCTTCGTGGTCAGCGGCCGCGCCGGCGGCGAGCGCATCCGCCTGCCCGGCCGCGCCCATCGGCATGCGCTCAAGAAGGTCCTGCAGTCGCTCGGCGTGCCGCCCTGGGAGCGGCGGGTGCTGCCGCTGCTCTGGTCGAGCGACGGCGAACTGCTCGCCGCCGGCGACCTGGTGATCAGCGCGCGCCTGGATGACGCGCTGCGCCAGCGAGGCATCCGCCTGCGCTGGGATCGCCCGAATAACGGTACCTGTCCCGGTTAAGCCCTGTCCCGGTTAAGCCGGAATAACGGTACCTGTCCCTGTTAAGGGGTCAGCCGACGCCGAAGCCGGCGCGCGCCGCGACGCCGGCCGCCGTGCGCTCGACACGCTCGACCCGCGCCAGCGGCGGACCTCGCTGCAGCCAATCGGCCAGCGCTTCGAGCGCCTGCGCCGCACCCTGTGCCAGCACCTCGACGCGGCCGTCGGGCAGATTCACCGCGTGGCCGTCGAGCCCGAGGCGCTGCGCCTCGCGGCGGGTGGCGGCGCGGAAGCCGACGCCCTGCACGCGGCCGCTGACGACGAACCGCGCGGCGACCGGCTCAGCCGCCATCGGCGGTGGCCTTGCCGTGCTGGGCGATCGCATCACCGAGTTCGGCCGAGGTCACCGGCCCGAGGAAGCGCTTGGCGATGGCGCCGTCGGGGGCGATGAGATAGGTCATCGGCAGGCCGCGCGGCGTGTCGAAGTCGCTGGGCGGGTCGTAGACGTCGACGATGGCGATCGGATAGCTCGGCCTGTGCTTCTTCAGGAAGGCGCGCATGTCGGCCAGCTCGATCTCCTCGAAGGCCAGGCCGATCACCTCGACGTCCTCGCGGGCGTCGTGGAAGGCCGACAGGTCGGGGATCTCCTTCAGGCAGGGCGCGCACCAGGTCGCCCAGAAATTGACCACCACCCAGGTGCCGCGCCTGGCGGCGAGATCGAAGCGACCGTGGTCGAGCGTTTCCACCGACAGCCGTGGCGAGACCGCCGCAGCGGGCGACTGCGAAGACGCCGTGGCGGACACCAGCAGCGAGAGGGCGAGCACCGCGCACAGGCGGCAGGCGAGCGTGGCGATCACGGGTCAGTCGTCCTCGACGGGCGGCAGCGGAGCGGAAAGGATGCGCGACAGCGGCTGGGCGAGCAGCGGGCGCAGCGGCAGGCGCAGCGCCTCGATGGCGGCCGCCGCCCGCGCGCCGAGCACATCGTCGCAGTCGGGCAATGGCCGCGGGGTGAACGGAATGCGCAGCTGGCAGGCCTCGATCAGCTCGCCGAGGTCGAGCTGGTCGAGGTCGCGCGCCAGCAGCCAGTCGCCGCGCTCGTTGCGCTGCACGATGCTGGCCGCCTGCAGCGTGCCCAGCAGGCGCATCAGCAGGTCGTCGGACAGCCCCTGCTCGCCGCGCCGCAGCGCGTCGGTGGCGACCGCCTCGCCGCGCGCCTGCGCGGCATGCAGGCGGCCGACCAGGCGCAGCATGGCGAACAGCTCGTAGCCTTCGGGCACGCGCCGCGCGCGCGGCTGGAAGCGGAACGCCGACAGCGAGGCGGCGATCGATGCACCCAGCAGGATCACCACCCACGACAGGTACAGCCAGATCAGGAAGATCGGCAGCACCGCCAGCGTGCCGTAGATCTGCTCGTAGGACGGCACCTGCTTGAGGTACAGGCCGAAGCCCCACTTGGCCAGCTCGAACAGCAGCGTCGCCAGCAGGCCGCCGGCGGCGGCGTGGCGCAGCTGCACGCGGCGATGCGGAATGATCGTGTAGGCCAGGGTGAATGCCGCGAACTCGACCACCATCGGCACCAGCTGCAGCAGGCGCGGCATCAGCGCCTGCGCCTCCGCGGCGCCGAGCAGCGGCAGCGAGATCAGGTAGGAGGACAGCGCGAGGCTGGTCACCACCAGCAGCGGCCCCAGGGTCAGCGCGGTCCAGTAGACGAGGAAGCGCGCCATGCCGGGCCGCGGCTGCGCCACCCGCCAGATCCGGTTGAAGGCATCCTCGATGCTCTTCATCATCAGCAGCGCCGAGCCGAGCAGCGCGATCGCGCCGAAACTGGTCAGCCGGGTGGCGCTGTCGGCGAACTGCCGCAGGTAGGCCTCGACCGCGTGCGCGGCCTGCGGCACGAAATTGCTGAACAGGAAGTGCGTCATCCGCTCGTTCATGGCGTCGAACAGCGGAAACGCGGCGAAGATGCCGAATACCGCCGCACTGAGCGGCACCAGCGCGAACACCGAGGCGTAGGCCAGCACGCCGGCGGTCTCGAAGCAGCGGTCCTCGAGGTAGCGTTTCCACAGGAACACCGCGAAGGTCCGCAGCCGCTCGCGGACGTGGTCGGGAATGCGCTGGCGCAGGCGGTCGAGAAGCCCCATCGCCCAAGCCTATGCGATCGCCGCGCGGCCGTCAGCCACGCACCCTGCACGGCGCACAGGCGACAATGCCGCCATCCGCACGGAGCCCGCGATGGCCGACATCCTGATCCTCTACTACAGCCGCAGCGGCAACGTCGCCGCCCTGGCCCGGCAGATCGCCCGCGGCGTGGAGGAGGCGCCCGGCATGCAGGCGCGGCTGCGCTGCGTGCCGCCGGTGGCGGTGCAGACCGAAGTGGCGCTGCCGCCGGTGCCCGGGGACGGCGCGCCCTACGTGCGTCGCGAAGACCTGGTCGAATGCGCCGGCCTGATCCTCGGCAGCCCAACCCGCTTCGGCAACATGGCGGCGCCGCTCAAGCACTTCCTCGACGGCAGCGGCGCCGAGTGGGCGTCCGGCGCGCTGGTCGGCAAGCCGGCGGCGGTGTTCACCTCGACCTCGACGCTGCACGGCGGACAGGAGTCGACCCTGCTGTCGATGGGGTTGCCGCTGCTGCACCACGGCATGCTGCTGGTCGGACTGCCGTTCACCGAGCCTGCGCTCGGCCGCACCCAGGGCGGCGGCACGCCCTACGGCGCCAGTCACTACGCCGGCGCCGACAGCCGCCGGCCGCTGGACGAGGACGAGCGCCTGCTGGCGCGCGCGCTGGGGCGCCGCGTTGCGGACATCGCGCGTCGACTGGGGAGCACCGCATGAATCCGCGCAGCCTCGGCGCGCTCGCGTTCTGGGCGTTGGTCGCCCTGCAGCCCGCCTGGCATCTGTGGCTGGCGCCGCCGGCGCGGATCTCCGGCACGCTGGCCACGGCGATCATGCTGGCACCGCTGCTGCCGCCGGCGATCGCGCTGCTGCTGCGCCGGCCGACTGCGCTGTTCTGGGCAGCGGTCGTCGCGCTGCTGCATTTCTCCCACGGCGTCAGCGAGCTGTGGGCGGATCCCGCGGCTCGGCTGCCGGCCGCCGCGCAGGTCGCGCTGGCGACGCTACTGGTGCTGGCGGTGGGCCGGGACGGCTGGCTGCGTCGCCGCGCGGCGCGCGCCGGCGCGACCTGAGCCGGCGCCTATACTGGACGCCTTTTCCGACCCCGCCCGCGTCATGGACCACCTCTGCATCGTCACCACCGGCGGCACGATCGACAAGATCTACTTCGACGACAAGT
>VFQU01000515.1_pt1 | contig 33376 bp, 34 predicted proteins | sample 3512311 | NCBI WGS metagenome assembly VFQU01 (sample SAMN10412377, study PRJNA504923) | tailings metagenome | isolation source: Relicate 3 Philex TSF3 active mining site | place: Philippines: Tuba, Benguet | collected 2017-08-29
GCAGGATGCCTGGAGGGCGCCAGACCGGGGTGCCCTTTCTCTTGGTTACTTCTCTGTACGGCGGGCGTCCTGCCCGCCGCCCTGCGGGCCGCCTGCGGCGTTCGGCCTCGCTCCTGCTCGGCTCGTGGGCACGCAAAGAGAAGTGACTCGGGGCGCCCGCAGGGCGCACCGAAAGATTCTGCCGCGCTGGCGCGTCGCGCCAATTGGCTGCAGTGCCAATCGGCGGCAACGCAGTCCACATCACGCTGATCGCCCCCTGATCGGGCGCCACGAACATCAAGAGCCAACAGCATGTTGAAGATCTCCAATCTCCACGTCCGCCTGGGCGAACGCGACATCCTCAAGGGCCTCGACCTCGAGGTGAAGCCCGGCGAAGTCCACGCCATCATGGGTCCGAACGGTGCCGGCAAGTCGACGCTGGGCTACGTGCTCAGCGGGCGCGAGGGTTACGCCCCGCAGGAGGGTTCGGTCGCATTCGAGGGCGAGGACCTGCTCGCGCTGGAGCCCGAGGAGCGCGCGGCGAAGGGCGTGTTCCTCGCATTCCAGTACCCGGTCGAGATCCCGGGCGTGAACAACACCTACTTCCTGCGTGCGGCCTACAACGCCCAGCGCAAGGCGCGCGGCGAGGCGGAGCTGGATTCGATGCAGTTCCTCAAGCGCGTGCGCGAGAAGCTGTCGGTGCTGCACCTCAAGGACGAGCTGCTGCATCGCGCGGTCAACGAAGGCTTCTCGGGCGGCGAGAAGAAGCGCAACGAGATCTTCCAGCTGGCGGTGCTCGAGCCGAAGCTCGCCATCCTCGACGAGACCGACTCGGGTCTGGACATCGACGCGCTGAAGGCGGTGGCCGACGGCGTCAATGCGCTGCGATCGCCGGATCGCGCCTTCATCGTCATCACCCACTACCAGCGCCTGCTCGACTACATCCGGCCGGACTTCGTCCACGTGCTGGCCGACGGGCGCATCGTCGAGAGCGGTGGACCCGAGCTGGCGCTCGAACTCGAGGCGCACGGCTACGCCTGGGTGCGCGGGCGGATCGCGCCGGAGGCGGCGTGAGTCCACTGCTGGCATCGATGCAGACGGCGTTCGACGCCCTGCCCGCGGCCGTTCGCGACGCGGGCGGACTGGGTGCTTCGCGCCGCGCCGCGCTCGAGGCCGCGCTGCGTGACGGGCTGCCCACGATGCGCGCCGAGCGCTGGAAGTACACCTCGCTGCGCGCCTTCGAGCGGCGCAGCTTCGGGTCGGCGGCGGCGACCATCGACGGCGCGGCGCTGGCGGCGGCGATCACCGACATCCCGGCGCCGCGACTGGTCTTCGTCGACGGCGCGTTCGATGCCGGGCTGTCGCTGACCGCCGGGCTGCCCGAGGGCGTCGACCTGCGGCCGCTGTCGGCGCTGCTCGCCGCCGGCGATGCGCGCCCGGTCAGCTTCCTCGCGCGTCGCTTCGACGCGCCCGACGAGGCCTTCGCCCGGCTCAATGCCGCGCTGGCGACCGACGGCGCCGTCCTGCGCGTGGCCGAGGGCCTGCGCGTCCATGCGCCGCTGCACCTGGTGTTCGTCGGCACGCCGCGCGCGACCGAACTCGCCCTGCACCTGCGCTCGCTGGTCGAGATCGGCCGCGGCGCCGAGCTGGCCGTGGTCGAGCACCATCTCGCCGCTGCCCCGCACGCCAATCTCGGCAATCACCTCGTGCACGTGCATCTGCGCGAGGGCGCCTCGCTGTCGCACGTGCGGCTGCAGGACGAGGATCCGCGCGCCAGCCTGATCGCCCGCACCGACGCGGTGCTGGCCCGCGATGCGCGCTACCGTCGACTGGATCTCGAGCTCGGCGCGGCGCTGTCGCGCCACGAGCTCAACGTCGCGCTGCAGGGCGAGGGCGCGCGGCTGGTCGCCAACGGCGTGCTGCTGGCCGACGGCAGGCGCCATCTCGATACGCGGCTGGGCATCGACCATGCGGCGCCGGGCACGGCGTGCGGCCTGACCTGGCGCGGCCTGGGGGCGGCGCAGGGCCGGGCGGTGTTCCACGGCGGCATCCTGATCCGCGAAGGCGCCGACGGCACCGAGGCCGAGCTGGCCAACAAGAACCTGCTGCTGTCCGACGAGGCCGAGATCGATACCCAGCCGGTGCTGGAGATCCACGCCGACGAGGTGAAGGCGGCGCACGGCGCCACCGTCGGCCAGCTCGATCCGACCGCGCTTTTCTACCTGCGCTCGCGCGGGCTGCCGCTGGCCCAGGCGCGGCGACTGCTGACCATCGCCTTCTGTCGCGAGCCGCTGGCCGCCATCGAGGATTCCGCCCTGGTCGCGCAGCTCTCGCAGCATCTCGACCGCCGGCTGCACGCCGGAGGCAGCCTGTGAGCCAGCCCGACTGGGCGCGGCTGCGCGCCGACTTCCCGCTGCTCGCCCGCGAGGTGCACGGCAAGCCGCTGGTCTATCTCGACAGCGCCAACACCAGCCAGAAGCCCGCGGGCGTGATCGAGGCGGTCGACGACTTCTACCGTCGGCACAACGCCAACGTCAGCCGCGCCGTGCACCAGCTGGGCACCGAGGCGACCGAGTCCTACGAGGGCGCGCGCAGGAAGCTCGCCGCCTTCCTCGGCGTGCGCGGCGACGACCTGGTGCTGTGCAGCGGCACCACCTTCGCGCTGAACCTGGTCGCCTGGGCCTGGGCGCTGCCGCGCCTGCAGCCGGGCGACGCGATCGTGCTGACGCGCATGGAGCACCACGCCAACATCGTGCCGTGGCAGCTCGTCGCCGGGCGCACCGGCGCGACGATCAAGGTGGCCGAACTGACCCCGGCGGGCGAGCTCGACCTCGACGCGCTGCAGCGGCTGCTGACGCCCGAGGTGAAGCTGCTCGCCTTCACCCACGTCTCCAACGTGCTCGGCACGGTCAACCCGGTGCGCGAGATCTGCCGCGAGGCGCGCCGCCGCGGGATCGTCAGCGTGGTCGACGGCTCGCAGGCGGTGCCGCATCGCGCAGTCGACGTCGCGGCGCTGGGCTGCGACTTCTACGCCTTCACCGGGCACAAGATGTGCGGCCCGACCGGTACCGGCGGACTGTGGGCGCGCAGCGAGCACTGGCGCGACATGCCGCCGTTCCTCGGCGGCGGCGAGATGATCCGCGAGGTGCGCTTCGAGGGCACGCTGTTCAACGATCCGCCGCATCGCTTCGAGGCGGGCACGCCGAACATCGCCGGATTCGTCGGCCTGGGTGCGGCGGTCGACTACCTGTCGGCGATCGGCATGGACGCCATCGAGGCGCGCGAACAGGCGCTGCTCGCCCACGCCACCGAGGCGCTGGCGGCCGTGCCCGGCCTGCGCGTCCTCGGCGCGCCGCGCGAGAAGGCCGCGGTGATCAGCTTCCTGGTCGACGGTGCCCACGCCCACGACCTCGCCACCCTGCTCGACCTCGAAGGCATCGCCGTGCGCTCCGGCCACCACTGCGCGCATCCGCTGATGCAGCACTTCGGCGTGCCGGCCACCTGTCGCGCCTCGCTGGCGTTCTGGAATACGTTCGAGGAGATCGACGCGCTGGTCGCCGCGATCGGCAAGGTGCGCAAGCTGCTGGCCTGAGGAGGCTTGCGCCGACGACCCCGTAGAGCGGACCTTGGTCCGCTGCACGCCGACGTGTCACCGCAGGGCAGACCTTCGTCCGCTGCGCGGCGAGTCTTCCCGGCACCGGGTCCGTTGCCAGCGCGAGCGGCCGGCAGCGCGGCAGGTTGCAGCCGAGCAAGCTCGGCTCTACGTTGGCTCTGCAAACGGACCCCGAGATCCCCGACGCTCTCCCGCTCACCGCTCACCGCTCACCGCTCACCGCTCACCGCTCACCGCCCGCCGCTCACCGCTCACCAACGCCCATGCTCCCCATCCGCCCCGCCACTCCGGCCGACATCCCCGCCATCGTCACCCTGGTGACGTCCGCCTACCGCGGCGAGTCGAGCCGGGCGGGATGGACCACGGAGGCCGACATCCTCGACGGCAATCGCGTCGATCCGGCGCTGCTGCGCGCCGACATCGAGCGGCCGCGCAGCGTGGTGCTGCTCCACGAGGACGGCGACGGACTGCTGGCTTGCGCGCACGTCTGCGTCGAGGACGGCGCCGGCTACTTCGGCATGTTCGCGGTGCGCCCTACGCAGCAGGGCGGCGGTGTCGGAAGGTCGATGCTGGAGGCGGCGGAGCGCCACGCGCGCGACGTGTTCGGCGTGCCGGTCATGCGCATGACGGTGATCGACTGCCGCGACGCGCTGATCGAATGGTACGTCCGCCGCGGCTACCGGCGCACCGGCATCAAGAAGCCCTTTCCCTACGGCGACGCCCGCTTCGGCGAACCCAGGCGTCCCGACCTGCAGTTCGAAGTCCTGGAGAAACGCATCGATGGCTGAGTCGAACGAGGGCTGGGTGTGCATCGGCCCCAGCGCCGACCTGCTGCCCGGCGAGAAGCGCACCGAGTGGATGGGCGAGACGCCGGTGGTGATGTTCAACCTCGACGGCGAAATCCACGCGCTGGAGGATCGCTGCACGCACGAGGATTTCGAGCTGTCGGTGGGCCACTTCGATCCGGCCGAGGGCAGCATCGAGTGCACGCTGCACGGCGCAAAGTTCGACGTCCGCGACGGCCGCGCGCTGTGCGCGCCGGCCTACACCTCGGCGCGCCGCTTCGAGGCGCGCATCGCCGACGGCCTGATCTGGCTGCGCGACCCGCCCGCCGCGGCCGACGCCGGGGCATGAGCTACGTCCGCTGCCTGCGCGGCATCGGCTCGGGCGCCGAGTATCCGGCCGACCGGCCGATGAACCTCGACCCGGTCGACGGGCGGCCGGTGGAGATGGTGCTCGACCTCGATCGACTCGGTCGTGAGCATCCGGCGGCCGCGTGGTACGACCCGGGTCGCCCCGACATGTGGCGCTTCGGCGCGCTGCTGGCGCTGGACGTCGGCGATCCGCGCGACGCGCAGCACATCATCGCGCTGGGCGAAGGCCACACGCCGCTGCTCGACTACGGCTGGCATCCGCTGGCGCGTTCGGCCGGCATCACGCTGCAGCTCAAGGAAGAGGGCAAGGCGCATCCGGGCTTCGGCGCCAACCCGACGCAGAGCTTCAAGGACCGCGGCATGGCGATGGTGGTGGCGCAGGCGCGCCGCCTGGGCCTGTCGAAGCTCGCCGTGCCGACCCAGGGCAACGCCGGCGATTCGCTGGTGCGCTATGCGCTGGCCGGCGGCCTGTCGGTCGTCGTGGCGATGCCCGAGGACACGCCGATGCCGATCCTCGGCAGCGTCGCCGCCGCGGCGCATCGCCAGCCCGACCGGGTCAGGCTCGAGCTGGCCGGACCGACCATCCGCGAAGCCGGCGCGCTGCTGCGCGAGCGCTACGTGCCGGCGGGCTGGTTCTCGGTGGCGACCTTCCAGGAGCCGGGCTGGCGCATCGAGGGCAAGAAGACGCTCGGGCTGGAGCTCGCCGAGCCGGCACCGGGCACGACGCGCTGGTCGCTGCCCGACGCGGTGATCTATCCCACCGGCGGGGGCACCGGCGTGCTGGGCATGTGGAAGGCCTGGGACGAACTGGAGGCGCTGGGCCTGATCGATGCGCGCCGGCCGCGGATGTTCTGCGTGCAGAGCGAGGCGACCCGCCCGCTGGTGCGCGCCTTCGAGTCAGGCGCCGCGGATACCGAAGCGCTGCCGGCGGGCCACACCCTCGCCACAGGTCTCAACGTGCCGGCCGGCGTCGGCCACTTCCGCGTGCTGCAGATCATCCGCGCCAGCGGCGGCGCGGCGCTGGCCGTTGCCGAATGCGACCTCGCCGACGAGCTGCAGCGCGTCTGGCGCGAACGCCGCGACTGGATCAGCCCGGAAGGCGCGGCCTGCCTCGCCGCGCTGCCGCAGCTCGTCGACCGCGGGCTGCTGCGCCGCGGCGAGCGCGTGGTGGCGGTCAACACCGGCTCGGCGGAGAAGTACCTGCCGGCGCTGCGCCACCTGCTGTGAGCCTCAGACCTTCTTGATCAACCCGATCACGAACAGCAGGATCAGCGCGCCGATGAAGGCGTTGAGGATGGCGCCGAGCAGTCCGCCGCCGATCACGATGCCGACGGCGCCGAGCACGAAGCCGCCGACCAGCGCGCCGACGATGCCGACCACGATGTTGCCGAGCACGCCGAAGCCGCGGCCCTTCATGACGAGGCCGGCCAGCCAGCCGGCGATGCCGCCGACGAACAGGGTGACGAGCAGGCTGGTCAGGGTCATGGTGTGCTCCTTGGTTGGCGAAGGACGTTCGAGGCTATCGGGCGCTGGCTGAACGTCGCCGACCCGGGACGCGGGCGACGCTACTCGGGGACGTAGCCCGCGGGTGCGGCGGCGCCGCCACCGAACAGGAACTGCTCGGCCTGCTCGACGAGGAAGGCGCGCGCCCTGGGGTCGCGCGGGTTGAGTCGGTTCTCGTTGATCAGCATGGTCTGGTGCGCCAGCCAGGCCTGCCAGGCCGGCTTGCCGATGTGGGCGAACACGCGCTGGCCGAACTCGCCCGGCAGCGGGGCGAAGTCCAGCCCTTCGGTCTCGACCTGGTCGCGCTGGCAGAACACGGTGCGGCTCATGGCGTGGTTTCCTCGATGAGTTGCGAAAGCAGGCGGCGCACCGGCGCCGGCAGGCCGAGCGTGGCGAGTTCGGCGCGCGACGTCCAGCGCAGGTCGTCGGCGTCGGCGATCGCGCCCCGCGGCTCGCCGGCGCGCAGGCGCAGGCTGTCGATGCGCAGCTGGAAGTGGGTGAAGGCGTGGTCGATGGAGGGCGCCGGCGCCGAGATCGCGCGAATGTCGCAGGCCTGATGCGCGGCGAACGCGCGTGCGTCGTCGTCGTCGTCGAACTGCGGCAGGCACCACAGCCCGCCCCAGATGCCGCTGGGCGGGCGGCGCTGCAGCAGCAGGCGTCCGTCGGCGTCGACCAGCGCCAGCAGCACGCAGCGGCGACGCGGCAGCGCGCGGCGCGGTCGCGGCTTCGGCAATTCGGCGACCCGCGCCTCCGCGAACGCGCGGCAGTCCTCGCGCAGCGGGCAGGCGGCGCAGTCGGGGCGGGCGCGCCGGCACAGCGTCGCGCCGAAATCCATGATCGCCTGGGTGTAGTCGGCCAGGCGCGCCTGCGGCAGCGCGGCTTCGGCCACCTGCCACAGCCGGCGTTCGACCGCGGGCGCGCCGGGCCAGTCGTCGATGGCGAGCATCCGCGCGAGCACGCGCCTGACGTTGCCGTCGAGGATGGCGAGCTGCTGGTCGTGCGCCTGGGCGAGGATGGCCGCGGCCGTCGAGCGGCCGATGCCGGGCAGCGACGACAGGGCGTCGACGTCGCGCGGCAGCTCGCCGGCGTGCTCGACCATGCAGCGCCGCGCCGCGGCGTGCAGGTTGCGCGCCCGGCTGTAGTAGCCCAGGCCCGACCAGTGGGCGAGCACGGCGTCGAGGTCCGCGCCCGCCAGCGCGGCGAGGTCGGGAAACGCCGCCATGAAGCGCGCGTAGTAGGGCAATACGGTGGCGACCTGGGTCTGCTGCAGCATCACCTCGGCGATCCACACCCGGTAGGACGTGCGCGGATGCTGCCAGGGCAGGTCGTGGCGGCCGTGGCGGTCGTACCAGGCCAGCAGGCGCGCGGCGAAGTCGGGCGGCAGCGCCGCCGCGTCAGCCGCCGCCAAGGTCGGCCGGCAGCAGCGCGTCGACGAAGGCGTCGGCGTCGAAGGCGCGCAGGTCGTGGACTTTCTCGCCGAGGCCGACGAAGCGGATCGGGATGCCGAACTCGCGCGCCAGGGCGAACACCACGCCTCCCTTGGCGCTGCCGTCGAGCTTGGTGACGACCAGCCCGGTGACGCCCACGGCGCGGTGGAAGTGGCGCACCTGGTTGATCGCGTTCTGTCCGGTGGTGCCGTCGATGACCAGCAGCACTTCGTGCGGCGCGGCGGGGTCGACCTTGGCGAGCACGCGCTTGACCTTGGCCAGCTCGTCCATCAGCCCGGACTGGGTGTGCAGCCGGCCGGCGGTGTCGGCGATCATCAGGTCGTAGCCGCGGGCGGTCGCCATCTGCGCGGCGTCGAAGGCGACCGACGCCGAGTCGGCGCCCGCGCCCTGCGCCACCACCGGCACCTCGTTGCGCTGGCCCCACTGCTGCAGCTGCTCGACCGCGGCGGCGCGGAAGGTGTCGCCGGCGGCCAGCAGCACCGCCTTGCGTTCGTCCTTGTAGCGCCGGGCCAGCTTGCCGATGGTGGTGGTCTTGCCGACGCCGTTGACGCCGACGGTGAGCAGGATGAAGGGCTTGCGGCCGCCGATGTCGAGCGGCACGGCGACCGGCTGCAGCAGGGCGACGAGGATGGCGCGCAGGTGGGCGATCAGCGCGGGTCCGTCCTTGATTTCGCCCTGCCGGACCAGCCCGCGCAGCGCCTCGACCACCGATTCGGTCGCCGCCACGCCCATGTCGGCGGCGAGCAGGGTGGTCTCGATGTCGTCGAACAGGCTTTCGTCGAGCGCGGCGTGGCGGCCGAACAGGGCGTCGAGTCCGCGCGCGAAGGCGCTGCCGCGCAACCGGTCGCGCCAGCTGCCGGCGGCGGGCGCGGGGCTTTCGGAGGCAGGTGCAGGGACTGCAGCGGGCTCGGCCGGCGCGGGCGCCGCGGCGGGCGGCGCCGGCTTCTTCTTCCAGAAACTGAGCATGTCGCGCGGGATCGCGGAGAATGACGCGATGGTACCACCGCGTCTGCGAACCCCTCCCGCAACGGCAGCCTCCGCCGCACCCGGCAAGGTGCGGATCATCGGCGGCCGCTGGCGCGGATCGAAGCTGCCGGTGCCGCTGCAGTCCGGGCTGCGGCCGACGCCCGATCGCGTCCGCGAGACGCTGTTCAACTGGCTGGGCCCGGCGTTGCCCGGCAGCCGCTGCCTCGACCTGTTCGCCGGCAGCGGCGCGCTGGGCTTCGAGGCGGCCTCGCGCGGCGCGCGGCGCGTGCTGGCGATCGAGCGCGACCCGCGGCAGTCCGCCAGCCTGCGCGAGAGCGCGCAGCGCCTCGGCGGCGACGCCATCGAGGTGCTGGCGGTCGACGCGCTGGCCTGGCTGCGCGCGCCGGCCGCCGAGGCGTTCGACATCGCCTTCGTCGACCCGCCGTTCGCCGCGGCGCTGTGGCCGGCGCTGCGCGGTCTGCTGCCGGCGCACCTCGCCGACGGCGCGTGGCTGTACCTCGAGCAGCCGATCGATGCTGCGGTCGAGCCACCGGAAGGCTTCCTGCTGCACCGCGAGGGGCGCACGCGGGAGACTGCCTACCGGCTCTTCCGCCGCGGCGGGACGTCGCCCGGCCCCTGATACACTCGCCCGGTCCCCGGCGGCCGGACCGCCGGTCACGTCTCTCCACCCGTCGGAGCCGTCTCCCGGATGAGCCAATCCCGGCAGCGCGTCGCCCTCTACCCGGGCACCTTCGATCCGATCACCAACGGCCACGCCGATCTCGTCGTGCGCGCCGCGCCGCTGTTCGAGCGGATCATCGTCGGCGTCGCCGAGAGTCCGGCCAAGGGCCCGGGCTTCCCGCTCGGCGAGCGCATCGCGCTGGCGCGAGCGGCGCTCGGCGACATCGCCAACGTCGAGATCCGCGGCTTCAGCGGCCTGCTCGCGCATTTCGTCCGCGAGGTCGGCGCCGGCGTGCTGCTGCGCGGCCTGCGTGCGGTGTCCGACTTCGAGTACGAGTTCCAGCTGGCCAGCATGAACCGCCACCTCGTGCCCGAGGTCGAAACGCTGTTCCTGACGCCGGCCGAGCAGTACAGCTTCATCTCGTCGTCGCTGGTGCGCGAGATCGCGCGGCTCGGCGGCGACGTTTCCGGCTTCGTGCACCCGTCGGTGGCGAGCGCGCTGCGCCGCCGCTATCTTGCCGGGTCCAAGCCGTAGGACAATCGGCCTTCCGGGCGGTGCGCCGCCTGCCCCACGTTTCCAACCCCAGGTCCCACGCCATGCAAATCCTCATCCGCAGCACCCTTCTCGCCCTGGCCCTGCTGGCGCTCGCCGCCTGCGGAAAGGGCAAGCAGGAAGAAGCCCCCGTCGCCGCACCGGTCGAGCTCAAGGTCCCCACCGACAACGACGACATGAAGTGGCGCGAGTACCTGACCGGCGTCGTCAAGCAGAACATGCAGGGCATCCGCAGCAGTCCGTTCATGTACTACCTGCCGGCGGAAGAGGCCGAGGACTTCGAGGACCAGTACGAGCGCCAGCTCGAGAACGTCACCGGCACCGTCTCGCGCGGCGTGCTGCCGGGCAACATGCTGGCCTTCGGCTCGCCGGCCAGCACGCGCATGGCCGACATGATCGAGGAGGCCTTCCAGAACGCCGTCGCCGGCTCGATGAAGGACGTCCGCGTGCTCTACATCGGCAGCCAGGAAGACGCCGAGCGGATCCGCCCGTCGGTCGAGGCTTCCGGCGCCGGCTTCGTTCACGTCGACATCAAGTGAGTCCCGCCGCCCCGCGCCGCCGGTCAGCGGCGCGGGGTGTGGCGCTTTGCGGCCTGTCCGCGGGAAAGCCTCCGACATGTCGCTGCTGATCAACGATCTGTGCATCAATTGCGACGTCTGCGCACCGGCTTGCCCGAACGAGGCCATTTCCCAGGGCGAGACGATCTACGTAATCGACCCGCGGCGGTGCACCGAGTGCGTGGGCCATTTCGACGAGCCGCAGTGCGTGGTGGTCTGTCCGGTGGAGTGCATCGACCTCGACCCCGCCCATCCGGAATCGCGCGAGACGCTGTTGGACAAGTACCGTCGCCTGCAGGGCGTGGCCGCATGAACATCACCCGGTGGCTGTCGGGGCTGTGCTTCGTCGCGCTGGCGTCGATCGTGTCGGCGGCGGATCGCCCGCCGCACGCCGCGATCGCCAGCGCCAACGCGCGCGCCACCGATGCCGGGATGGAGATCCTCGCCGCCGGCGGCAACGCCTTCGACGCGGCGGTGGCGGTGAGCGCCATGCTCGGCCTGGTCGAACCCGAAAGCTCGGGCATCGGTGGCGGCGGATTCATCCTGCTGCATCTGGCCGGCGAGGACCGCCAGGTCTTCATCGACGCCCGCGAGCGCGCGCCGCTGGCCGCCACCCGCGACATGTTCCTCGGCGAGGACGGCGAGCCGGTGCGCGGGCGCAGCGTCAACGGCGCGCTCGCCGCGGCGATCCCGGGCATGCCGGCCGGGCTCGAACATCTGGCCACGCGCTACGGTCGGCTGCCGCTGGGGCAGTCGCTGGCGCCGGCCATCCGCGCCGCGCGCGAGGGCTGGACCTTCGGACCGAAGAACGCCGCCATGCTCGGCTTCCGTCGCGACGTGCTGGCCGCCGACCCGGGTGCCGCGGCGCTGTTCCTGGTCGACGGCAAGCCGCCGCAGCCCGGCGAAACGCTGCGCAACCCCGACTACGCCGCGACGCTCGAGCGACTCGCCGCCGAGGGCGCAGCCGGCTTCTATCGCGGCGAGTTTGCGGCGAAGCTGGTCGACGGCGTGCGCGCCGCCGGCGGAATCTGGTCGCTGGAGGATCTCGCCCAGTACCGGGTGGTCGAACGCGCGCCGCTGGTCATCGAGCACCGCGGCCATCGCATCGTCACCGCGCCGCCGCCGTCGTCCGGCGGCATCGCGCTGGCCACCGTGCTCAACGTCCTGTCCGGCTACGACTGGGCTGCGCTGGGGCGGGTCGAGCGCATCCACCTGCTCACCGAGGCGATGCGCCGCGCCTACCGCGACCGCGCGCTCTACCTCGGCGACCCCGACCACGTCGAGGTGCCGCTGGCGCGACTGGCGAGCCCCGACTACGCGGCCGGCCTGCGGGCCGGCATTCATCCGCGCCGCGCCACGCCCAGCGATCTGCTGCCCGGCGTCGGCAACCACCTCGAGCGCCCGAGCACCACCCACTTCTCGATCATCGACGCCGAGGGCAACCTCGCCGCGGTGACGCAGACGGTGAACCTGCCCTACGGCAACGCGCTGGTCGTGCCGGGCACCGGCTTCCTGCTCAACAACGAGATGGACGATTTCTCGGTCAAGCCCGGCGTGCCCAACGCGTTCGGCCTGGTCGGCGAGGACGCCAACGCGATTGCGCCGGGCAAGCGGCCGCTGTCCTCGATGACGCCCACGCTGCTGTTCGGTGCAGACCGCGTCGCGGTGCTCGGCACGCCCGGCGGCAGCCGCATCATCAGCATGGTGCTGCTCGGCGTGCTGGAGCTGCTCGAAGGCAGTGGCGCCCAGGCCGCCGCCGCGCTGCCGCGCTACCACCATCAGTACCTGCCCGACGCGCTGTCGGCCGAGCCCGACGCGTTCAGTGCCGATGAGGTGGCGGCGCTGCAGGCCATGGGGCACGTCGTGTCGGCCGGCGAGCGGACCTGGGGCAACATGCAGGTGGTGCTCTGGGATCGCGCCGCGGGCCGCGTCGAGGCCGGCACCGATCCGCGCTGGAAGGGCGTCGGCAAGGCCAGCACCGCCGACGACTCGGCGATCTACCGCTGACGGGAGAGGCAGCCATGAAGCTGTGGCCGGTGATGGGCAATTCGCAGAAGCTCGACGGGCCGACCGACGCTGCCTGCGCGGCCCGGCAGGGCCGCGCGCGTCGGTGCGCGCCGGAGGCAGGAGCCGGAGGCCGGGCGACTTGGCGGGGCATGACGCCGCGGCTAGTCGCCGCCGCCGCCGGGCGAAGCGCGGAGATGCAGCCATGAAGCTGTGGTCGGTGACGGGCAATTCGCAGAAACTCGATGGCGGCGCCATGTTCGGCAACGTGCCCAAGGCGATGTGGGCGCAGTGGTCGCCGCCCGACCAGGACAACCGCATCGATCTGGCCTGTCGTGCGCTGCTGGCGTCGCCGCTGGCCGGCAAGACCGTGCTGTTCGAGACCGGCATCGGCGCCTTCTTCGCGCCGCCGATGCGCGAGCGCTACGGCGTGGTCGAGTCGCGCCACGTGCTGCTCGATTCGCTGGCGGCGGTCGGATTCAGCCACGAGAACGTCGACGTCGTCGTGCTGAGCCACCTGCATTTCGACCACGCCGGCGGGCTGCTCGCGCCCTGGCGCGAGGGCACTGCGCCCGAGCTGCTGTTCCCGAAGGCGACCTACGTGGTCGGCGCGCGGCATTGGCAGCGCGCCCGCGATCCGCATCCGCGCGACCGCGCCAGCTTCATCCCGGAACTGGCCGGCCTGCTCGAGGCCAGCGGCCGACTCGAGCTGGTCGAGGGTGCGCACAGCGCGACCCTCGGCGACGCGGTGCGCTTCCACTTCAGCGACGGCCACACGCCGGGGCTGATGCTGGCGGAGATCGTGGGTCCCGGCGAGCACGGCGGGCTGCTGTTCTGCGCCGACCTCATCCCCGGCCGGCCCTGGGTGCATCTGCCGATCACCATGGGCTACGACCGTTTCCCCGAGCAGCTCATCGACGAAAAGCGCGAGCGCCTCGAAGACGCCGAGCGCCGCGGCGTGCGCCTGTTCTTCACCCACGACCCCGGCTGCGCGCTGGCGCGCGTCGTGCGCGATCCGCGCGGCCGCTTCGGCACCGATCACGAGCTCGCGGCGCTGTCGGCGCGCGAGCTCGCCCACTGAACCCACGAACGGAGTGACATCGCCATGCTGCTGCGTGCCCTGACGCTTTCCCTGTGCCTCGCCGCCGGACCGGCGCTCGCCGGCGAGACCCGCACCTTCGGCGGTGAGATGCCCGAGGGCCCGGCACAGTCGATCGCCGAGGCCATCGGCGGCTACGTCGGCGAGTCGGCGACGCCGGCCAAGTTCACCGGACGCGTCGCCCAGGTCTGCCGCAAGAAGGGCTGCTGGATGGAGCTCGAGGCCGACGGCAGGAGCGCCCGCGTGACCATGCTCGACTACGGGTTCTTCCTGCCCACCGACGCCACCGGCACCGCGGTGGTCTACGGCACGCTCGGCGAGGTCGAGCTCGACGAAAAGACCGCCGAGCACTTCGCCAAGGACGCGGGCAAGCCGGCGGACTCGGTGCCGCGCAAGGAGTTCCGGCTGGTCGCGCACGCGGTCGCGCTGACCTCGCCCTGAGGCCGCGAGGATGTTCCCGGGGGCGGTCGGCGGGGGCGCCGGCAAGGGGTTGAAGGGACTGCTCGGCGGGGTGCTGACCGGCGGCTTCCTGGTGATCGCGGCGACCGTGCTGCTGTTCTGGAACGAGGGCCGCGCGGTGAAGCGCGCCGACGTGCTGGCCGAAGGGCGGGCCAGCGTGATCGCGGCGTCGCCGGCGACGATCGAGCCGGGCAACGAAGGACGCCTGCTGCACGTGCGCGGCGCGTTGGCCGCATCCGGGGTGCTGCGCGATCCGGACTTCGGCGTCGAGGCCGAAGGCCTGGCGCTGCGTCGCCAGGTCGAGATGTACCAGTGGAAGGAGACCTCGCGCGGCAAGAAGGACGGCGAAAAGCGCGAGCCGCCGCGCTACGAGAAGACATGGGACGACGAACTCATCGAGCATGCCGGATTCGTCGAGCCGCGCGGACACGAGAATCCCTCCCGCATGCCGTTCGACGAATGGCGCCAGCGCGCGCCGGATCCGCGGCTCGGTGCGTTCGCCCTGTCCCAGCCGGTGGTCGACGAGCTGATGCGTTGGGAGACGCTCGCGGTGGATGCCGCGCTGTTGCCGCCGAACCTTGCCGCCAGCCTGCGCGCCGACGGTGAGTATCTGACCAGCGCGGAATCGCTGACCACCCCGGCGATCGGCGACGTCCGGATCCGCTTCCAGCGTGCGCCGCTGGGCGCCGCATCGGTGATCGCGGCGCAGCGCGGCGGCGCCCTCGAGCCCTACGCGGCCAGGAGCGGTGAACTGCTGCTGGTCGAGCGCGGCACGGCCGAGGCCGAGGCGATGATCGTCGCGGCCGAAAGCCGCAATGCAGGCCTCGGCTGGGCGCTGCGTGCCGGTGGCTTCGCCGCCTACTGGATCGGCTTCGGCCTGATGTTCGCGCCGATCGGCAGCGTGCTCGGACGCATCCCGCTGCTCGGCGGCATCGGTCGCTTCGCGGTCGGCGCGGTGTCGTTCGGCCTCGCACTGGTGCTGTCCCTGCTCACCATCGTCTCCGGCTGGCTGTTCCACCGGCCGTGGCTGTTCGGCCTGATCATCCTCGCCTGCGTCGCCGCGGTGTTCTGGCTGGCGCGCTCGCGCCGCGCCGCCCCCGCGTCCGCGTCCGCGGTGCCGCCTCCGCCGCCTCCCGCCTGATCGCCGCGCATGCCGACCACCGACTCATCCCGTCGCCGCTTCCTGGCCCAGGCAACCGTCGCGGCCGCCGGGCTTTCGCCGCTCGGACGCCTGTTGGCGGCCGCCGGCGCGAGCCGATCGGGGGCACTCCCGGAGGCAGGCTTCGGCAAGCTGCGCCCGGTACGCGACATCACCACCGGCCTGCCGCTGCTGCGCCTGCCGCAGGGCTTCAGCTACGTCAGCTTCGGCTGGGCCGGCGAGCGGCTCGTCGACGGCACGGTGTGTCCGCCGGCGCACGACGGGATGGGCGTGGTGAAGTCCCAGGGTCAGCGACTGACCCTGGTGCGCAACCATGAAGTCACCCGCCTGGAAGGCGCCTTCGGCCCGGACGGTTCGCACTACGACACGCCCTGTTCGGGCGGCACGGTGACGCTGGTGTTCGACGCCGAAAAGGGCGAGCTGCTCGAGGCGCGTCCCTCGCTGTCGGGCACGCTGGCCAACTGCGCCGGTGGCCTCACCGGCTGGGAGAGCTGGCTGAGCTGCGAGGAGTTCGTCTCCGCGGCCGGCCTCGAGACGGTGGTGCGCGATCGCACGCAGGCGTTGGCGCGCGATCACGGCTTCGTCTTCGAGGTGCCCGCAGAGGGCCTGTCGAACGCCATCGCGCTGCGCGACATGGGTCAGTTCCGCCACGAGGCGGCCGTGTTCCACGCCGCCAGCGGTGCCTTCTTCCTCACCGAGGACCTCGAACCCAGCTCGGGCTTCTACCGCTTCCTGCCGAGGACGCCGGGCAGGCTTGCCGACGGCGGGCGGCTGCAGATGCTGCGCGCGCGCGGCGTTCCGGACCTGCGTTCCGGCCTGAAGGTTGGCCAGGTGCTGGAGGTCGACTGGGTCGACATCCCCGAGCCCGACCGCGGCTTCGTGCCGGCCACCGGCGGCATCGACGGCGTGCAGCGCCAGGGCCTGCTGCAGGACGCCAGCCGCTTCACCCGGCTGGAGGGCTGCATCGCCGGCGAGCGCGAGGTGTTCTTCACCTCCACCAACGGCGGTGATTTCGGCTTCGGCCAGGTGTTCGCCTACCAGCCTGCGGAAGGCACGCTGCGGCTGGTCTACGAGTCGGCTGACGCCGAGGTCCTCGACTACCCCGACAACATCGTGCTGAGCCCGCGCGGCGGGCTGGTGGTCTGCCAGGACGCCAAGCGCACCCGGCAGAAGCTGTTCGGACTCACCGCCGCCGGCGAGCTCTTCCCTTTCGCCGAGCAGAACGTCGTGCTCGACGGCGCCCGCGGCTTCAGCGGCGACTTCCGCAACGCCGAGTGGGCCGGCGCCTGCTTCTCGCCCGACGGCCGCTGGCTGTTCGCCAACATCTATGCGCCCGGGTTCTCGGTGGCGATCACCGGCCCGTGGCGCGAGGGGATGATCTGATGCCCGTGCTGACCGTTTCACCGCTGTACGTGGCGCTCGGCGGCCTGCTGCTGCTGGTCCTGACGGCGAACGTGGTGGCGCGCCGCAGGTCCGCGCGGATCGGCCTGGGCGACGGCGGCGACGCCATCCTCCTGCGGCGGATGCGCGCCCACGCCAACGCCGTCGAGACGCTGCTGCCGGCGCTGCTCATGCTGGTGGTGCTCGAACTCGCCGGCGGGCCCGGCTGGCTGCTGCATGCGGCCGGCGTCGCGCTGCTGCTGGGTCGCGTGCTGCACGCGTGGGGGCTGAGCGGCTCGGGCGGGGTGTCCTTCGGTCGCTTCCACGGCATGCTGCTGACGCTCGTGGCGATGCTGGTGCTGCCGCTGGCGCTGCTCTGGCGCTTCTTCGCCGGGTGAGGCGTCAGGCCGGCGAGCCGTCCGGGTTGCGCTCGAGGAAGTACAGCCCGGCGTAGAGCTTGGGGTCGATCGAGTAGCCCTCGCGGCGCATCCGGTCGAGCCAGGGGGCGACTTCGGCCTTCGGGATCTCGTGAACCCGGATCGCCTCGCTGGCGTCGCCACCGCCCGGCCCGACCTTGCGCAGGCCGTGGGCGCGGACGAAGCCGATCATCTCGTTGCTCATGCCGGAGGATGAGGGCCCGGCCATGAGGAACTCGACCCGTTCGGCCGACCAGCCGGTCTCCTCCTCGAGCTCGCGCAGCGCCGCCACCTCCATGCTCTCGGCGTCGCCCTGGTCGCCGACCAGTCCGGCCGGCATCTCGATGCTCGGCGCGCCCACCGGCACGCGGAACTGCTCGACGAACAGGACCCGGTCGTCCGGCGTGGTGGCGACGATGATCACCGCCGACGAGGCGTTGGTCCGTTCGGCATACTCCCAGCGCCCGCGTCGGCGCAGCCGCAGATAGCGCGCTTCGTGCAGGATCTCGTCGTTCGGGTCGGTCGTCATCGCTCGGGTGCTCGCAGGGACCGGTGGATGCTACCCGCTGCCCCCGCGCGGGCGCCATGCCGCCGCAAGGGAACCTTTCGCGCCGCGGCCGGTCACAGCGCGCCTCGCTCCCATGTCGGTCAACGCAATGCAGCGCATCCTGGCGGTCCTCCTCGTCGCGGTCTTCACGTCCTCCGCGTCCGCGCAGCAGCTTCCCGGCAGGCCGCCGGTCCCGGAGCCCACGGCCCTGGAGCGCGAGCTGTCCGCCATCGACGACGTCCAGGCGCTGCGCGCCCGCGCCCTCGATCTGCAGCGCACCGGCCAGCATGCCGACGAGGCGGTGGTGTGGAAGCGCATCGCCCAGCTCCGGCCGCACGTGGGCGCGATCAAGGTGGAACAGGCGGCCGCCCACGCGCGAAATGGCGACCGGGCCGCCGCCTACACCCCGCTGATGGAACTGCAGTCTCAGGGCTACGGGTTCGACATCTCCGGCGATCCGCGCTTCGCCGCGATCTCCGACACCCAGGTCTGGAAGTTCATCCTCGATGCCTTCGCCGGGCATCGGCAGCCGCACGGGCAGGGCGAGGTGTTCGCCACCCTGCCGCGCGAGGACCTGCTGATCGAGAGTCTGGCCTGGGACGGCAGCCGCAAGAAGCTGCTGGCAGGCAGCATTCGGGAAGGAGTCGTCTACACGGTCGAGAAGGAAGGCCGGCTGAAGCCACTGGCGCGCGCCGACGAGGACAACGGCATGTGGGCGGTGATGGACGTCGCCGCCGACGCCGAGCGCGGCGTGCTCTGGGTCGCCTCGACCGCCGTGCCGCACTACAAGGGCTACAAGCCCGAGCGTGATCTCGGCCGCGCCGGCGTCTTCAAGTTCGACCTGAAGTCCGGCAAGTTCCTCAAGCGTTACCTGTCGCCCGCGGTGGTCGGCCATGCGTTCTTCCTGTCCAGCCTCGCGCTCGCGCCCGACGGCACGCTGTTCGCCGCCGACGGCGTCAACAACGCGATCTACATGATCAGGGACGACCAGCTCAAGCGCGTGTTCCATGCGCCTTCGCTGACCTCTCTGCGGGGTCTCGCGGTGTCGGCGGACGGTCGCCGGGTGTACTTCGCCGACCACGAGCTGGGCGTGATCGGCTACGACCTCGCCGCAGGCAAGCCGATCGACCTGTCGATCCCGCGCACGCTGGCGCTGGGCGGCATCGATGGCCTGCTCTGGTGGGACGGCGGGCTGGTCGCCATCCAGGGTGGCATGCAGCCGGCCCGGGTCATGCGGCTGGTGCTGTCGCCGGCGGGCGACATGATCACCCGCGCATACCCGCTCTACGCTGCCCAGCCCGAGATGCCGCTGCCCACGCTCGGCGCCATCGACGGCAACCAGCTCTACTTCATCGGCAACGGCCAGAAGCACCTGTACGACCGCTTCGGACTTCCGCGCAAGCGCGACGCGATCGAGTCCACGCGGGTGCTTCGCGTTGCCGTCGACCAGCCGCCGCCGATCCCCGGCGGCTGACGGCTCAGGCGCCGAGCTGCTCCATGGCCCGGCGTCGACTCAGTGGCCCGCAGCGCAGGCGGGCCAGCCACGCTTCCAGCGCTGCCCGGTCACCGACGCCGCGGCGTGCATCGTCGACGTCGTCGGGCAGCTCGGCGTCCCTGACCACGGTGGCGAGGCGCCGCGAAAGCAGCGCCTGCCCGGCGTGCTCGCGCAGCCGCCGGGCGTGCCCGGCGGCGCCGCGCAGGCGCAGGAACGGCACCTCCTCGACCCGCTCGAGCAGCGCGTCGAGCCGGTCGAAATGGCCCAGCAGGGCGGCCGCGGTCCTGGCGCCGATGCCCGGCACTCCCGGGATGTTGTCGACCGCGTCGCCCGCGAGGCCGAGGAAGTCGGCGACCTGGTCGGCGCGCACGCCGAGTCGCTCGGGCACGCCGTCGCGCCCCCAGCGCTGGTTGCGGGCGTAGTCCCACTGCTCGTCGTCCGCATCGAGCAGCTGCGAGAGGTCCTTGTCGGGGGAGAGGATGAGTCCGCGGAAGCCGCGGGCGCGCTGCCGTTCCAGCAGGCTGCCGATCAGGTCGTCGGCCTCGTAGCGGGCATCCATCAGCACCGTGAGGCCCAGCGCGCGGCACAGCGCCACGCACTCGGAGAACTGGTGCAGGAGCGCCGGAGGCGCGGGTTCGCGATTGGCCTTGTAGGCTGGATAGATCGCGTTGCGGAAGGACGACTCCAGTGACGCATCGAAGGCCAGCGCGATGTGGCTGGGGCGCTCGCGCTCGAGCAGGTCCAGCAGGAAGCGCAGGAAACCCTGCACCGCGTTGGCGGGCCGGCCCTCGGCGTCGCGCATGTCGTCCGGAAGCGAGTGCCAGGCGCGGAACACGAAGATGCTGGCATCGACCAGATGGAGCGGCGGCGTGCTCATCCGGTCCAGCGCCCGAGCAGGCCGGCGACGTCCGGACGCTCGCGTTCGGCGATCCGCTCCGAGGGCGTGCCGATGTGGATGAAGCCGGCCACCCGTTCGCCCTCCGCCAGCCCCAGCGCCGCGCCGATCCGCGGATCGTAGGCTGCCCATCCGGTCAGCCATTGGGCCCCGAAGCCTTCCGCCTCGGCCGCCAGCAGAAGCGCGAAGCACACGCATCCGGCCGAGAGCAATTGCTCCTGCGCCGGGATGCGGTGCGGTTCGGCGATCCGCGCGATCACGGTGACGATGCAGGGAGCGTGGGCGAAGCGCTGGCGCTCCTTCTCCAGCGCGGCCTCGTCGGCGTCGGGCTCGCGTTCGCGCCAGCGCTCCGCGAGGCGGCTGCCGAGGTGCGCTCGTGCCGCACCCTCGACGACCAGGAATCTCCAGGGCACCAGCCGACCATGGTCGGGAACGCGCACCGCTGCGCGCAGCATGCGTTCGAGCTGCTCGGCCGACGGGCCGGGGGCGGCGAGCAGTCGGGAGGGGGTCGAACGCCGCGCGTCGAGGAGATTGGGCCGGGTGGTCGTGTTCATCGAAGTCTGAATGTGTCCAAACGGGGCGGCCGTGCCTGTCAATAATTGTGACGGGGCGCGCAAGTTCTCGTAACACAATGCAAATTGACTGCGAGCTGGGTCACGACGGTCGTCGCCGCACCCCGTCGATACTAGTGTCCACACAATACCGCCCCGCGCCCAGCACGCCGACGCCATGGATCCGAGCGCCAAGACCAACGTGATCGACCTCCCGCGCCGGGTGGGTGAGCGTGCGGCGACGCTGGTCGCGAGCGTCCGGGAGGGTGCGCTGCGGGTGCTCCCGTCGGTGCTGGCGGGGGTGCTCGATCGAGCCGACGACGCGCTCTTCGACTTCGTCCAGAAGTCGAGCAACGCCAACGAACAGCAGCAGTACTTCGAGACGATGCGCGAGCTGCGCCGGCAGCGCGCGGTCATCGAGTCCAGCTATCGCGAGCAGCTCGCGGCGGCGTTCGCGGCGCTGGAGCGCGGCGCGCCGCAGGTCGTTCGCTTCTCCACGCAGGGCGCGCCCGAGCGCGGACTGAGCCTGGTCGGCACCGACGAACTCGAGGAACAGCTCGCGCTGGAGCAGCTCGCCGGGGCGCTGGAGCGCCGGCACGCCAGTCCGCTCACCCTGCTCAACCGGCGGCTCGCCATCCTGGTCGGCATCGAGTCGCTCGGTGCGGCGACCAACCCGGTCGGTCCCGGGCACGTGGTCAATGCGCTGTTCGCCGCGCTCCGCGGCATCGTGTCGAGCCTGCCGCCGCGCCTGGTCATCTACAAGATCTACGAGCGCGACCTGCAGACGGCGTTCGCCGGGTTCTACTCCGACCTCAACAAGCTGCTGGCCGAAGTGCCTGCGCTGGAGCCCGAGGCCGTTGCCCGGGCGCGCAGCGCGGACGTCCCCAAGTCGCCCAAGTTCCCGCACCAGTACATCGACTCGCTGCTCGCCGGCCACGCTCCGCGCGCGCATCCGAGCTATCCGGCGGCCCCGGCCGGTTACGCCGGCGGCGGTGGCACCGCCTACCTGCAGCCGTCGCCGGACATCGACGAGCTGCTGCCGACCCTGCGCGCCCTGCTCGCGGAGTACCGCGCCGCACGCCAGCCGGCTGCGGCGGTCTCGCCGGGGCCGACCATGGAGCCGGTCAGCGCGGTTCGCACGCTTTCGATGCTGCAGGCCGAGATGCCGCAGGCGTTCCGCCGCGTGGTCGACGATCCCACCCTCTCGTTCAGCGCGCTGCTCAAGAACGAGGTGCTGCGCCAGGCGCAGCGCCTGGGCTACACCACGCCGCAGGGTCGGCTGGACGACCGCGGCGAGGAATCGCTGGAGCTGGTCGGCATGCTGTTCGACGCGCTGATGGGCCAGCGCAACTACGAGCGCGAGGCCCGCGAGCAGATGGCGCGCATGGTGGTGCCGTACGCCAAGGCCTCGTTGATCGACCAGCAGATGTTCGCGCTGAAGGCGCACCCTGCCCGGCGGCTGCTCAACACCGTCGCCGAAGCCTGCGACGGCAACCGCGGCGAGACGACCGCCGAGCGCGAGCTGCTCGGGCGGGTCGAGGGCACGGTCGACCGCCTGGTCCAGGAGTTCAACGAGGACCTCGCGATCTTCTCCGAGCTGGAGGGCGAGCTGCGCGGGTACTTCGACCAGCACAAGCAGCGCGTCGAGCTGGCCGAACGCCGCGCCGCCGAGGCGCAGCGCGGCAAGGAGCGCCTCGAGGAAGCGCGGGCGATGGCCGCCATCGAGCTGGCCGCGCTGATGGGCGCGCGCGAGGCGCCCCCGGCCATCGATCGCTTCCTGCAGCGCTACTGGACGCACCACATCGCGGTGGTCTCGCTGCGTGACGGCATCGATTCGTCGCGTTTCAGGCTCGCCCGCGATGCCGGTATCCAGCTCTGGAACGCGTTCCTCGCCGCGGAGAACGGCGCCCAGCCGCCCGCGGACCTGCGCGAGCACCTCGATCGGGCGATGGCCTCGTCCGGCGTCGCGGGGAGCGTCGCCGACGAGATCGCCGCGACGATCGACAGCGTGCTGAAGGCCGTGCGCCTCGGCCGCCCCGACCTGGCGCGGGCCCACGCGCTGCCGGAGATCGAGGCGATCGCCGCAGCGCACCAGGAAGCCGAGCCGCCGCGACAGGCCGTCGCCGCGGCGGCCGGTCCGGCGCCGGCGGAGGCCAAGCCGGAGCTGGCCGTGGTCGGCGGCACCGACACGCTCGAGTTCGATCCCGAGGACGTCGAGCGGATCCGCGCCATGGCGGTCGGGACCTGGGTCGAGTTCATCTCCGACGACGGCACCGCGCAGCCAGCCAAGCTGAGCTGGGTCAGTCCGATCTCGTCGCGGCTGCTGTTCGTCAACCGTCGCGGCATGCGGCTGTGCGCCTCCTCGGCGCAGGAACTGGCGGTGCAGATCCGTCAGGGCAAGCTGGTGCTCCGTTCGGCCGACAGCGCCTTCGAGCGGGCGATGGGCCAGGTGCTGGGCCGGCTGCGCGAGGAAGTCAAGCACTGAGGCCCGCGGCGGCGGCGGGGCGCGACGCGGTCGCGTCCCCGCGGGTTTCCCCCAAACGGCGGCGCTTGGTTTAGCATCCGCGCAGGGGATACCTCAGCGGGGGATGCATGCCGATCACCATCGTGGCGGTGCGTGAGAACGCACCCAATGAGCGCCGTGCGGCGCTCTCTCCGGAAGTCGTCAAGAAGCTCAAGGGACTCGGCGCCGACGTGCTCATCGAGCCGGGCATCGGCGCGCGCGCCCACCTGCCCGATGCGGCCTATGCCGGCGTCGACGCCGCCGCCGATGCGGCCGCGGCGATCGGCCGCGCCGACGTGCTGCTCAAGGTGCAGCCGCCGACCGCCGAGGAGATCGCCGCGCTGAAGGAGGGCGCGGTGCTGATCGGCTACCTCGCGCCGCATGCCGACGACGCTCGCGTCAAGGCGCTGCGCGATCGCCGGATCACCGCCTTCGCCATGGAATTGCTGCCGCGCACGACGCGCGCGCAGGCCATGGACGTGCTGTCCAGCCAGGCCGGCATGGCCGGCTACAAGGCGGTGCTGATCGCCGCCCAGGCCAGCGGCAAGTTCTTCCCGATGCTCACCACCGCGGCCGGCACGATCCGACCGTCCAAGGTGCTGATCGTCGGCGCCGGCGTGGCCGGACTTCAGGCCATCGCGACAGCGCGCAGGCTCGGTGCCCAGGTCGAAGGCTTCGACGTGCGGCCGGAAGTGCGCGAGCAGATCGAATCGCTGGGTGCCAAGTTCCTCGACCTCGGCGTGTCGGCGTCCGGCAGCGGCGGCTACGCCCGCGAGCTGACGGCCGAGGAGCGCGCCGAGCAGCAGCGCCGCCTGGCCGAGCACGTCAAGGGCGTCGACGTCATCGTCACCACCGCCGCGGTGCCCGGCCGTCCCGCGCCGAAGATCATCAGCGCCGCGATGGTGTCGGGCATGCGTCCGGGTTCGGTGATCGTCGACCTCGCCGCCGAGACCGGCGGCAACTGCGAGCTGACCCGTCCCGGCGAAACCGTCGAATCAGGCGGCGTGACCATCATCGGCCCGCTCAACCTGCCGTCGATGGGGGCCATCCATGCCAGCGAGATGTACGCCCGCAACCTGTTCAACTTCCTCTCGCTGATGGTCAAGGACGGCGCGCTCAACCTCGACTTCGGCGACGACCTCGTGGCGGGGACCTGCCTGACCCACGCCGGCGAGATCCGCCATGCGGCGACCAAGACGCGGATCGAAGGAGCCTGATCGATGGACGGTTTTCTGGCGCTCTACATCTTCATGCTGGCCGCGATCACCGGCCACGTCATCATTTCCCGCGTGCCGGTGATCCTGCACACCCCGCTGATGTCGGGATCGAACTTCGTCCACGGCATCGTCGTGGTCGGCGGCATGGTCGCGCTGGCGCATGCCGACACCAACCTCGAGCGGGCGATCGGCTTCATCGCCGTGCTGCTGGGCGCGGGCAACGCGGTCGGCGGCTACGTGGTCACCGAGCGCATGCTCGAAATGTTCAAGTCGAGCAAGAAGGGAGACAAGTGAGATGAGCCTCCCGGTGATCCTCGACTTCCTCGCCAAGGCCAGCTACTTCGCCGCGGCGGTCCTGTTCATCCTGGGCCTGATGAAGATGGGCTCGCCGGTCTCGGCGCGCCAGGGCATCCGCTGGGCGGGCGTGGGCATGGTCATCGCCACGCTGGTGACCTTCGTCGCGCCGTCGACCTGGGGCGCTCACGGCATCGACCAGACCAACCTGATCCTGATGGTCGTCGCCATCGCGCTCAGCTACGTGTTCTGGATCTGGGGCAAGAAGGTGCCGATCACCGACATGCCGCAGATGGTCGCCATCTTCAACGGCATGGGCGGCGGCTCGGCGGCGGCGATCGGCGCGGTGGCGATGGTCAACGCGGCCGGTTTCGAGGGCAGCTGCGACGCCGCAGCGCTGAAGGCCCACGCCTGCCTCGACACCACCTACGCGGTGCTGGCGATCCTCGGCTCGCTGATCGGCGCGGTGTCGTTCTCCGGCTCGGTGATCGCCTGGGCCAAGCTCGACGGCCGCCTGGACAAGCGCGTCACCTTCCCCGGCCAGCAGGTGCTCAACCTGCTGGTGTTCATCGGCCTGGTCGCGCTCGGCGGCTATCTGGTGTTCGTGCTCGACGTCCCGCTGATCATCGTCTTCTTCGTCGTCGCCCTGCTGCTGGGCGTGATGATGACGCTGCCGATCGGCGGCGCCGACATGCCGGTGGTGATCTCGCTCTACAACGCCTTCACCGGTCTGGCCGTGGCCTTCGAGGGCTACGTGCTCAACAACGAGGCGCTGATCATCGCCGGCACCGTCGTCGGTGCCGCCGGCATGCTGCTCACGCAGCTGATGGCCAAGGCGATGAACCGGCCGATCAGCGGCGTGCTGTTCTCCAACTTCGGCGGCGGCGGCGCCAGCGCCGAGGAGATCAAGGGCTCGATGAAGCCGATCGAGGCCCCGGACGCCGCCTCGCTGCTGTACCTGGCCGAGCGGGTGATCGTGGTGCCCGGCTACGGCATGGCGGTGGCGCAGGCGCAGCACAAGATGTGGGAGCTGTGCAAACAGCTGATCGCCCGCGACAAGGACGTCAAGTTCGCCATCCATCCGGTGGCCGGACGCATGCCCGGCCACATGAACGTGCTGCTGGCCGAGGCCGGCGTCGGCTACGACCTGATCGCCGACATGGACGACATCAACCCCGAGTTCAAGACCTGCGACGTGGCGATCGTCATCGGCGCCAACGACGTGGTGAACCCGGTGGCCAAGACCGACAAGTCCAGCCCGATCTACGGCATGCCCATCCTCGACGTGATCGACGCCAAGAGCGTCATCGTGATCAAGCGCGGCAAGGGCACCGGCTTCGCCGGCATCGAGAACGCCCTGTTCTACGCCGACAACTGCCGCATGCTCTATGCCGACGGCCAGGAGGCGGCGAACAAGCTGATCGCCGAGCTCAAGGCGCTCGACGGCGGCGGCGGGCACTAGCAGGTCGCTGAAGGATGCACTTGCCGTGCATTGTTCCAGGTCGCGAGTCCGGCCCATGTCCGTACTCGCCCGGCCGCCAAGCGGCTGCGCGGGGCTTCGCTCCGACCCGACGGATCGATCGCTTGCGCGATTGATCCGCGACCATTCCATCCATGGACTGGCTGGGCAGGCTGTTCTTCGATTGCCTGCTCAGCCGCAGCGACCGCGCCCGCCGCGCTCAGCGGCAGGCGCGCCAGCCCAGCGCGACGCCGGCGGCCAGCCACAGCGCATCCAGCGCGCCGAGGTTGGCGCGCAGATACAGCCAGGCCAGCCCCGGGCTCATCCGCAGCACCGATTCCGAGGGCCGCAGGCCGAGCACCAGGCCGATCTGCGCGGCCGCGTACAGATAGGCGCCGGCGACGATCGTCGCGACCACGATGGCGAGCCCGAACGTCGCGCGCTCGCGGCCGGGCGGCATGCCGGCCAGTCGCATCAGCAGCGCGGCGTCGAGGGCGACGATCAGCGCCATCCACGTCGACGGGCCGCGCAGGATGGTTCCCACGCCCGCCCAGATCGCCGCGACGCCGGCGATTGCAGCGACGCCGGCGAACACCGCGAGCAATCGCGTGCCCGCGCCTGCCCGTCGGGGCGTGCGCGCAGGCAGGGCATCGTCCACTGGAGGACTGGTCATCCGTCGGCCCGGCGCGTTGCCGGTGCGGCGGGTGCGCTGCGCGCCGGACGCGCGGATGCGGACGCGATCAGGCGATGGCGCGGCTTGTCGTCGAGCATCGTCGTGTTCCTGGTCGCCGGGGTCGCCGGTCGCGATCCGTCTTGCGAGCGCGCATTGTGCCCGCAAACGGGCGCATCGCCGCCGAGCGGCCCTCAATCGGCGCGCAGGCACTCGCTCGGCGCGATGCGCGCGGAGCGACGCGCGGGCAGCCAGCAGGCCAGCAGCGCGACCGCCACCAGCAGCAGCGGCTGCACGACGAAGACGTCGAGAGAGAACGCGCGGATGTGCTCGGTGAGGGCGCCGAGCGCGCCGGCGACCGTCCAGGCGATCGGCAGTCCGATGAGCAGGCCGAGCAGGAGCGGCCGCACGGCGCCGCGCATCACGTGGCGCACGACCTGTCCGGCCTGCGCGCCCAGCGCCAGCCGCACGCCGAGCTCCTTGCGCTGGCGGACGATGGCGTAGCTGACCAGGCCGTACAGCCCGAGGCAGCTGATTCCCAGCGCCAGCCACGCGAGCGCCCCGCTCAGGCGACTGGCGACGGTGGCGGGCAGTCGCTGGATGCTCAGCGCATCGGCCATCCGCATCGGCCGGCACGAGGCCGCGGGCGCGATCCGCAGGCAGTCGCGCTCGAGCGCGGCCACCTGCGCGAGCGAGGCATCGCGCAGCTTCAGCAGGAGCGTCGGGGCCTCGGCGCTGCCTGCCTGCGCCGGCAGGTAGACCACCGCGCGCAGCGGGTCGCCGAACAGCCAGCCGCTGGCCACGTCGCGCGCCACGCCGACGACCTCGACGCTGCGGTCGATGCGCCAACCCCAGCGCTCGTCGCCCTGCAGCCGCATGCTGCGTCCGAGCGGTGAAAGGCCCGGCCAGAGCAGCTGCGCTGCGCGCGCGGAGACGATCGCGACCGGCGCTTCGTCGCCTTCGGCCGAGGTGAAGCGCCGGCCGGCCTCGAGGTCGATGCCGAGCAGCGGCCACCAGGCCGCGTCGACGTAGCGGACCTGGAGGCGGTCGCTGCGGCCGTCGCGCACGGCATCGGCGCGCGGCAGCGGCTGCATGAAGGGCACGCTGGATGTCGCACTCACGCCGGCGACGTAGGGCAGCAGGGCCAGCTCGCGGGCCAGCCGTCCGCCGTCCTCGGTGCCGTTCAGGGCCACCATCGGCTCGGGATCGAAGCCGATCACCGCGTCGCGGGTCACCCGCGCGTTGCTGGCGACGAGGCCGGCGATCACCACCAGGAAGATGCTGCCGGTGAGCTGAAGAGTCATCAATCCGCCGCGCAGGCCGCGCGGTTCGGATTTCTTCAACGCGGCCGCGTCCGGGTCGGCGCCGCCGCCCGCCGCGAAGGGGGCGGTCAGCCACCAGGCCGGCAGGGCGCCGAAGCCGACGGCGGCGAGCAGGCCGAGCAGGGAGCAGAACAGGGCGGCGTCCCAGCCCAGGTGCAGCGTGTGCAGGTCGAAGCCGAACTCGGAGATCAGTCCGAACACCGCGTCGTGGACCGGCTGCATCAGCAGCGCCACCAGCAGCAGCGCGAGCAGCGCGGCGAGCTGGCCCAGCAGCATGCACTCGGCCAGCATCTCGAGGAACAAACGGCGACGGCTGGCGCCGATCGCCGCCCGCAGTGCGAGGTCGTGGCGTCGGGACGAGAAGCGCGCCAGCACCAGGTTGGCCAGGTTGGCCGCGGCGACCGCCAGGATCAGCAGCACAAGGATCGCCACCGGCACGCCGGCGAGGATCGCCTCGGCGCGGTCGTGCTCGCGCAGCAGCCCTCGCCGCTGCACCGCGGCGATGGCGGTGAGCTGCAGCTCGGCGTCACGCTCCAGCGTGAGGGCGGCAGCGCCTGCCGAGAGTGCCGCCGTGACCGCGTCGAGGCTCACGCCCTCGCGAGTGAATCCACCGATCTCGGTGCGCAGGTGCTCCGGCCCGCCGAAGCGTGCGTGTTCGGGCAGGTCCTGGGTGCGGATCCAGTACAGGGCGCCGATCGGCATCAGGCCCGAGTAGCCGGCGCCGACGACGCCGATGACGGAGAAGGCCTTCCCGGCCACGTCGACGCGCCGGCCGATCGGGTCGACACCGTCGCCGAACAGTTTCTCGACGCCGCGCGCGCTGAGCAGCAGGGTGTCGCGATCGCGCGGGTCGTCGTCGCCCCACCACAGGCGCCCCGCGCTGGCCGGCAGGCGCGCGAGTGCGAAGAAATTGTCCGATACCGCCTCGCCCATGCCGCGGTGGTCGCGATCGGTCGCCAGCGCGGCGTCCAGGCCACGGGCGGAATACAGCCCCTCGACGCCGCCGGGTGGCCGGGCAACCAGCGCCGCGGCTTCCGCTGCGCCGAACATGCCGACCGGCTGCGCCCGCGCCGTCCGCCCGTCGAGGTAGAACCAGCGCTCGGGTCGCTCGACGGGGGGCGCCTGCAGCGCGTACGCGGAGAACAGCGCATACAGCAACACGCCCAGGGCCAGCGGAACGGCGAGCACGCAGACCGCGGTGATCGCGTAGGACGGCGCGCGTCGCAGGCTGCGGAGGGCCAGCTTCAGCGCCTGGAGGGGGCCGTCGACGAGATCCAGTCGCCAGGCGCGGCGCGCGGCGTCGCGGTGCAGCTCCTGCATGCCCAGCTCCAGTCGGGCGCGCCGGCGCGCCTCGGCGCGATCGATGCCGGCGCCGGCCAACTGTTCGACACGCATGTCGAGGTGGAAGCGCAGCTCCTCGTCGAGTCCGCGCTCGAAGTCGGCGCGGCGCAGCAGCAGGCCGAGCAGGCGACGGAGGCGTCTCATGCGCGCAGCGCCTGCGCGTCGCTCGCCAGCAGCGCGTCGACGGCGGAGCGCAGCGTCGCCCAGTTGCGCTGCTCGTCGACCAGCCGCCGGCGGCCGGCCGGCGTCAGGCGGTAGTACTTGGCGCGCCGGTTGTTCTCCGAGGTGCCCCACTCGGCGTCGATCAGTCCCTGCGCCTCGAGGCGGTGCAGCGCCGGATACAGCGCGCCCTGTTCCACCTGCAGGACGTCGCCGGAGCCTCGCTGGATCCGCTCCATGACCGCGAAACCGTGGGCTGGTCCCAGCGAAATCGCCTTCAGGGCCAGCATGTCGAGGGTGCCGGGCAGGACGGGTTGCGGCATGGCTCACCTAGAGCGCTTAGGTGAGCACAGGATGCTCGCCTAAGCAGCCTAGGGGAATAGGCCGGTGGTCATGCGGCGCCGCGGATCGCGTCGATCGGGCGCGACGGCCGGCCCGGCGTCGGGGCGTACAATGGAGGGCCGTCGCCGATCCGATTCAGACCGCGCCCATGCACTACAGCCGCACCAGCGAGCCCATCAAGTTCGAACGCGATTGCCCCGCGGTCATGGTTCCCCAGGGCGAACGCGTCACGCTGCCGGCCGGCAGCGTCGGCTACATCACCCAGGGGCTCGGCGGCAGCTATACGGTGTTCGTCGAAGGCAACCTGTTCCGCATCGCCGGCGAGGACGCCGACGCCATCGGCAAGGAGCCGGTGCCGGCGCCCGAACTGCCCGCGGGTGCGTCCGACGACGACGTCGAGCTGCTGGTGTGGCAGCAGCTGCGCACCTGCTTCGATCCCGAGATCCCGGTCAACATCGTCGACCTCGGCCTCGTCTACGCCTGCGGTGTGCACCCGATCGGCGACGGCCAGCGCCGGGTCCAGGTCGAGATGACGCTGACCGCGCCCGGATGCGGCATGGGCGACGTGCTGGTCGACGACGTGCGCAGCAAGATCGAGCGCGTGCCCACGGTGGCCGAGGCCGACGTCGAGCTGGTGTTCGACCCGCCCTGGAACCAGTCGATGATGACGGAAGCCGCGCGCCTGCAGACCGGCATGTTCTGACGGCGGACCGCCGATCGCCGGGCCACCGGACGACCCGAGGGCCGACTGCGTCCGGGTGGCGGTGCTCGCGCGCCGACCGAGCGCCTTGCGCATTCCAGCGACTGAACCGCTGTTCAGAACGATCGAGACTGTGCCGCGGCGCGGCATCATCCGCCCGGCCGCGAGCCCGTGCACACGCCTGTCGATCGGCGCAACTCCGGGGATTTCCGACACTTGCGCGATCTACGCTCGCCGTTCATGGTGCGGTGCAAAATAGTTTCTTCTGAAACAATGACTTGGCTCGCAACGGCTGCTTGACGGCCGTCACGAATCTGCTTAGCGTCGCCGCGGTTTTCGCCTGAGGGAGCAGGCGAGGGAAGCTCCGCCGATCCGCCTGAACGCTCAGCCTTGGGGGGCTGCCGATCAGCGGGCCGACGGCCATCGACGGCAGGCGACGGCATACGGCAGGGCGGAGCGCCCGCCGCCGTGGCGGCAGGACGATGGACCGGCGACGCCGCTCGCGCGCCTCGCCGGGGCAGGGTTCGGAACCACGGGGCGCAGCCGCGCCCATCCACGCCAGTCTCAGGAGTCATTCGATGCGATTCACGCTCAAGCGCCTTTCGGCGCTGCTCGCCTGCACGCTCTCCGGTGTCGCCATCGCCGCGCCGTCCGCCGTCGACGCGGTCGACGCGATCGGTTCCACCGACGCGCTGCTGCTGCCGGCGCCCGACCTGTCCAAGCTGCAGCTCGAGGACAGCAAGCGGATCGGTGGTCCCTACCGCTACGGCATCCAGGTTCCGGTCGACGGGCTGCGCGTGGACGCGCTGAACGACGGCGGTGGCCGCTGGTCGCAGCACAAGGACGGCAGCCTGCGCTGGACGCGCGACATCGTCGCGCCCGGCGCGCTGACCCTCGACTTCCACTTCGCCCGGCTGCAGCTGCCCACCGGCGCCAAGCTCACGATCCGCGGCGAAGGCAAGGGCAACGAGCGCGTCATCGGCGCAGCCGACCTCTCCGGCAACGGCGCCTACTGGTCGCCCTACGTGCTGGGCGAGCGCGCCACGCTCGAGCTCAGCGTGCCGGCCGGATTGCGCGACAAGCTGGTCATGGACCTCGCCAGCGCCACCCACGGCTACCGCGGCCTGTTCGAGCGCGCGGGTGGAATGGAGAAGTCCGGCTCGTGCAACGTCGACACCGCCTGCCCGGCCGGTGACGCCTGGCGCGACCAGATCGACTCGGTCGGCCACTACACCTTCAGCCAGGGCGGCAGCTCCTACGTCTGCACCGGCACCCTGGTCGGCAACACGGCGCTCAACACGACGCCCTACTTCCTGACCGCCAACCACTGCGTCAGCACGTCGACCGTCGCCGGCACCATCGTCGTGTACTGGAACTACCAGAGCGCGACCTGCCGCACGCCCGGCTCGTCGGCCAGCGGCACGCCGCTGTCGAAGACCATCGCCACCCACAGCCAGTCGGGCACCACGCTGATCGCCACGAACGCGGCCAGCGACTTCGCCCTGCTGCGGCTCAATGCCAGCGTGCCCTCGGGCGCCAATCCCTACTTCTCCGGCTGGGATGCGACCGGCACCACGCCGAGCTCGGCGGTCGGCATCCACCATCCGGCGGGCCACGAGAAGCGCATCGCGGTCGAGAATGCCGCGCTGCAGGTCAGCGCCTATGGCGGCGGCAGCGGTACCACCCACTGGCGCGTGATCGATTGGGACCAGGGCACGACCGAAGGCGGCTCCTCGGGCTCCGGTCTGTGGGGTCCGAACAAGCTGCTGGTCGGCCAGCTGCACGGTGGCTCGGCGGCTTGCGGCAACGACCTGTCCGACTACTACGGCCGGCTGAGCGTGTCCTGGACCGGCGGCGGCACCGCCGCCACCCGCCTGCGCGACCACCTGGCGCCGGGCAGCAGCGCGACCACGCTGAACGGCTATCGTCCGGGCGGTGGAGGCGGCAACGTCGCGCCGACGGCCAACTACAGCTTCACCCTCAGCGGGCTGACCGCGACCTTCACCGACAGCTCCAGCGACAGCGACGGCAGCATCGCCTCGCGCAGCTGGAACTTCGGCGACGGCACCACCTCCACCGCCACCAACCCGAGCAAGACCTACGCCGCGGCCGGCACCTACAGCGTCACCCTGACGGTGACCGACAACGGTGGCCTGACCAACGCGACCACCAAGTCGGTGACCGTCACGGCGCCGCCGTCGGGCGGCACGCTGACCAAGGGCGTGGCGGTGACCAACCTGTCGGCCACGACCGGCAACTCGCTGAACTACACGATGGCCGTGCCGGCCGGCGCCACCAACCTGACCTTCACCATGTCAGGGGGCACCGGTGACGCGGACATGTACGTGCAGTTCGGCAGCGCGCCGACCGACACCGTCTACGCCTGCCGTCCGTACCTGTCGGGCAACAACGAGACCTGCACCTTCGCTGCCCCGAGCGCCGGCACCTACCATGTCCGCCTGAAGGCCTACTCGAGCTTCTCCGGCGTCAGCCTGGTCGGCAACTACACCGAAGGCGGCGGTGGCGGCGGCACGCAGGCCTACACCAACACGGCCGACTACCAGATCCGCGACAACACCACGGTGGATTCGCCGATCTCGGTGTCGGGCCGCACCGGCTACGCCTCCGCGACCACCCGCATCGACGTGCGCATCATCCACACCTACATCGGTGATCTGCGGGTCGACCTGGTGGCGCCGGACGGCAGCATCTACAACCTGCACAACCGCACCGGCGGCAGCGCGGACAACATCATCACCTTCTACACCCGCAACCTGTCCTCGGAGCTGCTCAACGGCACCTGGCGCCTGCGCGTCAACGACAACGCACGCGGCGATACCGGCTACATCGACAGCTGGACGATCACCTTCTGATCGAAGGCGGTCATCGCGTCACTCCGGACCCCGGCCT
>VFQU01000516.1_pt1 | contig 33367 bp, 30 predicted proteins | sample 3512311 | NCBI WGS metagenome assembly VFQU01 (sample SAMN10412377, study PRJNA504923) | tailings metagenome | isolation source: Relicate 3 Philex TSF3 active mining site | place: Philippines: Tuba, Benguet | collected 2017-08-29
CCGCCTCTCGGATCACCGGTGCGCTCTCTCCGGTGATGGCAGCCTCGTTGACCGATGCGACACCTGCGACCACTTCGCCGTCGGCGGGAATCTGCTGGCCTGCGACCACTATCACGATATCGCCGCGCTTCAGCTGCGTGGCAGGAACCTGTTCCCTCAGTCCGTCGCGCCCGATGCGGCAGGCGGTCAGTTGATCCTTGGTTGCCCTGAGGCTCGCCGCCTGCGCCTTGCCGCGCCCTTCGGCCAGCGCCTCGGCGAAGTTGCCGAACAGCACCGTGACCCACAGCCAGACCACCAGCTGCCCCTCGAACAGCAGGTCGCCCGTGCCCGTCGCCAGGTGGTGGAACAGGATCAGCGTCGCCGCCGCGGCGACCACTGCGGTCGCGAACATCACGGGGTTGCGCACCAACGTCCGCGGATCGAGCTTTGCGAATGCATCGCGCGCCGCAGGCCCGATCAGCGCGCGGTCAAACATGCCAGCGGTCGCCATCAGAAGCGCTCCGGCTTCAGCAGGACAATGGTGAGATAGACGAGCAGGCCAAGCGCAACGAGCGCAGCCAGCAGGAGATCGAAGGTCATGACAGCTCCCGGCAGACGAAAAGGGACCGGATGGGCCATTAGGCGGCGGGCGCATGAAATTGCGCCGGGAGAATGGGCCTCGGGCATTAAATCTGCATAAAAACGCTCTTCCGACAAGTGCCCCCGGAGGCGGCGGACCCCGCCTTTCACGCCCATTTCACACCGCTACCGCGCAATCCGCATGGCGATTTCACGGCAATCGGAAGGAATGGGCATCCCGTCCGGCAGCGCTGCTGCTATCCGACGAGGAGCTTTCAAGATGCGTTTCACCCTAGTTTTCGCGCTCGTTGCGGCAGGCACCGCGATTCCCGCCCTTGCCGCAGACGAAGCCGAGGGCCCGGTCACGGTGCTCGCCCAAGGTGCCGACGCCGCTGCGGAAGCCGATATCGGCCCCATCTGCACCGACCGACCGACCAAGAGTAATGCGGCGTGCACGGTGCCCGAAGGCATGGTTCAGATCGAAACCGACCTGTTCTTCTGGACCCGCAACGATCTGGGCCCGGTGCGCAGCGACGTGCTGCTCTACACCAACCCGACGATCAAATACGGGCTTGGCCCCAACACCGATATCCAGGTCAATATTGCCCCGGTCGTCGAAGTGCGCAAAGAGGTGGGCGGCGTGACAATCAGCCAGACTGGCGTCGGCGACCTGTTCGTGCGGTTGAAGCAGCGCATTACGGGCCCGGGATCAAAAGTGCAGGTGGCGCTCCTGCCATTCGTGAAGGTGCCGACCGCCGAATCCGGCATTGGCAACCGCGAATGGGAAGGCGGTCTCATCGTGCCTGTGCAGGTGCCGGTGGGCAAGGCAACGCTGACGCTGGTGCCGCAGCTGAACCTGCTGGCCGATGCGTTCGACCCTGCTGATCGTCACCTCGAATTTCAGGGCGTGGTCAATCTCGCTGTCCCGATTGCCGATCGCTTCAGCGTGGCGGGGGAACTGTGGACCTCGCAGAACTGGGACCCGGCGGGCACCGTGCGCCAGTATTCCGCCGATGCGGCGCTGATCTATCTCGTCAATGACGATCTCCAGCTCGATATCGGTGGCAATTTCGGGCTCAATCAGGCGACCCCCTGATGTCCAGCTCTACGTCGGCCTGTCGACGCGGTTCTGAAGCCCGGCATTCGTGCTCTGGGTGACCGGGTATGACAATAAAGCTTCCATGTGAATTCGCGTCGCCAAAGCCTTCCATGGTCGACGGGGGCAGCGCCGCGGGACATTCTGCCAGCATGAACAACGTTCCCAATTCCCTTCGCGCGTCCGTGCAGACCGCGCCGGAAGGCCTCATGGGCCTTGCGGCAGGATTGCTGCTGGTCACGACCGCGGTTCTCGTGGGCCAGCTTGCCCATCCGGTCTGGGGGGCTACGGCGACGGTATTGCTGTTTCTTCCCGCCGTGCTGGTGTCGGCACGATATTCCAGGCTTGGTCCGGCGCTCGCTGTGTCGGTGATTGCATCTCTGACTTTCGACTAGTTCTTTACCGAGCCGTATCATTCGCTTCGCATCGAAAGCCCGGCCGATATGCTGACAGCTGGCGCATTTCTTCTCGTTGCCCTGACCATCAGCCGCCTGGCCAGCACGATCCGCACCGAGGCGAAGCACGCTGCGCAGCGGACTGCCGATCAGGCTGCTGTCGCAGACCTTGCCCGGCAGCTGATCATGTGCGCCGACCGGAAGGCCGTGGTGCAAACCGCAGTCACGTACCTTGCCCGCCTTTTCGATGCTCAGGCCCTGTTCGCAGTCGACGGCGATCGGCCAGCGATCATAGTCTCGCAGCCAGCGGAAATATCGCTTGCCCCGAATGAAGAGGCAGCTCTTGTCAGGGCGCTGGCACTTGGAAAGACAGCGGGCAGAAGCTTTCAGAGGGTCAGTCATGCCGAATGGCAATTCAACCCGGTGATCGTCGCCGACAAGGTGGTTGGCGCTGTCGGACTTGCCCGCTGCGATGGCGCGCCGCCCGTGCCCAAGGAACGATGGGAGCTTCTCCAGACCCTGCTTGGTCAAGTGGCGTTGGCTTTGGAGCGTTCCATTCGGGAAGCTGACGCCCATGCAGCCCTTGTCGCGCGAGAGCGCGAAAAGTTCCGAGAAGGGCTGCGCACTTCAATAAGCGAGGACATCAAGCCTCATGTCCATGCTATCCAGTACGGGCTGAAGCGGATCAGACGAGATGCGGGAGACAAAGAGGCTGCCAGCGCCGTTGCCAGTGAGGCGGCAATGTTGCGGCAACGTTTAGACCATCTCGGTGATTTCGGCTCTGCGAACGATCTGGAGCCGATCATTTGCGGGACGCTTCGGATTGACCTCTTCCGCCATCAGGTCACTCGAGGAGTTGAGGTGGTGCACCTTACACCCAAGGAATTCGCTGTCCTCGCCGAGCTGGCTCGCAATGCTGGCAGGGTGCTCACGCACCGCCAGCTGCTCCGCGCTGTGTGGGGCCCAAAGCACGAAAAGGACATCGACTACCTGCGTGTGGCGATCCGTGCTCTTCGCCAAAAGCTGGAAGATGAGGCGACTAAGCCTGCCCTGATCGTGAATGAACCAGCTGTCGGGTATGGTCTGTCGCTTGCGGCGGGCCGATTGGCGGTAGCGCGCCTACGCTGACGTAATGTTCTGCCTTGACCGTCCTGCAGTTCCCTCCGAGCGTTTGAGTGCGAGCACGGTTCCAAGGCGCAGATCTACCTACCAATCACTGTGATGTCCGCTTTTGGAGTTCATAGTCATTCCCCATGGCAGGAACGAACGGCAGGAAAGTCCCACTCCCAGTCGTTCAGCACGAGATCTGCATCACCCGATAGCATGAGAGTTACGCTTGCCTGCCAGCCGTGATGGTGTGCCGCGCGGCTACGCGGTAGCTATTCCTCGGCGTAGGGCGCTGGCGGCGTAGTGGGCATGCCGGAGCAGTAGGCGCCCCACGCGTCCATCAGCCTGACGCGCATGCCGGGCTTCTCCTTCGTCCCGAGATAGGTCGTGCGGCGATAGGCAGCCTGCACCGCGTCGGGTGTCTTGTGGGCGAGTGCCGCCTCGACCACCGCGTTCGGGAAGCCTTCGTTCGCCGCCCAGTCGGTAAAGGCCGAGCGGAAGCCGTGGACGTGGAAGGGCTCCTGCATGTCGCGCAGCACCTTGAGCAACGTCATGTCTGACATAGGATTGCCTGCCGTGCCGGGAAAGACCACGTCCGTGCTCTCGATGCGCAGCGCGTCGGCCTTCTTCAGCACCGCCAGCGCTGCATCGGACAGCGGGACGTCATGCGCCCTGCTGCGCTTCATGTGCTCCGCAGGAATCGACCAGATCCGCTCTTCCAGATCGAACTCCGACCACCGCGCGAGTCGGACTTCCTGCGATCGCGTGCCGGTCAGGATCAGCAGATCGAGCGCCAAACGTCCGAAGGACGGCTTGCGCCGCAGCGCGATCAGGAACGAGGGGATTGCGACATAGGGCATCGCCTTGCGGTTCTGGGTCTGCTTGAACTGTCTGGGTAGGCCCCTCCCCGCCTTCAGGCTGTTGTTGCCGGACGGTGCTTCGGTCGAGCGCCAGCCCCATGCGTGGGCGAAGTCGAGCACGGCACATGTCCGGTTGCGCACCTGGCGCGCGGTGTCAGGGATCTCCTGCCAGATGGGCGTGAGGACCGAGATGATATCCGCAGTCGTCACGCTTCCGGTCGGCTTGTTGCCCAGCTTGGGGAAGACGTAGTTCTGCAGGCTGGCCAGCCACTGGCGGGTGTAGACATCGCTTTTCCAGCCTGCCGCATTCTCCGCATGATACAGGAGGGCCGCTTCCCTGAAGGTCACCTTGGCTGCGGCCTCGTCCTTCCTTTCGGCGAGCACATCGCGCTTTTCGACCTTCAGGGCCAAGCGCAGTTCGTTGGCCTTTTAGCGCCCTGCAGCCAGCGTCAGGAGCTTGGCGCTGCCGATTCCGATGTCCCGTCGCTTGCCATCCTGCTGGACTCGGAGATTCCAGTAGGCGCCGCCGCGCTTGTCCACCTTGAGAAACAGCCCTTCTCCGTCCTGATAGGTGCCGGGATTCGCGAGGGCCGTTCTGACCCCTACCGCCGAGAGTTTTCCCATCGTTTTCTCCCCCACACTTTTCAGCATCGCGGCGAGGAACCACAGTGTGGGGGTAAGGGCTTTTACCCCCACATTACCCCCACACTGGACGTCGGATGGGCATGGATCGCGACGGATTTGTGTGGATGCCGAGAGGTAATATACCGCAGAAAACCAAGGATTTCCATGGATTTTGGGGTATGCAGGAAGATAGGGGGTTGGTGGACAGGGCTGGATTCGAACCAGCGTACGCTTGCGCGGGCAGATTTACAGTCTGCTGCCTTTAACCACTCGGCCACCTGTCCACACCGGGGCCTCTGACGAGCGCAAGGGCCCGATCGAAAAGGCGGAGAAACGGAGCTTCCCCGCTGCCGAGAGGCGCCCCTTTGGCGAAGCGATGCTTGCCTGTCAATGGCCGTGCTGGCAGGGGGGCGCAGCAATTTTTGAGGCAAGGACACAAGCGCAGATGGCCAAGGGTGAAAAGAAGCGCGCGCTGCGCGGCCGGGCGGGACGGATGAAGGGCGGGCGCGGTTCGGGGCGCGCATCGGCCGGGCAGGTGCGCCTGTGGGGCCGTCACCCGGTCGAGGCTGCGCTCAAGAACCCTGAACGCCGCCACCGCAAGCTGTGGGCCACGCGCGAAGGCATTGCCAGCCTCGATGGCGAATTGCCTGCCGATTTCCCACTTGAATACGCCGATGTCGCCGATCTTGCACGGCTGGTGGCGCGCGATGCGCCGCATCAGGGGCTGGTGCTTGAATGCGAGGCGCTCGAAGACCGCTTCCTCGATGAAGTCACCGATGGCGATCCCGCGCGCCCCATCGTCGTGCTCGATCAAGTCACCGACCCGCACAATGTCGGCGCGATCCTGCGCTCGGCCGCGGCCTTCGGCGCTGCGGCAATCGTCACGCAAGATCGTCATGCGCCGCCCGAAAGCGGCACGCTTGCCAAATCGGCGAGCGGGGCGCTCGAAGTGGTGCCGTGGGTGCGCGTGGTGAACCTTGCCCGCGCGCTCGATGAATTGGCCGAAGCCGGCTATTGGCGGATCGGCCTTGCTGGCGAGGCAACCGCCACTTTGGCCGAAACCATGCCGACCGGGCCGCTCGCGATCGTGCTGGGCGCCGAAGGTGAAGGAATGCGCCACAACATCGCCACGCACTGCGATGCGCTGGCGCGCCTGCCGATCTCGTCCGCGATCGAGAGCCTTAATGTTTCGAATGCGGCCGCGATTGCGCTATATGCCGCAGCAACGCGCTGACGGGCAGCGCAGGGGCCGGGCGCGGTAACGCAAGGGGGGAGTATGAGCATGAACACCATCTCATCGACGCGCGCGGCGGCAGCCGCTGTGCTGGCCGCGCTTTCGCTGGTGCTTGCGGGCTGCTTCATTTCGCCGGGCAACTTCACATCCGAACTGGCGCTGACCGGGGGGGATCAGTTCACTTTCACCTATGACGGCGAAATCTTCTTCCTCGGCCTTTCCAAGCTGGCGCAGATGGGAGCCTCGGGAGAAGACAAGTTCACCCCTTCGACCTGCTTCGACGATGAAACCATGGCGAGCCGCGAATGCACCGCAGCCGAACTCGACAAGCAGCGCAAGGAGTGGGAAGCGGCCGCTCCGGCGCGCGCGGCCGAGCGCAAAAAGCAGGCCGAGCAGATGGCTGCGATCATGGGCGGGATCAATCCTGAAAACCCCAAGGCCGCCGAGGAACTCAGCAGGCTGCTGCTACGCCAGAAGGGCTGGGAGGAGGTGCAGAGCCTTGGCGACGGACTGTTCCGGGTGCGTTACCGGATCAGCGGCACGCTGGGCCATGACTTCATTTTCCCGGTGATCGAGGGCTTCCCGGCGACCAATCCGTTTGTCCAGACGTTTGCCCGCAAAACCGGGCAACTGCGGATCAACGCGCCGGGCTTTGCGATCCAGGGCGGCGACAATCCGATGGCCGGCATGATGGGGGGCATGGGCGCGCTGGCGGGCATGGGCGCGATGGGTGCAATGGGCGCAGGCGAGACGCCGACAGGCGAAGCGATGCCCGGCGTGCCCCAGCTCGAAGGCACCTTCACCATCCGCACCAGCGGCGCCATGCGGGTGCGTGCCAACAACACCGACGAAGGCCCCGAGGCAACGACCACCGGCGAGGTGCTGACCTGGAAGGTCGACGCGCGCACCACCCAGATACCCACCGCGTTGATCGACCTGGGCCGCTGAACGGACACGCAGTCGAAGCGCACAGAAAAACCCTGCCTGAGCGCGCAAGCCCCGGCAGGGTCATTTTCTTCCCGCAGTCAGGGACGCTGGGCGCCCGTTTAGTTGACCGCGTCCTTGAGGCCCTTGCCCGCCTTGAACTTGGGCTGGGTGGAAGCTTTGATGGTCATCGGCTCACCCGTGCGCGGATTGCGCCCCGTCGAAGCTTTGCGCTTGGCCACCGAAAAAGTCCCGAAGCCGACCAGACGCACCTCATCCCCGCTCGAAAGAGCCTTGGTGATTGCATCAAACACGCCTTCGACAGCGTTGGCCGCATCGGTTTTGGACAAGCCGCTGGTTTCAGCAACGGCGCCGATCAGATCGTTTTTATTCATTATAAGCCCCCTCACATGTTCTGTTTGGTCGCTGTGATGTGTCGTGTGAATATCGAATCAAAGTTTGAGAATGAGCCGCTTTCAGTCGGAGTGTCAAAGCCAAACAGTCACCGCATATGCGCGAAACGCAATTGACGGTTGACTTCCTGACAATCCACGCCCCGCCGAAACAACGCAAACTCTCTCCGGCGGCGATCCGCCGAAAGGCGAATCACAGCCAATGCCAGAGCCTTAGCCGATCAATGCGCGGTTGGCACGTCCGAAGCGGCCGAAGCCGTCGCTGCGCCGTGGGGGGCGGGTTGGCTCGCCAGATCATCTGCCTCGGTCCACTCGATCGACTGGAGCGGCTCGCACAAGGCATGGGCGAGCACTTCGTCGACATGGGCTACAGCCACGATTTCAAGCCCTTCGATCACATTGGCCGGGATTTCGGCGAGGTCCTTGACGTTCTCCTCGGGGATCAGCACCTTGATGATCCCGCCGCGCAGCGCCGCCAGCAGCTTTTCCTTGAGGCCTCCGATTGCCAGCACGCGCCCGCGCAGGGTGACTTCGCCCGTCATCGCCACATCGGGGCGCACCGCAATGCCGGTGAGCGTCGAGACAATCGAGGTGACCATGCCGATCCCTGCGCTCGGCCCGTCCTTGGGGACGGCGCCTTCGGGCAGGTGAATGTGGACATTCTTGCGCTGAAACAGGCTCGGGCGAATGCCATAGGCGGGCGCCCGCGCCTTTACGAAGCTGAAGGCGGCCGCGACGCTTTCGGTCATCACTTCGCCCAGCTTGCCAGTAGTGCGCACCTCACCCTTGCCGGGCGTGGTAACGCTTTCGATGGTGAGCAGTTCGCCCCCCACCGAAGTCCAGGCAAGCCCGGTCACCGCGCCGACCTGCGGCTCGTCCTCGGAAACGCCGTGCTTGAACTTGCGGATGCCGGCAAATTCGCCGAGGTTTTCAGGCGTGATGGTGACACTGTCCGCCTTCTTTTCAAGAATGCGCCGCAGGCTCTTGCGCGCCAGCCTTGCAATTTCGCGCTCCAGCGTGCGAACACCTGCTTCGCGGGTGTAGTAGCGGATCAGATCGCGCAAGCCTTCCTCGGTCAAGGTGAACTCGCCCGCCTTCAACCCGTGCGCGTCAATCTGCTTGGCAATCAGATGGCGCTGGGCAATCGCGACCTTTTCATCCTCGGTGTAGCCTTCGAGCCGGATGATCTCCATCCGGTCAAGCAGCGGCTGCGGCAGGTTGAGGCTGTTGGCCGTGCACACGAACATGATGTCCGACAGATCCAGATCAAGCTCAAGGTAGTGATCCTGGAACTTGGCGTTCTGTTCGGGGTCGAGCACTTCGAGCAACGCCGAGGCCGGATCGCCGCGGAAATCCTGCCCTAGCTTGTCGATCTCATCGAGCAGGAACAGGGGATTGCTGGTGCCTGCCTTCTTGAGATTGGCGACAATCTTGCCCGGCATCGAGCCGATATAGGTGCGCCGGTGGCCGCGGATTTCCGCCTCGTCGCGCACGCCGCCGAGTGACTGGCGCACGAATTCGCGGCCCGTTGCCTTGGCGATCGATTTGCCGAGCGAGGTCTTGCCCACCCCCGGAGGGCCGACGAGGCACAGGATCGGACCTTTCAGCTTGTTGGTGCGCGCCTGCACCGCAAGATATTCGATGATGCGGTCCTTGACCTTTTCGAGCGCATAGTGATCGGCATCGAGCACCTCCTGCGCCTTGGCAATATCGCGCTTCAGCTTCGATTTCTTGCCCCACGGCAGGCCGAGCAGCACATCGAGGTAATTGCGGATGACAGTGGCTTCGGCGCTCATCGGCTGCATCGAACGCAGCTTCTTGAGTTCGCTCTGCGCTTTGGCCTTGGCCTCCCTGGAAAGCTTGGTCTTCTCGATCAGCTCGGTCAGCTCGGCGATCTCGTTACCCTCGCCCTCGTCCCCGCCGCCCAATTCCGACTGGATCGCCTTCAATTGTTCGTTGAGGTAATATTCGCGCTGGGTCTTTTCCATCTGGCGCTTCACGCGCCCGCGAATGCGCCGTTCCACTTGCAGCACCGACAATTCGCCTTCCATGAAGGCCATCACCAGTTCCAGCCGCTTCAGGGGATTGGATTCGGCCAGCAGCCCCTGCTTGTCGGCAACCTTGGCGCTCAATGCCGCGGCGATAGTATCGGCAAGCTGGCCGGCATCATCGACATCGGAGAGATCGACATTGCTTTCCTCGCCCATCTTCTTGTTGAGCTTGGCATATTCGCCGAACTGCTCGGTCACCTGCCGCATCAGCGCCGTGACTTCGCTGCCCGCGACAGTCTCAGGCTCAAGCGGGGTGACTGCGGCAGCAAGGTAGGTGCCTTCATCGCTGATCTGGCCGAGCCGCGCGCGGCTCGCCCCTTCGACCAGCACGCGCACGGTGCCATCGGGCAGCTTGAGCAGCTGGAGCACCTGCGCGATCACGCCGACATCATAAAGATCATCGCCATCGGGATCATCGCAGCCGGGATCGAGCTGGGCGAGAAGGAAGATATCCTTGGATGCCTCCATCGCCGCTTCGAGAGCGGCGACCGATTTGTCGCGCCCCACGAACAGCGGCACCACCATGCCGGGAAACACCACAATGTCACGAAGCGGAAGGAGAGGGTAGGTCTGGGTCATTTATTGTATCCACGGCGGGCATTGGGCCTGCCTTTGCAAGAAATATGGGGAGCGCAACGCGGGCTGCAATGCCCTGCGCCGATCAGCCCAGACCCGGCAGGTTGAACCCCGGCGGCAGGCCCATCGAACCTTGCATCTCGCGCATCTGCTGTTCGGAAACCCGATCCGCCCGGTCGCGCGCATCATTGAAGGCGGCTGCGACGAGATCCTCAAGAATCTGCTTGTCATCGGGCACCATCAGGCTGTCGTCGATATGCACACCCAGAATGCGCCCCTTGGCGCTGGCACGCACCTTGACGAGCCCGCCGCCCGCCGTGCCTTCAACCTCGATCGAATCGAGTTTAACCTGCATCTCGTTCATCTGCTTCTGGATGGTCTCGGCAGCTTTTTGCGCTGCGGCCATCATTTCTTCCATCGACTTCATCAGGGGTTCTCCATCATCTGCGGGGCTGGCCGCCAGCGGCAAGCGCGCCCGGCGGCCCAAGGATTTCGGCATCGGGGAAAGCCGCGAGCGCAGCCATCACCAACGGATCGGAACGGATGCGTTGGTCGCGGGCGCGCGCTTCGGCCTCGGCGGTCTCACGCAAACTGGGCTGCGCGTCTCCGTTCCCGCGCTCGATCTGCCAGCGCTTGCCCGTGAGCTTGAACAGCGCCTCGCGGATATCGGGCGCCGGGTCTTCGGGGAAATTGTCGGCCGGTTGATAGACAAGGCGCTCGTGTGCAAGTTCGATCACCCGCACCCTGTCGCGCATGATCTGGGCGACACGCAGGTGCCCGGCCGCATCCACCGCCGCGACCAGCGCTGCCCAATCGGGCGATCCGGCGGCAGCACCGGGCGCAGGCGCGGCTAAGGCAACACTTTCACCGCCGCTGCTGGCAGGTGTTGGCGGCGCAAGCGCCGCCCCGCCCTTGGCCAGTTCCTCGATCCGCCGCACCAGTGCGCCGGGATCGGGCATCTGCCCCGCGTGAAGCACCCGCAGGAGCGCCATCTGGAGCGCAACCAGCGGATCGGGGCCGGTCCGCACTTCCTCGTGGCCCTTGAGGAGCAATTGCCACAACCGGTGCAATTCGCCCGGCGCCAGCCGCGCGGCGAAATCGGCAAGCGCGGCGCGCTCATCTTCGCCGGGCGCATCAGGCTCGCCGCCTGCGACCTGCGCAAGCGTGATCTTGTGCACGAGGTTCATCAGCGCCCGCATCAGCGCCAGCGGTTCCACGCCGAGCGCATATTGTTCATCAACCGCGGCCAACAACGCCTTTGCATCGCCTGCCAAGAGGTGCCCCAGCACGCGGCGCTGCGCGCTCTTGTCAGCCAGCCCCAGCATCTCGCCGAGCCGTGCTGCGGTGACCCGGCCCTCGCCATCGAGATCGGCATGGGCGATCGCCTGATCGAGGATCGAGAGCCCATCGCGCACCGAGCCTTCGGCAGCCGATGCCACCATGCGTAGCGCCTCGGGATCGGCCTCTACTCCCTCGGCCTCGCACACCCACGCGAAATGCTGGGCGAGCAATTCGACCGGAATGCGCCGCAGGTCAAAGCGCTGGGTGCGGCTCAGCACTGTCACCGGCAGCTTGTCGACTTCGGTGGTGGCAAACAGGAATTTCACATGCGGCGGCGGTTCCTCAAGTGTCTTGAGCAAGGCATTGAAAGCATTGCGTGAGAGCATGTGGACTTCGTCGATGATGTAGATCTTGTAGCGCGCCGAAACCGCCGCATAGCGCACCTGTTCGATGATCTCGCGGACATCATCGACCCCGGTGTTCGAGGCGGCGTCCATCTCAATCACGTCGATATGACGGCCCTCGGCGATGGCGCGGCACGGCTCGCACACCCCGCAGGGATCGATCGTCGGCCCGCCCTGTCCATCCGGCCCGACGCAGTTCAGCGCCTTGGCAATCAGCCGTGCGGTCGATGTCTTGCCGACCCCGCGCACCCCCGTCATAAGGAAGGCATGGGCCAGCCGATCGCGCGCAATCGCATTGGCCAGCGTGCGCACCATCGCTTCCTGTCCGATCAACTCGGAGAACGTCTGCGGGCGATATTTGCGCGCCAGCACGCGATAAGGCTGGGCCAGGCCATGCTCGGCGGCCGCTGCGGCAGGGCGCGGCGTAACCGAAGCCGCGGCGACAGCCGAAGGCGCAGCGCCGAACAGCGCGCTTTGCCCGGCCGCTTCAAGCTCGGCAGCGGTCGGGCCTGTAGCTTCCTCGGGCAGATCAGGATCGGAATCAGTCACGCGCGCAAACTAGGCGCTTGCAGCCGGTTTGTCATCGCGAAGGGGAGGAAAAAGCGGGACAACCGCTGCAACCCAGCGGCGCGGCATAAACATAAAGGAGCCGGGCGACCCGCCGCAATCCACCTGGGCTGCTGCCTTCCGGCCCTGACCCGGTGAGCGGACGCAAACGTCCACCCGACTCCCGGTCAGGCATATGGCGGGGCAAGCGCGGGATTTCAAGCGCCCAATCTGCGGGCACTTGGCGCCCTACCGAAAATTATCGGCGTAGGCTTGCAGTTTGAGGCTTTTGGGAGGGGTCGCGTGGACGCGCGCGGCAATGCCGTATTTTGCGGCATAGGCCTTGGCTGCGTCCTTATCGGGAAACGTCAGGCGCACCTGCGACTGGGTGTCGCGCGTTGCCGTCCAGCCCATCAGCGGATCAGCCCAGCGCGCATCGGCAGGCGCAAATTCGAGCACCCACACATCGCTCTTGGCTTTGCCCGATTGCATCGCGCTTTTGGGCTGCTGAAAAATCCGTGCCGTCATGCGGTGCCCCTTAGATCAGCTTTCGCTCCGATTGAAGGCATTTTTGGTTTTGAGGCTGGGCTTTTCAGCCCACGGCTGATCGGGCCAGCGATGCTTGGGATAGCGGCCCTTCATCTCTTTGACCACATCGGCCCACGACCCTCGCCAGAAGCCGGGCAGATCGCGGGTCGACTGGATCGGGCGTCCCGCCGGGCTGGTGAGCTTGAGGAGCAGCGGCGTGGTGCCGATCATCGGTTGCACATCGAGCCCGAATAATGCCTGAACCCGTACTTCGGTGCTTGGCGCATCATCACCAGCATAATCAATAGCATGGCGGGTTTCGGCGGGCGACGTGAAATGGGTGGGTGCGGCCCGGTCAAGCGTTTGGCGGGTGTTCCAGTCAACCAGGCCGAGCGCGGCTTCGCCAAACTGGCCGGGCGGCAGATCAAGGTCGCGGCGGCCATGGAGCAGCGGAGCGAGCCAATCCGCAGCACGGCTGTGCAGATTATCCACGCTGAGCGCTGCGATCCCGGCAAAGCGCGCGCGGGCGAGGAAGCCTTGGGGCAACAGTTCCCCCAACTTCTCCAGAGCCTTGCCCACAAGGATATCCACAGCCTCATCAGGGTCAGGCGCAGCGTCGGGTGTGCTGGCAAGGAGGATCGCGCCGAAGCGCTTCTCACGGCGTGTCTCGATCCGATTTCTCTCATTATTCCAGCGGATTGATGATCGTTCCTGCAATGCGTCCGTAAACAGCGCTGCGATGCGTTCGGGGGCGATTTCGACGCCGCCGGTGATACGCGCACCCTTGGCCTCCCCCTGCGCATCACAGATCACGATCCATTCGGCGCGCGCCAGCGGCGCGGCAGGATCGAGCCGGAAGCCGCGCCCGCCAGCACTGATCCAGTGCTCACCCGTCCCATCGCGGCGGCGCGCGATAAAATCGCGCCGAGCAAGCGCGAGGCATTCCGCCGGGCTGGCGGCGGCAGTCTCGCCCATTCCTGCCGCAAGGCTCTCCGCCTGCCGCGCCCAGCGCTGCGCCATCTGCAAGCCCGCCTTGGCGCGCGGGCTGCGATCATCGGCCAGCCGGAGTGCGCGTGCCGCAAGGTCTTCACCGCGCCCGCCCAGCCCGCGTTCCTGCATCAACAGCACCAGCTGCGCGGTTTGCTCAGCGCAGCCAGCGCGTGCCGCGATAAGCAAGGCCGCGGCCTGATCAGGCGCCATGGGGAGCGCCGCAATCGCCGCGCCAAGCGGGGTGATGCGCCCTGCTTCGTCGAGCGCGCCAAGCATTGCCAGCGAAGCCCGCGCGGCGGCCACCGAAGCCTCGGGCGGTGCATCAAGCCATTGTAATTCCCCCGGATCAGCCGAGCCCCACTTGGCAAGGCGCAGCAGCAGCGGCGCGAGGTCAGCGGTGGCGATTTCGGGCGGTGCGAACTCGGGGAGCGCCTTGTGCGCGGCCTCTTCCCACAGGCGGTAAGCCACGCCCGGCCCCTGCCGCGCCGCACGCCCGGCGCGCTGCGCTGCCGAGGCCTGACTGACCCGCCGCGTGACGAGGTGCGTAGTGCCCGCCGCCCGGTCATATTCGGAAAGCCTTGCCATGCCGCTATCCACCACCACGCTCACGCCGTCCAATGTCAGCGAGGTTTCGGCGATGGCGGTGGCGAGCACAATGCGGCGGCGGCCCTGGGTATCGCGGCGGATCGCGGCGCGCTGGCCGGCAGGTTCGATCTGCCCGTGAAGCGGCAGGATCGGCGTGCCCGGCAGGCGCGCCTCCAGCCTTTCGCGCACCCGCTCGATCTCGCGCACGCCGGGCAGGAAGGCGAGAATATCGCCCTCTTCCTCGCGCCATGCGGTGAGCACCGCAGCCGCCATGCGATCTTCGAGCGGCTGCGAGTTATCGCCGCCAAGCCATTTTGTTTGCAGCGGAAAACTCCGCCCCTCGCTCGCGATGACGGGGGCACCATCGCCCAACAGCCGGGCAAAGCGCGCGCCATCGATGGTGGCCGACATCACCAGCACGCGCAGGTCCTCGCGCAGCACGGCGCGGGTCTCAAGCGCCAGCGCCAGCGCCAGATCGGTATCAAGATGGCGCTCATGCGCTTCGTCAAGCAGCAGCGCCGAGACGCCTGAAAGCTCGGGATCTTCGACCAGCCGGTTAACCAGAATAGCCTCGGTAATCACCAGAATGCGGGTCTTATTCGACGATTTGCTATCTAGCCGGGTCAGATAGCCCACCGTCTCGCCCGCGCTTTCTCCCAGCAGTTCGGCCATGCGTTCGGCCGCTGCGCGGGCCGCCACGCGGCGGGGCGAGGTGATGATGATCTGCCCCGAACACCACGCCTCATCCAGCAAGGCAGGGGCAACCGCGGTGGTCTTGCCTGCCCCCGGCGGAGCAACCAGCACGCCTGCGCCTTTACCCGCCAGCACGGCGCGGATTTCGGGCAGGACGGCGTGAATGGGAAGATCGGCGGAGCGCATCGCTCCGGCCGATAGCCTGATCAATGCCCCCGCGCGACCGCGAATTGCGCGGCTTCGGCCATTGCCGCGCGCGCCTTGCCGTCGGGGAAAATCGAGATCGCATCAATGGCCCGGTGCGCAAAGTGCCGCGCCCGCTCGCGCGTGTCTTGGAGAGCATTGTGCTTTTCTATGAGGCGGATCGCGTGGGCCAGATCCTCATCCGCGGTGCGGTGGCCAATGATCGCGGCCTTCCAGAACTTGCGTTCTTCCTCGTCGCCGCGAGCATAGGCGAGGATGACAGGCAGCGTCATCTTGCCTTCGCGAAAATCATCGCCCTGCTGCTTGCCCATTTGCGCCGCGTCCGAATCATAATCGATCGCATCATCGACCAGCTGGAAAGCAACGCCCAGATTGCGCCCATAGGCTTCGAGCGCGCGTTCCTGTTCGTCGGAACATTCCGCAACCACCGCCGCAATCTGGCTGGCAGCGGCAAACAGCGCGGCGGTTTTCGCGCCGATGATGTGGAGATATTGCTCTTCGCTGGTGGTGATCTGGCGCTGGGCGGAAAGCTGCGAGACTTCGCCTTCGGCAATCACCGCACTGGCGCGCGACAGGATGGAAAGGACACGCAGGCTGCCATCCTCGGTCATCAGTTCAAAGGCGCGGCTGAACAGGAAATCGCCCACCAGCACCGTGGCCGGATTGCCGAAGATGATGTTGGCCGCCGCCTTGCCGCGCCGCAACTCGCTGCCATCCACCACATCATCATGAAGCAGCGTAGCGGTGTGGATGAATTCGACCGCTGCTGCCAGCTTGTGATGGCGCGTGCCCTTGTAACCCACCAGCTCGGCGCCTGCCAAAGTCAGCATCGGGCGCAAGCGCTTGCCGCCGCCCGAAATGAGGTGCCCGGCAAGGCGCGGGATAAGCGGAATTTCGCTCTGCATCCGTTCAAGGATCACGGCGTTTACCGAGTTCATGCCCGGTGCCGTCAGTGACAGCATCGGATCAAGCGTGGGCCGCTTGCGCGGCAAAGGGACGACTTCAGCGCTCATTGCTCAAAGCCTTAGGAGCACGCCGCCGCGCTTGGCAAGCAGGGATTTGGTGCTAGGTTTGCAGCCTATGTCCGATCCCATGCACGATCCTTCCCCCGCCGATGCCCTGGCAAATGTCGCGCCCGATCCGGTGCTGGCAGCCTTCCGAAAGAGCATCGACAATATTGATGCAGCGCTCATCCACATTCTGGCCGAACGCTTTCGCATCACGCAGGCCGTCGGCGAATACAAGGCGAAGGCGACGCTTCCCCCGGCTGATCCCGACCGTGAGGCAAGGCAGATAGCGCGTCTGAGAAAGCTGTCAGAAGAAGCTGATCTTGATCCGGAATTTTCCGAGAAGTTTCTGCGCTTCATCATCGAGGAAGTGATCCGTCACCACGAGAAAGCGCGGGCGGGATAACGGAGGCAGGCGGCCCACTCACGCGGGCACGTTCCAATCGCTCGGCACGCTGGCGCAGCCGTTCGTTGCGTTCCGCAAGCAGTCGGCGCTCGCTGTCAGGCGCGCGGCAGGCGCAATTCCACCAGCAGACCGCCCAGATCCTCGCTTTCATCAAGCCGGACGCTGCCGCCATAGATTTCGGCCACATCACGCACGATGGCAAGGCCAAGGCCGGTGCCGGGCTTGTCGGTATCCAGCCGGGCGCCGCGTTCGAAAGTGGCGGCGCGCTGGTCTTCGGGAATGCCTGGCCCGTCATCCTCGATCCAGATCACGCAGCTCGCCGATTGCGCTCCGGGCGGCACGGCTTCTTCGGGATCGATCGTCACGAACACGCTGCCACCGCCATATTTGGCGGCGTTTTCGATCAGGTTGCCAAGGATCTCATCCAGATCCTGCCGCTCGATGGCGACAGTCGCGCTGCGACTGCCCGCGATATCGAAGCGGCCTTGCGGGTAAAGCCGTTCGACCGCGCGCCGCACTGCGTCGGCGCTGGCATGGACATTGGTGCGGGCATGGCCGACCGCGCGGCGACCGACCGCCCGGGCGCGTGCAAGGTGGTGATCGACATGACGCTGCATGGTGCGGGTCTCGCGCATCACCGCTTCATCAAGATCGCTTGCGTGAGCGGTTGCTGCATTGGTCAGCACAGTCAGCGGGGTCTTGAGCGCATGGGCGAGATTGCCCGCATGGCGGCGCGCTTCTTCGGCCTGACGCTCAGTGTGTTCGAGCAGCGCGTTCACCTCATCCACCAGCGGCTGGACTTCGGCGGGAAGCGGATCGGTGATGCGGTTATCGCCGGTGGTGCGCAGCTTCTGGATCGCCGCACGCACCCGGCGCAACGGCGAAAGGCCATAGCGGATCTGGAGCGAGGCCAGCACCATCAGCCCAAGGCCAAGCACCGCAAAGCTCCAGATCAGGATCAGCCGCACGCGAGCAATCTGCTGATCCATCTGCGCGGTCGCGCTGGCAACTGCGAAGGTCCAGCGGGTCTCGCTGCCGGGCAGGATCAGCGTGCGCTCGGCAATCCGCAAGGGTTCGCCGCGAAACTGGTTCGAATTGTAAAAATGGGGTTCACTGTCGAACGTCGCCTTGCTCTTGCTCGCGCCCGGCCCTTGGAGCTTGAGCGTGCGGTCCCACAAGGAACGCGATGGCCAGGGATCGTGCCCCTGCCCGCTGATCTGCCAGTAAAGCCCGCTGCCGGGCTCTAGAAAACGCTGGTCGCCCAGCGTGCTGTAGAAATTGATCTCGCCGAAGGCGTCGATCTCGGCCGAGGCGATCATGGCGGTGAGGATATATTCGAGCTGTTCGTCGAAATTGGCCTCAACCTGCGCGGTCAGGGTGCGTTCGAGCGCGATACCGCCGCCCAGGAGCAGCACCGAAATCCACGCCGCCGCAATCAGCCCCATGCGGCGGGCAAGGCTGGCGCGCGGGGGGGCGCTGCCGCCAGTTGCACCGGCAATCACCGACATTTCGCCTGCGCGCGCGGCCTCGGCTCCGCCCACCGGATCGCCCGCCGCGCCCTGAGGCGACGGCGCAGTCGCGGCCGGATCAGGCGCGCGGCTGATCGGCCGGGTCGTCGAGGCTGTAACCGAGGCCACGGATGGTCGTGATCACGTCTGCGCCCAGCTTCTTGCGAATGCGGGTGACGAAGACTTCGATGGTGTTGGAATCGCGATCAAAATCCTGATCGTAGATATGTTCGATCAATTCGGTGCGGCTCACCACCTTGCCCTTGTGGTGCATGAGGTAGGAGAGCAGCTTGTATTCCTGCGCCGTCAGCTTCACCGGCTCGCCATTGAGCGTCACCCGGCCCGAACGCGTATCGAGCCGCACATCGCCAGCCGTCAGTTCCGATGAGGTGTTGCCGCTCGCACGGCGGATCAGGGCGCGCAGGCGGGCGATCAGTTCTTCGGTCTGGAACGGCTTGGCAAGATAATCATCCGCCCCTGCATCAAGCCCTGCGACCTTGTCAGACCAGCTGTCGCGCGCGGTCAGCACCAGCACCGGGAAAGTGCGCCCCTCGCGCCGCCACATGCCGAGCACGGTCAGCCCGTCAATCTCGGGCAGGCCAAGATCGAGGATCACCGCATCGTAATCCTCGCTCGAACCCATGAAATGCCCGTCTTCGCCATCAACCGACAGGTCAACGGCATAGCCGGTTTGTTCGAGCGTCGATTTAAGCTGTGCGCCGAGTGTGGGTTCATCCTCGACAATCAGAATCCGCATGGTCCACCATCTGCCTTATGTCTGGCCGGGAGCGCCTCAAGACGTGCTGACCGGCAAGTGCGGGTTTTGCGCCGCAACGTCAAGCGCGGCTGAAAAGCTAGCGCGAACGCCCGATGATCCGCCCGGTGCGGGCATCGACATCGACATAGCTGACCCGCCCATCCTTGATGAATTTAAGCCGGTAAGCGCGCGCCACGCTGTCATAGGCCGGACCGAGATATTCGCTGCCCTGCATTTGCGGCAGCACCCGGCGTTCGATCTCGCGCAGCGAAAGCTGGTGCCCGGCCTGCATTTCGCGCCGCGCATCATCCTGCTCGCTGCGCGGATAATCCTGCGCGCTGACACGGCCCAGCCCAGCGGCACCCACTGCGGCCAGTATCAGCACAAGGCTGGCAGCGACAGCGGGTCTGAAGGGGGAAAGCTGGCGGGTCATGATGGTGCGGGCCTTATGACAGGCGCGTTTAACCGACAGTGAATGGTGTGCCAAGCTGCACCATCACCGGGCGGGCGCGGCTTTCACCAGTTCATACTGGATGGTGATGCTGATGCCGGTGGCAACCATGCCGGGCTGCACTGGCGGAGCGGCGGCAACCATATCGGCGCTGGCGCGCATCATTGCGCGTTCGGGCATCGGCGATGATCCGCTCATGCTCTCGGTGATCGCGAGCACCTTGGCTCCGTCATAGCCGAGCTGGCGGGCGTATTCCTCAGCGCGCGCCTTGCCGCGTTCGAGCGCGCGCTTGCGGGCCGCGTCCTTGGCGGGCTCGTCATTTTCAAGGCTGAAGCTCGGCCCGTTGAGATCGTTCGCGCCCGCGGCGACCAGCGCATCGAGCACCCGCCCGGTCTCGGCGATCTTGCGCAGCTTGACGCTCACCCTGTTGCCGGCCTGATAGCCGCGGAACACTTGGCGGCGGGCGCTTTGATCGTAATCATACATTGCATTAAGATTGATGCCGGTGGTCTGGATGTCGCGTTCCGGCACGCCGAGCTGTTTGAGCTGGTCGATCACCTTTACCATCTCGACCGAATTGGCGCGCAAGGCTTCGGTCGCGGTCGGCGCTTCGGTGCTGACGCCTGCGCCGATCGTTACCATATCAGGTTCGGCACTAACGCTTTCATAGATGGTAAGTTCAAGCACCGGACCGCTTGCATCGATTTCGATGTTGGGCGCGGCCTTCGCAGCGGTGGGCAGTGCCAGCGCGAGCGCAAGCGCCCCGAGCGGCGCGGCAAGGGCAAGGACACGGGCACAGGCAGCGTTACGGATCATGGGTGGTTCCTCCAGTCGTCGGCGTGCGCTTTGGCGCGTGCCAGCTTTCGCAGGTCTGAACCAGCTTGTGATGGCGCCGCCAAGGCCCTAGGGGCGGCACGCGATGGCCCAGCCCCCGATCCTCTCGCTTGAAGGCATTGCCCTGCAACAGGGCGCGCGCTGGCTGTTTGGTGGGCCACATGAAGATAGCGGCACACCGCCGATCGATCTGCATGTGCTGCCGGGCGATCGCCTTGCGCTGATCGGCCGGAACGGGGCGGGCAAGACAACGCTACTCAAAATCATCACGGGCCAGATCGACACGGATCGCGGGGCAAGGCGCGTCAAGCCGGGGGCGCGGATCGTGTTCCTGCAACAGGAACCCGACTTTGCGCCCTATCCCACGCTGATGGACTTTGCACTTGGCGGCGAGGATCCGCCCGCGATGCACGAGGTGGAAGCCATTGCGGGCCAGCTTGGCATTGACATGGCGCGCGAGGCGGCCACCGCCAGCGGCGGGGAAAGGCGCCGCGCCGCGATTGCCCGCGCGCTGGCGCAAGACCCCGATCTCTTGCTGCTTGATGAGCCCACCAACCACCTTGATCTGGGCGCGATTGACTGGCTGGAGGACTGGCTCACCCGCTATCGCGGCGCGTTCATCACCATCAGCCACGATCGCACCTTCCTCACCCGCCTGACGCGCGCGACGCTGTGGCTCGATCGCGGCACGCTGCGGCGCAAGGAGGTAGGCTTTGGCGGGTATGAGGCCTGGGAAGAACAGGTTTACGCCGAAGAAGCCCGCGCGGCCGAAAAGCTTGATGCCAAGCTGAAGATCGAGGCGCATTGGCTGGAACGCGGGGTGACCGCGCGGCGCAAGCGCAACCAAGGCAGGCTCGAAAAGCTCTATCAGATGCGCGCCGCGCGCGCCGCGATGATTGCGGGCGCAGGCACGGCCAAGCTGAAGCTCGCCAGCGATGACGATTTCAAATCCAAGTCGGTGATCGTGGCGGAGAATATCTCCAAGAGCTACGGCCCGCGCGCGATCATCAAGCCGTTCAGCTTGCGCATCCAGAACGGCGACCGCATCGGGATTGTCGGCGCGAACGGCGCAGGCAAAACGACACTTCTGAAGCTGCTCACCCGCGAACTGGCGCCCGACACCGGCAGCGCCACCCATGCCCGCACGCTTTCAGGCGTGATGATCGACCAGCAGCGCAAGGTCTTGCAACCCACTCTCACTGTGCGCGAAGTGTTGGCCGAGGGCGGCGACTGGATCGATGTCCGCGGGGTGCGCAAGCACGTGCAGGCCTACCTCAAGGATTTCCTGTTCGATCCCAAGCTGGTCGATACCCGCATCGGGATTCTTTCGGGCGGGGAACGCTCGCGGCTGCTGCTCGCGCGCGAATTTGCCCGCACCGCCAATCTGCTGGTGCTGGATGAGCCGACCAATGATCTTGATCTGGAAACGCTCGATCTGTTGCAGGAAGTGATCGCCGATTTCGACGGCACAGTGCTGATCGTGAGCCACGACCGCGATTTTCTCGATCGCACCGTCACGATCACGCTGGGGCTGGATGGTTCGGGCAAGGTCGATGTGGTGGCGGGCGGCTATGCCGATTGGGAAGCCAAGCGGCGCCGCTCTCCCCTTCCGCCTGCGGGAGGGGCCGGGGGTGGGCGCACGAAAGGCGCGGTGCCGCCCTCTGCCCCCCCCCAGCCCCCTCCCGCAGGCGGAAGGGGGGGCAGCAAGCTCTCCTACAAGGATCAGCGCGATTACGAATTGTTGCCCCAGCGGATTGCCGAGCTTGAAGCGGCCATCGCCAAAGGTGAGGAAATCCTTGCGGATCCTGCGCTTTACACCCGCGATCCGCAGCGCTTTGCCACCATCATGAAGGGGCTCGAAAACGCGCGGGCCGAAAAGGACGCCGCCGAGGAACGCTGGCTGATGCTGGCCGAAATGGTCGAGGGATAAGGACCCTTCAGGTGATCCGATAGAACTCCGCCACCCGTTCGAGCGCAATACGGAGCACCAGCTTGCCGCTACGCACCGGCCAGCCGAGCGATTTTTCCGCCTCGGGTAGCGGCTCGCAGGCGCACACCACGCGCCACAGGATATCTTCCAGCCCCCGGCCGGCTGCCGCCATCGCGCCATCGAAACGCGCGCGCGCTGCGATCTGCTTTTCGCCCGGAGAAAGCCCGCGATCCGCCCCCGTCGAGCGCGCCCGCACCGGATCCCAGCGCATCGTCACGCTGGGGGCAAGCTGGCTGCGTTCATAATCGGCGCGCAAGGCTTCGCCTGCCTCAAACAGCCGTTCGGGCAAGTGGCCGCGCGCATGGAGCCAGGCCAGCGGCGATTCGGCGAGGTTCACAGTGACGCTGCGGCGCGGCACGGCGCCTGCTGGCGGCGGGTTGCGGCGTGGGCCTTCGCTGGTGAGTTCGCGGGTGGCAAGCTGGCGCTTCATGGGTTGGACTCCGCTTGGATGTGTGACTTGCCGGGCTTGCCAAAGTGGCGGCAATGTAGGAAAGAACAAACCAATCCGGTTAAATCCGCCGATTAAAGGCCTCTGCCATGATCAACCGCATCCGCGCCATCCGCCAGGCCAAGGGGCTGACGCTCGCCGATCTTGCCGCTGCCTGCGTGCCGCCCACCACCGCGCAAACCATCGGGCGGCTCGAAACCGGCACGCGCAACCTCTCGCTCGTATGGATGAACCGGATCGCTGCCGCGCTCGGGGTTGACCCGCAAAGCCTGCTGCGCGCCGAAAGCGCGGCGCCCGCCCGGATCATCGCGCAGCTCACCGCCACCGGGCCCGAAGCGCTTGCCGCCCCGCGCGAGGCAGTGCTGCCGAGCGAACTGGCAGCTGCCGATGATGCGCCGGCGCCGGTTGTGCTCGAAATCGCGGCCAGCCTCGGGGAATATCGCGCCGGCGATCTCCTCTGGCTGCGGCCCATTGCCCCCGGCAGCGCGGAACTCGCCCGCGCGATCAACCGCGATTGCCTGGTGCCGCGCCCCGGCGGGCGCTTTGCCTTCGGGCGCTTGATCGACCGGCGCGGCGCGCTTGTCGGCCTGCTGCCACCCGGCGCCGGGCAAAAGCAGGTGGTGGTGGATAATCCGCCGTGGATTGGCATTGCCGCAATGCTGGTGAGGCCGCTTTAACCCGGTAGCAGCTAAGGCATGGCGCGATGAAACACCTGCTCAGCATCTCGACGCTCTACCCCACACCGCTGCGCCCGCGCTTTGGCACCTTTGTGCAAAGCTCGCTGGAAGCGCTGGCGAAACGCGGGGACTGGCAGGTGACGGTGATCAATCCGCTTGGCGTGCCGCCCATTCCCTTTGGCCGCTACAAACCGCTCACCACGCTTGAACCGTTCAGCGAGGCAGGGGGCGTCGCGATCCACCGCCCGCGCTTCACCCTAATCCCCAAGCTGGGCGCAAGCCGCAATCCGGCGGCGATTGTGAAGGCCGTGCTGCCCCTGGCGCGGGCGATCCACGCGCGCACCCCGGTGGACGTGGTGGACGCGCAGTTTTTCTATCCCGATGGCCCGGCCGCCGCCAGCATCGCCCGCACGCTTGGCGTGCGCCATGCGCTGATGGCGCGGGGCAGCGATATCATCGTGTGGGGCGAGAAGGATTTTGCCCGCCGCCAGATGATTGCCGCAGCCGCCGATGCCGGGCACCTGTTTGCGGTGAGCGGCGATCTCAAACGGCGCATGGCCGCGATGGGGATGCCGGATGATCGCATCAGCGTGCATTACACCGGGCTTGACCGGAACCGTTTCCGCCCGCTCGCTCACACCCAGCTGCGCAGCCAGCTTGGCGCGCGGCTCGGCTTTGATCTGCCGCAAGGCGCGCCGGTGCTCGCCTGCGTCGGCGCGCTGATGGACCGCAAGGGGCAATATCTTGCCATTGAAGCCTTGCCCGAATTGCCCGAGGCGCGGCTGATCCTGGCGGGCGAAGGCGAGCACGAGCAATTCCTGCGCGCGCTCGCGGTGGAACGGAGCGTGGCGGAGCGCGTGCATTTTGCCGGCAGCGTCGATCATGATTTGCTGCCGCTGATCCTGTCGGCCGCCGATGCGATGGTGCTGCCGACGATCAGCGAAGGCCTCGCCAACGTCTGGGTCGAAGCGCTGGCCTGCGGCACGCCGGTGGTGACCTGCGATGTGGGCGGCGCAAGCGAGTTGGTAACCAGCGATCTCGCCGGCCAGCTTATCGAACGCAGCGCAGCAGGCGTTATCGACGGCGTGCGCAAGGTATTGGCAGCCCCGCGCGACCGGCAGGCGGTGTCAGCCCTCGTCGAGGCATTCAGCTGGGAAGCCAACGCCGCCGATCTGGCTGATCACTACGCCGCGCTGGCAGCGCCGCGATAGACGTTCTCAACCCTCGCCGCGGGCAAGCTTTTCCTGACGGTCAACCGCTGTTTCGGTCTGCACGAAGCTGTTCGAGGTCACCCCCAGCCAGATCAGCAGCGGGCCCGCCAGATAGACCGAGGAATAAGTCCCGATGAACAGGCCCACAGTGATCGCGGCGACCATGCCAAACAGGCTCGCCGGGCCGAAGAACAACAGCGGCATCAGCGCGACAAACAGCGTGAGCGAAGTCATCACGGTGCGCGCCAGCGTTTCGTTCACCGACAGATCGAGCAGCTCGACCATCGGCATCTTACGGTATTTCTTCAGATTTTCGCGGATCCGATCATACACCACGATGGTATCATTGAGCGAATAGCCGATGATCGCCAGGATCGCGGCGACAATCTGGAGGCTGAACTCCATCTGCGTCAACGCAAACAGCCCGAGCGTCACCGAAACATCGTGGAACAGCGCGAACATCGCGCTCACCCCGAACTGCCATTCGAAGCGCACCCAGATGTAGATCGAAACCGCAACCATCGCGGCCAGCAGCGCAAACACCGCCTGATCGCGAAACTCGCCTGCGACCTTGCCCGAGACCGTATCATTGCCATCGGTGCGCGCATCGGGGAATTGCTTGGCCACCGAGGCGATCACGCGGTTGCCGATTTCAGCGGCCGCACCCGGTTGATCTTCGGCCCCTTCGGGCAGCGGCACGCGGATCGACACCTGATTGGGCTGGCCGAATTCCTGCACCACCGGCTCGCCATAACCCAGCCCGCCAACCAGCTCGCGCAATTGCGGGATCGGCGCGCTCGCACGCTCGGCAAAGGTCATGCGCACTTCCTGCCCGCCTGCGAAATCGACCCCGAAATTCAGCCCGTTGGTAAGCACCGCCGCCCAGCTGCCGATGATCAGCACCAGGCTCATGATAAAAAACGGCAGGCCGTATTTCTGGAACCGGATATTGGTGTTGTCGGGCACAAGCTTCAAAAGTTTCATGGCTGCTTGCTCCTTCAGATCGCAAGGTCACTGGGCCGCGCCTTGCGCAGCCATCCGGCAACCCACAGCCGCGTCAGGGTGACAGCGGTGAAGACCGAGCTGAACAGGCCCACCACAAGCACCACGGCAAAGCCCTTGACCGGGCCGGAGCCGAAGATGAACAGCGCGATACCGGCGATGAAGTTGGTGAAGTTCGCATCATAAATCGCGCGCCCCGCCTCGCGGTAGCCCGCCTCGATCGCGGCCACCACCTTGCGCCCGCGCGCGCGTTCTTCGCGGATGCGTTCGTTGATCAGCACATTGGCATCCACCGCCGAACCAATGGTGATCACAAAGCCCGCGATCCCCGGCAGCGTCAGCGTCATGTTGAGCGCGCCCATGATGCCCAGCAGCATCAGCACGTTGAACACCAGCGCGATGGTGGCATAGACCCCAAAACGGCCATAGGTCGCCATCATCAGCGTGATCACCGCAAGGCTGCCAATCAGCATCGCGATCAGCCCGCGCCGGATCGAATCCGCGCCCAGATCAGGCCCGACCGTGCGTTCTTCCACCACGGCAAGCGGCACCGGCAGCGCGCCCGAACGCAGCGCAATCGCGAGCTGGTTGGCGCTCTCGGCAGTGAAGCTGCCCTTGATCTGGGCCCGCCCGCCAAGGATCGGCTCGTTGATGTTGGGGGCCGAAAGGACCTTGCCATCAAGGATGATGGCGAAGGGCTTGCCGACGTTCTCGCGCGTCAGCTTGGCGAATTTGGCGCCGCCTTGCGTATCGAAGGCGATGTTGACGACATTCTGGTTGTCCTGCGGATCAACACCTGCGGTCGCATCTGTCAGATTGTCGCCGCGAATGCCGCCCAATCGCCGCACTGCCTCGAACTGGCCATCGCGGCCATTGCCGGGCGCATAGGGGAAAATCTCGCTGCCCGCAGGCGCAATCCCCGCCTGCACATTGGCGGGCAGCGCGGTGAGATCGACCAGCTTGAATTCAAGCTGCGCGGTCTGGCCGACGAGGCTTTTCAAGGCTTCGGGGTCTTCCAGCCCCGGCACCTGCACCACAATGCGGGTATCGCCCTGACGGATGATGGTCGGCTCACGGGTGCCAAGCTCGTCGATGCGGCGGCGCACCACTTCGGTCGCGGCATCCATCGCGTTGTTGATCGCGGCCTCGGTGCCGCTCGCCGTGGGGGTGAGCACCATGCGCTGGCCATCAATCACCTGAAGGTCCCATTCGCGCTGGAGGCCGGTACCCATCATTAGGGGTTCGATCAGGGCGCGTGCGCGATCAATGTCGCTCGCCTCTTCAAGCATGAAGGCGAGCCGGCCATTCGCGGTCGAGACATCGCCGATGCGGATGCGCGGGGATGCATTGCGCATCAACTGTCGGACCGATTCCTCCATCGTGGTGAGGCGCTGGGCAGCAACATCCGCAGCCTTTGCCTCAAGCAAGAGGTGCGAGCCGCCCGCAAGGTCAAGCCCGAGATTGATCTGCGGCCCCGGCAGCGCGGCAGGCCAGCCAAGCCCGGCAGAGGCGAACAGCGAAGGCAGTGCCGCTGCCGACAGGGCCAGCGTCAGGCCCCACAGCCAGAGCTTTTTCCAGAGGGGAAATTCGAGCATTGCGGCGATGATCTCGTGATTGCGTGGTCAGACGGTCGGGAGCAGACGCTGCGGCGCGGGCTCAATCATTGGCGGGCGTGCCACCGGGCGTCATGACATCGCCGATGGTCTGCTTGATCGCCTTGACGCGGACATTGGGGCCAAGATCAAGCTCGACGAAAGTGTCATCCACCTTCACAACCTTGCCGACAAGACCGCCCGCGGTGACGACCTGATCCCCTTTCTTGAGCGCAGCAATTTTGGTCTGATGTTCCTTCTGCCGCTTCATCTGCGGGCGGATGATCAGGAACCAGAAGATCAGCACCATGCCGATAATGGGCAGGAACTGAACCCAGCCCGGAGGCGCTCCGGCAGCGCCCGCTCCGGCGGCGGCAAAAATATCAATCATGGTCAGTCAGGCTCGTTTGTGAAATTGATGATCCGCATGAAAAAGCACGGCTCCGCTGCACCTCATGGCACGCACAGCCGCCCCTCCCCTTCAATTGGGCGCGCCTAGCAGCAATGCAAGCCCGCCGCAATCGCAGCCGCATTTGTGCAAACACCCGCGCCAAACAACCTTGCCAGCCTTGGAAGCGCGCCCTATAGGCGCCGCTCCACTGGTCACGGGACGTAGCGCAGCCTGGTAGCGCATCACACTGGGGGTGTGGGGGTCGCAGGTTCGAATCCTGTCGTCCCGACCAGTGGACAAGGACTTAGCTCACACTCCTCAAAACTTTCTGAGCATTTTTTCGGTCTGGTGGTGCGCTGGTGGTGCAGCCCAGAGCAACTTCCCGAAACGCGTTGCATCGCTGATGCACACAATCTTGCTGGCATTTGGAATTGTGACGAGCGGTCTGGCGGCGTAGATTCGCAAGGCCGATGCAGGACCAGCTCCCCCTCCGACATTCCGAGTTCGTGAAAGTCAGGGACGGCTTCGTGGCCTTCCTGAAGAAGCCTGCCGGCACCGCCTTCGATGCGATCATTCCGCCAGCTGTGGCCGACAAGATGAAGGCTGCCGCCAGGGCAGGCGCACGCAGGCAACGCTACCTTGCCATTGCGCGTGGCGTTTCAGTCGGGTGGAGCCTCCTGTCGGTCGCCGCCGCTTTCGCGCCGGACTACCACACCCAAGGTATCGCGGCCCTTCTGATCGGCGGTGCAGCATTCTTCTGGTCCAGCAATCAGGCCAAGCGTCGGACCGAACCAGAGATCGAAGACCTGACGGACGATCCCGAGGTCGCCGCGAACCTGCGTTCGCTCGACGCCTACAAGGCCCGTATCGCGCAAGACGATATCCCAAGCCAGGAAAGGCTTCCGGATGGCACCACGCGGGCACTGTCCGAGGACGAGCGCAAGGCCTTCCTCGCCGACCATTCGTCGATGCTCGTGATCAGCACCGACCAAAGCCTGTGGCAATGTATCCCCCGGCGGCCCATCCCCATGAGCCCGATCTGGGTACGGGTGAGCGACCAAGCCGATCCTTCAACCATCACCGCATTGTCGCTCCGCACGATGACCGATGAGGCCCTGTTCGAGCAGAAATTTGAATGGTTGGTGGTACGGTCAGATCAGGACACGCGAAGCGCGCAGTCATTCAGGAAATGTTTCCAGCTGATTAGGGCTTTCCGCCGAACGGATTTGGCTGGGCTGACGTTCGAGCGGAAGAAGGAGAAACTGGTTGACGAAGGGTTCAGCGCCAGCATGATCGAGAAGATGCATGCTGGGGACTACGCGCCATTCAATAATTTTCTCAAGACTTTGCCTTTGCACGAGATGCCTTGAAAAAGAAACGGACACGCCCTCGACCTCATTTCGAACCTTATGGGGAATCAAATTTACATTATAGGATGTTTTCCCAGATTTCTCCCTAGGAATGACTATTTTCTTAGAGTTTTTATTGATCAATGTCACTTTGATATTGCGCATTTTTCTCGATCCAGGAAGCAAAGAGCTTCAGCTTGCTTCTGCGCACGGGTGCAGAGGTCTCAGCCAACTTGAGCATGGCGCCATATAGGGCTTTCACCCAAGGACGCTCATCTTCAAGACCATGACCATATCCTCCATTGCCATGTCGTGAACGAAGCGTCTGAAAAACCATGTATTGAACCTGCGCAGGCTGCTGCAGAACAGTCGCTAGAAAGGCGCTTGGATCAATTTCCTTGAGCACTGGACCGTCGATGAGATCAGAATGCTCGCCACCGCTGCCAACTAACCGGCGGTTGAAGAGCTCGGGGTCGTGCTCGAGTTCATTCATCAGCCTCTCTGCAAGCACCGGAAGACGCTCGACCCTCGCCAGAATGCGCTGCTCATTCAGGAACCTGTATATCTCGCCGAGCTCTTCTGTGTCAGAGTACAAGAAACCCAGACCACTCCAGGCACCGTGCCGAATGTTCTCCAAAAATGAATTCCGCCCCAGTGGAACCAATCTATCCGCGTCTTTCAGAGAGATTATGTAGTTTTTCATCAATTCGATGATGGAATTTCGATCTTTGTCTATTAGCTTTTCATCGCTCATCATTAGCAAGACGCCTGTGACATGCAAAATCTCGCCGGGTTCACTGTAGTGTAATGCAGCCACTTCAGATTGAAGTGAAGAGACCGCTGACTCGAGGTCGTCCTCTTCCCTTTCAAACCGATGCCAGAGCGTTCGCCATGACGGTTCGTCCTTTGGCTCAAGAAACCATAAACTTGCGTCTAGGTCTCGCTTGATCAGGCCAGGATCGACCACACCTCGCACCAATACTTCGATGAGTAATTCATCTGACAATGTCGTATCGGTCAGATCAAGCACGCCATAACGATCAAACGAATTTTTCACGTTTGAATTTTTGTCTTTGGCAATCGCAGCCGCAAGCCAATGATCTCTCCGCCTTCGCAAATCTGAAGATTGGAGCCGACCCAATTTGACCTCGAACGCGAGAGCAAAGAATAATCTCAGAACGAACATCATTGCCTTTGGGTGCTGCCTGCGACTTGGCTCTATCGCACCGTAGAATCTGATGAAGTCCCAGATGGTCTGTTTGAGAACACGAAGGTTGTTGATTTCACCCTGCTTATAGATTTCAACAATCTGTGTCTGAACCGAGCGAAGATATGCGCCCCCCTCATCGTTCTCGACATCCTCGAGAAATGCTGACAGTGCCTGCTCCACTGCCGACTTCGCTTCCAAGGTCTGGCCTACCAGCTTCTCCCGCTTTGTGAAATATCCATCCAACTTTTCGAGCTCAGTCTCGTTCGCGACCAGAACAACTCGGCACCCTGCATGTTCGACGAAGTGGTTTATGTAGCCGAATATCGCGTCGAAACTCATCGAGGCGCGCTCGACATCATCGAAGATGTAGGCCGCTGCCGTGCTGCGATTCACGATATCAGAGAGCGTCAGCACCCCATCGACGTTGAAGTGTTTAGCTGCCGCGTTGATCAAACGGCCACCAAGCTTAGCAGCCTTGGTTTCCAGCATCGGGTACATCGCTGCAAGGATCGCTGTGTCGATCTCTTCCGGCTTTGAAATGCCGTAGAGGCTGACGTAGATGTATTCCTTGCCTTCTGGGAACTGCTCCTCTAGTATTTTTCGAATGAGGAAGGTTTTTCCGATACCCCAAGAACCACGGATCATCACTGCATATCCCGGGGATACCGAGAGGCCGAAATAGTAGTTCAGGTATTCCCGGATATGCTTGTTGGGATCAGGCGTTTCGGCCATTGGGTCAGGCTCCGTCAGGTTGATTGCACCCTGACGTATTCGTTCAGACCAGTTTTCGAAATAGCCCAGAATCCAGCGTGAATGGTCGAAAAATTAAAAGCTTGGGCGAACCATTATGGTCCGCGGTGGCAGGTGATCTTCACCGTCCCATCCTTCTCGATAGCGATCCACAGCATCGGCGTCGCATCGCCGCCTTTCACGCCGGTAAGCGGGCTTGGCCCGGCAGCGGGCAGATTGAAGGCAGATGCATCAATGGCGGGCTCGACATAGCTCGAACAGCCCGCCAGCGTCACCCCGATCACAAACAGTCCCGCCCCGCCCACAAAGCCCCGGCGGCTGAGATTAACATAGGGGCTTTGCCCCGTGCCAGCGCTGCCCTTCGTGGCAGCAGGGATAATCCCGAGATCGCGCAGCAACATGGGCAAGGTGCTCCCTGGGCCGCGCGGCTGATCGGGCCTGCGGCAGCGGCGATACTGCGCGCGGCGGCCGATGCTGGCAAGCGCGCTTGGTCAAATGCCCCATGCGCGCGCGGCGCTGACAGCGGCAGCGATGCGGCTGCACCGCTGGTCGGGCGTGGTGGCCGTTTGGTCGGGATGGGAGCTTTTCGTCTCGACAGTCCGCGCGGTTTTGAGGCAAGGCGCGCGGCACAATGCCGCCGCTGCGCCTGCGCCCTCCCCTCTCCCACCGATCCCCTGCAAAAGGGGGCCTTGTCACGCTTGCCCTGCTGACAGCGGCGGGCGTGTGGGCAGGCGGCGCTGCCCCGGTGGCAGCGCAGCAGCAGGTCGGCACGGCCCTGCCGTCGGGGGAGGCCGCAGCGCCGGGCGCAAACCCGAACCCGCGGGCGCAGCGCGCCATCGATCCCGCCGCGCCCGAAGCTGCCGCCACCATCCCCGCCGATCCGCAAGCCAGCGCCACCAACGCGCGCAGCGTGTTCCTGCGCGAGGAATTTGCGCGGTTTGCGCCGCGCAACGCGCTCGACATGGCGCGCCAGGTGCCCGGCTTCACCATCAGGAACGGCGATGGCGCGCGCGGGCTTGGTCAGGCCGATACCAATGTGCTGATCAATGGTCGGCGCATTTCGGGCAAGTCGAACGGCCCGGTCGAAGCCTTGCAGCGCATCACTGCCGATGATGTCGTGCGGCTCGAACTGGTTGACGGGGCAAGCCTCGATATTGGCGGGCTGACGGGACAGGTGCTCAATGTGATCACCACATCAAGCGGGCGGATCACCGGGCAGTTTCGCGCAGCGCCGCAGTTTCGCACCTTTGGCACGCCTGCGCGGCTGCTTGACGGAACCATCGGGCTGGCAGGCGGCGGCGGCAAGACCGAATGGAATGTGGCGCTGCGCAACGAATCCAACCGGCGCGGCGATCTGGGGCCCGAACAGGTGTTCGACCGCAACGGCCGTCTTATTGAATTGCGCGATGAACAGGCCAATTTCAACAGTGACGACATCACGCTGGCCGGATCGCTCACCCGGGTTGCGGATAATGGCAATATCCTCAATCTCAATGGTCAGGCCGGGTTGCTGATTTTCCGCGAGACCGAAATCTCCCGGCAGGTTAGCCTGATCGGGGCAGGCAACCGCACGCGCAATTTTCGCCGGACCGAAGACCCGATCGGCTTCGAGATCGGCGGGGATTACCAGTTTGTGCTCGGCCCCGGTCGGCTCAAGCTGATTGCCTTTCACGGCTTCACCGATGCGCCCGAAAGCGCCACCGTGCTCACCGAATTTGCCGATGGGCGCGCACCTGCCGGATCGCGCTTTGCCACCGATGCGCGCGAGGGCGAAACGATCACCCGCGCCGAATACACGCTCCCCGCGCTTGGCGGAAACTGGGTCGCCGCAATCGAGGGCGCGCGCAATTTCCTCGCGCTCGATGCCAGTCTGGCGGTGCGTGATGGCGCAGGGGTGCTGCGGCCGGTGGTGCTGCCCGGCGCGAGCGCGCGGGTTGATGAAGACCGCTTTGATGCAGGCCTCACCCACAGCCGCGCGCTGGCATCCAATCTGCAATTCCAGGCCTCGCTCGGCGCAGAGTTTTCGTGCATCAGCCAGAGCGGGGCGTTCGGGCTCACCCGGCAATTCTGGCGGCCCAAGGGCTTTGTCGCGCTCGATTGGAAGGCGGCTGAGGGGCTTAACATTGCCGGGCGCATCGAACGGGTCGTAGGCCAACTCGATTTCGGCGATTTCCTCGCCCGGGTCGATCTCGATCAGGAACGCGAGGACGGCTCGAACGGCGAACTCGTGCCGCCGCAAAGCTGGGTCTCGGAACTTGAGGTGAGCCTTGATCTCGGGATGCTCGGCAAGGGGAACCTGCGCGGCTTTTACGAAGCGATCACCGATATCGTCGATCAGATCCCGCTGGCTGGCGGCGGGCAGGCGGTGGGCAATATCCCCTCGGCAAGGCGTTATGGGCTGAACGGCGATCTCACCGTGCTGTCGGACGGGTTGGGGTGGAAAGGCACGCGGTTCGATCTGCGCTTTGCCTTCGTCGGCAGCAGGGTCACCGATCCCTTGCTGGGAACGCAGCGCGAGTTGTCGGGCAATGAACTGGTCAATCTGCGCGGCAATCTGCGGCACGATTTTGCCGACAAGGTATGGGCCTTTGGCGGGGCCTTCGACTGGCAGGATTTTGCCCCCAATGTCCGGCTCGACGAGATATTCCGCCGCACACAGACCTTCGGCTTTGCCTCGCTGTTCATCGAGAACAAGAATGTCGCCGGGCTTACCCT
>VFQU01000518.1_pt1 | contig 33246 bp, 30 predicted proteins | sample 3512311 | NCBI WGS metagenome assembly VFQU01 (sample SAMN10412377, study PRJNA504923) | tailings metagenome | isolation source: Relicate 3 Philex TSF3 active mining site | place: Philippines: Tuba, Benguet | collected 2017-08-29
CACCGGAGACCGCCTCGTAGCAGTCCATCAGCTCCTCGCGCTCGCGGAAGGCGTAGAGGAACAGCGCCATGGCGCCGAGGTCGAGCCCGTTGGAGCCCAGCCACATCAGGTGGTTGAGGACCCGGGTGATCTCGTCGAACAGCGTGCGGATCCACTGCGCGCGCTCGGGCACCTCGAGGCCCAGTAGCTGCTCGATGGCGCGCACGTAGGCGTGCTCGTTGCACATCATCGAGACGTAGTCGAGCCGGTCCATGTAGCCGATCGACTGGTTGAACGGCTTCGACTCGGCGAGCTTCTCGGTGCCGCGATGGAGCAGGCCGACGTGCGGGTCGGCGCGCTGCACCACTTCGCCCTCCATCTCCAGCACCAGGCGCAGCACGCCGTGCGCGGCCGGGTGCTGCGGACCGAAATTCAGCGTGTAGCTGCGGATCTCCTGCATCACTGCCGCTCCTGCTCGGCGCGCGCCTGCGCGTAGCGCGCGTCCTCGCGCACCACGCGCGGCACCAGCACGCGCGGCTCGACGCTGGTGACCGGCTCGTAGACCACGCGACCCTTCTCCGGGTCGTAGCGGACCTCGACGTTGCCCACCAGCGGGAAGTCCTTGCGGAAGGGATGCCCCACGAAACCGTAGTCGGTGAGGATGCGGCGCAGGTCCGGGTGACCCTCGAAGACGATGCCGAACAGATCGAAGGCCTCGCGTTCGAACCAGTTGACGCCGGGCCAGACGTCGCACAGCGAAGGCATCAGCGGCAGCGCGTCGTCGACGCAGAACGAGCGCATCCGCAGGCGCAGGTTGTGCTGAATCGACAGCAGGTGGACCACGACCGCGAAGCGGCGTTCGACGTGGCCGGGCTTCGGCCGGTGGTCCCAGTCGAACCGCCCGGGGCCCGCACCCTCGACGCCGCGCGAGAAGCCCTCGGACGAGACGTCGGCGGTCTCCCACTCGACCTGGCCGTAGCCGAGGTAGTCGACGCCGCACAGGTCCATCAGCGAGGTGAAGCGGAACTCGGCGTCGTCACGCAGCGCACGGGCGACCTCCACCCAGTGCTCGGGACGCACCTCGACGGTGACCTCGCCGCGCGTCTCGGCGATCCCGGCGAGCTTGCCTTCGAGGCGGCTGCGCAGGCGCTCGGTGAAGGAGGGAGCGTGGTCGGCCATGGGTCGGCTCGTCGTGCGGTCAGCGGGCGATGGTGTTGGTACGGCGGATCTTCTTCTGCAGCGCGAGGATGCCGTGGATCAGCGCCTCGGCCGTCGGCGGGCAGCCGGGCACGTAGACGTCGACCGGCACCACGCGGTCGCAGCCGCGCACCACCGCGTAGGAGTAGTGGTAGTAGCCGCCGCCGTTGGCACAGCTGCCCATGGAGATCACCCATTTCGGATCGGGCATCTGGTCGTAGACCTTGCGCAGCGCCGGCGCCATCTTGTTGACCAGGGTGCCGGCCACGATCATCACGTCGGACTGGCGCGGGCTCGGGCGGAACACGACGCCGTAGCGGTCGAGGTCGAGGCGCGACGCGCCGGCGTGCATCATCTCGACGGCGCAGCAGGCCAGGCCGAAGGTCATCGGCCACATCGAGCCGGTGCGCGCCCAGTTGACCAGGGTGTCGACCGAGGTCGTGACGAAGCCGCGCTCCAGCAGCGGGTTGTCGGCGTCGGGGCGGAGGATGTCGTCGACGCGCTCGACCGGATCCGGATTATGGAAGAACTGCGAGATGCCCATGGCTCACTCCCACTCCAGCGCGCCCTTCTTCCACTCGTAGACGAAACCCACGACGAGGATGCCGAGGAAGATCGCCATCGCCACCAGCGCCGACAGCCCGATGTCCTTGAACACCACGGCCCACGGGAAGAGGAAGGCGATCTCGAGGTCGAAGATGATGAAGAGGATGGCGACGAGGTAATAGCGGACGTCGAACTTCATCCGCGCGTCTTCGAACGCCTCGAAGCCGCACTCGTACGGGGAGAGCTTTTCGGCTTCGGGCCGCTTCGGGCCGAGCACCCAGCCGACCAGGAGCAGGACGACACCGATGGCGGAAGCGACGATCAGGAACAACAGCGCCGGTAGATACTCCGCCAACACGAGCGTCCGCCTCCGCGCCGGAGAGGCGCATCAGGTGCCGCCCGCGGCGCGGGCGGCATGTCGAGAATTGGTGCCCAGAGTGGGACTCGAACCCACACAGCTTGCGCCACTACCCCCTCAAGATAGCGTGTCTACCAATTCCACCATCTGGGCAAGGGATGCAGCCTCGTCTTCGACGGCGGCCGCAGAACCGAAATTGTATCAGGGCGGCAGGCCGCCCGGCGATCACTCGCCTTCCTTCTTCTCCTCGACCTTGGTCGACTCGACGCCCTCGGCAGCGGCGTCCTCGACGACCGGCGCCTGCGCCGCGGGAAGGTCCGTCGCATCGGCCGCCGTCGCGGGCACTTCCGTCGCGCCGGGTACCGTTGCAGGTGGTTCGTTCGCCACGGGCACCTCGCTGGCCGGTGCGAGGCGCCCCATCACGCCGAGGTCGTCGACCGACGGCGCGACGTTCGCATTGCGGCTGGCATACATCGCCATGCCGAGGCTGATGATGAAGAACAGCGTGGCGAGGACGGCGGTCGACTTCGACAGGAAGTTGGCCGAGCCGCGCGAACCGAACACCGTGGCCGATGCGCCGGCACCGAAACCGGAGCCGGCCGCGGCGCCGGCGCCGCGCTGCAGGAGGATCAGCACGACCATCGCGATGGCGATCAGGACGTAGGCAATTTGGACGAGGGTCAGCAGCATGTGCGTGTGGCTCAGGCGATCGCCGCGCGGACGATGGCCAGGAATTCGGTCGCGACGAGCGAGGCGCCCCCGACCAGTCCACCATCCACGTCGGGCTGGGCGAACAGGTCCGCGGCGTTCGCGGGCTTCACGCTGCCGCCGTAAAGGATGGGCAGCGAGTCCGCCAGTGTAGCACTCCAGGAACGCAATTCGCCACGGATGAAGGCGTGGACCGCCTGTGCCTGTTCAGGCGTCGCGGTCAGTCCGGTGCCGATCGCCCACACCGGCTCATAGGCGAACACCGCGCCGGCGATGGCGTCCGGACCGCCCAGGCGCAGCAGCGGCTCGATCTGTTTCTGGATCGCGTATTCGGTCTGCCCGGCCTCGCGCTGGTGCAGCGTCTCGCCGACGCAGAGCACCGGCACCAGTCCGGCCCGCTTGGCGGCGAGGAACTTCTCCGCGACTTCCTCGCAGCTCTCCTCGTGGTACTGGCGCCGTTCGGAGTGTCCGACCAGTCCGTAGCGACAGCCGACGTCGAGCAGCATCCCGGCCGAGACTTCGCCGGTGTAGGCACCCTGGTCGCGGGCGCTGACGTCCTGCGCACCGAAGCGCAGACCGCGCGCGGCGTAGGCGCCGATCAGCTCGCTCAGGTAGGGCGCCGGCGGGAAGATCGCCACGTCGACGTCTGCGGGCAGCGGCTCCGCCACCACGGCATCGAGCAGGGCGTGGGCGAAGCGCCGGTCGCCGTGCATCTTCCAGTTGCCCGCCACCAGCTTGCGTCGCATCGCCTGCGTCCTAGGACATGGGAACGCAAGGATACCCGCGCCCGGCGGCGCGCCGCATCAGCGATAGATGATCTCCGGCCGCATCGGCGCCAGGCGCGCGAGCAGGCCGTTCTGGGCCGCGACGGGAACCTCCAGCGCCTCCATCGCCGCCTGCAGGTCCTCGACCAGCGCATTGAACGCGCCCTCGTCGATGGACAATCCGGCGTGCGCGATGTCCATCGGGTCCCCGGTGTAGACGCAGGGCCCGCCCGCTTCCACGCAGAACTGCTCGATCAGCTTCTCGCGCAGCCGGAAGATGTCGGTGTCGGCGAAATGATGGGCGATGCGCGGATTCTCGACGATCCGGAACAGAAGTCCCTCGACGATCGCGGTGATGCCGTCGATGCCGCCGAGCTGCCGATACAGCCGGTCGTCGCGCGCGCCCGTCGCGCAGCCGCCCAGCACGGCGATCATCAACGCCAGCGCGACGGCCCTCATCGACTGACCTGCAGGGACAGGTACCAGGCGCGCTGGTCGCCGAGCGTCGCGATGTCGCCGAGATCCGCCCAGGCGGCCACCACCGACACGCGCTTGTTCGGGAAGAACGCCACGAAGGCGTCGCGCCAGTCGTCCTCGCGGGCGAACCCGAGGTTGTCCGGCTTCTGCCTGTACTCGATGCCGACCGCCCACCGCCGGTCGAGCAGGACGGCGAGGCTGCCCTCGAAGACGAGGCTGCGGCCAGCCTGTCGGTCTCCACCGAACCCGAGCAGTCCGGCCTGGTTGGCCCGGGTGGAACGCAGTCCGGCGCTGAGCAGCCAGTGGCGGCCGAAGGGGCCTTCCAGCCACAGCTTGGTGGCCTGGAGGTAGAGGTCGGTTCCGCGGTCGTCGCGCGCGCCCACCGCCGCGGGGACGGCGAAGTCGCGCTGGTGCTTGTGCTGCACGCCGAGCGCGAACTGGCCCCACGGGCCGTAGACGAGATCACCGCCGAGCCTGAGCTTGGCGCCCAGCACGCGCTGGTCGAAGTGCCTCGAGGGCAGGCCGAGCGCATCGGCGAGCGTGGGAAGGTGCAGCCGCTGATCGGCGATCGACAGCTCGATGCGGTTCGCCACGCCGAGCGCGACGCCGTGCGCATCGACCCGGTAGTCGCCGCTGTCGACCCGGGTGGCGAACGCGGCCGCGCCCCATTCCTCGCGGGTCCCGTAGCCGGCGATCACCGCCCAGGGGACGATGCCGCCCCCGGCGGCGCCCTCGAACGTGGAGGCGCCGCCGGTCGCCAGCAGACGGCCGGACGCGGCGCTGCCGACCGTCGGCCAGCACGCAGTGATCAGAGCCAGCAGCAGCGACGCGCCGGCCGGACCCGCGCTGCGCCGCCGGCCGCCGCCGGGTGCGGCCGGCGGTCCGAGGACCGTCGCCTGGGCGTCGATGCGGGCTGGCATGCAGGTCTGCTCCGGATGGGCCAGTCGGGAGAAGGTGACTCAGTGTGCCGCAACGACGCCGCGGACGGTCGCGTCCACCCCGTCTGCCCGTCGGCGAACCCATTCGGCCAGGGCCGCCGGCTCCAGCGGACGGCTGAGGTGGTAGCCCTGGGCGAGGTTGCATCCGTGCCGACGCAGCAGCGCCAGCCCGCCCGCGGACTCCACGCCTTCGGCCACCACGCGCAGGGCGAGGGTGTGCGCGAGGTCGATGATCGAACGCACGATGAGCTCGTCCTCGCCACCTTCGGCCAGCGACAGCACGAACGACTTGTCGATCTTGAGCTCGTCCACCGGCAGGCGCTTGAGCTGCGCCAGCGAGGACTGGCCGGTGCCGAAATCGTCGATGGCGATGCGGATCCCGAGCTGGCGCAGTCCGTGCAGCGTGCGCAGCGCCACGGGCAGGTCGCGCATGACCGCGGTCTCGGTGACTTCGAGGATCAGCCGCGCCGGCGCCACCCCGTGTCGCCGGAGGATCCCGTCGACGCTCGCCGGCAGGGTCTCGTCGAGCAGGTCCTCGGCCGACAGGTTGACCGCGACGCCGAGATCGAGCCCCTGTCCCGCCCAGTCGCATACCTGGGCCAGCGCGCGCCCGAGGACGTGCAGGGTCAGCGGACGGATCAGTCCCGAGCGCTCGGCCAGCGGGACGAACTCGTCCGGGCCGATCCGGCCGAGCTCGGGGTGCTGCCAGCGCAGCAGCGCCTCGGCGTGCTCGACGCGGCCGTCGACCAGCTCGATCTTGGGCTGGTACACCAGCGCCAGCTCGTCGCGGTCGATCGCATGGCGCAGTTCGCCCACCAACCGGAGCTGGCGCAGGTGCTGCTCCTCGCGTCCCGCGGCATAGACCACCACGCCTCGCCGGCCGTCCTTGGCGTCGTACATCGCGATCTCGGCGCGACGAAGCGCCACCTCCGCATCCGCGCCGGCCTGCGGAAACGCCACCAGCCCCACGCTGGCATCCAGAACGATCGGCGCCTCGCCCGGCGGGAGCGGCATGCGCAGGGCGCGGAGAAGCAGCTCGGCGCGCTGCAGGGCGGCGTCGGCGTCGATCTCCTCGAACATCACCATGAACTCGTCGGCGCCGAGCCGCGCCACCACGTCGTGGTCCCGAACGGCTTCGCGGAGCCGGGCAGCGACCTCGATCAGCACGCGATCGCCGAAGGCATGTCCGAGGGTGTCGTTGATCTGCTTGAAATCATCCAGGTCGAGCGTCAACAGCGCACCCTCGCGGCCGCGCGAGATCGCCTTCCGGCAGGCCTGCGCGAGCAGCATCAGCGCGCGGTCGCGGTTCGGCAGGCCGGTGAGACGATCGTGACCGGCCTGATGGCGGATGGTCGCCTCACGCTCGGCGATCGCGCCCTGCATGCGGTTGAGGGCGCCGGCCAGGCGACCGAACTCGTCGCCACCGCCCACCGGCACCGGCACCGGGTCCGCGTACTCGCCGCGCTCGATCCGCGTCACCGCCCCGGCCAGCGCTTCGACCGGGCGGCTGACGCGCCGTCCCGCGTAGAGCGCGCCTGCCAGCACCAGCACGGCGGCCAGTGCGGACAGCAGCAGGACCTGCCGGCCGAGATCGGCGAACGGCGCCATCGCCTCGGCACGTGCCGCCTCGACGACCACGAACACCGGCGCCTCGCCCGGCAGGGAGACGCGCAATGCGCGCGCCGAGGCGAGTCCGGCACCGTCGGGCGTGGCCGGCGCCTGCACTGCAGGCGCGTCCGGCCGCCAGTCGAGGGCGAACGGCTCCGCGGCGCCGATGGGGCGGTCGCTGCCGGCGACGGCCTGCTGCGCCGCTCCGTCGCGCACCATGACCGCGGCCCGGAGGCCGGTGATCGCGGCAAACTCCTCGACGTCGTCGGCGCCGAACTCGCGGCCGAGGGCGACCCAGCCCACCAGCGCCGGCGCGAACACCGGGACCAGCGCCAACGCATGGGCGCGCTCACCGGTGGCAGTGACCCCGACCAGGAAGCCGTCCTGGCGGGCGACGGCGACCATCCGCGCCAGGGCCGCTTCGGGCAGGCCGGACCGGTTGGCGTCGAGCTCGGCCAGGAGTCGCCCTTCGGCATCGACCAGCCAGCCCGCCTGCGCGCCGATCCGGCTCGCGGCATTGGCGAGCGCAGATGCCATGGTCGGTGGATCGCCCGAGGCGACCGCGTCGCGAAACCCGAAATCCTCGGCGAGCACCGCGACCCGGTCGAGCAGCTCTCGTTCGCGGGCCACCTGAAAGCGCTGCCAGACGCGCTCGCCGACGTCGAGCTCTCGGGCGATCTGCTCGCGCACCGAGCGCTCCACGGCGAAGCGGGTGACCCCGAACGTCGCCGCCAGCGGCAGGCCGACCAGCACGGTCAGCAGCAGCGCGAGCTTGCCGGCGAAACCGAGGCCGCGGCGCGAACCGCCTTCAGGGCCGGTCACGCCCGAGGCTCCGGAAGCGCTCCTGCAGGGCCCGCAGTCGCTCGTCCCCGCGCGGCGGCGGCGGCGGCGCCAGCGTCAGTTCGATCACCTGCTCCAGCGGCTGCCCTTCGGTCAGCTCGACCGCCCGGGCGGCCGCGCCTTCGCCGGCGCGCTCGTGCCAGACGCGCATCTCGTAGCGCCCCGCCGGTGCCTCGATCCGGGCAATGCCTTCGGCGTCGCTGACCGCGTGATGGGGGGTGTCGAGCACGTGGATGAAGCCGATCATCCAGTCGTGGATGTTGCAGCCCAGCGCCACCACGCCGGGGACGCCGAACGTGACCGGCTCGCTCGGCGTGCCGCTGTAGAGCGGCAGCTCGAAGCGCTTGGCGGGGGAGAACGAGTAGACGTGGTGACGCACGTCGTCGCGATTCGGGAAGTTCACCCGGCTGCCCACGCCGACCGCCAGCACACGGGGAGCGAACTGGCTGTCGACCTGATCCATCACGCCCTCGCCGGCGGCGACCGCGGCACTGGCGGCCTCGGAGTGCAGACTGAACAATACATGCTGGAGCGGGCCGGTTCCGTCGGTCACGCGCAGCCGCAGTTCGGCGGCTGCCGACGGCGCGCACGACAATGCCAGGGCGGCCCAGAGCAGCGCCGAGACTGCATCATGCACCGCGCCACCCTTCCGATCGAGAATCCGCAATGTCCGCATCCGAGGCCTCCGGCCATGCCCTCGTCACCGGCGCATCAGCCGGCATCGGCGCGGCGATCGCGCGCGAATATGCGCGCCGAGGTCGTCCGCTCGTGCTCACCGCGCGTCGCGTCGATCGACTCGACGACCTCGCCGGCGAACTGCGCAAGCAGGTCGACTGCGTGGTGCTGCCGGCCGACCTCGAGGATCCGCAGGCCCCCGCCGCGTTGTGCCGGTCACTGCGTGAACGCGGCGTGGAGATCGGCATCCTGGTCAACAACGCCGGCTACGGCGTTCCCGGCGCGTACCTGACGCCGAGCTGGGACCAGCACGCGCGCTTCCTGCAGATCATGGTCACCGCGGTGTGCGAGCTCAGTCATCGCCTGCTCCCGGCGATGCAGGCGCGCGGCCACGGCGGCATCCTCAACGTCGCCTCGCTTGCCGGTCACGTGCCCGGCTCGGCCGGCCACACGCTGTATGCCGCCTCGAAGGCCTTCATGATCAAGTTCTCGCAGTCGCTGGCGCTGGAGAACGCGGCGACCGGCGTGCAGGTGAGCGCGCTGTGCCCGGGCTTCACCTACTCGGAATTCCACGACGTCACCGGCACGCGCCAGCAGATGTCGAAGATGCCGAAATGGATGTGGATGGACGCCGACGAGGTCGCCCGCGCAGGCATCGCCGCGCTCGAGCGCGGCGACGTGGTCCACGTCCCGGGGCGGGTCAATCGCGCGATCAAGACCCTGGCCAAGCTGCTGCCCGACCGCGCGGCCCTGCGGATGGTGCAGAAGCGGTCGAAGGATTTCCGGAAGCTCTAGACAGGGCTCAGGTCCCAGGGCCCAGAGGTGAAGAGCGTCGCCGGCACCTCGGGTTGCCGCCCTGCCCTGAGCCCTGAGCCCTGACCGAGCGAAGCGAAGGCGCCCGCGCAGCGGGCGAACCCTGAGCCCTCAGATCAACTTGATCTCGCGCAGCCGCTCCAGCAGATAGCCGTGCGCGGTGATCGGCTCGGGGTAGCGGTTCGGGTTGTCCGGGCTGATGCACGAGGGCAGCGTCTCGATCAGGAAGTCCGGGTTCGGATGGAGGAAGTACGGCGTGGAGTAGCGCGGCTTGCGCGCGGCCTCGCCCGGCGGGTTGACCACGCGGTGGGTGGTCGACGGATAGACGTGGTTGGTCAGCCGCTGCAGCATGTCGCCGATGTTGACCACGATGGTGTCGGCGTCGGCGGTGAACGGCACCCACTCGCCCTTGCGCGACAGCACTTCGAGGCCGGCGGCGCTGGCGCCGACCAGCAGGGTGATGAAGTTGATGTCCTCGTGCGCGCCGGCGCGGACGTTGGGGATGTCGTCGGCGGTGATCGGCGGGTAGTGGATCGGCCGCAGGATCGAGTTGCCGTAGTTGGTCTTGTCGGCGAAGTAGTGCTCGGGCAGGCCGATGTGCAGCGCCAGCGCGCACAGCACCCGCGAGCCGAGCCGGTCGAGCGCCTCGTAGAGGCCGTAGGCGACCTCCTTGAACTCCGGGATCTCCGCCGGCCAGACGTTGGGCGGCATCACCTCGGCGTAGGTCGAATCGCGCGGGATCTCCCGGCCGACGTGCCAGAACTCCTTGAGGTCGAAGTACTTGGCGCCCTTGGCCGTCTCGATGCCGAACGGCGTGTAGCCGCGTGCCCCGCCGCCGCCGGCGACGTGGTACTTGCGCTTCACCTCCTCGGGCAGCGCAAAGAACCGCTGGAAGACGTCGTAGGCGCGGTCGATCTGCGCCTGCGGGATGCCGTGGCCGCGAATGCCGGCGAAGCCCCACTCGCGGTAGGCGGCGCCGAGGTCGGCGACGAAGGCCTCGCGATCGGTGTCGTAGCGGCGGATGTCGAGGGTCGGGATGGCGGCCATGGCTGACTCGGGAGTCGGATGGGGTCGGGAACCGGGAAAGCGTGAAGCGTCAAAGGTCAAAGGTCAAAGGTGAAGCCGGCGCAGTGCGCGAATCGCCGGTGGAGAATCTCCTGCTCTTCCCGGCTACTGGCTACTGGCTACTGGCTACTGGCTACTGGCTACTGGCTACCGGTTGCCGGCTGCCGACCACCAAGACGCCGCTATCGCCGGGCGTCCGCCTCCAGCTGCACCGCCTCGCCGAGGCGATCCAGCACCTGCTGCATCAGCGCGGCGTCGTCGGCTTCGGCGGTGACCCGCAGCACCGGTTCGGTGCCCGAGGCGCGCAGGAAGGCGCGACCGCGGCCGGCGAGCGCGTCCTGCGCCTCGGCCAGCGCCGCCTGCACCGACGGTGCGGCCGCCAGCCGTGCGCCGCCGGCGACGCGCAGGTTGAGGGTCTTCTGCGGCAGCTTGTCGAATCCGGCCAGCGCCGCGCGCAGGCCCAGGCCGCGGCGGCGCAGCACGTCGAGCACCTGCAGCGCGCTGACCAGCGCATCGCCGGTGCTGGCACGATCCAGGCACAGCAGGTGGCCGGAGGTCTCGCCACCGAGCACGCCGCCTTCGGCGACCAGCATCTGGTGGACGTAGCGGTCGCCGACCCGCGCCCGGCCGAAGCCGATGCCTCGCTCGGCGAAGGCGCGTTCGAGTCCGAAATTGGTCATCAGCGTGCCGACCACCGGTCCCTGCAGGCGGCCCGAGGCATGCCAGTCCAGCGCCAGCACGTACAGCAGGTCGTCGCCGTCGACCAGCGTGCCGCCGGCATCGACCATCTGCACGCGATCGCCGTCGCCGTCGAAGGCGATGCCGAGGTCGGCGCCGCGGGCGCGCACCTCGGCGACCAGCGCGGCCGGTGCGGTCGATCCGCAATCGCGATTGATGTTGAGCCCGTCCGGCTGGACGCCGATGGCGTCGACTTCCGCGCCGAGTTCGGCGAACAGCGCCGGCGCGATGGCGTAGGTCGCGCCGTGGGCGCAGTCGAGCACGATGCGCAGGCCGGCCAGCGACAGTCCGGCCGGCACGGTCGACTTGCAGAACTCGGCGTAGCGGCTGGCGGCGTCGTCGACCCGCCTGGCCTTGCCCAGCGCTTCGGAGGCGACCGTCGCGAACGGCGCCTCGAGCGCTTCCTCGATCGCCTGCTCGACTCCGTCGGAGAGCTTCTCGCCCTGCGCCGAGAAGAACTTCACGCCGTTGTCGTGGTGCGGATTGTGCGAGGCGCTGATCACGATGCCCGCGTCGGCACGCAGTGACCGGGTGAGATAGGCGACGGCAGGCGTCGGTACCGGGCCGAGCATGTAGACGTTGGCGCCGGCGGCGACCAGCCCGGCCTCGAGCGCCGACTCGAACATGTATCCCGAGATCCGGGTGTCCTTGCCGATCACCACGCGGGCGTGGCCGTCGCGCGCCAGCGCGCGGCCGGCGGCCCAGCCGAGCTTGAGGAAGAAGTCGGCCGAGATCGGCCCCTCGCCGACCCGACCGCGGATGCCGTCGGTGCCGAAGTAGCGGCGCGACCCCAAGGTCAGGCCACCGGATCGAGCGCCGGGCGCGGCGCGCGCATCAGCAGGGCGAACAGCGCCGCGAGGCGGTCGCGGTGCTCGCGGCGATCGACGATCTGGTCGATCGCGCCGTGCTCCTTGAGGAACTCCGAGCGCTGGAACCCGTCGGGCAGCGTCTCGCGGACGGTCTGCGCGATCACGCGCGGCCCGGCGAAGCCGATCAGCGCGCCGGGTTCGGCGAGATTGAGATCGCCCAGCATGCCCAGGCTGGCCGACACGCCGCCGGTGGTCGGATGGGTGAGCACCACGATGTAGGGCAGCCCGGCCGCGCGCAGGCGGCCGAGCGCCGCCGCCGTCTTGGCCATCTGCATCAGCGAGAAGAGGCCTTCCTGCATGCGCGCACCGCCCGTGGCGGTGAAGCACACCAGCGGACAGCGCTGCGCCAGCGCGTGCTCGGCGGCGCGGGCGAACTTCTCGCCCACCACCGAGCCCATCGAGCCGCCCATGAACTTGAACTCGAAGGCGCAGGCGGTCAGCGGCGCGCCCTTCAGCCGGCCGTGCATGGCCAGCAGCGCGTCCTTCTCGCCGACCTGCTTCTGGGTCGACCTGATGCGGTCGGCGTACTTCTTCGAATCGCGGAATTTCAGCGGGTCGACCGGCTCGAGCTCGGCGAACAGCTCGACCGCCGAATCCGGATCGAACAGCTGGCGCAGCCGCTCGCGCGCGCTGATCGGCATGTGGTGGCCGCACTTCGGGCAGACGTCGAGGTTGCGCTCCATCTCCGGCCGGTAGAGCACCGCGCCGCAGCTCTCGCACTTCTCCCAGACGCCCTCCGGCACCGCGCGCTTGTTGCCGCCTTCGGTGCGGATGCGCGAGGGCATCAGCTTGGTCAGCCAGCTCACGGGCCGGCACTCTCGGACAGGTTCACGTGCCGCGCTACCCGCAACGTGGAAAGGTCGTGAAGTTTAGCCCGGATGCCGCGCACGCGCAGGTGGCAGGCCGCGAGGACGGAGCGGGTCGAGAGCGCAGGTCGACCTCCGCTCCCTCAGCGGGCGGCGTCCAGGGCGGCGCGGATGGGTCGCAGGAAATCCCGGGCGAGGCGACAGGCCGCCTCGGTATCGGGTGCCGTCGACAGCGTCTCGACCAGCGCGCTGCCCACCACCACGGCGTCGGCGAAGGCGCCGATCGCGGCGGCGGATCCGGCGTCGCGCACGCCGAAACCCACGGCCACCGGCGCCCCGCCCAGCGCGCGCAGGGCGAGGACACGCTCGCGGATGTCGTCGACACGCAGGCGCGCTGCACCGGTCACCCCGGCGAAGCTGACGTAATAGAGATAGCCCTCGCTGGCCGACGCCAGCGCCTGCAGCCGCGCATCGTCGGTGGTGGGGGCGGCGAGCAGGATGCGCTGGATGCCGGTGCCGGCCAGCGCCGCGGCGAGCGCGTCCGACTCTTCCGGCGGACAGTCGACCAGCAGCAGCCCGTCGACGCCGGCGGCCTGCGCGTCACGGCCGAAGCGCTCCACGCCGTACAGCTCGACCGGGTTGAGGTAACCCATCAGCACCAGCGGCGTGCCGGCATCGGTTTCGCGGAAGCGCCGACAGACGTCGAGCACGGTGCGCAGCCCGACCTTGCGCGCCAGCGCGCGTTCGGAGCTGCGCTGGATCACCGGTCCGTCGGCCTGCGGGTCGGAGAACGGCACGCCCAGCTCGATGACGTCCGCCCCGCCCTCGACCAGCGCATGCAGCAGCGCGACGCTGCCCTCGACGCTGGGGTCACCGCAGGTGACGAAGGGCACCAGGCCCGGCCGGTTGGCCGCGCGCAGGCGGGCGAAGGTGGTGTCGATGCGGGACATGCGTGGGCGTCTGGCGGGTTAGGGCGTGGGTGGAGCGTGCTCGTGGGCGAACGCGCTGACGTGGAGTGGACTCGGTAACCGGTAACCGGGAACGGGTAACCGGAGAGCGGGGCGCGGATACCCCTTTGGGCTTTCCGGTTACCGGTTACCGATTACCGGCTCCCCTGCCTCCCTACAGCTTCATCCCCTCGCGCGCCGCGATCGTGTAGATGTCCTTGTCGCCGCGACCGGACAGGTTGCACAGGATCAGCGCTTCCTTGGGCAGTTCGCGGGCGAGCTTGATGGCCTGGGCGATCGCGTGGCTCGACTCGAGCGCGGCGAGGATGCCTTCGCTGCGCGCCAGCAGGTGGAACGCCTCCATCGCCTCGTCGTCGGTGATGCCGACGTAGTGCGCGCGGCCGCTGTCCTTGAGGAAGGCGTGCTCGGGACCCACGCCCGGGTAGTCCAGGCCGGCCGACACCGAGTGGGTGTCGACGATCTGGCCGTCGTCGTCGCACAGCACGTAGGTGCGATTGCCGTGCAGCACGCCCGGTCGGCCGGCGACCAGCGACGCCGCGTGCAGGCCGCTGCCGACGCCCTCGCCCGCCGCTTCGGCGCCGTACATGGCGACCTCGCGGTCGTTGAGGAAGGGATGGAACAGGCCGATCGCGTTGCTGCCGCCGCCGACGCAGGCGACCAGCGCATCGGGCAGGCGCCCGTACTCCTCGAGCATCTGCGCGCGCGCCTCGCGGCCGACCACGGCGTTGAAGTCGCGCACCAGCATCGGATAGGGATGCGGGCCGGCCACCGTGCCGATGATGTAGAAGGTGTCCTCGACGTTGGTCACCCAGTCGCGCATGGCTTCGTTGAGCGCGTCCTTGAGCGTCTTCGAGCCCGACTCCACCGGCACCACCGTGGCGCCGAGCAGCTTCATGCGGAACACGTTGATCGCCTGCCGCTCGACGTCGACCGAGCCCATGTAGACCACGCACTCGAGGCCCAAGCGCGCCGCCACCGTGGCGCTGGCGACGCCGTGCTGGCCGGCGCCGGTCTCGGCGATGATCCGGGTCTTGCCCATGCGCCTGGCCAGCATCGCCTGGCCGATGGTGTTGTTGATCTTGTGCGCGCCGGTGTGGTTGAGGTCTTCGCGCTTGAGCAGGATGCGCGCGCCGCCGACCTTCTTCGACAGGTTGGTCGCCTCGTAGATCGGGCTGGGACGGCCGACGTAGTGGCGGTAGTCGTGGGCCAGCTCGGCGACGAACTCGGGATCGTTGCGATAGCGCAGGTAGGCCTCGGTGAGCTCGCGCAGCGGACGCATCAGCGTCTCGGCGACGAAGCGGCCGCCGTACGGGCCGAAATGGCCGCGCTCGTCCGGGAAGGCGAAGAAGTCGGTAACCGGCTGGACCTGCATTGGAAGCGTTGCCTGCGATGAGAGGGATTCAGGATGCCGCATCGGCCGCGCGGACGGCCTCGACGAAGCGCGCCATGCGCTCCGGGCACTTGATGCCCGGCGCCGACTCGATGCCGCTCGACACGTCGACGGCGAAGGGGCGCAGCCGGCGCACGGCCTCGAACACATTATCCGGCGTCAGGCCGCCGGCGAGCACCAGCGGCCGCGGCGCGACCGCCGGCCAGTCGGACCAGTCGAACTTCAGGCCGCTGCCGCCCGGCTGTCCGGGCGCGTGGCCGTCGAGCACGAAGCCCGCCGCGCCGGGATGGCGCGCCATCGCCGCCGCCGCGTCGGTGCCGCCGCCCATGCCCACGACCTTGAGGTAGGCACAACCCGCGGCGCGGCAATCGGCGTCGGACTCCTCGCCGTGGAACTGGATGAGCTGCGGCCTCACCACCGAGAGTATCTCGCGCAGCTGCGTGAGCGGCGCGTCCATGACCAGGGCGACGGCGGTGACCAGCGGCGGCAGGCCGGCACGCAGCGCGCGGGCGGCGGGGATGTCGAGGCGACGCGGGCTGCGCTCGGCGAGGATCAGCCCGATCGCGTCGACGCCGAGCGCGACCGCCGCATCGACGTCGACCTGCCGGGTCATGCCGCAGAACTTGATCCGCGTGCGCCGCATCATTCCGCGCCTTCTTCGAGCGTGACCGACGGCGGCAATCCCCACTCCGCCGGGTACAGCGGGCCGATGAAGGTCAGCCCCGCCGGCGCCGCGGTGGGACCCGCGCGGGTGCGGTCGCGCCCGGCCAGCAGCTCGCCCATCCAGGCTTCGGGGCGCTCGCCGCGGCCGATCGGCAGCAGGCTGCCGACGATGTTGCGCACCATGTGGTGGAGGAAGGCGTTGGCCTGCACTTCGATGCTGACCACCTCGTCCTCGCGCTGCACGCTTATCGCATGCAGGTGGCGGATCGGGTGCTTCGCCTGGCACTGCGAGGTGCGGAAGGCGCTGAAGTCGTGCTCGCCGACCAGCGCCTGCGCGGCGCGATGCATGGCGTCGGCGTCGAGCGGGCGGTGCTCCCAGGACAGGCTGCGCGAATGCAGTCCCGGGCGGACTTCGCGGTTGAGGATGCGATAGCGGTAGCGCCGCGCGCGCGCCGAGTAGCGCGCGTGGAAGGCCTCCGGCACCGGCCGTGCCCAGAGCACGGCGATGCCTGCGGGCAGGCGGCTGTTGCTGCCCATCACCCAGGCGCGCGGCGTGCGCTCGGCCAGACTGTCGAAATGCGCGACCTGGCGTTCTGCATGCACGCCGGCATCGGTTCGGCCGGCGCAGACCACGTCGATCTGGGCATCGGCGACGAAGCCGACCGCCCGCTCCACGGCGGCCTGCAGCGTCGGCCCGTGCGACAGGCGCTGCCAGCCGAGGAAATCGGTGCCGTCGTACTCGAGGCCGAGCGCGTAGCGCATGCCGTCAGGGACTCCAGGAGGTCGCCGGGCGTCGGATCGCCCGCGGCCGAAAATGCGAAGGGGCCGGAAGAAGCGCTTCCGACCCCTCCGACAGAGTTCCCAAGCTTAGCGGATGTCGTCGAGCAGGCGCCTGGCCTCGGCGCGCTGGCCGGGGTTTCCTTCGCCGATGACTTCCTCGAGCATGCCGCGCGCGCCTTCGACGTCGCCCATGTCGAGGTAGGCCCGGGCCAGCTCGAGCTTGGTGGACGCTGCCTCGTCGGCTTCTTCCTGGCTGGCATAGCTCCGCGCCGGCGCTTCGGCCTGGTCCGGCGAGGCGACCGCGCCGGCGTCGGCCGTCGGTGCGTCCGCCGCGGGCAGATCGAAGTCGAAGGAAGGCGTCTCCGACGCGGCCGGCGCCGGCTGCGACGCGACCCGGATGCGCTCGATGTCCTCGACCGAGAAGTTCTGGGTGGTGGCCGCTGACGCCGTTGGCGGCGTGGGCGCGGGTGGCACCCCCCAGTCATCGTCGTCGGCAGTCGGCCGCGCTGCCGCCCGGACCGGCTCGTCGAAGCCGAAGTCCGCCGACGGCTTCTCCGGCGGTGCGGCCGGCGCGGCGAACAGGGGATGGTCGGGGAGCAGGTCGCGGCCCATCGCCAGCACGTCCTGCCAGGCCGGATGCGACGCATCGTAGAGCTGGGCGTTCATCGCCTCGGCCGCGCCCTCGAACCCCGAGGCGTCGCCGATCCCATAGTAGTACTCGGCCAGCGCGAGGTGACGGTTGAGGTCGGTCGGCCGCTCGGCGAGTGCGTCGAGCAGGGCGTCGAGCTCGGACCCGGTAACCTGGGTATCCGCCTCGTCGGCCGCCTGGCTGGCCGCCGTCGCGGCGGCCGAGGTCGCGGCGACGTAGCGGTCGGCGACCGACTCGCGCGCCGGCGCCGGCTTCCGGCTGCCTCGGCGACCGAGCAGCACCAGCACCAGCGCCGCGATGATGGCCGCCAGGCCACCGCCGAGCACGAGCGGGTTGCTGTACCAGGGTGCCGGCGGCGGGCGATCCGGCAGCGGCTCGGGGCGTGCGACGGGCGCCTCCTGGACGGGTTCGGTGACGGGATCCGCGGCGGGCTCGGCCGGCGCGGCCCCAGCATCGGCATCGGCAGGTTCCGCCATCTGCCCGTCGGCCGCAGCCGGCTCGGTCGACGCGTCCTCGCCGGACGGCGGCGCGGCCGCGTCGGTGGGCGGCGTCGCGGCGTCCGGAGCAGCGGCGATCGCATCGTCGGTCGGCGCTGCCTCCGCGGGCGTCGTCGCCGCGGGGGCCGGCTCGGCAGGCGCGGCGGCGGCCGCCTGTTGCGCCTGCTCGAGTTCCGCGAGGCGCCGCTGGGCCTCGGCGAGCTGCGAGTCCTTGAGTTCGAGCAGCCGCTTGTTGTTGGAGTCGAGCGTCTCGAGGTCGGCGACGCGCGAACGCAGCTCGCGAGCCTCCTGCTCGAGCGTGGCGACCTGCTCCCGCGCCCGACCGAGGTCGGCGCGCAGTTCGCTGCCTGCGCCTGCGGCGCTGGAGCCCGACTGGGCGCCGGTCGCCGGCGCGTCGCCCCCCGGCGGCAGCAGCTCGAGCCGGGAATCGGCAGGGCGCGACGGGGCTGCGGCGGCGGCGGGCGCCTCGGGCTGTGCGACCGGCTCGGCCGGCAGCGCGACGCTGGCACTGCCATCGCGCCAGGCGCGCGCCTGCTCGGCCACCTCGGCGGCGGCGGCCGCCGCGCTCAGCGCGGCGAACTCGTCGCGACCGGGAATGCGCAGGACGGCGCCGCGCTTGAGACGATTGATGTTCTGCCCGACGAACGCCTCCGGGTTGGCCCGCAGCAGGGCCAGCATCGTCTGGTTCATGCTGATGGCGGCATCCGGGCGCACCTGCTGGGCGATCGCCCAGAGCGTCTCGCCGCTGCCGACCGGACCGTACTGATCACCTGCGGCCGGCCGTGGCGCCGCCTCGACCGCCGGCGCTGGCGCCGGTGTCGGCCGCGGCGCGGGTGCGGGTGGCGCTGCCGCCGGAGGGGACGCCGCCGCAGGTGCGCCCGACGGGGCCGCGACGGTTGCGGGTGCCGCCGGCGGACGAGGCGCCGGTGCCGGTTGCCGCTCGGGGGCCGGCGGCATCGCGGTGGCCGCGGCAGGCGGCTCCTCGCGCACGGGCGTGACCACCGCAGGCGCGATCCGTGCCGGCGCCACGCGGGGTGGATCCAGCAGAACCGTGTACTCGCGCAGCATCTTGCCGCGCGCCCACTCGACTTCGACGAGGAAGCTGAGCACCGGCTCGCCGACGCGCGAGGGTGTGGTGACCTTCACGACGGGCTGACCGGCCGCATCCGTACCCACGGTGAACTGCAGGTTCGCCGGAAGCAGGACCGAGCGGTCGATGCCGACCCGGCCGAAGGCCTCCGGCGAGGCAAGCCGCACCTTCAGGCCGTCGGTCTCGCCGGCGACCCGCGAGACGATCGGGATCTCGGCGACCAGCGGCTCGTTCAGCGCCGAACTGACGCGGATGCTGCCCAACCCCAGTGCAAGCGCCTCGGAGCTGCCCAGCGCCAGCGCCAGGGCGAGGCTAAGCCTGTGATTCTTCTGCATCTAGCATCTCCCCAATGCGCGAAGCCTGCGTTTTGCGGACCTTGGTACGCCGTGATTACCTAGAATCGACTTGACAACGCGGCGCTAACTATAGATCACCGGTCGCTTTTCACCAACAGTTCCGCGATCTGCACTGCGTTCAGCGCAGCCCCCTTGCGGATATTGTCGGCAACGATCCACAGGCTCAAGCCCCGCGGATGGGAAATGTCCTCGCGGATCCTGCCGACGAATACCGGATCCTTGCCGGCGGCGTGGGTGACCGGCGTGGGATAGCCGCCGGGCCGCGGATCGTCGACCACCTCGATGCCCGGCGCGGCGGCGATCAGTCGCCGCGCCTCGTCGGCGCCGAGCTTTTCGCGGGTTTCGAGGTGGACCGCCTCGGCGTGGCCATAGAACACCGGCACGCGCACCGCGGTCGGATTCACCTGGATCGAATCGTCGCCGAGGATCTTGCGGGTCTCCCAGACCAGCTTCATCTCTTCCCTGGTGTAGCCGTTGGGCTGGAAGTCGTCGATATGCGGGATCAGGTTGAAGGCGATCTGCACCGGGAAGCGCTTGGACTCGGGATCCTGGAAGTTGAGCAGGGCGGCGGTCTGCAGGGCCAGCTCCTCGAGCGCCGAGCGCCCGGCGCCGGACACCGACTGGTAGGTGGCGACGTTGATCCGGGTGATGCCCGCCGCCCGATGGATCGGCGCCAGCGCGACCAGCATCTGCATGGTCGAGCAGTTCGGGTTGGCGATGATGCCGCGCGGCCGGTCGTGGATCTTCTCCGGATTCACCTCGGCGACCACCAGCGGCACGTCGTCGACGTAGCGGAACTCCGAGGTGTTGTCGACGACCACCGCACCCGCGGCGGCAGCCCGCGGCGCGTGCTCGCGCGAGACCGAGCCGCCGGCGGAGAAGAAGGCGATGTCGACGCCCTTGAAGTCGAACGTCGCCAGGTCGCGGACGACGTGGTCGCGGCCGGCGCAGCGCACCGTCTCGCCGGCGGAGCGTTCGCTGGCCAGCGGGATGAGTTCGGCGGAAGGGAACCTGCGCTCTTCGAGGATCTCGAGCAGGCACTGGCCGACGGCGCCGGTGGCACCGGCGATGGCGATCACGGGTCGGGGATTCATCGGTTTCCGGAAGCTCAGGGAGTGGCAGGTATCAGCGGCGACTGCGGACCGACATCACCGCACTGGCCGCGGTGGCGCAGCGCCTGGTCGATCAGCACCAGCGCCACCATCGCCTCGGCGATCGGCGTGGCGCGGATGCCGACGCAGGGATCATGGCGGCCGGTGGTGACGACCTCGACGGCCTCGCCGCGGATGTCGACGCTGCGTCCGGGCAGACGCAGGCTGGACGTCGGCTTGAGCGCCAGCGAGCAGACCACGTCCTGGCCGGTCGAGATGCCGCCGAGGATGCCGCCGGCGTTGTTGCTCAGGAACCCGCCGGGCGTGATCTCGTCGCGGTGCTCGGTGCCGCGCTGCACGACGCAATCGAACCCGGCGCCGATCTCCACGCCCTTGACCGCGTTGATGCTCATCAGCGCGGCGGCGAGCTCGGCGTCGAGCTTGCCGTACAGCGGCTCGCCCCAGCCGGGCGGGACGCCCTCGGCGACCACGCTGACCCGCGCACCGACCGAATCGCCGGCCTTGCGCAGCGCGTCCATGTAGGCCTCGAGCTCGGGCACCATCGTCGCGTCGGGCCAGAAGAACGGGTTGTCCTCGACCGCCGACCAGTCGAACGCGCGCGGGGTGAGCTCGCCGAGCTGGGCCAGATGGCCGCGCACCCGGACGCCGTGGCGCTCGGCCAGCCATTTCTTGGCGATCACCGCCGCGGCGACCCGCATGGTCGTCTCGCGCGCCGACGACCGCCCGCCACCGCGCGGGTCGCGGATGCCGTACTTGTGCCAGTAGGTGTAGTCGGCGTGGGCCGGGCGGAACTGCTCGGCGATGCGGTCGTAGTCCTTGCTGCGCGCGTCGGTGTTGCGCACCAGCAGCGCGATCGGCGTGCCGGTGGTGCGGCCCTCGTAGACGCCGGAGAGGATCTCGACCTCGTCCGCCTCGCGGCGCTGCGAGGTGTGCCGCGACTTCCCGGTTGCGCGCCGCTCGATGTCCGTGCGGAACTCCGCGGCCTCGATCGGGATGCCCGGCGGGCAGCCGTCGATCACGCAGCCGATCGCCGGGCCGTGCGACTCGCCGAAGGTCGTCACCGCGAAGGCGGTGCCGAAGGTGTTCCCGGCCATGCTCAGGCTCCGCGCGCGGCGCAGAGCGCGCGGATGTGCGCCAGGTGCGGAACGAGGTCCTCGCGGCGGATGGCGAACACGCCCATCGGTCCGACCTTGAACTCGATCCAGTCGAAGGGTACGTCGGGCAGCAGGCGCACCAGCGCCCGCTCGCTCTCGCCGACCTCCACCACCAGCAGACCACCGGCGACGAGGTGCTCGGGCGCCTCGCGCAGGATGCGCAGGGCGAGATCCAGCCCGTCCTCGCCGGCGATCAGGCCCAGCTCGGGCTCGTGGCGATACTCGGCCGGCAGCGCGGCGACCTCGTCGCGGGTGACGTAGGGCGGATTGCTGACGATCAGCTCGTAGGACTCGCCGCGCACCGCGTCGAACAGGTCCGAGCGCAGCAGGCGCACGCGGTCCTCGACGTGCAGGCGGCGCGCGTTCTCCCTGGCCAGCGCCAGCGCATCGGCCGACAGATCGACCCCGTCGACGCGCCAATGCGGATGATGGTGCGCCATGGCGATGGCGATGCAGCCCGAGCCGGTGCACAGGTCGAGCGCGCGGTCGACTTCGAGGTCGCCGATCCACGGCTGGAAGCCCGCCTCGATCAGCTCGGCGATCGGCGAGCGCGGCACCAGCGCGCGCGGATCGCTCTTGAAGCTCAGCCCGGCGAACCAGGCCTCGCCGGTGAGATAGCAGGCCGGCACGCGCTCGGCGATGCGGCGCTCGAACAGCGCCAGCACCGCAGCCTTCTCCTCTTCGGTCACCCGCGCCTGGCCGTAGACCGGGTTGAGGTCGTGCGGCAGGTGCAGGGCGTGCAGGACGAGCTGGGTGGCCTCGTCGAGCGCGTTGTCGTAGCTGTGCCCGAAGCACAGCCCGGCGGCATTGAAGCGGCTGCCGCCGTAGCGGATCAGGTCGATGATGGTGCGCAGCGACTGGGTCATGGGTGAAGCCGGGCGACGAATCCGCCGAGTATAGGCAAAGGCGCCCGCGGCGGTGGCGCGCGGCGGGCGGATCGGGGGCGCCATCGGGACAGGCGCGGGGCGCCGGGCCGGACGCCCTATAATCCGGCCCATGAAAAGACATGCCTCTGGCTCGGCGCGCCTGCGCCTCGTGGCCATCCTCGCTGCGTCCCTCGCCGCCGCCGTCGGCCTCTGGCTCGGTGCGCGCTGGTCGTCCGACGGCACCGCCGGCCACCCGCAGGTGCTGCAGAACGCCCTGCTCTTTCCTGCCCCGCGCGAGGTGCCCGCCTTCAGCCTCGACGGTGGCGACGGCTTGCCGCTGACCGGTGAGTCGCTGCGCGGCCGCTGGAGCCTGGTCTTCGTCGGCTTCACCCACTGCCCGGACATCTGCCCGACCACGCTGTCGCTGCTGGCCGAGGTGGAGAAGAAGGCGACAGGCCTCGCGCCCGGCCTGCGCATCGTCTTCGTCTCGGTCGATCCCGAGCGCGACAGCGCGGCGCGCGCCGCCGAGTACGCGCACTACTTCAGCCCGGGCGCACTGGCCGCCACCGCCGACCACGCGCGGCTGCAGCCGTTCGCCCGCAGCCTGGGCATGGTCTACATGCAGACCCCGCTGGAAAGCGGCGGCTACACCGTCGACCACTCGGCCGGCATCGCCATCCTCGATCCCGAGGCGCGCTGGGTCGGCGTGTTCCGCCCGCCCCTCGACGCCGCGAAGATGGCCGCCGACCTCGCCACCCTGGCCGAGCGCCGCCGATGAGCCCGGCCGTACTGCTGCAGTACGCCCTGCCGCACCGGCTGCTGTCGCGGCTGGTGCTGTGGGCCACGCGCTGGCGTTTCGGGCCGTGGAAGAACCTGCTGATCCGCCGGATCACCCAGCGTTTCGACGTCGACCTCGACGAGGCGCTCGATCCGAATCCCGACGCCTATCCGCACTTCAACGCCTTCTTCACCCGTGCGCTCAAGCCCGGCGCGCGCGTCGCCGATCCCGATCCGCGCGCGCTGCTGATTCCCGCCGACGGCCGGATCAGCCAGGCCGGCCGCATCGAGGACGGTCGGATCTTCCAGGCCAAGGGTCACGCCTACACCGCGGCCGAACTGCTCGGCGACGCCGAAGCGGCCGCGCCCTACGCCGACGGCTGGTTCGCCAACGTCTACCTGTCGCCGCGCGACTACCACCGCGTGCACATGGCCTGGAGCGGCGAGCTGCTGCATACCCTGCACGTGCCCGGCCGGCTGTTCAGCGTCGCGCCCTGGGCGGTCGACGCCATCCCGCGCCTGTTCGCCCGCAACGAGCGCCTGGTCTGCCACTTCGGCACCGACTTCGGCCCGATGTGCGCGGTGATGGTCGGCGCGGTGCTGGTCTCGGGCGTCGAGTCGGTGTGGAACGACGTCGACATTCCGCCCTACGCCAGCCGCCCGGTCGCCCGCGACTGGCGCGGGCGCGGCATCCGCCTCGCGCGCTTCGCCGAAATGGCGCGCTTCAACATGGGCTCGACGGTGATCCTGCTGTTCCCGCGCGACGCCGTGCGCCTCGACGCCTTCGAACACAAGCAGCCGGTCAAGGTCGGGCAGCGGCTGGGCGAGGTGCTGGCACGGGGCTGAACCGGTGGCGGTCCCGACCGTCGACGCGGCGGGTGGTGCCGTCCCCGGCAGTCGGCGACTGCACCGCGGCGGCGGGGCATTCGCAATCCGAAGGGCTGCGCCGGCAATCGGCGCTGAGGTTCACTCCAGCTGATCGAGGCTGAAGTGATGGAAGCGCTCGGGATCCTCGAGTTTCACCAACATCGGCACGTATCCCAGCCGCTGCAGGGCCGGACCGGGGTCGTACCAGAGCTGCGGAGACTGGAACCGGTACTGAACGGCCGTCGAGGGATGCCACCAGTAGGCGTGGATCACCCAGGGGCTGTAACCGTTGACCCTGAGCCACCGCCGCCGCTCGACCCCCGCCAACCCTGCGCGGATGGCTGTGCCCTCGGCGCGGAGCCGGCGCGCCACGCCGGCGCGGCGCCAACGCATTCGTAGTCGCCAGGCCAGCACGAACAGCGCGCTGCCTCCGATGGTCGCCATCAGGACGGGAAACATCCAGCCTTCGATGAAGCCACCGACCACGCCCTCGCGCGGTGACTCCGGTCGGACATGGACCGGCAGCTGATGCCCGCGCCAGAACGGGTCCGACCAGGAAATCCTGCCCGTCGCGTAATACCTGGAGGGAGCGTATGCACCCGGCAGCTCGTACTCGACGCGCAGCCGATAGCGCACCTGTCCGCGTTCCGTCGACTTCTGGTGGTCGACCACCGTGCCCACCACCTCGACGGCCCCCCAGCGGATCCGGATCTGTTCCCAAAGGCCGGCAACACCGGGGCCCGCCATGACGACGCCGACGAGCGCAAGCAGCAGGTACGCGATCAAGCTGCGAACATCCCAGCGCTCGAACCGGTTCGGTGGCTTGCGCTCGGCTCGACCCGCCTGACCCGGCAGCGGGCCTGCGATCGGCTCCGGGTAAGCCGGATGCGTGGCCGACCCGGCCGATGCGCGTCGTCTGCGCCACCAGAGTCCGAACGCCGTCGCCGCACCCATGACGACGGCGAGCAGCGTCGGTCCCCAGCTTTGCAGGGGCGTGGCGATTCGGCCTTCGCTCGGGCGCAACGGGTCCACCAGCACCGGGACATCGCCCCCGACGCCGCGGTAGGCGAAGGTGCCGAACATGCCTTCGACGCGGTAGTGGTCGGGGGGCTGGCCGAAGGCGTACTCCACCACGGGCATCCGAGCCCCGGCCGAGTTGAAGGGCGCCGTGAACCCGACCAGCTTTCCCGTGACCTGCTGCGAGCGCTGACGCAGCTCGAACTCCGACCAGACCAGGTAGCCGGCGACGCCCGCCAGCGTGACCAGCTGAAGCCACAGCATCAGAGACGTGAAACGCGCGAACATGGCGACGACCGCAAGCGGCGCCGCCCCAGCACGCGACGGCGATGAAAGCCTACCGGACGCGGCGCCCGGTCGGCATCGGTCGGATCAGCCCCTGCACCCCTGCAGGCTCAGCGCCTGCCCGGGCCGGATCAGGTACTTCGGCGGCTGGATGCCGTTCATCCGTGCCAGCGTCTGCGGGCTGCCGCAGCCGTGCGCGCGGGCGATGCTGGCCAGCGTGTCGCCGCGACGCACGGTGTATCTGGCACCGGTGGTCGGCGCGGCGCGGGCGACGGCGCTGGGCACGCGGCTGCGCGCCTCGGCGATGTCGGTGGCGATGGCCACGCGTGGTCCGTCGACGCAGTGCGCCCGATAGGCGTCGACCAGCGCCTGCGGCGCGTCGAGCACCGCGCCGGCCGGCAGCGTCGCCTGCGGATCGTGTCGGGGGTTGAGGTTGCGCAGCGTGCGGAACCAGCCGTTGCGGGTGCCGGCACCGCCCAGGCAGATGGCCAGCTCGTTGAGGCTGGCCGGTCGCTCGAGCGCGAGCTCGGAGGGCGCCATGGCGATACGCGGGAACTCGAGGCCGTACTCCTCCGGGTGCAGGAACAGCCAGGCCGCAGCCAGCACCATCGGCACGTACTCGCGCGTTTCCGAGGGCAGGTGCGACTGCATCTGCGCGCTCCAGAAGCCCTTGCCGCCGGTCTGCCGGTGCAGCCGCGCCATGCGGCCTTCGCCGCCGTTGTAGGCGGCCAGCGCCAGCGCCAGATCGGTGTTGAACTCGGCGAAGCGCTCGTTGAGGTAGCGCACGTTGGCGCGCGCGGCCAGCTGCGGATCGAATCGGGTGTCGAAACCCTCGGCGTTGCGGCCCAGACCGAAGCGCCGGCCGGTGGCCGGCATGAACTGCAGCGGCCCCGAGGCGCCGGCGCGCGAGACCGCGTGCACGCGGCCGCCGGACTCCTTGGCGAGGATGCCGAACAGCAGCGCCTCGGGCAGCCCGGCCTGCTCGTACTCGGGCCACATGCGATGACGCATGAACTGGTAGTTCTCGTAGGTGTCGAGCAGCAGCGGGCGCATCCAGGTCAGCCACTCGTTGAGCGCCGCCTTGACCTGGCTGTTGACGGTGATGAACTCGCGCAGGTCGCGGCCGTTGAGCAGGTTCACGCTTCGGGCCACCTCGGGCATGGCCTCGATCAGCGGCGAGTCCGCCGCCTCGCCTTCGGAATCGATGCCCTCGCCCAGGCCGGCCTCGGCGCGCTCGGGCTCGCCGCGCGCCAGCAGCGCGGCGTAGGCGTCGACGAAGCGCAGGCTGTCGCAGCCGGGCGCGCTGGCGCAGGCGGCGGCGGCCTCGCGCAGCGTGGTCAGCGCGTCGTCCCGCTCGGCCTGGCCGAGCGCGGCATCACCGTGGCGGATCTGCTCCTGCGCGGCCTCGAAGCGCGCCGACTGCAGCTCGATCTCGGCGTACAGGCCGTCGAAGCTCGCCCCGGAAGGCGCGACTGCAGGGCGCTGCGGCTGCGCGGCGCAGCCGGCGAGGATGATCGCAACGGGTAGCAGGAGGCTCGGTCGCCAATTCATCTGGGAAGGTCTGCAACGACGGGTCGGCGCGCATTGTGCCGCGGAACGCCCGCGGCTTCCCGTGCCGGCGGTCGCGTGTCGCGCCGGATAGAATCACGGCGTCTCTCCAGTCGGCGACCCCATGAACGACATTTTCCTCGGCCAGGGCGACGTCCCGGTCCACCTGCTGTCCCGCTACGGCAACCGCCACGGGCTGATCGCCGGCGCCACCGGCACCGGCAAGTCGGTCTCGCTGATGGTGCTTGCCGAGGGCTTCTCGCGGATGGGCACGCCGGTGTTCCTGGCCGACGTGAAGGGCGACATCGCCGGGCTCGCGGTCGCCGGCAGCCCGAGCGAGAAGCTGCAGCAGCGGGTCGAGAAGCTGGGCTTGAGCGACTACCGCCAGGAGCCCAATCCCGTCGTGTTCTGGGATCTCTACGGCAAGCTCGGCCATCCGGTGCGCACCACCGTCTCGGAGATGGGACCGACGCTGCTGGCGCGCATCCTCGAATTGAACGACACCCAGCAGGGCGTGCTCGACATCGCCTTCAAGCTGGCCGACGACGAGGGCCTGCTGCTGCTCGACCTCGACGACCTGCGCGCGCTGCTCGGCATGGTCGCGGAGAACGCCAAGGCGATCTCGCAGCGCTACGGGCTGATCGCGCCGGCCTCGGTGGCGGCGATCCAGCGCGCGCTGCTGCGCCTCGAGCAGTCCGGCGGCAAGCAGTTCTTCGGCGAGCCCGCGCTCGCGCTCGAGGACCTGATGCGCCAGGACATGTCCGGCCGCGGCATCATCAACGTGCTGGCCGCCGACCAGCTCATCCTCAGTCCGCGGCTGTACTCGAGCTTCCTGCTGTGGCTGCTGTCGGAGCTGTTCGAGACGCTGCCGGAAGTCGGCGACCTCGCCCAGCCCAAGCTGGTGTTCTTCTTCGACGAGGCGCACCTGCTCTTCGCCGACTGCCCGCCCGCGCTGCGCCAGCGCGTCGAGCAGGTGGTGCGGCTGATCCGCTCCAAGGGCGTGGGCGTGTACTTCTGCTCGCAGAATCCCGACGACGTGCCCAACGAGATCCTCGGCCAGCTCGGCAACCGCGTGCAGCACGCGCTGCGCGCCTTCACCCCGCGCGACCAGAAGGCGGTGAAGACCGCCGCCGAGACCTTCGTACCGAACCCGAGGCTGAAGGTCGCCGAGGTGATCTCGCAGCTCGGCGTGGGCGAAGCGCTGGTGTCGACACTGCAGGACAAGGGCGTGCCGATGCCGGTCGAGCGCACGCTGATGGCGCCGCCGCGCTGCCGGATGGGCGCGATCAGCGACGAGGAGCGCGCCCTGGTGCGCGGCCGCAGTCCGGTCGGCGGGCGCTACGACACTGCGCTGAATCGCGAGTCGGCCTACGAGATCCTCTCACGCCGCGCCGAGCAGGCGGCGCAGGAAGCCGACGCCGCGCGCGCCGAGGCCGAGGCGGCGCGCTCCAGCCGCGCGCCCGCAGGCAGCGCCGCGAAGCCGGCGGAGGAGCGCAGCTGGCTGCGCGACATGCTGTTCGGCACCGGGCGTCGCCAGGGCGCCATCGAGGCCACCGCCAAGTCGGCCATGCGCACCGTCGGCAACCAGCTCGGCCGCAGCATCCTGCGCGGCGTGCTCGGCGGGCTCACCGGCGGCCGGCGGCGCTGAGCGAAACGCTCAGTCCGCCGGCAGCGCCGGAACGGCCGCCGCCTCGGGGTCCCAGACGAACGGGATCACGTGGCGCAGGCGCTTGGGCACGTAATCCTGCTGCACGGCGTCCTGTTCGGGCCGCGGTCGCCAGATCACTTCCAGTCGGTGCGGCCCCGGCGCCAGGCCGTTGAGCGGCAGCCACCCGGCCAATCCGCGCAGGCCCAGATCGGCGCGCTCGGCGGGAAGGAAGCCGGCCAGCGACTGCGGCCGGTCGTCGAGACGCACTTCCCACAGCGACCGCAGGCAGTCCGCGGTCGCCGCGGCTTCGGCGTCGATGCGCGCCTCCCGTTCCTTCGCCTCGGCATCGCTGTCCCCGGGATCGAATCCGAACGGCGTGCCGGTCCAGCGCTCGCGCCGGGGGCAACGCTGGTCGAGCACCGGATCGTCCATCAGCGCGACGTAGGGCAGGAACAGCGGCAACCAGGCGGATTCGATCGTCGGCGCCGGAATCGACGGCACCGGTTGCAGCGCGTCGCGGGCGATCCGCTGCGACTCGTAGTGGGCGCTGCGGACACCGCCGTAGGTCGCGCGGGTGCCGACGTGGCGCTGGGTATCGAGGAGGTCGAAGGATCGGCTCACCTGGAAGGCGCGGTTGCTGCCGAAGGCCACGGCGAGCATCGCCCCTACGAAGCAGACCAGGAAGGCGCGCGGCAGCAGGTGGCTCTGCAGGGTGAGACGGATCGACCCGAGCAATCGCGGCGGCAGGAACAGGGCCTCGATCCAGCCGAGCAGCGCGACCGTCCAGCGCAACGGCGCGAACCCGGCCAGGCCGGGCACGCGGCGGACGAGCACGCCGTCGAGCAGCCAGCGCAGCAGCGGCGCGCCGAAATAGGCGATGAAGATCCAGCCGACGGCGCGATTGAGGAAGGTGTTGGTGCCGCCCAGCGATTCGCCGAACAGCCCTGCGACGATGAACAGGGCGGTCAGCCACAGGCCGAGCACGGCCAGCGCCAGCGCCGAGAAGGTGATCAGCGAGAACAGCGTCGAGGCGAGCCGGTCGGCGCGGGCGATGCCCTGGTCGACGCTCGGCACGCGCGCCTGCAGGGACGCGGTCGTCAGCCCGCCGACGCCGCGCAGTCGATCCCAGCGGATGCCGTCGGGGAACGCCGCCTTCAGCCCGATCAGACCGACCCAATGGGCGCGCACCCCGAGGTGGAGCAGCAGCAGCGCGGCCATGACCATGCAGATCGCGCTGAGCATCGGCAGCAGCACCGCGCTGGCCGCGACCAGGCCGAGCGACATCCGCGGGTAGTAGCTTTCGTAGGCGCCCCACAGCCAGCCCGGCAGCGAGACGAGCGCGAGCAGCGACAGACCCGAGATGATCAACTCGAGTTCGTCGGTGCGCTCGCGCAATCGCTCGAAGCTCACCCGCCCGACGCCTCCGGCCTGACCTTCCGGCGACCCCTCGTCGCGCCCCTCGACCATCGCCCGCCCCTCGTGCCGATCCCCGCCGGAAGCGTACCCGAGCCGTGTTCGGTCCGTGGCCGGGTGGCGTCGGTCGGTGCTGATAGACTCGCCCGCGCCTCGTATCCCGGATCCCGCCATGACCGACGCCGCCCACCGCCCCACCGCCATCGACCGTTTCCTGCAGATCGTCGAGCGGGCGGGCAACGCGCTGCCTCACCCGGCCACGCTGTTCTTCCTGCTGACCGTCTTCGTGGTCCTGGCCAGCGCCGTCGCGGCGCAGTTCGACATCGGGGTCCTGCATCCCAAGACCGGCGAGCCGGTGGCGCCGGTGAACCTGCTCAGCGTCGAGGGCCTGCAGCGGATCATGGCCGGTCTGGTCACCAACTTCACCAGCTTCGCGCCTCTCGGCACCGTTCTGGTGGCCCTGATCGGCATCGGCGTCGCCGAACACTCGGGCCTGATCGGCGCCTGCCTGCGCATCGTCGTGCTGAACGCGCCGCGCTTCCTGCTGACCCCGATCGTGGTGTTCGCCGGGGTGATGTCGAACATGGCCAGCGAGATCGGCTACGTGCTGCTGGTGCCGCTGGCCGGCCTGCTCTACGTGGCCGCCGGCCGGCATCCGATCCTAGGCATCGCCGCGGCCTTCGCCGGCGTTTCCGGCGGCTACTCGGCCAACCTGCTGCTGGGCACCATCGACCCGCTGCTTTCCGGCCTGTCGCAGGAGGCGGCGCGCATCGTCGACAGCGACTACACGGTGAGCCCGGCCGCCAACCTGTTCTTCATGCAGGCCTCGACCCCGGTCATCACCCTGCTCGGCTGGTTCGTCACCGAGAAGATCGTCGCCCACCGATTCCCCGACGGCGACTACGGCCGCGGCGACGAGAAGATCGAAGCGCTGTCGGCCGCCGAGAAGCGCGGTCTGCTGTATGCCTTCATCGCCACCGCGGTGCTCACCGCACTCGTGCTGCTGGCCACCGTGCCGGCCAACGGCGTGCTGCGCATCGCCGGCGAGCCCGACCTGCTGAAGTCGCTGGCGCCCTTCCTGCACGGCATCGTGGCGCTGATCTTCGTCGCCGGCGCCCTGGTCGGCATCGCCTACGGCGTGGGCGCGGGCACCATCAGGAGCGACACCGACGTGATCAACGGCATGTCGAAGTCGATGGGGACGCTTGCCAGCTATCTCGTGCTGGTGTTCTTCGCCGCGCAGTTCGTCGCCCTGTTCAACTGGACCCAGCTCGGGCTGATCTTCGCCGTCGAGGGCGCCGAGTTCCTGAAGTCCATCGGCCTGCCCAAGATCCCGCTGCTGCTGGCCTTCATCCTGCTGACGGCGACGGTCAACCTCGCGATGGGCTCGGCCTCGGCCAAGTGGGCGCTGATGGCGCCGGTGTTCGTGCCGATGTTCATGCTGCTGGGCTATTCGCCCGAGGTCACCCAGACCGCCTACCGCGTGGGCGACAGCGTGACCAACATCATCTCGCCGATGATGAGCTACTTCGCCCTGGTGATCGCCTTCCTGCAGCGCTACGAGCCCAAGGCCGGCATCGGCACCGTGGTGGCGACGATGATGCCCTACTCGATCGTGTTCCTGCTCGGCTGGGCGACGCTGTTCTCGCTGTGGATCGTGTTCGGCCTGCCGCTCGGCCCGGGCGCCCCGCTGGTCTATCCCGCGCCCTGAGCAATGCGCTGGCGGCCCCCCTCGGGCCCGTCCACCGCGCTGATCACGCGCGCCGGCTTCGAGCGCCTGCGCGCCGAGCTGGATGAGCTCTGGCGGGTCCGCCGCCCGGAGGTGGTGCGCGCGCTCTCCGCGGCGGCGGCGGAGGGCGACCGCTCGGAGAACGCCGAGTACACCTACCGCAAGAAGCAGCTCGGCGAGATCGATCGCCGGGTGAGGTATCTCAGCAAGCGGCTCGAGGCGCTGCGTGTGGTCGAACACCCGCCCGGCGACCTCGGTGCGGTGTTCTTCGGCGCCTGGGTGACGCTGGAGGATGCCGACAGCGGCGTCGAGGCGCGCTACCGCATCGTCGGGCCGGACGAGACCGATGCCCGCAGTGGTTGGATCAGCATCGATTCGCCGCTGGCCCGCGCCCTGCTCAAGCGGCGCATCGACGACGAACTCGCGGTCGAACTCCCGGGCGGCGTGCGGCGGTTCGTGGTGGTCGGCGTGGCCTACCCGGAGGCCGATGCATCGGCCGCACCGTAGGAGCGCCGGGAGGCGCGACCGCTGGGTGCCGATACGCCCGTGCCGGCCTGATCGCGGCTGCCGCCGCTGCTACTTCGCGAGCAGCCCAGTTGCCCGGGCGCGGACCACGCGCGGCACCACGTTTCCGACGCCGATCACACCGGGCGCCGGCCTCACGGCCGGCGCGCCAGCTCCGCCTCGTCGCGCGCCTTGGGCATCAGGTCCTGCTTGCTCACGCCCAGCGCCAGGACCACCGGTCCGGCGAAGAAGATCGACGACAGCGTGCCGATGACGATGCCGACGATCAGCGCCAGCGAGAAGCCCTCGAGGCTGCTGCCGCCGAACAGGTAGAGCGCCACCACCGTCAGCAGCGTGGTCAGCGAGGTCATGATCGTGCGCGACAGCGTCTGGTTGACGGCCAGGTTCATCACCTCGATGGGGGTGGCCTTGCGCGTCGAGCGGAAGATCTCGCGAACGCGGTCGAACACGACGATCTTGTCGTTCACCGAGTAGCCGTCCACCGCCAGGATGGCCGCCAGCACGGTGAGGTCGAAGTCCATGCCGGTGAGCGAGAAGAAGCCCAGCACGATGATCACGTCGTGCATTTCGCCCGCCACCACGCCGAGCGAGAACTTCCACTCGAAGCGCAGGGCGATGTAGATCATGATGCCGGCCAGCACGACCAGGATCGCGACGACGCCGTTGTAGGCCAGCTCCTCGCCGACCTGCGGACCGACGAACTCGCTGCGCTTGATCTCGACCTCGCGCCCCCCTTGGGCGAGCGCCGCCAGGACCGCCTCGCCGACCGCGGCATTGCGGGCATCGAGGCCGGACTCGCCGTCTGCCTGCCCGCTGCGGCGGCTGGCCGCTTCGACCGCCTCCGGAGAGAGCCGGATCGACAGGTTGGTCGAGCTGAAGCGCTGCACCACCGCGCCGCGGAACTCGGCCGCCTCGAGCGCCGCACTGACCTCGGACTGCTCGATCGGCTCCGCGTACACCACCTCGACCAGCGTGCCGCCGGTGAAGTCGAGCGCGAAGTTGAGGCCGCGCGTCGCCAGCGAGACGATCGACACCAGGACCAGGAACAGCGACACCGCCACCGTGTAGCGGCGGATCGCCATGAAGTTGACGTTGCTGCTGGGATTGAAGAATTCCATGGCGGGCGTTCCTCAGACCGAGACCCGGGCGATCTTGCGACGCCCGCCGTAGACCAGTGTCGCCATCGCTCGGCTGACCGTCACCGAGGTGAACATCGAGGTCAGCACGCCGAAGAAGAGCACCACCGCGAAGCCGCGCACCGGACCCGAACCGAACGAGAACAGCGCCATCGCGGCGATCAGCTTGGTGACGTTGGAGTCGAGGATGACCGTCCAGGCGCGCTCGTAGCCGGCCTTGATGCTGGCCACCGGCGTGTTCCCGGCGCGCAGCTCCTCGCGGATGCGCTCGTTGATCAGCACGTTGGCGTCGATCGCCATGCCCAGCGCGAGCGCGATGCCGGCCATGCCCGGCAGGGTCAGCGTCGCCTGCAGCATCGACAGCAGCGCCACCAGGAACAGCACGTTGGCCGCCA
>VFQU01000519.1_pt1 | contig 33223 bp, 31 predicted proteins | sample 3512311 | NCBI WGS metagenome assembly VFQU01 (sample SAMN10412377, study PRJNA504923) | tailings metagenome | isolation source: Relicate 3 Philex TSF3 active mining site | place: Philippines: Tuba, Benguet | collected 2017-08-29
CATGGAGGGCGTGCGCCGCATCGCCGCCGCCTTCCGCAATCGTGGCTCCACGCCGCGCACGTCCAATCAGACCCAAGCCGCAGAGTAGGAACAACACATGTCCAATGGAAACATTGTCCTGCACGTTGCGGACGTCCACAAACGCTTCGGGGGCCTTCATGCCCTGGCCGACATCGATCTACAGATCGAGGAAGGCAAGACCCACGCGATTATCGGCCCGAACGGGGCCGGTAAGTCCACCCTGCTCAATGTCATCATCGGCAAACTGGCCCCGTCCAGCGGCCAGGTGGTGTTCGACGGCACGATCCTGACCGGGCGCAAGCCTTTCCAGATCAACCAGCTCGGCATTGCCCGCGTCTTCCAGACCCCGGAAATCTTCGCGGACCTTTCGGTGCTGCATAATGTGATGATCCCGGCTCTGGCAAAGCGCGACGGCATGTTCAAGCTCAACATGTTGCGCACGCTGGACAGCGAAACCGGGATCCGTGCCGAAGCCGAGCACATGCTGGAAGACGTTGGTCTGATCAACCGCAAGGACAGCATTGCCGGCAGCCTCTCGCGTGGCGACAAGCGCCGCATGGAACTGGCCATGTGCCTGATCCAGCATCCGCGCCTGCTGCTGCTCGACGAGCCTACGGCGGGCATGAGCCGTCACGACACCAACACCACCATCGAGCTTCTCAAGAAGATCAAGGCGCGCGGCATGACGAAGGTGATCATCGAGCACGACATGCATGTCGTGTTCTCGCTCGCCGACAAGATTTCCGTGCTCGCCCAGGGTCGCATCATTGCCGACGGAACGCCCGACGAAGTGCGCGGCAATCCCAAGGTGCAGGAAGCCTATCTTGGAGGAGCCCACTGATGAGTTCCGTTGCCATGACAGCAGAAACCGCAACCGCCAGCCACGCGGCGGAAATCGAAACCACCCGCCCCTTCTTCTCGGTGCGCGACATCCACGCCTATTATGGCGAAAGCTATATCGTGCAGGGCGTGTCGCTCGACATTCGCAAGGGCGAAATTCTGGCCCTGCTCGGCCGTAACGGGGCGGGCAAGAGTTCCACCCTGCGCGCCATTGCGCGGGCCGATAATCCGGAAATGCGCGGCGGTGAGGTATGGCTCGATGGCCAGGCCATCCACCAGATGAAGAGTTTCGAAGCCGCCCGCGCCGGTATTCAACTGGTTCAGGAAGACCGGCGCATCATTCAGGGCCTGACCGTGGAGGAAAATCTGTTCCTCGCTCAGGTCGCGCCCGGCCGTGGCTGGAGCCTCGAACAGATTTACGAGAGTTTTCCGCGCTTGGCTGAACGCCGCACACAGGATGGCGTCACCCTTTCGGGCGGCGAACAGCAGATGCTGGCCATCGCCCGCGCACTGGCCCGTGATCTCAAGCTTCTCCTGCTCGATGAACCCTATGAAGGTCTGGCTCCGGTCATCGTCCACGAGATCGAGCGAATTCTCCATTCGATCAAACCCTTGGGCATTACTACCATCATCGTCGAGCAAAACGCCGTCGCCGCGCTGAAACTGGCCGACCGCGCCGTCATTCTCGATACAGGCGAAGTCGCTTTCGCGGGAAGTGCCCAGGAAGTGCTCGATAATGCCGAGTTGCGCCACGAATATCTGGCGATCTGACGCTCTTGCCTTTCTGGGGCCGCACATGCCGTCGCGCATGCCCGGAAAGGCCCTTTATTCGGCCCTTGCGGCCGTACCAGCTACCCTGGGGTCTTTGGGTTCAAAGGCATGTTGCCGATCTCACCCTCTCCCCCCCGAAGGCCCCAGGGTACTCCCCCATCCGTCACTGTGGCGCGATAGTCACGCCTTGGTCGGCGAGCGCCTCGCGAATATCCCGTGCCAAATCCAGCGCACCCGGCGTGTCGCCATGCAGGCAGATTGAGCGCGCCGCCGACTTAAGCACCGTCCCGTCCAGCGCAACGATTTCGCCCTGCCGCGCAAGGCGCAGGCAGCGCGCGATGACCGTCTCGCCATCGTGGATCACAGCACCATCCATGCTGCGCGGCGCCAATAGGCCATCAGCCATATAGGCCCGGTCGGCATAGGCTTCGCGGATCACAGTCTGTCCCAGCGCCACTGCCGCATCCACCTGCCTGCTCGCGTCGAGTGCCAGAATGGCCAGCTTGGGGTCCACGGCCTGAATGGTCGCAAACAGGTCCAGCGCCAGCTCAAGGTTTTCCGCCGCCTCATTGGCCAGCGCGCCATGCAGCTTTACATAGGAGAGCGGCACACCCACCTCGGCCGCGATATGGCGGATCAGCGCCATCTGTTCTCGCACCTGGCCGAGCAGCACATGCCGGGGAATATCGAGGCGTTTTCGTCCGAAATTTTCTCTATCGGCATAGCCCGGATGCGCTCCAGCCCGACGCCCACTCGCCTTGCAGGCCCGGAGCACATGGCGCATCGTCGCGGCATCGCCCGCATGTCCGCCACAGGCAATGGAGGCGCTGGAAACAATGTCCAGCAGCGCGTCGTCGCTGCCTGCGCCCTCTCCGAGATCGGCATTGAGGTCGATGGAGATCATACCGATTTCCTCAGAATCGCATGCGCATGGCCGACGCTGACTGGCTCAAAGGACAATTCCGTACCCGGCCGCATCTGCGCAAACCGGTCCATATCGGCGGTGATCACAGTGCCGATGCGCGGATAACCGCCCGTGGGCTGGTGGTCCTTCATCAGGACAATGGGCGTGCCATCCCCCAAAATCTGAAGGTCACCCGGCAGGATAGGATCGGACACGAGCGAGAGAATGCTCTGTCCCTCAAACACTCCTTCCCCGTCCAGCAGACGCACGCCCATGCGATCCAACATCGTCGACACCCGAAACCGTGCGGTTACAAACTTTTCGCGCAGGGACGGCGCAAAATGTTCCGCATGCAGACCCCAGATAAAGCGCAGCGATCCGCCTTCCGGCTCGATTCCTGCAGGGGCGGCGGGCTCTAGGCCCGCGCCCACAAAGTGCAATACATCGCCTGCCCGCAGCGTCCGCCCATCCAGCCCGCCAATGCCAGCGCGCGTGCTGGTCGCCACAGATCCCAGCACCGTGGGCAGGTCAGCCTTTGCGCCAAAGCGGAGATAGCCGTAATTCCCCGCCGATCCGGGCGTAATCTCAATCCTGTCGCCAGCGACCATGTTCGCGCCACCCGGCCAGTCTGCCGCCACCCCATTGATAAGCACGCTGAATGCCCCGCCATCCCAGCCGAGCCGCAGCGATCCTTCAAGCAACTGAGCCGCCAGTCCCGCGCGCGTAAATTCCACCGCCGCGCCGCCGATTGCGCCCGCCCGCAGCCCCGCCCTGTCATAGGCAACACGATCCATTGGCCCGGATGCACTGATGCCATGGGCCAGCATGCCGTGCCGCCCGCCATCCTGAATGGTGGTCAATGGCCCAACCCGGTCGAAACACAGTGTCGCCGTCATGGTACGGCCTCGAACTGCAGCAGGTCACCTGCGGCCAGTTGCGTCGGTGGCTCGCGCGTCGGGTCGAAATTGCGCAGATCCGTCTGCCCGATCAGGTGCCAGCCTGTAGGGATATCGGTAGCGGCAATAGCCGTCTGCCCCGCCGCAAACAGCACGGAGCCGGCAGGCACTTGGCGCCGCACCTCGGTCCGGCGCGGCATAACAAGCGTTTCGGGGTGAAACCCGCAATAGACAAAGCCCGGCGCAAATCCTGTGGTCAGAACGCGCAGCGGCGCAGCATTGTGTCTTTGGATAAATTCGGGCTTATCCAAGCCCAGCGCCGCCGCCACCGCCGCAATATCGGGACCATCGAACCGCACGGAAACCCGGTGCGCCAAAGCCTGCCGCGCAACCGTCTCGCGTCCAAGGCGCAGCGAAATTTCGCCGGCTATCCGCTGCGGATCGGCTTTCAATGCGTCGTAGCGCACCAGTACCGAAACCAGGCTCGGCACCACTTCGACGACACCGTGGATGCCGTCAGCCTGCAATGCGGCAGCAAGCGCGATGGCTTGCCGGTTTGCCGGCTCGCTGAGGCTTGTGCCGAACCGCACGATCAGGGCGCTGTCGCCCAGCGGCTGGATTTCGGCAGATCCCGGCATCATTCCGCCCGCTCCACTTCGCTTGGGCTCCCTTATCCAACAATGACGCGCAGTCCTCCAGAAAGGAGGCGCGCGCGTCAAGTAAGGTCGGGCCAAACTTTTCCGTGCAGCGACAGGCGGCCGTCAGAACGCAATTTTGGGCGAAGTCGGTGTGGAACTAATTGGGATCGCGGCCCTCCTGCTCAACCACCGCCTCGAAAAGGTCGCGGACATTGCCCGCACCGATGGCCTCGATGGCCACGGCAGCGATAGCAGCGAAAAGCTCCGCGATTTCCTGGGGATCGGTGATTTCAGCGTCGTCTTCGTCGGCGTCGGCGTTAATCAGGGTAAACACGGTAACGCGCCTCCACACACTATGAGCCTAACATCTCCAGTGTGCGACGATTCCTGTTACCGTTTAAATAACGGATTGTACCAGTCCGGGTCATGCTGCGCCTTGCCGAATGCGTCAGCAGGGCTTACTCTTCGCCCGCTTCCAGCTTTTCGATATAGGCCTCGATCTCGTCCAGCGACGCCGAGAATGGCTTGGGCACGTCGCCGAACACGATCTTGAACGTCGTATCCTCGCGCAGCGCATGCCCGCCCGGCTGTCCCAGCACCTTGATCTTTTCGGCGGTAAGCACGGTCAAGCCATGCCGCGCTGCCACCCGCTTCAGGCGCCGCATCCGCGATGCATCAAATTCCTTGCGGCTCATGCAAAACTCCCGCGACGCTGACCGGTGCGTCATCGCCTAAATGCTGCTGGCGGCAGTGGTTGTCAACGGAGCGCACCGCTCCTGTTCGGTCCGCGCAACCACAAGCCACCCACTGGACAGCCAGCGCCACCATCGCTAAAGGCTCACCCAACGGGTAGGTGGCAGAGCGGTTGATTGCTCCGGTCTTGAAAACCGGCGAAGGTGCAAGCCTTCCGGGGGTTCGAATCCCTCCCTACCCGCCATCAACCTTCCAGACAGATCAACAACAGACAGCCACATTGGATTTGTGACTGCCTCTTGGGCTTACCGTGCCCGGGACGCAACCGGCAAGCGGTGGGCTACCGGATCGAGCAAGGCCATTCCACGGGACCTTGGCCCGCCAGTCTCTCGCATCGAAGTGTCGGGATTCGCCGTTATTCCCCAGATCAGGCCGACGACCAGAAAATAGTGCCGCCAGTGATCGGTGTCGATGATGGCGGATTCAATCACCAGAGGAATATAGACCGCCATGACCGGGATGAGCAGAGCGCGCCTGGACGGGTCCTGCAATCCGGTGATGGCGCGCCACAAGGTTATGACCATCAGCAGGTAGTAGCAAAACCCTCCGCCCCAGCCATAGGCGTGCAGGACGTTGACATAGGTGTTGTGCGGCTCCTCGGTGATGCGCAGCTTGTTGAATTCGCCAGGTCCCAGGCCCCAAGGATGGGTCAAGGCCAGGTCGAATGCATATCCCTGACGGCCGAAACGCCCGTTTTCGCCGGTGTCGTAATTCTGGGAGACGCCGGCCCTTTGCTCGAAGAGCGAGGCGACCGCGGGAATCGACAGAAGCCCGACAAGGGTGACGGCCAGAACCATCAAGCCGACAAGTGCCAGGATCATCATGCGCACCTTGTCCCTGGCCTTTGCCTCCAGCCAGAAAGATAGTGCAAAGACCAGCACCCCCGAAACCAGGAGATGCCCCCAGGCCGCCCTCGAAAAGCTGGCAAAGACGCCGATCGTCAACACCAGAAGTAATGCGCCATTCCGCAGCCGGTGCTTCGGCTGGAAAAACAGGTCATGCAGCAGGAACATCGCCGGCAGCATCAGAAACGGGCCATAGACGTTCGGGTCTTTGAACATGGCCTTTGCCCGATCATAGAGCAGGAACATATCGCCGTTCGGCAGCACTCCCAGATACGCGAGCGTGCCGAGCGCCGCAGATATGACCGCTATCCAAAGATAGGCGTTTCGGACGATCTCCATCCGCTTTTTGGGAGCGATCGCGATGAAATTGGCAATGAAGAACGAGGTGAGCAGCAGAAAGACGGTTACGGCCGCGTAGATGAGGGCATTGGTCTGGGGGGTGATGTGAACCTGGAATGCACCAATGAGGGCAAAGACCGAAAATGGCATCAACAGAATCAGCAGGGGCATGGTTGAGACGAAAAGGGGCATACGCGCCACCGCCGCGACCGACAGCACGATCAGAAACACCAATTCGTATAGTGACGGCTCGAAAAAAATGATGCCGCCAGAAAAAATCCAAACCCAAACGCAGGCCACAAGTGCCTTTGATGCCAATGCGGCAACATAAGCATGCCCCAGATGCGTGGACGCAACTGGGGCGACAGCGGAAGGCCGCGATAGTGTGAGAATCATTTTTCCATGATTTCGAGCTTGCCGCGGATACTAGCCCTTCTGTCCGAAGGAGCCGTTAACCCGATGGCTCTAGATTGCTCGTGCCCTGGTTCGATTTCCGGCGCAGCCGCTCGTTGAGAGGAAGAATATCGGTGGTGGTTCCGCGTCGACACCTGCTGCTCGGAGGCGCTTGCGCGCTGACAACTTTTGCGCTCGTCAGTGGTTCTGCCGCGCAGCCATTTGTGGATGCCAGCGCCTTCGGACTTAGCGACTCGCTCGGAGATCAGACAACTGCTTTGCAGGCGGCAATCAACGCGGCCACAAGCCTTCGGCAGCCCCTCTTCATCGGGGCGGGCACCTACGAAATCAACGGCGCAATCCTCACTGGACCTCTGACAATCCGCGGATCTGGGCAAACCATGTTCCTGCTGCGACAGGGCAATGCCGTATTCTCGATAAAGCAAGGCAGTAATGTCGTCCTTGAGGGATTGACCTTTAGCGGCGGGACGCAGACTAGTTCCGCCACAGCATTGGTCGAGGTGGAGGATGCCAGCCCTTTCACCATACGCGATTGCCGTTTCCTGAACGCGGCTGGCAATGGCATCAACACTCGTAACGCACGAGGCCATATCCGCAACTGCGAATTCGCCGATATTGGCGAAACAGCCATATTTTCTCTCGACAGCCAGGGGCTGGATGTAGAGGGCAATGCCATAACGCGGTGCGGCAATGGCGGCATTCGTATCTGGCGGTCGGAAACCGGCCCGGATGGATCGCAGGTCTTCGCCAATCGGATCAGCGAGATCGGATGGGTTGGTGGTGGAAACGGACAACACGGCAATGGCATCAATGTGTTTCGTGCTGATGGCGTGAGCGTTTCCGACAACCACATTACCGATTGCGCGTTCTCTGCCATTCGCCTCAATGCCACCAACGACACCCGCATCATCGGCAACCATTGCGAGAATAGCGGGGAAGTGACGATCTTTTCGGAGTTTGGTTTCTCCGGCTCCATCATCAGCAACAACCTGATCGAAGGCGGCGCGGCCGGCATTTCCATGACCAATTTCGATCATGGCGGACGGCTAAGCGTTTGCAATGGCAATATCGTGCGCAACATCGCGCCGCGCTCGCTGACCAACCCCGACACTGTTCCCTATGGTATCGCCGCGGAGGCTGACGCAGCTGTCGTTGGAAATGTGATCGAGGCGGTTCCGGGCACCGGTATTGTCGTCGGCTGGGGCCCCTACCTGCGCGACGTACTGGTCAACGACAATCTGGTCAGGGATTGCGACATCGGCATCGCGGTCAGCGTCGCCGAGGGCGCCGGTAGCGCCAGAATCAGTGGTAATCTGGTTTCCGGGTCCCTGCAACACGCCATCGTCGGCGCCCAGTGGGACAAGATCGTCGCCACCGATCTGGCCGACAAGGCAGCAGAGTTCGATACGCTGACTGTGGAGGGAAATACGGTGCTTTAGCGGCGCGGGCGACAGTCAACTCCCGGGTCGCCAAATGCCCCTTGCGCGGTGCGTTACGGCAACAAAACCACAGAACCAGTCGTTTCCCTGCCCTCCAGTGCCCGGTGCGCTTCGGCTGCGTCGGTTAGCGGAAAGGTGCTGCCAATGTCGACCCTGATCGTGCCGGACTGTAAGGCGTCGAACAGCGCCTTGGCGCCTTCCAGCAGGTCCGCACGCTGGGCGAAATAATGCGTGCCCGTTGGCCTTGTGACATAGAGCGAACCCTTGCGCGCCAGGACGCCGAGGTCGGGGATACTGACTGCACCCGAAGCATTACCAAAACTGGCCAGGAGGCCGCGCGGACGCAGGCAGTCGAGCGAGCCTTCGAAAGTTGCCGCGCCGACACCATCATAGACCACGTCGACACCCCTGCCCCCGGTAAGGTCGCGGACGCGCACGGCAAAATCCTCGCTGCGGTAATCGATGGCGTGGTGACATCCATTTTCCAGCGCCACTGCCACCTTTTCAGCTCCACCGGCGGTGCCGATAACCGTCGCTCCGAGCGCCTGCGCCCATTGCGTTGCGATCTGTCCAGTGCCGCCGGCAGCGGCGTGCCACAGAATGGTTTCGCCACTCCGCACCGGCCATGTCTTGAACAGCAGGTAATATGCCGTCAGTCCCTTGAGCAGCACGGCGGCAGCAATGCGATCATCTACGCCGTCGGGAATGGGCACCAGTTTGGCGGCGGCCACCAGTCGTTCATGGGCATAGGCGCCAGGCGCGCCCTGGTAGCACACCCTGTCACCCACCCGGACCTCGGTGACGCCCTCACCGATTTCCAGCACCACACCGGCCGCCTCATTGCCCGCCACAAAGGGCAACGGCATGGGATAGAATCCGGCGCGCTGATAGGTGTCGATGAAATTAAGGCCGATTGCGGTCTGCCTGATGCGAACCTCGCCCTTGCCGGGCGCCGCAACGGGCCATTCCTCCAGCGTCAGAACATCCGGCCCGCCGGTCCGGTTGACCGCAATAACCCTGCTCATCGTGGGGCCTTCGGCTTGCGCGGGGCCGATTTTGGTCGCGACTGGGCGGGGCTTGCCTTGGCCCGTGGCTTGGGCGCAGCGGTGGAAGACGCAGCACCTGCGGCAGCCCGCGTCGCACTCACTGCCGCACCACCCATGGCCGCCAGCGCAGCATCGCTCGAAACCGCGCCTGTATCACCGGTAAAGGGCGTGAACTCGGCCTTGCCGACGTGTCCGCCATCGCGCCGCTGGCGGCGCTGCTTGGCGATGATGTTGACGGCCTCGACCAGAACCGAGAAGGCCATGGCCGAATAGATATAGCCCTTTTCGATGTGGAAGCCGGTACCTTCGGCCACCAGAGTCGTACCGATCAGCAACAGGAAGGCCAGCGCCAGGATTTTGGTGGTCGGATGCGCGGCGACGAAGCGTGCGATTGGGCCTGAAGCCAGGAACATAACCGTCACCGCGATCAGCACGGCCGCGACCATGATTCCGACACGCACCGGATAGTCGAGCGTCGCCGGCACCATACCGACCGCAGTGATGATCGAGTCGATGGAGAACACCATGTCGATGACCACGATCTGTACCAGAATGGCCTGCAAAGTTGCGCCCACCTTGCTGTCCACCTTGGTTTCATGCGGCGCTTCGATGGCCGCGTGCATTTCGTGCGTCGCCTTGTAGATCAGGAAACCGCCGCCCGCGACGAGAATGATGTCCTTCCAGGAGAAGCCGTGGTCGAAGACGGTAAAGACCGGCTGGTCGAGTTGCACGATCACCGAGATCAGCAGCAGCAGGATGATGCGGAAGACCAGCGCCAGCCCGATGCCCAGCTTGCGGGCAAATTCGGCCTGTTCGCGCGGCAGGCGCGAAACCAGAACCGAGATGAAGACAATATTGTCGATGCCAAGCACGATTTCCATGACCGTCAGGGTCAGGAAGGCGGCCCACACTGCTGGGTCGGCCAGAAACTCAAACATCGAATGCTCCATTGTCCGAGTCGGATGAGGCGCTCAATCTAGGTGTCTCGTTTGGTCTGGAGAAGAGGTCGCGCAGAGATTTTCCAAGCCTGCGGCATAGGGCGGAATGGCGCTCTGTCTGCGCTGCTGGTAACCCGGCAACGGCTGATGATAAACTTCGGTTCCATATATTGGAGCGAGGGTCTGCAATGGAATCCTTTACCCCCCTGACCGCCGCAATCGGCGGCGCGCTGATCGGGCTGGCATCGGCCGTCCTCTGGCTCGGCAATGGGCGCATCGCCGGCATCTCCGGCATTTTCGGCCAGCTTTTGCCGCCGGCGCAGACGGTGATCTGGCGACTGATCTTTCTTTTGGCGCTCATTGGCGGCGCCTGGGCAACGGCGGCGCTGCTGCCGGGCCTGGGCGTTGGCGGTAGTGAGCCCGCCGTACTGGCCTCTCCGCCACAAGGTTGGCCTGTGCCCATGCCCGTATGGCTGGTCGTGGCCGGGCTGCTCATCGGCTTCGGCACCAAGATCGGCAATGGTTGCACCTCGGGCCACGGGGTCTGCGGGCTGGCGCGCCTGTCGTGGCGCTCCATGGTGGCCGTGGCTGTCTTCTTCTCGGTGGCCATTCTCACCGTTACGCTGACGGGGATCGTCTGATGAGCCCGATCCGTCTCCCCTATCTCGCCACTGCCGCGATCAGTGGCGCTCTGTTCGGCGCCGGCCTCTACGTCTCCCAGATGGTCGATCCGCTGAAAGTGCTCCGCTTTCTCGATTTCACCGCCATTCCAACCGGCGGCTGGGACCCAAGCCTAGCCTTCGTCATCGTGCCCGCCATTGTCGTCATGTTCATCGCCGTTCGCATCGGCCGGCGTCGGCAGGCACCGCTTTTCGACACGCGCTTCCATGAGCCGGAATATAACAGGATCGATGCCCGCCTCGTGGGCGGCGCGGCACTATTCGGCGTCGGCTGGGGCATGTCGGGCATCTGCCCCGGCCCGGCCATTGCGCTCATCGCCTTCCAGCCCGACGGGCTCTGGATGTTCCTCGCCGCGCTGCTTGCCGGTTCGCTGGCCGGCAGCGTCATTGTTCCCAGCGGCCACAAGCGCCGCCTTGAGGATGCCAAATCATGAAACAGGATGCCGAAACCATCGTCGTGGGCGGGGGCCTTGCCGGGCTTGCCGCCGCCATTTCGCTGGCGCGCCAGGGTGTGGAGGTGTTGCATCTTGCTCCGCCCGCTCCGCCGGATCGACGAACCTCGGCCCTGATGCTGCCCAGTGTGGAATTTCTCCTCGAGTCCGGCCTTGTCGAACGGCCCGAAGCCATCGGCCACCCGCTCAGCACCATTCGCATCATCGACGCCACCAATCGGCTCATCCGTGCACCGGAAACCGTATTCAAGGCGCCCGAGGCCGGGTTCGAGGCCTTTGGCTGGAACTTTACCAATACGGCGCTCATGCGCAGTTTTTCCGATGCCTTGCCCGACAAGAACCTCACCACAAAGCCCAATGCAGTCCGCGCCTATCGCCGCGAGGGCGCGCTGGGCGTGGTGACACTGGATGACGGGTCGGAATGCGCCGCGCCGCTGGTTGTGGGTGCGGATGGCAAGAAATCGCTGATCCGCTCGGCGGCGCATATCGTTGCCCGCGAACATCCCTTCACAGAAGCCGCGCTGGTTTGCGATCTCGAACTATCACGGCCGCTGGGCGGCGAATCGATCGAGTTTCACTATCCGCACGGCCCTTTCACACTCGTTCCCGCCGGCGGCAATCATGCCAATCTGGTGTGGATCGATGAGGCGCCCGTGCTGCGCGCGGCACAGGCCGAGGGCCTCGTTGAAGCCATTCTCGAAAAGTCGCAACGCCTCTTCGGCGCTATCAAGCTCGAGTCGCCAAGCGTCATTTTCCCGCTCGGCATGCTCAGCGTCGATCAAGCCGGGCGCGATGGCGTGGCGCTGGTGGGTGAAGCGGCCCATGCCTTCCCGCCCATAGGCGCACAGGGCCTCAATCTCGGCCTGCGCGACGTGTCTGACCTTGTGGCGGCGGTCATGGCGGCCGATCGAAGCCTATATGGCTGGGGCGCAGCCGCCAGTGTGGATTATGCACGGCGACGCGCAGGCGATCTCGGACGCACAGGCAGCATGGTGGAGGGCCTCTTCCGCTCGCTGCTCGCCGATTGGCTTCCCGGCCAGGCGGCGCGTGCCGGCGGGCTCTGGGCCCTCAAGCTTCTGCCGCCCCTTCGCAAACAGGCTTTCGCCTTGGGCATGGGCGAGCGGGCAAAAAATAGGGCGCTATCCCTGAGATAGCGCCCTTTCAATTTCTGTCCGGAACGACCCGTTACTGTGCGGGCGGCGTTTCGGTGGTCGGCTCGGTTGTGCCGCCTTCGCCATTGGAAAGCTGCTGACGCAGCTGTTCGGCTCGGTCCTGCAACACCTGCTCCAGCGCATTCTGGCCCGAGCTTTCCTGCTGCAGCTGTTCGAAGGTCAGCGACGCCTCGCCATCATAGGTGGCGGTGAAGCCGGCCAGATTAATCTCGATACCGAGATCCTGATTCTGACGGTTCTTGGCAGTCAGCACGAGCTTGTTGCCACGCTTGAGCGAGTTCACATACTGCTCGTTTATCACCAGCTGGGTCGAGCATGACTGGGTGTCGCAAAGCATATAGGGCACGCGCACCGGCTTGGCATTGTCGATCTGCCAGGTCAGGCCGAAGGGCAGCAGCACCCCGAGCGGCACCGAGGCGACAGCCAGCAGGCGGCTTTCCTGACCCGGATCGTCGCGCAGCAGGAACGAGCCGAGGAACTGACCATTGGCCAGAACGATCTGGCGCATGATGCAGGCCTTCTGCCCGTCGGGCAGCGGATCACAGACCTTGAGCCAGTTCTGCGACGGCATGCCTTCGACAGCGGCGGCAACTTCACTCTGGGCTGCTGCCGGGTCAGCCGGGGCGGCGGGATCGGCGGGTGCTTCTGCCGGCGTTTCCGCCGGGGTCTCGGTCGTGGTTTCCTGCGCGAAAGCCGAGATCGGGGACAGCATAAGCGCGGCCACCGCACATCCGGCGACGAGGGGTTTCCTGAAGATCATAGAATGTCCTTGCCTTCCTTGGCGGTCCCGGCGGCTCTAGGCCACCGTCGAAACTGAATTGCCCTTCAAGGGCTCAAATCGGGCAATAACATGACCGACGAGCCTTGCCAAAAGATTATGCTGCAAACGCTTTCATACTGATGCCTCAAAGCCCGTTCCCGGCAAGTTTGGCCAGTTTGGACAGGATTGCGGCCGCGCCTTTGAGGCGCTGTTCGGGCGTCGGCCAGTTGCGGGCGAACACCAGCTTTTGATCGGGTTTGATGCGCACCTGATTGCCGGGATCGCTCACCATCTGCACCAGACCTGCCGGATTGGGGAAGATATTGTTGCGCAGCGCGATCACCGCGCCCTTTGGTCCGGCATCGACCTTTTCGACATTGGCCTGACGACAGAGCGCCTTGACCAGAATGACCTTGAGCAGTGCTTCGACCTCCTCGGGCAGCGGCCCGAACCGGTCGATCAGTTCGGCACCCGCCGCATCGATATCCCTTATATCGCTGAGATCGCCCAATTTGCGATAGAGCTGCATGCGCAATTGCAGATCGGGCACATAGTGCTCGGGAATCATCACCGGCATGCCCAGCGAGATTTGCGGGCTCCACTCGTTGCGATCCTCGTATTCCTCCTCGCCATTGCGCAGGTTGGCGACCGCCTCTTCCAGCATGGCCTGGTAGAGTTCGTAGCCCACTTCGCGGATATGGCCGGACTGTTCGTCCCCGAGCAGGTTCCCTGCCCCACGAATATCGAGATCGTGGCTCGCCAGCTGGAACCCGGCGCCCAGGCTTTCAAGCGATTGCAGCACGCCCAGCCGCCGCTCGGCCGTATCGGTCAGCTTGCGGTCGGGCGGCACGGTGAACAGCGCATAGGCGCGGGCCTTGGCCCGCCCGATCCGCCCGCGGATCTGGTAAAGCTGTGCCAGCCCGAAATTGTCGGCCCGATGCACGATCAGCGTATTGGCATTGGGTATGTCGAGCCCCGACTCCACAATGGTCGTGGCGAGCAGCACATCGAATTTGCCGTCATAGAAGGCGTTCATGATGTCGTCGAGTTCGCCCGGCGCCATCTGTCCATTGGCAATGACGAAGCTGACTTCAGGCACCTGTTGGCGCAGGAATTCGGCAATGTCTGGCTGGTCCTTGATGCGCGGCACGACATAAAAACTCTGCCCGCCGCGATACTTCTCGCGCAGCAGCGCCTCGCGGATCGAGAGCGCATCGAAGGGCGAGATGAAGGTGCGGATGGCGAGGCGATCAACCGGCGGCGTCGCCAAAAGGCTGAGATCGCGCACCCCGGTCAGCGCCAGTTGTAGCGTGCGCGGAATCGGCGTCGCCGTCAGCGTCAGCACATGCACATTGGCCTTGAGTTCCTTGAGACGCTCCTTGTGCCCCACGCCAAAGTGCTGCTCCTCATCGATAATAAGCAGGCCCAGATCGTTGAACTTGATCGACTTCGACAGCAGAGCATGGGTGCCCACCACAATATCGACCTGCCCATCGGCCAGCCCGTCCTTGGTCGCCTTGAGTTCATTGGCCGGCACCATGCGCGACGCATGACGCACGCGCACCGGCAGGCCCTTGAACCGCTCTGCAAAGGTCTTGAAATGCTGGCGCGCCAGTAGCGTCGTCGGCACAACCACGGCCACCTGCTTGCCGCTCAATGCCACTGCAAAGGCGGCGCGCAGCGCCACTTCGGTCTTGCCGAAGCCCACATCGCCACAGACCAGCCGGTCCATGACCTTGCCCGAGGTCAGATCGTCGAATACCGCTTCGATGGCATTGAGCTGATCTTCGGTTTCCTCATAGGGGAAGCGCGCCGCAAACTCGTCATAGGCCCCGGCATTGATATCAACCACATCGGCCTTGACCAACAGGCGCTGCGCCGCCAGCTTGATGAGCTGCTCCGCCATTTCGCGGATGCGTTTCTTGAGCTTGCCCTTTTTCGCCTGCCAGGCAACGCCGCCCAGCTTGTCGAGCACGACGCTGGCATCGTCCGAGCCGTATCGCGTCAAAAGCTCGATATTTTCCACCGGCAGGTAGAGCTTGGTGTCGCCGGCATATTGCAGCTCGACGCATTCATGCGGCGCGCCACCAGCCTCGATGACCTTGAGCCCTACAAAGCGGCCGATACCGTGATCGACATGCACGACCAGATCGCCCGCATTGAGCGAAGCCGCTTCGGTCAGCGCGTCGGACGCCTTCTTCTTGCGCTGCGGCCGCAGAATGCGTTCGCCCAGAATGTCCTGTTCGGACAGGACAAGCAGGTCCTTGGTTTCAAACCCGGTTTCAAGCGGCAGCACGACCAGCGATGTGGTCGCCGCGCTGGTCGTCTCGGCGTCGCGCCAGTTCTCCGCCATGCGCGGATTGGTCAGCCCATGATCCTTCAAAACCTGCGCCATGCGGTCCCGCGTGCCGGGGCTCCAGCAGGCTACGATGGCGCGCCGGCCCTCGCGCCGCTCGGCCAGCAGCCGGTCGACCACGGCCTGAAACAGGTTGACGTCCGACGCCACCCGTTCTGCCGCAAAGCTGGGCGCAATATGTCCACCGGCATCGTCGCCCTTCTTGGTCTGCGGCGACAGGAACGGCGATAGCTGGACCACCGAGGCTCCCGCCAAAGTCGCCGGCACAGCATCGAGATCGTAGAGCAGTTCCGGCCTGATCGGCTTATAGGGCGCGCCCGCACCCGCCACCTGCGGCGTCTGCCGCGCCGTCTCGCGGGCGTCGTGATAGTCGCGGATCTGCGTGGCCCGTTCAGCAAAGGCTTCCGCCACCTGATCGTCGAAGACGAAAGGGGCGTCGCCGGCATAGTCGGCCAGCCGGTCCATATGCTCATAGAAAAACGGCAGCCAATGCTCGGTGCCCGAATAGCGCGACCCGCCGCTGACCGAGGCGTAGAGCGTGTCGTCCACCGTGTTGCCGCCAAATGTGGCGGTATAGGCCTGGCGGAAACGGCGGATCGTATCCTCGTTTAGCACCACTTCGCTCATCGGCGTCAGGTCGATGCGCCTGAGATTGCCGGTGGTGCGCTGGCTATCGGGATCGAAAGTGCGGATGGATTCGAGCTGACTGCCGAAAAAATCAAAGCGCAGCGGGGCGTCGGCGCTGGCCGGAAACAAGTCCACCAAGCCGCCGCGCACCGCATATTCGCCGCTTTCGCGCACTGTCGGCACGCGCAAATAGCCATTATTGGCTGCCCAGGCCACAAGCCTGTCGCTATCCACCACCCGGCCCACGGCGGCGGAAAAACTCATCGTCTCCACGACGTCGCGCGGCGGCAGTTTCTGGATCAGCGCGTTGACGGCGGTGAGAACAACCGCACCCTTGGTGCCCGATGTCAGCGCCGCCAGCGTGTTCATGCGCGCAGCGATGGTCACATTATTGGGTGAAACGCGGTCATAGGGCAGACAATCCCAGGCGGGCAGCGTCAGGACAGTGTGACCGGGCAGCATGGCGCCCAGCACTTCGGCCATGCGCTGCATCCGCCGCCCGTCACGCGCCACGAAGACCAGCGCCGCCGCATCATCGGGCGCGTCTTTAAGGCGCTGTTCGACCATGCGAGCCAGCACCATGGGCTGCATCCCGTCCGGCACGTTGGAAATTGTGCGCACGGGCGGATTGATCCCCGACAATTCGTTCATTTGGCGATCCGCTCCTGATGATCGGCAATCACCAGATCGAGAAAGGCCCGGTCCACATGGGGGGGCGGCTCTTCCTGCCGCATCACCCATTTGAGCAACGGCGGGTCTTCCTCGTTCATCAGGGCTTCCAGCCGGTCGAGTTCGGAAGCGCCATAGGCCTCGATATTGGCATCGGCAAACGGCCCCAGAATTAGGTCCATCTCCTTGGTCCCGCGATGCCATGCCCGATAGCGCAATCGCTTGCGGCGAATAGCAATGTCCTCACCGGCTGTCATTTGACGACCATGATCCCGCTTGTTCCCGATTTGGACATGTCTCTTACGCGGAATGGACAGCGTTGTCAGCCCTTAACCCCGCCTTGCCCATGCCAGCGCGTCTGCCGCTAGAATTTCGTTTTCTGCGCTTCCCGCAGAATATCGCCAAGTAATTCCTGGCCCAATCCTCTCTGCAGCGCCAGAATAGCGCGGCTACGTCTGAAGTTCGGGGGCTTCATATGTCTTGGCTTGTTCTGAAAACTCGTGATGGCGTTATAAAAATCAAGCCGCGATGGCAGATGCGCTGGGCCGAACGCAACAAACGTGTGCGCGTCCTTGACCTTGGACTTCTGATTATCAGCTGGTGGTCACGCAGCGATCTGGAACGGCATTAGCCAACACGACAACACCGAATTGAAATTCCGGCCAGAAGAAATTTCGGGATAAGGGCTTCTCACTCCCGACGCAGGTGCCTATTGAAATAGGCAACCCCCGCCAGCCCCATTCGGGGCCTCTTTCTTCACTTTGCGAAGAGAGATCGGTGCATGGGAGAATCGCCCTTGTCTCGCCCCGAAGCCCTCCAGCCGCTGTTCCGCTCGCTACACTCCATCAAAGGCGTTGGTGACAAGCTGGCCGCACTGCTGACGCGCTTTTTCGGCGCGCCCGAGGGGCAGGAGGCGATTGTCCTCGACATCCTCATGCACATGCCGTCCGGCGTTGTCGATCGGCGGCGGCAGGTCGGCATTGCTGAGGCCTATCTCAATCAGATCGTCACCCTGCGCCTTCACATCGACCGCCACCAGCCTCCGCCACGCGGCAAGCTGCATGTGCCTCATCGCGTCTTCGCCCATGACGAGACCGGCGATATCCAGCTCGTGTTTTTCCGCGCCCAGGGCGGCTGGGTCGAAAAAGCCCTGCCCGTTGGTGAGGACCGCTACGTCTCCGGGCAGATCGGCTTTTTCAATGGCGAAAAGCAGATTACCCATCCCGACTACGTGGTCGAACCCGACAAATTCGCCACCCTGCCATTGGTCGAGCCCGTCTATCCGCTGACCAGCGGGCTCAGTTCCAAGGCGCTGGGCAAGCTCGTGCGCCAGGCTGTCGAAGCCGTGCCCCCCCTGCCCGAATGGATCGACAGCCAAACTCTGGCACAACGCAAATGGCCAAGCTTTGCGGAAGCCATGCGCGCTGTCCATCTGCCAGAAAATCCCGGCGAAGCCGAACTCTGGGCCCCTGCCCGGCAGCGCCTTGCCTATGACGAATACCTCGCCGGCCAGATCACTTTGCAGCTCGTCCGCTCCAGCATGGTCAGCGCGCGTGGCGTTTCGCGCCGTTTCACTGGAAATGCGACGCTCAAAGTCAACAGTCTGCTCCCCTTCTCCCTCACGGACGGACAGAAAAGTGCCCTCGATGATATCCTTAAGGACCTTGCGTCAACCGAACGCATGAGCCGTCTCCTGCAAGGCGATGTGGGGTCGGGAAAAACTGTTGTCGCCCTCATGGCCATGGCCGCCATGACCGAACCCGGCGCCCAATCCGCCCTCATGGCGCCGACGGAATTGCTTGCCTCCCAACACTTTAGGACAATGAAGCCGCTCTGCGATGCCGCCGGGATCGGCATCGCTCTGCTCACCGGCAAGATGGGTGCCGCCGAGCGCCGCGCCATTCGCGCCGGCCTCGCCGATGGCTCCATTTCCATAGCCGTCGGCACCCATGCCCTTTTCCAATCCGATATTGAATTCAAGGACTTGGGCCTGACAGTCGTCGACGAACAACACCGTTTTGGCGTCCATCAGCGCCTCGCCTTGTCGGAAAAAGGCCGTCACACCGACCTTCTGGTCATGACCGCGACGCCAATCCCCCGCACCCTGGTACTCACCCATTTCGGCGACATGGCGGTCAGCGTCTTGCGCGAGAAACCGAAGGGTCGCCAACCTATTGATACCGCGGTGCTTTCCAGCGGCGACTATGCGAGGGTTATTGCCCGCCTTGAGGCCCGCCTTGCCGAAGGCGCGCAGGCCTATTGGGTCTGCCCGCTGGTCGAAGAAAGCGAGACGCTGGAAGTGGTTAGCGCCGAGGATCGCTTTGCCGAGCTGCAAAAAATCTTCGGAAATAAGGTCGCTTTGGTCCATGGCCGCATGTCCACCGCTGCCAAGCAGGACGTCATGCAGCGGTTTTCCGCCAATGAAATCAAACTATTGGTGGCAACGACTGTGATCGAGGTGGGCGTCGATGTACCCAATGCGACCATAATGATCATCGAGCATGCCGAGCGGTTCGGTCTTGCCCAATTGCATCAGCTTCGCGGCCGTGTCGGACGCGGCTCGCAACGCTCGGCCTGCCTTTTGCTCTACAAAGACCCGCTCAGCGAAACTGCAAAGGCCCGTCTCGAAACGATAAAATCGACCGAAGACGGTTTTGTCATAGCCGAGCGCGACCTCGAATTGCGCGGCCAAGGCGATCTGCTCGGCACGCGCCAATCCGGCATGCCCGGCTATCGCATCGCCGTGCCGGATGTGCATCGTCACCTGCTCGAATTCGCCCATGACGATGCCAAGGCGCTCCTCGCTCGCAATCCCGGCCTCACCGGCCCGGACGGCGAAGCCGCCCGTACGCTCTTGTATGTGTTCAGGAAAGACCTGGCGATCCCGCTGATCCGGGCGGGCTAGCCGCATTAATTGCATCAGAAATTTCCCCCTGCGCCCCTCGCCCCTCGGGGGAGAGGGTAGCGTCGCCGGAGCGCAGCGACTGGCAAAGCTAGGGTGAGGGGTGAATGCCCACGGGACAAACTGCGACGCTGAAACCCTCATCCGGCGCTTCGCGCCACCTTCTCCCCTCAGGGGAGAAGAATAGAAGGACCACTTTTATCCCCGCCCCTCGCGGGATTCGTCCTATTCCACCGTCACCGACTTTGCCAGATTGCGCGGCTGGTCCACGTCCGTGCCCATGAATACCGCTGTGTGATAGGCCAGCAGTTGCACGGGAATGATCGCCAGGATCGGCGCGACGAAATTGTGGACATGGGGGATTTCGATAATGTCCGCGACGCCATGGCCAACCGTCTTGGCACCCTCGGGATCGGTGATCAGGATGATCTTACCGCCGCGCGCGGCCACTTCCTGCATATTGCTCAGCGTCTTGTCGACCAGTTCGTCAGAGGGCGCGACGACGATGACGGGCATGGCCTCGTCTACCAGCGCGATCGGGCCGTGCTTGAGTTCACCTGCCGCATAACCTTCGGCGTGGATATAGCTGATTTCCTTGAGCTTCAGCGCGCCTTCCATGGCGACCGGGAACATGGCCCCGCGTCCGAGATAGAGCACGTCCTTGGCTTTGGAGAGGCGCTTGGAAATTTCCACGATCTGCGCTTCGGCACCGAGAGCAGCTGAAACGGCCGATGGCAGGGCGGTCAGTGCCCGCACCATTTCGGCCTCTTGCTCTGCGCTCAACACGCCGCGCGCGCGTCCGGCAGCGATTGTCAGGCCCGCCAGCGCCGTCAATTGCGCGGTCAGCGCCTTGGTCGAGGCAACGCCGATTTCCGGCCCGCAGAGGATCGGGAAAACCACGCTGGATTCGCGGGCAATGGTGGATTCAATGGTGTTGACGAGGCTGGCCACATGCTGCCCCTGCCCGGCGCAATAGCGCAAAGCCGCCAACGTGTCGGCCGTTTCCCCCGATTGGGAGATGAACAGCGACAGGCCGTTCTTTTCCAGCGGCGGCTCGCGATAGCGGAATTCGGAGGCGACATCGATATCGACCGGCAGGCGCGCATAGCGTTCGAACCAGTATTTTGCCACGGCACCGGCAAAATAGGCGGTACCGCAGGCGCTGATGGTCAGCCGCGAAAGATCAGCGAAATCAAAGGGCAGCGCCTCGCGGATTTCCACCTTTTCGGCGCCCATATCCACATAGTGGCTCAGCGTATGCGAGATGGTTTCGGGCTGCTCGTAGATTTCCTTGGCCATGAAGTGGCGGTGGTTGCCCTTGTCCACCATCAGTGCGGAAGCCTGCGACAGTAACTGCTCGCGCTGCACCAATGCGTCCTTGCCGTCGCGGATCGTGACGCCCTTCGGCGTGATGACGGCCCAGTCGCCATCCTCTAGGTAGGTGAGGCGCGAAGTGAAGGGCGCTAGCGCCATGGCGTCGGAACCCAGATACATTTCGGTCGCGCCATAGCCCACGGCCAGTGGCGCTCCGTGGCGCGCGGCAATCAGCAGGCCATCCTGCCCCCGGAACATGAAAGCCAGCGCAAAGGCGCCCTTGAGCTTTTTGAGCGTCCGGGCGACGGCGAGTTCCGGGTCGGCGCCATTGTCGACCTCGCGCGTCACCCAGAGAGCGACCGATTCCGTGTCGGTCTGGGTCTGCGGCAGATAGCCATCCTTCGCCAGATCCGCCAGCAGTTCGCGGAAATTCTCGATAATGCCGTTATGGACAACCGCGACCTTGTCGGTGGCGTGCGGATGGGCATTGTTTTCGGTCGGCGCGCCATGCGTGGCCCAGCGGGTGTGGCCGATGCCGATATTGCCGCCCAGCGGCTCCATGCCCAGCCTGGTTGCCAGATTGCCCAGCTTGCCCTCGGCGCGCCGACGGGCAATGGCGCCCGCCTCCAGCGTCGCCACTCCCGCGCTGTCATAGCCACGATATTCCAGGCGCTTCAGCGCATCGACCAGGCGGCCAGCAACCGGCGCATCACCAACGATACCAACGATCCCGCACATGCTTATTTTCCCTTGGCTGCCTTTTTGGCCAGCGCCCGCTCCTTGAGCCGAGGCGCATAGCCTGGTTTATTTTCCTGCCGGGCGCGGCCCAGCGCCAGCGCATCGGCCGGCACGTCTTCGGTGATCACGCTGCCCGATGCCGTATAGGCGCCATCGCCAATGGTCACCGGCGCCACCAGCGAAGCGTTCGAGCCGATGAAGACATTGTTGCCGATGACGGTCTTGTCTTTGTTCACGCCGTCATAATTGCAGGTGATGGTGCCCGCGCCGATATTGGTTTTCGTGCCGATTTCGGCGTCGCCCAGATAGCTCAGATGCCCGGCTTTGGTTCCTGCCCCGATCCTGGACTTCTTCACTTCGACGAAATTGCCCAGATGCACGTCGGCGCCAAGTTCCGCGCCGCCGCGAATACGCGCGAAGGGGCCAATGCTCGCCCCCTCCCCGATCACCGCATCCTCGATGTCGCAAAAGGCGCGAATTTCGACATTATCCGCGATCTTCACGCCCGGCCCGAACACCACATTGGGGAAGATGGTCACGTCGCGCCCGATTTCGGTGTCATAGGAAAACCACACGCTGTCCGGGTCCTTCAGCGTCACCCCGGCCTTCATGAAGTCCTCACGGCGCAGCGCCTGAAACTGGGCCTCGGCGCGCGCCAGCTGGCTCCGGTCGTTGACGCCCATCACATCGACTTCCGGAGCGATGCCGTAGCCGACCGCCTTGCCGGCCTTGTTGGCCAATCCCACCAGATCGGTCAGATAATACTCGCCTTGGGCATTGTTGGTATCGAGCCCATCGATCAGATCGCGGAACACTTCGGCGCGGAACGCCAGAATGCAGGCATTGCAAAGCCCGATTCTGCGCTCTTCCTCGCTGGCATCCTTATGCTCGCGAATGGCCAGCAGACGCTCGCCATCGGTAATAAAACGGCCATAGCCGGTCGGATCCTTCGGCTCAAAGCCAAGGATCGCCACGTCGAGCCCGGCATCGAGCCGGTCGAGGACTGCCCGAAAATTGACGCCGCGCAGCAGGGGGTGGTCGCCATAGACAACGGCGACATAGCCCTTGGCTTTGTCGAAAAGTTCGCGCGCCATGGAAGCGGCATGCCCCGTGCCTCGCGCCACGCTTTGCTCGAAATGCTGCACATCCGCGTCCAGAGCGGAGACAGCATCGCGAATGGCCTGGTGCTTCGGCCCGGTAACGAGAGCAATGCTGTTCGCACCGGCCTCGCGGGCGGCACGGGTCACGTGGCCGATGATGGAAAGCCCGCCGACAGGATGCAGAACCTTGGGCGTGGCCGACCGCATACGGGTGCCTTCGCCGGCTGCAAGAATGATGGTCAGCAGTTCGGACATGTCGCGCCTTCTCTCGGCTTTGCCTGATGAAGCCGCATTTTCACAACTTTATGGCAGGCAAGAGTTGGCGAACCGCTAACAAACGGACCATCCTTGCCGCAAGTGCGGCGCTCGATTCGGGCGCAACGGAGTGGATTCGTGGCTAAGGCATCTGAACAGTTCCGGCAATCGGATGTCGCATTATGGGGCATCGTGGCTCTTGTATGCGGCGGCCTTGCAATTGTCGGGTCCAATGTGTCCGCAGTGGTGCCGCAAAGCCTGCTCGGCGGCTTGCACACACCGCGTGTGGCCGGCAGCTCTATCGAGACCCTGCGCCAGCAGGTTTCCGACCTCAGCGACCAGAGCGTCCGGCTGCGACGTGAAAACGAGGCCCTGCTGACCCGGTTCTCCCTACAGGAGAAAACGGGCAACGAGGTGCTGCGCCGCGTGGGCGCGCTGGAAGTGAGCATGCCCAAGCTGCTCGAGGCCCTGCCTGATAGCGCCCTGGTCGACCGCACCAATCTCACGGCCTCGGTGGGCGAAAACCAGACCCTCACCTACGATGCCGAGGGCGGTTCGGTCGCTATACGCCAATTGCCCATGCCGGGCGCGACAACAGCAGTTACGCCCAACCAGCCGCTTCCCGAGCTTATCATCGCGCCGCAATCGGCCGCAGTAGCGTCGGCCCCCACCAGCTATGGCATCGCGCTGGGCGCTCCGGTCGCAGAGGGCGGCACGATGGCGCTCTGGAACGATCTGACCCTCAAGCTAGGCCCGCTCCTGTTCGGCCTCGTACCCGTCGTGACCGACGATGCCAGCGGCCAGATGAAGCGGATCGTCGTTGGTCCGATTGACGAATTGTCCGAGGCGGGTGCCCTTTGCGAGCGGTTTGAGCGGGTCGCGATTGCCTGCGCGCCCAGTCCCTATGTGGGCACGGCGCTCGAACTTGGCGATACTGGCAGCGAAGGCGGTTGACACAGGGGCAAGTCCGGCTATGTTCCGCCGCGACGCCGCAGGGCGTCCTTGCGCATCGAGCAGACACGCTTCGATGCAGAAACAAGGCATGCGCCGGTAGCTCAGTGGTAGAGCATTCGACTTTTAATCGAATGGTCGTGGGTTCGAACCCCACCCGGCGTACCATCTTCATTTCCCCTATGCCTTTCGCGGCGCGTTGCTGAGCCATGACAGACTGCTGCTGCGATCCCGATCCTTATGCCGAGCTCGATTACCGGGCCGATGCGGGCGAACTCTCGGAAGAATTTCGCAAGCCCGTGCGTGTCAGGCTGGAACGCCGCCATGGGCGGCCCCGCGGATCGGGCGGTTTCAGCGTGACCCAGCGCCGCAACCCTCTTTGAGAATCACCGGCGCCCCCTATGATGGGCCAGCGTCGCGCCGGGAGGCTTCCATGTCCCAGGATATGATGGACCTGCTCAAGGTCCTCTCCATCACCGTTCTGATCTTTGCCGCCAGCACCCTGCTTATGCTCTATGGCATTGCACTGTTTGCCCAATATGGGGCCAACCTGCCCATGGTAGGGTCACTGCCGCTGGCCGTGCCGCCGGAAATGATCCCTGTACTGGCCGACAACAGGCTGTTCTCCATTCTGGGCGCCGTGCATGTGATCGCCACGGGACTGGCGCTGCTGCTGGTCAGCCACACCATTGATACGGCCCTGTTGATCACGGCCAAGGCGGTCACCGTAGTCATTACCGCGCTGATCGGGTTTTCCGGCGGGCATATGATTTATTTGCAGCTGACAGAGGACACCCCCCTGGCCTTGTCAGGCCTTACGCCGGCCCTCGTGGCACTGGTGGCATTCCTGATCCTGTCCAGTTTTCTCAGCGTGGGCAGTCTCCGGCAGATCGGCAATCTGCGGTTTCCCGTGGCACTGGCGCTCATCGTGCTCGGCCCGGCCCTGATGCTCTGGCTTTAGCCGGCCAGCGTCACCACAACCGCACCACGAGGCGTTGCGACTACCGTGTGTTCATATTGAACGCAAAGCGCCGGCGGCTCTGCCGTCAGCGTCCACTCGTCATCCTCATACATCTGCTCGGCAGCCTTGCCGCCCAGCGACAGGAAAGGTTCGATTGTGAACACCAGGCCATTGCCGATGGTGCGCCGTTCGGAGCGGTCCGGCCAGGTGGGGATTTCGCCCGGCTCGTCGTGGAGACTATCGCCAACGCCGTGGCTTGCGAGGTTCCGGATCAGCGTATAGCCGCCTTTTTTCGCCACCTTGCCAATGGCCGTGCCAATATCGGCAAGCGGCGCCCCGGCCTTCACTGCGCCGATCCCCGCCCACATGGCCTTCTTGCCATCGCGGCAGAGCGTTTCCAACCGCCTCTCGCCCTTGCCCAACACATAGGACGCGCCGCAATCGGCAAAGACCCCATCCTTGACCGCCGACACATCGATATTGACCAGATCGCCGTCTTCCAGCTCCCGATCCCCCGGAATGCCATGGGCGATTTCCTCGTTGACCGAAATGCAGGTCGTGCCCGGAAAACCATAGGTGACGATGGGTGCCGATAGCGCACCGTGCTCGGCAAGAATTTTCGCGCCGATTTCGTCCAGTTCTAGGGTGGTCATGCCGGGCCGCATGGCGGCGGCCATGGCGTCGCGCGCCACGGCACAGATCCTGCCAATCGCCTTGAGCTTTTCGAGCTGCTCGTCGGTCGTAATGGTCAAGCGTCAGGCCTTGTTGGCGAGGTAGTAGCCGAGCAGTCCCTGGGTCGAACTGTCATGACCCTCCCCGCTCGCCTGACCCTGCACTTTCGGCAGCAGCGCCTTGGCAAGCTGCTTGCCCAGTTCCACGCCCCACTGATCGTAGGAATTGACGTTCCAGATCACGCCCTGCACGAACACTTTGTGCTCATAAAGCGCCACCAGAGACCCGAGAAGTTCAGGGGTCAGCTTGGGATAGAACAGGGTGTTGGATGGGCGATTGCCGGGGAACACCTTGTGCGGCGTCAGGTCCTTGATCTTGTCCTTGTCTAGACCCTGCGCCTTGAGTTCGGCGACAACCTCTTCCTCGGTCTTGCCAAGCATCAAGGCCTCCGACTGCGCCAGCACATTGGCGACCAGCTTGTCGTGATGCGGCGGCAATTGCTCATGCGGCTGCGCGGCAATGAGGAAATCGCAGGGAATGACGTCGGTGCCCTGATGGATCAGCTGATAGAAGGCGTGCTGGCCATTGGTGCCCGGCTCACCCCAGACGATGGGACCGGTGGACCAGCCGACATCCTTGCCATTGAGCGTCACCGATTTGCCATTGCTCTCCATGTCCTGCTGCTGGAGATAGGCCGGGAAACGGCTCAGGCGCTGGTCATAGGGCAGCACGGCATGGGTCGAGAAGCCCCAGGCATTGCGATACCAGACACCCAACAGCCCCATGATGACAGGCAGGTTGCTTTCCAGCGGCGTTTCGAGGAAATGCCGGTCCATCGCATCGGCGCCGGCGAGGAATTTGGCGAAATTGTCGTAGCCGACTGCCAGCGCCACCGGCAGGCCGATGGCCGACCACACCGAATAGCGTCCGCCAACCCAGTCCCAGAAGCCAAAGATCCTGTCCTCACGAATGCCGAACTTGGCACAGGCTTCGATATTGGTGGAGACGGCCGCAAAGTGGTTCGGCACCGCCTCCTCGCCCAGCGTGTCGGCGATCCAGTTGCGCGCGGTATGGGCGTTGGTCATGGTCTCGTCGGTCGTAAACGTCTTGGACGCGACGATGAACAGGGTCTTTTTGGGGTCGAGACCCTTGAGAATGTCGTGGATATGGGCGCCATCGACATTGGACACGTAATGGGCGCGCAGGTCGGCGCGTGTGTAAGGCGCCAGCGCCAGCGTGACCATGACCGGGCCAAGGTCCGAACCGCCGATCCCGATATTGACCACATCGGTGAACTGCGCGCCGCCATGGCCACGAATGTCGCCATTGCGCACGGCATTGGTGTAGTTCTCGATGGCCTTGAGCACGGACCGCACGTCTGGCATCACATCCTTGCCATCGACTTCGACCGGGCGGTCACCCTGATAGCGTAGCGCCATATGCATGACGGCGCGGTCTTCGGTGATGTTGATATGCTCGCCTTCGCACATCTGGGCGCGGCGTTCTTCGACCCCGGCGGCACGCGCCAGATCGAAAAGTGCAGCCATTACAGCTTCGTCGATCCGGTTCTTCGAGTAATCCAGCAGGATATCGGCACCGCTGGCCGAGAACCGCTGGAAGCGGTTGGGGTCTTCGGCGAAGAGCAGCCGCATGGGCTGGCTTTCCATTGCTTTCCTGAGCTTGCCCAGCGCCTCGAAACCAGCCTTGCGCCCCGATTTAGCCATCAGTCATGTCCCCAGAACAAATCAAAGTGGTGGAAGGTCGCCGGCCGCCCATGCGGCCCGCGTCTCGGCGGCGAAATCGGCCATCCGGCCGGCCGCAATGGCCGCGCGCGCGCCTTTCGTCAGTTCCTGATAATAGGCCAGGTTGATCTGCGAAAGCACCATGGCGCCCAAAATCTCCTCAGTCTTAACGAGGTGATGCAGATAGGCCCGGCTCCAACGGCGGCAATTGGGATTGGGTGATGCCTCGTCGAGAGGCCGCCGATCATCCTTATGCCGCGCGTTTTTCAGATTGATGACGCCAAAACGGGTATAGGCGTGGCCATGTCGGCCGGCACGCGTGGGATGCACGCAGTCGAACATGTCGACACCACGCTCGATCCCGCCCAGAATATCGTCCGGCTTGCCGACGCCCATGAGGTAGCGCGGACGGTCGGTCGGCAATTCCGGGGTAATCTCCGAAAGCACGCGGAACATGACCTCCTGAGGCTCGCCCACAGCAAGCCCGCCAATCGAATAGCCGTCGAACCCAATGGACTTAAGCCCCGCCGCCGAGCGGGCGCGCATTTCCGGATCGTCGCCGCCCTGCACAATACCGAACAGCGCCCGGTTCTGCTGGTTGTTGAACGCGGTCTTGGAGCGGTCGGCCCAGCGCAGCGACAGTTCCATGGCCCGCTCGATTTCCTTGCGCTCAGCCGGCAGGCCGATGCACTCGTCGAGCTGCATGATGATGTCGCTGTCGAGCAGCGTCTGGATTTCGATGGACCGTTCCGGCGTCAGCTCATGGCTCGATCCGTCAATATGGGATTTGAAGGTCACGCCCTTTTCGGTGAGCTTGCGCAGTTTGGCCAGCGACATGACCTGAAAGCCGCCGCTATCGGTCAGGATCGGTCGCTGCCAGTCCATGAATTCATGCAGGCCGCCCAGCGAAGCTACCCGTTCCGCGCCGGGCCGCAGCATCAGGTGATAGGTATTGCCCAAGAGGATATCGGCGCCGGTCTCGCGCACCTGTTCGGGATACATGGCCTTGACCGTGCCGACCGTGCCCACGGGCATGAACGCGGGCGTATTGATCTCGCCGCGCGGCGTGTCGATGCGGCCATGCCGCGCCATGCCGTCGGTGGCGAGAAGGGAAAAGGTGACCTGTTTTGGGAACGTATTCATGCCGCGCGTAATAGCGGGTTAGTCTCTCGCGAACAACACGTGACGGCACTGTTCAGCCTAGTGAGCGAACTTGCGCGTCTCAACTTCCAACCGCTCACAAACCTCACCCCATAAATCGGGGTGCAAGTGCGCAAAATATGCCCCCGCCACATCAGCAGGATAGCTCATAAGAGTCAGAGGCAAACCACGCCCAATTTTTCGGTTTACATGTGCTAGAAGGCACAGAAGGAAAACGTGCGACAGCGCCATCTTGTCTTTTTTGTCTTCAGAATTCCTTTTTGCGAAATTTATCGCACACGTCCGTACCGAATTCACATATTCAGCATCGAGAGTGTCACCAACGACTAATCCAATTGATTTTAGAAAATCCATAGCCACGACCCCCTTTTCTTTTTCAAGCTCACGGATTTTCTTTCCGGATTTTACGACATTGAACGCTTTTAGGTCACTCTGCACATGCTCGTACCACGCCAGCATTCGGTTGTAGTAATCTAGCCTGCAATCCCAGATGAAGGATTTGGCGTTTTCGGCCGAGAAAAGATCACCCTCCCCAAGCGAAACGGTTAGCGTTTGGCTTTTTGTTGTCGCCAACTTCCAGAGCGAAAACCGATCTCTCGGTAAAAATGAATAAATATTCCCTGTATCATCGTTGTAAATGCAGACCAATACAGGCTGGTAATGACTTACCCAGCGCAACAAATGATCGACGCTTACTCGAAATCGAAATAAATCATCTTTTCCTATCTTTAATGAAGACCCCTTAACCTGCACAAGTATACTAAAGCTATCTGCCGTTTCATCTATTTGCGTTTGGACAATTAGGTCCTCGCCGAAATCGTTCTTGATAACCTCAGCAACAGCTCCGGCCTCATTGAGAGTCCTTGACACCGCCAGAACTGCCTTATGAGCCAAAAGTGCTGTAGGAACTATTTTCGTCAAGTCTGCCTCCGAACCTCCAGACAGATATGCGTAAAACACGGATCATCTCAATCCGAATCCAAAACATCTTTCGCGCGGTGCAATAAAGAGGAATCCCCGTAGGAATAGAAGCGATAGCCATTGCCGATGGCGTGGGCATAGGCCTGCTTCATCACCTCCAGCCCCGAAAAGGCGCTGACCAGCATGAACAGGGTCGATTTCGGCAGGTGGAAATTGGTCATCAGTACGTCCACCGTGCGGAAGCGGAAGCCGGGCGTAATGAAAATGTCGGTGTCGCCGATAAATGGCTGGAGCGTGCCGGTTGCCCGCGATGCGGTTTCCAATAGCCGCAGGCTGGTGGTCCCGACCGCGATGACACGCCCACCGGCCGCCCGCCGCGCCAGTATCCGCTCAACCGTCGCCTGATCGATCTCGCCCCATTCGGCGTGCATCACATGGTCGTCGGTATCGTCCACCTTCATGGGCAGGAAGGTCCCCGCCCCCACATGCAGCGTCACCCGCTCCATGGCAACGCCCATGTCCGAGAGGTCCTGAAGCAGCTTTTCGGTGAAGTGCAATCCCGCCGTTGGCGCCGCGACCGCGCCGTCCTCGGCGGCATATACGGTCTGATAGTCGGTCTTGTCGCGCTCCTCGACATCCCGCTTGGCCCCGATATAGGGCGGCAGCGGCATGGCGCCGTGCGACTTGATGGCTTCGTCAAGCTGCGCACCGCCCAGTTCGAATTCCAGCGTCACTTCGCCGGTTTCGCCCTTGCCCGCCACGCGCGCAATCAGCGCCTCGCCGGTGCCATTTCCCAGTTCCAGCCGATCCAGAAGCGCCAGCTTTTTCGCCGGGCGCGCAAAGGCCCGCCAGGTATGGGCATCAACGCGCTTGTGCAGGTTAAACGAGACATTAGCCCTGTTCTCGCCTCGAATGCGCATGCCGCGCAATTCGGCAGGCAGCACCCGCGTATCATTGACCACTAGCACGTCGCCAGGCCGGAACAGTGTCCGCAGATCGGGAATGTGCCTGTCCTCGAAGGGCTCCCCCGGGCGAACCACGAGCAGGCGCGCGCTGTCGCGCGGCTCCGCCGGATGCAGGGCGATCAGGCTTTCGGGCAGGTCGAAGTCGAAGTCGGATACACGCATGGTTTCTGCCTAGCAGGTCGAAGCAAATACGCAAGCGTAACGCCGCCCCATCGAATTTCGTGACCGCGACATGCTCAAATTAGCGCAGCCGCAGCTCTTGAAAATTCACATCTCAAGTGAAATCTGAAATGCGGAGGTTGCGATGGCTCTCACACGCAAGCAGGCACAACAGGAAACTCGGCGCAAATTGCTGGAAGCCGCCATGACACTGGCTGCGGCCGATGGCATTGCGGCGCTCTCCACGCGCGCCATCTGTGCCGCGGCTGGCCTGACGCAGGGCGCTTTCTATTCCAACTTCTCCGGCAAGGACGATCTGCTGGTCGCCCTGATGGAACAGCACCTGAACAGGGAAATCGAGAACTTACAGGATATTGCCGCCGCCACGGCGGCGCGGTCCCTGCCCGACCTTTTGGCCGTTCTGGCCGAGCATTTCGCCACTCTGGGTCAAAACCGGGGCTGGCTTCTGCTGTCGGTCGAATTGCAGGTTCACGCCCTGCGCGACCCCGCCTTTGCCGAGCAGTATGACGCAACGCGCGCCACCTATCTCGATGCTCTTGCCGAAGTCATGAGCACCCTTATGGCCGCCCATGGCCTGCGCACCACCCTTCCCGTCCGCCAGCTCGCCGCAGGCCTACATGCTCTCTGGACTGGCATGTCGGTGCAGGCGCGGGCCGGCGATACGCCAAGCGAAAACCTGCTTGTGACCTTTTTCACCGGCCTCGTCGGGACGACCGACAAGCCCGAAACTTCTGACACCAACGCAAAAGGATAATTGCCATGACCATCAAGAACGTGACCGTGCTTGGCACGGGTGTTCTGGGCGCGCAGATCGCCTTCCAGACCGCATTCAAAGGTTTCAATGTCACCGCCTATGACATCAATGACGAGGCGGTGGCCAAGGCCGAGAAATTTCTGGCCTATCTGGACGGGCGCTATCGCAACGAAGTCGCTGGTGCCGACGATGCCAGCCTGGCCGCCACAAAGACGAGGTTCCGCTTTTCGACCGATCTGGCCGATGCGGTAAAGGATGCCGATCTCGTTATTGAGGCAGTGCCGGAAAAGATCGAGATCAAGCGCGACGTCTATACAAAATTGGGCGCCGTTGCCCCGGACAAGACCATTTTCGCCAGCAATTCCTCCACCTTGCTGCCCAGCGCCATGGCGGAATCGACCGGCCGCCCGGAAAAATTCCTGGCCCTACACTTTGCCAATGAAATCTGGGCCAACAATATCGGCGAGGTCATGGGCCATCCCGGCACCTCTCCCGAGGCGTTCAAGGCGGTTTCGCAATTCGCCAGCGACATCGGCATGGTGCCGATTGAAATCCACAAGGAACAGCCTGGCTATGTGCTGAACTCTCTGCTCGTTCCGCTGCTCCGCGCCGCCGGTCAGTTGCTGGTCAACGGCATTGCCGATCCGGAGGCCATCGACAACACCTGGAAAATCGGCACCAAGTCGCCGCGCGGCCCCTTCGAAATCTTCGACATTATCGGTCTCAATACCGTCTATGCCGTGTCCTCGACTCCCGGCAGCGGCCAGGAGAATTTCGCGGCCTATGTCAAAGAGCGCTACCTCGACAAAGGCAAGCTGGGCATCACCACTGGTGAAGGCTTTTACAAATATCCCCGCACGTAGCCGCAGGTTTTGTGGCCGGGCCTTGCCCGGCCATTGGCCTTACAGCACGCGGATCATCACCGCGCCGGCCACCAGCAACACCGCGCCCATAATCCGCCCGACCGAAATCTCGCGCGCGGCCATGCCCATAAAGCCGATCTTGTCGAGAAACAACCCGCCCACCAATTGCCCGGTCACCGACAGCGCCATGACCGCCGCCGCGCCGATCATCGGCGTCAGGGTAATATTGGAAAATACATAGAAGGCCCCGAGCAACCCACCCGCCACAAAGGTCCAGCCGGCCGGCGCGGCAAAATTGATCGGCGTCGCGCTGAGGTGGCTGAATAAGAATGCCAGCGCCCAGAGCACAACCCCACCCGCCAGGAAGGATACCGCCGCCGCAGCAACCGGCACTTCCAGCGCCTTGCCGAGGCTGGCATTGATCGGCGCCTGCGCGGCAATGCACGCACCGGCGATCACGCCCATCAGGGCCCACAAAATGGCTTCCATCTTCAAGGTCTTGCTTTCCGGAACGGCGCTTAGCCCGCTTCGCAGGTTACGGGCACGCTGAGGTCCCCCGCCGATAGCGTTCCGGCCCAAACCTCGTCCGCGGTCCATTCGGCCCGAAACCGGACAAGGATGTCTTCGACATTGGGATCGACGAAGTCGATCATCATCTGGTCGCCTTCGGCAAAGGCTTGCCCAACAATAAAGGGCGTCCCCTCGCCGCGCTCCGGACCGGTCGAAAACTGCTGATCGCCAATTTCAACATAAGCGCCGAGAACGGCCAATACGACCAGCCGGCCCATGGCGATATCGGCGGATGCGCCGTCGCCTTGGCAAAATAGTCCGCCGCTCGCAGCCGCAGGGGCCGCGAGCGACAGGCTGGCGGCAAGAACCGCCAGAAAGAGCTTACTCCGCGATGTCGGCCGCGACCTTGACCGAAACCATCTTGTCCGGGTTGATGACCGGCTCGCCACGCTTGATCTGGTCGACATTTTCCATGCCCTCGATCACTTCACCCCACACAGTATACTGGCGGTTGAGGAAGGGCGCATCGGCAAAGCAGATGAAGAACTGCGAATTGGCGCTGTTCGGGTCCTGCGAACGCGCCATGGACGCGGTACCGCGCTTATGCGGCTCGGCGTTGAATTCCTGCTTGATGTTGGGATATTTCGAGCCACCGGTGCCGGTGCGCGAAGGGT
>VFQU01000521.1_pt1 | contig 33150 bp, 33 predicted proteins | sample 3512311 | NCBI WGS metagenome assembly VFQU01 (sample SAMN10412377, study PRJNA504923) | tailings metagenome | isolation source: Relicate 3 Philex TSF3 active mining site | place: Philippines: Tuba, Benguet | collected 2017-08-29
CATCTTCGACAGGACGTACTTCTCGAAGGCGATCTTGGCAACGTGCACCCACTTGCCGACCTTGGCCCAGGTGACATTGCGCGGCGGGATCTGCGGCAGGGCCACGAAGGCCGCGCCGGTGTCGCCCATGTCGGCCAGACAGATCGCGTTCCAGGTCGCCACTGCTTCGGGCGCCTTGCCTTCGAGGTCGGCGCGGATGTTCTCGACGATGGCGGTGACCATCGACTCGATCATGAAGCCGGTCTTGGGTGCGCCGGTCGGCACCGGCGTCTGCTCCACCGGCGGGATCGCCACGCAGACGCCGGCCGAGTAGATGTTCGGGAAAGCGGGGTTGCGCTGGTGGCGGTCGATCTGCACGAAGCCGCGCGGGTTGCACATGTCCTTGACCGCGCGTACCGCATCGACGCCGGTGAACGCCGGCAGCACCATCGAGTACTTGAAGGGCAGCGTGTGCTCGCGTGCCTTCTCGCCGGCCTCGTTCATCTCGTGCACGAGCATCTCGCCCGGTCGCACTTCGGCGATCTTGGCGTTGACGATCCACTTGATGTGGCGCTGGCGGAACTCGCTCTCCAGCAGGCCCTTGCTGTCGCCGACGCCGCCCAGGCCCATGTGGCCGACATAGGGTTCGCTGCTGATATAGGTGATCGGCACGCGGTCACGGATCTTTCGCTTCCGCAGGTCGGCGTCGAGGATCATCGCGAACTCGTAGGCCGGGCCGAAGCAGCTCGCGCCCTGGGCCGCACCGATCACGATCGGGCCGGGATCCTTGACGAAGTCCTGGTAGGCCTCCCAGGCCGAGAGCGCATGCGACGTGGTGCAAATCGAATGCGTGTGGCCGCCGTGCGGGCCCAAGCCCGGAATCTCGTCGAAGGCCAGGCGCGGGCCCGTGGTGATCACCAGGTAGTCGTAGGCGAGCAGGCGTCCGTCGCCGAGCACCACCGTGTTCTCGCCCGGGCGGATCCCCGCCGCGCCACAGCTTTCGAAGCCGATCAACTTCTTCGCCAGATAGGGGCCGATCTCGATCTGGATGTCCGAGGGCTTGCGCCAGCCCACCGCCACCCAGGGATTGGAGGGCGTGAACGAGAAGCGCGGGCTGTCGCCCACCACGGTGATCTCATGCGCCTTTCCCAGCCCTGCACGCAGCTCGTAGGCCACGCTGATGCCGCCGATGCCGCCACCCACCACGATGATCTTGGCCATGCTCGGTCCCTCCCCGACCGGCTTCATGAGAGTGGGGCCACCCCGCCGGCAGGGCAGCCGCCTCGTGTCCACATCTCGGCGGCCACAGCCTCTGCTGCTGACTGGGCGCTAGACTTGACCGGCGCCAATTTAGAGGTTTCTAATATTAGCGTCAACTGATATTCGACAGGAGCCGTTCATGTCTAAGACCCCCGCCGAACTGGTCGCCGAAGCCCGCGCCCACATCACCGAAGTCAGCGTCGAGGCGCTGGCCGCCGAAGCCCCGGGCAGCTACGTGCTGATCGACGTGCGCGAACCGGGCGAGTTCGCCACTGGCCACATCGCCGGCGCGATCCCGATCCCGCGCGGGGTGCTCGAATTCCAGGTCGAGGCCAACCCGGCCATCGCCTGCGTCACCGAGCCCGCGCTGGCCGTGCGCGAGCAGCCGATCGTGCTGTATTGCCGCACCGGCGGACGCTCGGCGCTGGCCGCCGAAAGCCTGCAGAAGCTGGGCTTCACCCGTGTGCGCTCGCTGGCCGGCGGGATCACCGCCTGGACCGCGGCGGGCAAGCCGGTGACGCAGCACTGAAGAGCCGGGAATCGGCAATGGGGAATCGGGAATCGCTGAAGCCGGAAACCTCGGTTGCCAGGAGGGATGCGAACTGCATTGCAAGCCGGACTCCCCAGCCATGCGCGAACGCTCTAACCTCGCACGCCGGCACCACCCATGTCCTAGATCGGCTGTCTGAACACGCTAGTGCGCCCGAGCGGTCGCGCCCCAGCGCGCGAAGTTCGGCTTGGACGATTCCCGATTCCCCATTCCCGATTCCCGAACAAATGCCCCCCCTCGCCCCCTCCGATGCCGATGAAATGCGCAGCCACGCCACCGATGCGGCGCAGCTGCTGAAGGCCATGGCCAATGAGAAGCGACTGATGATCCTGTGCATGCTGGCCGGCGGTGAGCAGGCGGTGTCGGACATCAACGCCGGCATGGATCTCTCGCAGTCGGCGCTGTCGCAGCATCTCGCCGTGCTGCGCGAGGAGGGCCTGGTGCAGACGCGGCGTTCGGCGCAGACGATCTACTACTCGCTCACCCCAGGCCCGGTGCAGGACATCATCGCCGTGCTGCACCGGATCTACTGCGGCGCGCCCTGAGCGCCGACGCCGGCGGCCTGGGGCCGTTGACGCCGCTCAACGGCCGCCGAAGGTCTTCAGCCCGCGCGGACGGCGCCACCAGAGGAAGACCGTGATCGGCAGCAGGATCAACGGGGCGCCGTGCATGCTGCCGATCCACCCTGCCTGCGATTGCAGCAGGCGCTCGACCGCCAGCGGCCCGCCCTCGACCACGCGCGGCAGGTCTTCGATGTTGCCCTCGGCAAACGCCACCAGGCTGTCCTGCAGGCCCAGCGGCCGACCGAGGTTCTCGCCGATGAGCAGCCAGGTGTAGGCCAGCGGCGCCTGCATCGGCAGGGGCTGGCGTACGACCGACCCCAGCGCCGGGGACAGCCCGACTCCCCCCCAGAACGCAGCATTGAGCGCCAGCGTGAGCGCGAGCAACAGGCTGGCGATGACGTGGGCGGGAATGCGCATGGTGGGGCCTTCGGGAGAGGGACGACGGGCGCCGAGTATGGCGCCAGCGCCGTGCCTCATGACAACTGTCATGGCGCAGCGCTGACAGCCGACACTGCCGCCCCGCAGGCGGGATCCGGATGCTGTCTCCCATGCCGATTCGTGCAGGGAGGAGCCCATGGACATGCAAGCGTCGATCGCCCGACTCCGCCGCGCCCACAAGCGCTACGGCGCCATCACCGCCCTCGACGGCATCGATCTGGAACTCCGCCGCGGCGAGCTGCTGGCCCTGCTGGGCAGCAATGGCGCCGGCAAGAGCACGGCGCTCGGCCTGCTCACCGGCCGCCTCAGCGCCGACGCCGGCGAGGTCAGCCTGTTCGGCGCCGATCCGCGCGAGGCGCAGGCGCGTCGGCGCATCGGCGTGATGCTGCAGGAGGCGCGCTTGCCCGAGACCCTGCGCGTACGCGAGCTGGTGCAGCTGTTCGCCAGCTACTACCCCGCACCTCGCAAGGTCGATGAGACGCTCGCACTCGCCGGCCTGACCGAGCTGGCCCAGCGCCGCTACGCCGCGCTGTCCGGCGGCCAGCAGCGCCGCGTGCAGTTCGCGCTCGCCATCTGCGGCGCGCCCGAGCTGGTGTTCGTCGATGAGCCCACCACCGGGCTGGATGTCGAGGCACGCCGCGGCTTCTGGCAGGTGATCCATGCCCTTCGCGAGGCCGGCACTTCGATCGTGCTGACCACGCACTACTTGGAAGAGGCCGATGCGCTGGCCGAGCGCGTCGTGCTGATCGAGCGCGGTCGCGTGATCGCCGAGGACACGCCTTCCGGCCTCAAGTCCCGCGCACAAGGCGCGCGCCTCCGCTGCGTGACCCGGCTGTCGGCTGCCGAGCTCGCCGCGCTGCCGGAGGTGCAGTCGATCGAGCCCGAAGGCAGCCGCGTGTCGATCCGCTGCAGCGACAGCGATGCCCTGCTGCGTCGTCTGCTCAGCCTCGATCCCAGCCTGCAGGGCATCGAGATCCGCCCGCTGAACCTCGAAGACGCCTTCCTCGCCCTGACCGGAGACGCCGCATGAACGCCCCCAGCCTGCACTCGACCCTGCCGATGACCGGCGCGCAAAGCCTGCGCCTGTACGCGCTGGAAGCCTGGTACGAGCTGCTGCGCATGGCGCGCACGCCGGCCTTCGTGATCCCCACGCTGGCCTTTCCGGTGGCCTTCTACCTGATGTTCGCGGTGCTGATCCCTGGCCAGTGGAGCAGCTTCCAGAAGGCGACCTACCTGTTCGCCACCTATGGCGTGTTCGGGGTGATCGGCCCGGCCCTGTTCGGCTTCGGCGTCGGCATGGCGATGGAGCGCGAGAGTGGATTGCTTGAACTGAAGCGCGTCTCGCCGATGCCGATCGCCGCCTACTTCGCGGCCAAGATCGCGATGAGCCTGATCGCCGCGCTCTGCGTGGTGCTGCTGCTCAGCGCCGCTGCCATGGGGCTCGGCGACGTGCGCATGGCCTTCGGCGACTGGGCCTTGCTGCTCAGTGCCCTGCTGCTCGGCGCCCTGCCCTTCTGTGCACTGGGCCTGTTCATCGGCAGTCTGGTCAAGGGCCAGGCCGCGGTCGGCATCGTCAACTTGATCTATCTGCCGATGTCGGTGCTGTCAGGCCTGTGGATGCCGCTGTTCGCCTTTCCCGAGATCGTGCAGAAGCTGGCGGTGATCTGGCCGGCCTGGCATCTGGCCCAGCTGGCGCTGGGCATCAGCGGCCAGATCGAAGGCGTCAACGTGCTGCTGCACAGCGCGGTGCTGATCGGCTTCACCGTGTTCTTCCTGGCGCTGGCCGCGCTGCGGCTCAAGGGGCGCTGAGGCCATGGCGCGCATCTCCACTCCCGCCCTGATCGCCGCGGTCAGCGGCGTTGCATTGGTTGCACTGATCGCGCTGAGCGAAGTGCCGAAGGCTCCCGCGAAACTGGCGGCACACGATCCCGGCCCAGAGGCCTTCCTGATCCGCGGCGCGCGCGTGTTCGACGGCGACAGGCTCTGGCCGCGAGCCGATGTCGCCGTGCGCAACGGCCGCATCGAAGCGATCGCCGAGTCGCTGTCCGCTGGTGGAGTGACGGTGGTGGAAGCCAGGGGCCAGACTCTGATGCCCGGCTTCATCGACGCGCATGTGCACTCCTATGGCGAAGCGCGCCGCGAGGCACTGCGCTTTGGCACCACCACCGTGCTCGACATGTTCGGCGACCCGACCCTGCTGCAGGGCGCGCGCGCCGAACGCGAGTCGCTGGACGTCAGCGACCGCGCCGATCTGTGGGGCGCGGGCATCCTGGCCACCGCCCAGGGCGGGCACGGCACCCAGTTCGGCGTCGCCGTGCCGACCGTCGACACGGTCGAGGCAGCCAGCGACTGGGTCGCCGCGCGCCGCGCCGAGGGCTCGGACTTCATCAAGCTGGTGCGCGAGGATCTGTCCGTCTATCGCGAAAAGGAAAGCATGCCCACGCTCGACGCCGCGCGCTCGCAGGCGGTGATCACTGCTGCGCAAGCGCAGGGCCTGCGCGCGCTGGTGCATGTGTCGACCGTGGCTAATGCGATCGAGGTGCTGGAACAGGGCGCGGATGGCTTGGTGCATGTACCGCAGGATGCCGGCGATGACGCGGCCTTCGTCGAAGCCGCCCGGGCGCGCGCCGCTTTCGTGACGCCGACGCTGTCGGTAATCGCCGCCTTCTCGGGCGTGGACAACGACCTGGCCGAACACCCTCGCCTCGCCGAACGCCTGTCCGTGAGCCAGCGCGAGCAGCTGCGCGCACGCCCCAGCTTCGGACCACTCGCCGCCATGCTGATCGAGCGCGCGAAAGCCCGCGTCGCCGCCCTGCACGCGGCCGGGGTGCCGGTGCTGGCCGGTACCGATGCGCCCAATCCGGGCACCGCCTTCGGCGTGTCGATGCACGGCGAGTTGGCCCTGCTGGTCGAAGCGGGCCTCAGCCCGATCGAGGCCCTGCGCGCGGCGACCTCGGTGCCGGCGCAGCACTTCGGCCTGAGCGACCGCGGCCGAATCGCGCCGGGCCTGCGCGCCGACCTCGTGCTGGTCGAGGGGGATCCGAGCAAGGACATCCGCATCACCCGTGAACTCGTCAGCGTGTGGAAGAACGGCCGCCGCGTCGATCCGCGCCCGCCGGCCGCATCTGAGGCCAAGCTCGCGCCCGGCACGCTCGCCGATTTCGATGCCGACACCCTGCCGTCGAGCTGGATGCCGGCCTCGGACCAGATGCGCGGTGGCCGATCAACCGCGCGCATCAAGCGCGTCGACGGCGGTGCCGCCGGAAGTGGAGGTGCGCTGCGCGTGGAAGTCGAGCTTGCTGAGCAGGGTGTGGATGGCCAACCGACCTGGGCAGGCGTCTTCTTCAGCCCGGGCGCCACTCCGATGGCGCCGGTCGACGCAAGCGCTGCGTCCCGCCTGCAGCTGCAGGTGCGCAGCGGGGCGCCGCTGCAGCTGTTGGTGTTCTCCGGCGAGGGCGCGCCTGCGGTAGTGGCGATCGCCGCGAGCAGCGAGTGGCAGAGCGTCGAGATCGACCTCGAGAATCTCGCCGACCTCGACCGCAGCCGCCTGCGCGGCATCAGCCTGAGCGCCACCGGCAGTGGTGCGCAGCACTTTGATATCGATCAGATCGAATTCCAGTAGCTGACCACGCCGCTCGCATGCGAAGCCGGTCGCCTAGAGTGGCCCTGGCCCACGATGAGCCGAATCCTCGCGATGCCCTTCGCAACAATAAAGTTCGCAGCAGGCGTCTTCGGATATTGGATTGATGCACACGGGCGCAAGCCACCCATGCCACGGTGGGCCAGGGCCCACCCTATGCCCGCTGCGCGCAGCGCCATTAGGCTACGCCCATGAAACCCGCCCTCGCCGGACCCCCACAGCAGCACAGCCTCAACGAGCACGAGCCGCAGCGCTGGTGGGGCCTGCTGTACCTGGTGTTCGTGTTCCTGCCGATGTTCTTCATGTCGCAGCGTCTGGTCGTGCTGCTGCTGCCTTCGCTGGCGGCCTGCGCGATCTTCCTGCCGCTGTGGCTGCGCTTCACCGACCCCACCACGGCCGCCCGCACGCGCGACCTCTGCATCTACGGCAGCGCCGCGCTGGGCTATGCGCTGATGACGGTGAACCCGGGCGGCAACACCTTCGTAATCTACGCGATGACGATGGCGGCGACGGTGTGGGCGCCGCGGCGGGCGGTGCTGTCGGCTCTGCTGTTCTGGGCCCTGATGACGGCGCAGTTCTTCGTGCAGATGCCGGACTGGCGCTACGCGCTGGGGGTGAGCATCGCGATGGCGATGATCGGAGGCATGGCCTGCGCAGGCATCCTCGCCAGCCGGACCCGCGAGCGCCACCAGGCCGTGCTGAAGCTGAGCCAGGAGGAGGTGCGGCGACTGTCTGCCATGGCCGAGCGCGAGCGCATCGGCCGCGACCTTCACGATGCGCTGGGCCATACGCTGTCGCTGGTGGTGCTGAAGACCCAGCTGGCCCGGCGCCTGCTGGCGCGCGATCCGAAGGCCGCCGAACAGCAGCTGGCCGAGCTTGAGGACGCCGCGCGCGGTGCGCTGGACCAGGTGCGCGAAGCGGTCAGCGGCATCCGCGCCGGCGGCCTGCAGGCGGAGATCGCCGCCGCCCGACTGGCCCTGCTCAGCGCCGAAGTGCGACTGGACGCCCAGCTGCCGGCGCTGGAGCTGCCGGCGCCGCTGGACCAGGCTTTCGCCCTGGCCCTGCGGGAGGCGGTGACCAATGTGATACGCCACGCGCGCGCCAGCCGCGTCGAGGTCGAACTGCGCCGCAATGGCGAAGGTGCGGATGCGGTCTGGCAGCTGCAGATCAGCGACGACGGCGTCGGCGGCGCGCGCCAGCGCGAGGGCCATCGTGGCCTGCCGGGCTTCGCCGAGCGCCTGCAGACGCTGGGCGGCCGCGTCGAACTCGACAGCCCGCCCGGGCTGGGAACGCGCCTGCTGCTGAGCGCGCCGGCCACCCTGCCGCAGACGGCCGCCGGCTCAGCGTGAGAGGGCACGCACGATGATTCGTCTCGTACTCGCCGAAGACCAGGCTCTAGTGCGCGGCGCGCTCGCCGCCCTGCTCGGGCTGGAACACGATCTGGAGGTCGTCGCCGCCTGCGCCGACGGTGACAGCGCGCTCGCCGAGGTGCAGCGGCTGGCGCCCGACCTGCTGGTCACCGACATCGAGATGCCCGGCCGCACCGGGCTGGAGCTGGCGGAAGCGGTGCGCACGCTCAATCTGTCGACCCGCGTGGTGATCGTCACCACCTTTGGGCGCGCCGGCTACCTGCGGCGCGCGCTGGACGCCGGCGTGCGCGGCTATCTGCTGAAGGACGCGCCGGCCGAGAAGCTGGCAGACGCCCTGCGCCAGGTGCATCGCGGCGGCCGCGCCATCGACCCGCAGCTGGCGATGGCCGCCTGGGACGAGGTCGACCCGCTCAACGAGCGCGAGCGTCAGGTGCTGCGCCTCGCTGGCGAAGGCGCCAAGAGCGCCGACATCGCCGCGCGTCTGAACCTGAGCCAGGGCACCGTGCGCAATTACCTGAGCGAAGCCATCGGCAAGCTCGGCGCCGAAAACCGCATCGAGGCCTACCGCGTGGCGCGGCAGCGGGGGTGGCTTTGAGGCCGGGATTCGGGAGTGGGGATTCGGGATTCGTCAGAGCAAAGCTCGCAATACTCGCGGGGACGTGGTGACCCGCTCTTTACGAATCCCGAATCCCGAATCCCCAATCCCGGCTCTTCAAAACATCCCCACCTGCAGCTTCGCCGCCTCGGTCATCATCGACTGGTTCCAGGGCGGGTCGAAGACCAGCTCGACGTCGGCTTCGATCACGGTGGGAACCAGCTCGACCTTGGCGCGCACGTCCTCGACCAGCACCTCGCCCATGCCGCAGCCCGGTGCGGTGAGGGTCATGCGGATGCTGGCGCGGCGGCTGCCCTCGTCGCTGCTCTCGATCTCGCAGTGGTAGACGAGACCCAAGTCGACGATGTTGACCGGGATTTCCGGGTCGAAGCAGGTGCGCAGCTGGTTCCAGACCGCCTTCTCGACGTCGTCGTCGGTGGCGTTGTCGGGCAGCTTCGGCGGCGGCACGATCTCCTTGCCGATGGCGTCGGCATCGACGCCGGCGACGCGGAACAGGTTGCCGTCGACGAACACCGTGAAGCTGCCGCCCAGGCCCTGGGTGATGTAGCCGGCGGTACCGGCGGGCAAGGTGACCCGATCGCCCTGCGGCACCATCACGACTTCGCAGTCGCGGGAAAACTGGATCGGCTCGGAGCTGCGGCTGTAGGCCATGGGACGATTGTCAGGGTCGGGCGCGAAGGCGGCCGCGTATTCTAACCGGCCACCCTGCTACCGCCTGCCCTGATTCCGTGAACATGGTTCTCACCCCTGCTGCGCCCGGGCGCATCGGCCTCGGCACCTGGCTGCTGGCGGCGATCAGCGGCAGCGTGGCGGTGCTGGGTCTCGCCGCGGTCTGGGCCGGGGTCTCGCTGCACTTCCGCGGCCCGAGCCTTTGGATGCTGCTGGTGGTGACGCTCGACGCTGCCCTGCTGCTGCGCCTGGCTGGCCTGCCGCCGGGACGCACGCGCCTCGTGCTGGTGGGCCTTGTCAGCCTGCTGACCGTGCTCGCCGCGGCGCTGCTGATCAGCGCCAGCCAGATCGGCATGCAGATGGGCATGACCGCCCAGCAGGCGCTGCCCGCACTCAGCCCCGGCCTGGTGCTGCTCTACCTGCGCGCCCAGCTGGGCTGGCTGGATGCGCTGTGGCTGCTGCCGGCGGCCTGGCTGGGCTGGCGCTTCGGCCGCTGAGGCCCACGCAGCGCCATCCACACTCAGTCGGCAAGGAAATCGCGCACACGCTCGGCGTCGAAGGGCCAGTCCAGCTCGGCGCCGGTGTCCTCGCGGCGCAGCACCGGAACACGCAGGCCGTAGCGCTGCTCAAGTTCGACATCGGCGTCAATCCAGCGCGGCTCGAAGTCGCCCGCGCGGGCCTGCACCAGCACGATCACGGCCTGGTCGCAGAGGTGGCATTCGTCGCGCTGGAACAGGGTCAGCAGGGACATGGTCGATCCGTACGGCATCGTCGGGCGAAGCGGCGAACGTACACTAGCGGGCTTCCCGCACAAGCCAGACACCGCCCCCATGGCCGTCAGCGTTTTCGACCTGTTCAAGATCGGCATCGGTCCTTCGTCCTCGCACACCGTCGGGCCGATGCGCGCCGGCGCGCGCTTCGTCGAGCGCTGGCTGTCCGAGCCTGGCGAACTGCCGCGCGTCGCGCGGGTGCGGGTGGAGCTGTACGGCTCGCTGGCGCTGACCGGCCGCGGCCACGGCACCGACAAGGCGGTGCTGCTGGGCCTTGAGGGCGAGCTGCCCAACCGCATCGACCCCGACACCATCCCGGGCACGCTGGAGCGCATCCGCAGTGCGCAGCGCCTGCGCCTCGGCGGCACGCAGGAGATCGACTTCGTCGAGAAGCGCGATCTGGTGTTCAACAAGCGCCAGAAGCTGCCCTACCACACCAATGGCATGCGCTTCTCGGCCTACGCCGCCGACGACAGCCTGATCGCCACCCGCGACTACTACTCGGTCGGCGGCGGCTTCGTGGTCAACCAGGACGAGGCCGCCGAAGACCGCATCGTCGCCGACACCACCGCCCTGCCCTATCCCTTCCACAGCGGCGAGGAGCTGCTGAAGCTGTGCGAGCAGCACGGCCTCAGCATCGCCCAGCTGATGTTCGCCAACGAGCGCGCCTGGCGCAGTGAGGAGGAGATCCGCGCCGGGCTTCGCGAGATCTGGCAGGCCATGCAGGCCTGCGTCGCGCGCGGCATCCGCGAGGACGGCATCCTGCCCGGCGGGCTCAAGATCGGCCGTCGCGCGCCGGCCATGGCCGCCGACCTGCGTAACCGCCCCGAGGCCGCGCTGCGCGATCCGCTGACTGTGCTCGACTGGGTCAACCTGTACGCGCTGGCCGTCAACGAGGAGAACGCCGCCGGCGGCCGCGTGGTGACCGCGCCGACCAACGGCGCGGCCGGCATCGTGCCGGCGGTGCTGCACTACTACGAGCGCTTCGCGCCCAAGGCCGACGAGCAGGGAGTCTTCGACTTCCTGCTCACCGCCGGCGCGGTCGGCATTCTCTACAAGGAGAACGCCTCGATCTCTGGCGCCGAGGTCGGCTGCCAGGGCGAGGTCGGCGTGGCCTGCTCGATGGCGGCCGCCGGGCTCACCGCGGCGCTGGGCGGCACGGTGCACCAGGTCGAGAACGCCGCCGAGATCGGCATGGAGCACAACCTCGGCCTGACCTGCGACCCCATCGCCGGCCTGGTGCAGATTCCCTGCATCGAGCGCAACGCGATGGGCGCAGTGAAAGCGATCAACGCCTCGCGCATGGCCCTGCGCTCGGACGGCACGCACTACGTGTCGCTGGACAAAGTCATCAAGACCATGCGCGACACCGGTCGCGACATGCAGGACAAGTACAAGGAAACCTCGCGCGGCGGGCTGGCGGTCAACGTCGTTGAGTGCTGAAACCGATTCGTTGAAGGCGCCCCCGGCGTCGCGCCGCTGCTAGGCTCTCCGCCACCGCCTCCAGCCCGGTCGCCCTGCATGAGTGACGCATCCACGCCGCCACCGACCGCGCTGGCCCAGCTGATCGCGCTGGACGAGGCCGAGCGCAGGCACATCGCCCACGTCCTGCACAGCGAGGTGGGCCAGAGCCTCACCGCCGCCCTGCTCAGCCTGCAGTTCTTTGCCGAAGGCGGCCTGCCGTCCGAGGAAGTGGAGGGCGTAGCGGACAGCGTGCGCGAGGCCCTGCAGCAGGTGCGCGCGCTGTCGCTGCAGCTGCGGCCGCCGCTGCTGGATGAGATCGGGCTCGACGCTGCGCTGCGCTCCACGCTGGAGCAGATCGCGCAGCGGCGCGGCTTCGATTTCGAACTTGACGCCCGCAGCGCCGACAGGCACCTGCAGGGCTGGCTCGCGATCAGCCTGTTCCGCTGGGCACAGTCGATGGCCGAGGCCACACCCGAGGGCGAGAGCCTGCGAATCGAACTGCGCCAGGACGCGGCCGAGGTATCGCTGCGCTTCGCTCTGCAGGGGCCGCTGCCGCCGCGCTGGCGCGAGGACAGCGCGGCGCGCGCGCTGGCGCTGGGGGCGGACGTGTCGGTCGACAACAGTGGCCTGCGCATCCGCCTGAGCACCTGAGCCGCCTCGCTATCGCGGACGAGGACCTCGCAACGGGTGAGGCGCGCATCCAAGGTCGGTATCGACAGCGACTTCCAGGCCCTGCCGAGCCTTTTCGACACGCAAACGACAGCGGGCCCGCGCTCGCGCGCGGGCCCGCCGTTCCAGCACTGGTCGCCGCGCTCAGGGCGGCGACGCGAGCAGGTTCAGATGGCGTCCTTGAACGCCTTGCCGGCCTTGAACACCGGCACCTTGCTCGCCTTCAGCTTGATGGTCTCGCCGGTGCGCGGGTTGCGGGCCTCACGGGCCGCGCGCTTGCGCACGGAGAAGGTGCCGAAGCCCACCAGGGTCACGGTGTCGCCCTTCTTGAGCGCCTTGGTGACCGTCGTGGTGAACGCATCAACCACGGCCGCGGCCTGGGTCTTGGTCAGTTCGGCGTGGTCGGCGATGGCAGCAACAAGCTCAGCCTTGTTCATCGGAAACTTCCTTGCATAGAGGGGCATGGCGCCCAACAGGGGAGAATGGGAAGGCCCTACGCCCTCCGCGTTGCGAAGGCTGCTTCGGTTGCGCGCACAAGTCAACGGTTTTTCGCCGGGAAGCCGCCTGCTTCAAGGGTTTGCGGGTGCAACATGGATGCTTACGCGGGCCCTGGCAGGGCAATCGACGCCGGGCCCTGCCGGCGAGCATCGCCGCAGCCCCCGCGAATCAAGCGTTTAGCGCCCCCGGCAGCGCTAGCATGGGTGCAGCCTGAGAGCCCTGCCGCCATGCCCATCGCCTTCGTCACCGCCATCGATCTGCTCGGCACCTTCGCCTTCGCCGTCAGCGGCGCCACCGCCGGCGTGCGCAAGGGCCTCGACCTGTTCGGCGTGCTGGTGCTGGCCTTCGCCGCAGCCACCGCCGGTGGCATCGTGCGCGACGCACTGCTCGGCGCCACGCCGCCGGTCGCGCTGGTCGATCCGCGCTATTTCGCAGTTTCGGCTGCGGCCGCGTTGATCACTTTCTACCGCTACGAGCTGATCGAACGTCTGCGCAATCCGGTGCAGCTGACCGACGCGGTCGGACTGGGGCTGTTCGCCGTGCTCGGCACCGGCAAGGCGCTGACGCATGGCGTGGGCCCGCTGGGCGCGGTGATGCTGGGCGTTCTGAGTGGCGTGGGCGGCGGCATCGCGCGCGACGTGCTGGTCGTGCAGATCCCGGGCGTGCTGCAGCGCGAGCTGTACGCGGTCGCCGCGCTGCTTGGCGCACTGATCGTGGTGGCCGGCGATGCGCTGGAACTGCCTGCCGCCCCCATCGCTGCGGCGGGCGCCGCCGCCTGCTTCACCCTGCGTTTCTTCGCCATGCGGCGCGGCTGGCAGCTGCCGGTCGCGCGGCCACGACGCTGATCGCCGCATTCGCCTGAGGCACTGGGGCGCGCTTTTCCGATTGGTTTGAGTAGCGCACCGCGCGCATCGCCCCTCAGGGGTCCCGATGCACCGCGATGCGCACGCCCACAGCCGCCTGCCACCGGAGGCCCACCATGACGTTCCGCCTGCTGCTGCTCTGTCTCGCCTGCCTCACGACGCCAGCACTCGCCAACCCACAGCTCGATGCGCTGTCCCGCAGCGAACGCGAGGCCTGCCGCTTCGCGGTCGAGCGCTTCTTCGCGGCGGAGCGCGCGACCCATGCTGGCGAGCCCACGGCGCGTGCGCCCTCGGCCGCGCGCATCGCGGCCCGGGTCGAGGAAGAGCTGCGCATGGAGTCCGCGCTGGCCGAGCGCTTCGACACGCGCATCGACGCCAACGCGCTGCAGGCGGAACTGCTGCGCATCCAGCGGGAATCCCGGGCGCCCGCGCAGCTGCAGCGCCTGTTCGACGCGCTGAACCGCGACCCGCGCTGGGCCGGCGAGTGCATCGCTCGCCCCGGTCTGGTCGAGCGCCTGCTGTATCGCCGCCAGCAGCGCGCCGCGCCCGGCAGCGACTTCGCCGAGTGGTGGCACTCGACGCGCGAACAGCATCCGGCGGCGGAGCCGCAGGCGCTCGAGCAGGCGCTCTTTCTTCCCGCGCCGGAAGTCCGCGCGCGCAAGGCCGGCGACGACGGCAGCACCGGCGTCGAAACCTGGATCAGCGACGCCGAGGACGGCGGTCCGATGGCGCCTCGGGCGTTCGCCCTGTCGGCCTGGAACGGCAGCGAGTTGTTCGTGTTCGGAGGGCGCGGTCCAGGCGTCGCTTTGCGCGGCGATGGCGGGCTGTACACGCCTGCGATCGATCACTGGCGCTGGGCCAGCCCGGTCGGCGCGCCCGGCCCGCGCGAGTCGGGCGTGGCGGTGTGGACGGGCAGCCGCTTCCTGGTTTTCGGCGGCACCTCCAACGGCAGCGGCGCACAGTACGACCCCCTCACCGATACCTGGGCGCCGATGTCCACCGCCAACGCGCCGGCCGGCATCACCCGGTATGTGACTGGCGTCTGGACCGGCAGCGAACTGCTGGTGTTCGGCGGCGAGGCGAACGTGCACGCGCGCTACAACCCGGTCACCGATACCTGGGGCAGCCTGCCTCAGAGCGGCCTGCCGGCGCTGATTCCGTCCTCGGTCTGGCACCAGGGCCGCATGTACGTCTGGGGTCTGCGCAGCGAGAACAGCGGTGCCACGCTGAACTCACGCCTCGGCGCCTTCGATGTCGCCAGCAACCAGTGGATCCCGCTGAGCACGGCTGGCGCGCCAGCGGCGCGCTTCGAGACCGCGATGACCGTGGTCAACGGCAGGATCATGATCTTCGGCGGCAGCAACGGCTTCGGTACCGTCTACGGCGATGGTGCCCTCTACGATCCGGCCAGCGACAGTTGGACGGCTCTGCCCAGCGCGAACGCGCCGTCTGCGCGCAACTTCCACACCCTGGTCAGCACCGGCGATCGCGCCATCGTGTTCGGCGGGCAGCGGCAGTCGGCAGTGAACGACCACGGGGTGATCTACGACGCCGCCAGCAACAGCTGGCAGACCCTGCCCGGCAGCGCGCCCCTCGGCTGGCGCTCCGGTCACGCCGCCGCGTGGACGGGCAGCGCACTGCTGGTGATGGGCGGTATGGATGAAGGCGGCGATCCGCTGCGCGACGGCGGCCTGTTCGAACTGGCCTCCAGCACCTGGACGCTGTTCGATGGCGGCGACGATCTGGGTCGCGTGCGCGGTGCGTCGGCCGTGTGGACCGGGGCCGAGGCCTTGGTCTTCGGCGGCCTCAGCGCCGTCAGCGGCCTTCCCCAGCGCGGCCTGTCGTGGCGCGCCGCCACCGACAGCTTCAGCCCACTGCCGCTGCAGGGCTCCCCCAGCGCGCGCGTGATGACCGCGAGCGTCTGGACCGGCGCCGAAATGATCGTCTGGGGTGGGCTGGACGACGCGCAGCCCGAGATTCTTGGCGATGGCGCGCGCTTCGATCCGGCGGCCGGGGAATGGCGACCGATCAGCTCAAGCGCTGCACCTTCGCCGCGCTACCTGCACACCCTGGTCTGGACCGGCCAACATGCGCTGATCTCGGGCGGCGTGTGCCCGTTCGAGCTCTGCACGAGCGATGCCGGCTACAGCCCGCAGGGCGACAGCTGGACCGCCCTGCCGACCGCAGGCGCGCCAGCACCGCGCGCGGATGCGACGGCCGTCTGGACCGGCAGCGAAATGATCGTCTGGGGCGGCAGCGGCGCTGGCGGGGCGCCCCTGGCCAGCGGCGCGCGCTTCGACACGCAAAGCTGGAGTTGGGCCGGCCCGACCGCGGCGGGGCCGGCAGCGCGCACCAATCACAGCGCGGTGTGGACCGGCGGCGAGATGCTGATCTGGGCGGGCACACCCAACGCCCTGCCGTCCCTGTGGCGCTACGCGCCGTTGACCAACCAGTGGCGCGCAGGCCCCTCGGCGCAGCCGCAGGCGCCGCTCGGTGGACAGACCGCCGTGTGGTCGGGCAGCGAGCTGCTTGTCTTCGGCGGCGCAGGCGCGACCGGAGGGCGGTATGACCCGCAGGCCAACATCTGGCGCGACATCACCAGCGTGGGCGCGCCTTCGACGCGAGCCGACCACACTGCGCTGTGGATCGGCGACGCCATGCTGATCCTGGGCGGCGCCATCAGCCAGCGGCGTTCGCTGTACTACCCGAACGGCCTGCCGCTGAACGTCTTCCGCGATGGCTTCGAGCCCTGAGAACGGACTCGGCATCGGCGCCTGCGAGGCGCCTCAGCGGCGCCATTCGTGGGTCCTGCGGATCGGAGTGTGGGCCCACCAGGATTCGAACCTGGAACCAAGGGATTATGAGTCCCCTGCTCTAACCGTTGAGCTATAGGCCCGCTGTCTGTCTCCGCACCGTCCCGTGCCCGGCGCCGGCCATCATCGCAGGGGACTCATGCCTTGATCGCTGCGTTTTCAAGCGCAGCGATCGAGGCCGGCCTCGGGCTTCCTGCCCTCGGCGCGCGTCCCTCGCGATGCGATGCATCGCGTGGCCTGCGATCACCGGACCCCGCCCTGCTCCAACCGTTGAGCAAAAGGCGTGCTGTCGGTCTCCACACCGTCCACGGCCCGGCGCCGCCCCATCATCGCAGTGGTTTCATGCCTTGCTCGCTGGGACGCACAGCACAGACGCAAGCCTGTAGCAGCACGGACTAAACAGGCTGCCTGTCCGGCGGCTCAGCCGCATCCGGTCGAAGCGAAGCCCTCGCAGAAACCACGTGGTGGGCCGTGCGTGGACTCGATCTCCGGAACCTGTCCGCCACGGCAGGACGAGGTCGCCAAGCATCCGCGAGGGCGCGCAATTCTGCCGCAGAGCGAGGCCTCTGGGAACGTAGCGGGGCCGCACAAGCACAGCTGCGAAGCGCGGAAGACGGAAAAGCGAAAGGCCCGCTTGCGCGGGCCTTCCGTGTTTGGCAGGGAGACTAGGATTCGAACCTAGATTGACGGAGTCAGAGTCCGCTGTCCTACCGTTAGACGATCTCCCTAGAACCTGCTTGCCTATGTGGCAACCGCACTCTGACGCGGAGGCCGGCAAGTATAAAGCGTGATTAGCGCTTCGAGAACTGGGTAGCGCGACGGGCCTTGTGCAGACCGACCTTCTTGCGCTCGACCTCGCGAGCATCGCGGGTCATGAAACCGGCGCGGCGCAGCTGGGTCTTCAGGCTCTCGTCGTACTCGACCAGGGCCCGGGCGATGCCGAGACGAATCGCACCGGCCTGACCGGTGGTGCCGCCACCGGCGACGGTGACCTTGATGTCGAACTTGTCAGACATCTCGGTCAGCACCAGCGGCTGACGCACGATCATGCGGGCGGTTTCGCGACCGAAGAACTGGTCGAGCGGCTTGTCGTTGACGGTGATAGCGCCGCTACCGTTGCGCAGGAACACGCGGGCGGTGGAGGACTTGCGGCGGCCGGTGCCGTAGTTCTGGTTGAGAGCCATGGGATGCCTGTCCTGTCTCAGATGTCCAGCGCCTGCGGCTGCTGGGCGGTGTGCGGGTGCTCGGCACCCTTGTAGACCTTGAGCTTGCGGAACATCGCACGGCCCAGCGGGTTCTTCGGCAGCATGCCCTTGACGCCGATCTCGATGGCGCGCTCCGGGTGGCGATCCAGCGCCTGGCCCAGGGTTTCGGACTTCAGGTTGCCGATGTAGCCGGTGAACCGGTGGTACATCTTGTCCTGCAGCTTGTTGCCGGTGACCGTGATCTTCTCGGCGTTGATCACGACGATGTAGTCGCCGGTGTCGACGTGCGGGGTGAACACGGGCTTGTGCTTGCCGCGCAGGCGAAGCGCGATTTCCGAGCAGAGACGGCCCAGCGTCTTGCCGCTGGCGTCGACCAGATACCAGTCGCGCTTGACGGTCTCCGGCTTGGCGCTGAAGGTCTTCATGACAGCTCCCGAAGGGAAAGCGAGGACGAAAGACCGCGAAGCATAGCGGTCTTGATCGAGGGGCGCAAGCCTGCGCGCCTCGGGGTGATCAGCCTGGGGCGTTGCCCGGCGAAGCCGCGTATTCTGGCGACAAATGAGTCGAAGCGCCAGCCCCCCCGCTGAACACAGCCTGCAGCGACTGCTGTCGCTGGCCGACGCCTGCGTACTCTGCGGACTCTGCCTGCCGCACTGCCCTACTTATCGCCTGGATGCCCGCGAGTCGGAGTCGCCGCGCGGACGCGTGCTGCTGGCGCAGGCCCTGGCCCGCGATCCCGCCGGCATCGACGCCAGCGGTGTCGAAGCGCTGGAGCAATGCCTGGGCTGCGGGCGCTGCGAGCAGGTCTGTCCGGCCAAGGTTCGCTTTGGCGAATTGATGCGACTGGCGCGGCGACACCTGCCGCAGCGGTCACGATCGCTGAAGGTGAGCGCCCTGCTGTGGGCCAGCCGACATCCCGCTGCCGCCGCCACTCTGTTGCGCGCGGCGCGACCACTACGCGCTCTGCTGCCGCGGCGCAGCCGGCGGGCCCTCGGCGCCTGCGCGAAGGCCGGCCCCGCGCGCGAACCGTCTCAGTCTACGTCCTCACTCCATGCAGCAGCCGCGCCGCAGGCCCGGCGTATCGGCCTGCTGCTCGGTTGCATGGCGCGCACGATGGAAGCCGCGGCGCTGGACGCCGCGGCGCGGCTGCTGCGCGCCTGCGGACACCACCTGCTGATCGCGGATGGACAGGCCTGCTGCGGCGCGCTCGACCAGCATGCGGGTGCGGGCGCGCATGCCGAAGCCCTGCACGAACGGAACCGCCGCGCCTGGGTCGGGCTCGCACCCGATGTGCTGGTCGGCATCACCAGCGGCTGCCAGGCCGCGCATGCCGCGGCCCTCTCGGCGCTGGCGCCGGTGACGGATATCGCGAGCCTGCTGGTCGACGATGCTGCCTTCGCCGCACTCGAACTGCGTCGCATCGAGCGTCGCGCCGCCCTGCACCTGCCCTGCACGCAGCGGGCGGATGTGCGATCCGTGCGGGCCACGCGCGAACTGCTGGCGCGCATTCCCGGCCTCGATCTGGTGGAACTGCCGGATACCGGCTGCTGCGGCGCGGGCGGCGCGCACATGCTGCAGTTTCCTGACCGTGCAGAGCGACTGCGGCGGCCGCTGCTGGACGCGGCCATCGCATCCGGGGCCACTACACTGCTGTCCGCCAACCTCGGCTGTCGCCTCCATCTCGGTGGCGCGGCCGAACTCGCCGGGGTCGAACTCCGGCATCCGCTGGAACTGCTGGCCGAGGCCCTGCCGTGAGCATGCTGCGCAAACTCTCCCCGCTGGATCGACTGATCGCCGATCTCGACCACGCCCTGCTGACCGCCACCGCACGGCAGACGCCCGCGGGCCGCGCCAATCCGGCCGCGGACACCGAATCCATCGCCCTGGATGCGACTCAGCGCCGCCATGTCGCCGGGCTGATGCGCATCAACCATGCGGGCGAGGTCTGCGCTCAGGCCCTCTACCTCGGCCAGGCCCGCGTCGCCCGCGACGAGGCCACGCGCGAGCACCTGCTGCAGGCCGCGCAGGAAGAAGCCGACCACCTCGCCTGGTGCGCGCAGCGCCTGGCCGAGCTGGACGACCGACCGAGCCTGCTGAATCCGCTGTGGTACGCGGGCAGCTATGCGATCGGCATGGCCGCCGGGCTGGCGGGCGACGGCTACAACCTCGGCTTCGTGGTTGAGACCGAGCGGCAAGTGGAAGCGCATCTCGAAGACCATCTGCGCCAGCTGCCCGAGGGCGACGAGCGCAGCCGGCGCATCCTGCTGCGCATGGCCGAGGAAGAATCCGAGCACGCCGAGCAGGCGCAGGCTGCCGGCGCACGCGCGCTGCCGGCGCCGATTCCGTCGCTCATGTGGGCCGTCAGCCAGGTCATGAAGCTGGGCGCCTACCGGATCTAATGCCCCGGCGCCGCTGGCACCCGGCGCGACGGCCGCCGGTCGCCGCGACCAGCGGATGCGCTTCACCTTGCCTACACTCGCGCTCACTCCAGCGCAGTGCAGGGAAGGCGGCATGAAGATCGTTCTGGCGGTGCTGTTCGGCCTCTTCGCCGTCGCCAGCGAATCGCTGGTCTCCGTCCTCCTCGCCGCACTGGCGGGCTGGCTGCTCGGCAGCCAGCTGGAGCTGGCGCAGCGACTGCGCAAGCTGGAGGCTCGTCAGGCGATGGACGCGCCGGGTACCGCACGCACGGGAATGCCCGACGGCACCATACATCCGTCTGAGCACCCTGCGTCTCCGGCACGGCCCCCTGCAGCCACAGCTCAGCAAACCGAAACTGACGCGGCGGCCCGATCCGCCGCAGTCGCTTCCGCGCCGATCGTCGCGACGGCACCGGGAAGCGGATTGGTGACCCGTGACGCCACCGTGCCCGAGCGCGCCGAGACGACCGCTGCGCCCACGGCGCCTCGGGTCTCGCCACCACCCTTGCCTGCGGGCTCGCAGCGAACCCAAGCCGCCGGCGCCGCAGCGCCCGCCGCCGCGTCGGACAGCATGCACTCCGCGGCGCGCACTCCCGCCACACCTGTCCTTGCGAACCTTTTGGGCTGGCTGTTCGGCGGCAACCTGCCGGTCAAGCTGGGGGTGCTGGTGCTGTTCGCCGGCGTCGCCGCCGCCCTGCGCTATGCAGCGCAACAGGGCATGTTCGAATTGCCGATCGGCTGGCGCTTCATCGGCATCGGCGCGGCCGCGATCGGCGCGCTGCTGTTCGCGCTGGGTCAACGCCGGTCCCGACCCGCATTTTCGCTGTCCCTGCAGGGTGGCGCGATTGGCGTCCTGTTGCTCTGCGTGTTCGCGGCCTTCCGGCTGTACGCCCTGCTGGCACCCGGCGTTGCGCTCGCCATGGTTGTCGCGCTGGTCGCCTTGGCCGCACTGCTGGCGGTCTGGCAGAACGCCGCCGCGCTGGCCGTGCTGGGCTTTCTCGGCGGCTACCTGGCACCGGTACTGATCAGCACCGGCAGCGGCGACCAGGTCGCCCTGTTCAGCTACTACGCCGCACTCAATGCAGCGGTGTTCGGCGTGGCCTGGTGGCGCCACTGGCATGCGCTGAACCTGATGGGCTTCCTGTTCACCTTCGGTGTCGGCAGCCTCTGGGGGCTGCGCTCCTACACCCGGGCGGACTACGCGAGCAGCCAGTTCTTCCTGCTGCTGTTCTGGGCCTTCTACCTCGGCATCGCCGTCCTCGGCACGCTGCGCCGCGGCCTGGCCGCCAGCCATGGCGTGCAGGCTTCGCTGACCTTTGCGCTGCCGCTGTGGGGTTTCAGCCTGCAGGCGGGACTGCTGGAGGGCGACCGCAGCGCGCTGTCGACTTCGGCGATGCTCTCCGCTGCCGCGTATGCGGCACTGGCGGGACTGCTGATGCGCAGTTCGCGGGCACGACTGCAGGGCGAAGCCTTCGCCTGGGTTGCGGCGGGTTTCCTCACTGTCGCCGTGCCGCTCGCCTTCTCCGCGCAGCAGACGGCCGCAGTCTGGGCGCTGCAGGGCTTGGGAGCGATGTGGCTGGGCTTGCGCCAACAGCGTCCGCTGAGCTGGGGCTTCGGCTGGCTGCTGCAGTTCGCTGGCGGCTGCGCCCTGCTTTTGCATGCGGCCGAAGCCCTCAACGACGGCCGCTTCGAGGACGGCGACTACCGCATCGGCCTGCGCCTCAGCCTGGCCCTGCTGGCCGCCGCCGGCCTGCTCGCCAGCCGGCTGCATGAGCGCTTCGAGCGCTCCATCGTCGAGATCTGGCTGGGCCTGCTGCTGGGCGCGAGCTGGGTGGGCCTGCTCTGGCTGCATGTGGGTTGGCACCCGCCGTTCGTGCTCGACCACTTCGAAACCCTGCTCGCCGCGGCCGTGCTGATCGCCTTGGGCGCAAGCCTGCTGCGTGCCGCGCTGGGCTGGTCGCGGCTGGGCTGGTTTTCGGTGGCACCGCTGATGGCGCTGCCCCTGCTGGGCCTGTGCGTGCTGATCGAGCACGAGGCGCCCGCCCTGGAGGGCCGCGGCCTCGCGCTGTGGGCACTGGGCTTCATCGCCGCAGGCGTCACCCTGAAAGCCCTGCGTGAGCCGCCGATGCGGCTCACCGGTGCGGCGCATCTGGCCATGCTCGCCACGCTTGTGCTGATGCTGGGCAGCGACTTCGCCCAGCGCGCCGAACGCGCCGATCTGGGCGGGGCGTGGATCTGGGCACTGGCGGTGCTGCCGCTCGCGGCGCTGGCCTGGGGGCTGTGGCGGCAGCCGCAGCGCTTCGCCTGGCCGCTGGCTGACCGTTTCGCGCGCTATGCGCGACTCTGGCACGGCGCTGCCGTGCTGGCGCTGGGTGCGGCCTGGCTCGGCGCGCTCTATTCCAGCGCCGATCCCGCGCCGATGTCCTACCTGCCGCTGCTGAACCCGATGGAGCTGCTGCAGTGGGGCGTGCTGCTGCTGGCCTGGCGGGCACTGCCGCAGGAAGCTCGAAACGATCTGCTGCCCCTGCGCGCCGGCCTCGCCGCCGCGGCCCTGCTGCTGTTCACGCTGGCGGCGCTGCGCAGCCTGCATCACCACGCCGGACTGCCCTGGTCGCCCGCCCTGTTCGACAGCGCCCTGACTCAGGGCGTGCTGAGCGTGCTGTGGGCGCTGGCCGGCGTGATCGCCTGGGTGGCCGGCTCGCGCCGCGGCAACTGGTATGTGTGGCTGGGCGGCGCAGCGCTGATGGGCATCGTGCTGCTGAAGTTGGTGCTGGTCGATCGCGCCTATCTCGGCAACCTGGCCGGCATCGGCGCGGTGCTGACGGTCGGCCTGCTGCTGGTGGGCGTCGGCTATCTCGCGCCCTCGCCGCCGCGTCGCGCCGAGGCAGCGAAACCTTGACCCAGGGCGCCAGAAACGCGAAGGGCGCGCCCCTGCGGAGCGCGCCCATCGTCGGCCTCGCCGGCCGGCAGCCTCAGTCGAGGTTGCGGCCGTGGAAGAGTTCCTCGATTTCGCGCTTCAGCTGCGCCTCGATGCGCAGGCGCTCCTTGAAGGAGAGGTTCTTGGCCTTCTCCTCGAACAGGTAGGTGTCGAGGTCGAACTCCTTCACGTGCATCTTGGTGTGGAAGATGTTCTCCTGGTACACATTCACGTCGAACATCTCGTAGCGATTCTTGATGCCCTTCGCGAGGTAGTCCTGGATCGAGTTGATGCGGTGGTCGATGTAGTGTTTGTTGCCGCGCACGTCGCGGGTGAAGCCACGCACCCGGTAGTCCATGATCACGATGTCCGACTCGAGGCTCTCGATCAGGTAGTTCAAGGCCTTGAGCGGCGAGATCACGCCGCAGGTGGCGACGTCGATGTCCGCGCGGAAGGTCGCAATACCGTTGTGCGGATGCGTTTCCGGGTAGGTGTGGACGGTGATGTGGCTCTTGTCGAGGTGGGCGACCACGCTGGCGTCGACTTCCTCGTGCTCGCGCACGGCACCGGACAGCACGTTGCCAGCCGCCTTCTTGTCGATCACCGGCTCCTCGGAGATGAGGATGGTCACCGACGCTCCCTGCGGGTCGTAGTCTTGGCGAGCCACGTTCAGCACGTTGGCGCCGATGATTTCGGCCACCTCGGTGAGGATCTGCGTCAGACGATCGGCGTTGTAGGCCTCGTCGATGTATTCAATGTAGCGGCGGCGCTGTTCTTCGCTGACCGCGTAGCAGACGTCGTAGATGTTGAACGACAGCGCCTTGGTGAGGTTGTTGAAGCCCTGGAGCTTCAGGCGCGGCAGTGGCTTGACCACGTTTCGGATCCCCTGTGCGGGCGGATGAAGGACTGGCGAACCGCGGGGGCGGTCGCCAGGCGTCTGGTGCCAGTGGCCTGGGACCAGCGGGGTAGTATGGACCAAAGAAATCGATCACAGAACCTCGGCCGGGCCTTCCCGCCGCGACAGCGGCTCGCCTGGATGCCCCGGCACCGACAGCGACTGCGTGGCAAGTCGCAGTGAAAGCGTGACAGCGCAGGACAAAGCGAGGCGAATTGGCGCACTATTGCGTTGAAGCAGCGTCCAGCGGACGCTAATCTTTGAACTCCATCGCACTTCAGGTCGGATATGGTCCCCTCCAGCTTCTCGCTGCAGACCGCGCTCAAGCGCCAGCTGACGCCTCCTTCGCTGGCCCCCGAGCCCATCCATATCGAGCGCTTCCTCGCCCACTGCCATCGCCGCCGCTACCCGGCGCGTGCCGATGTGTTCCGCCCGGGTGATCCGGCAGGGACGATGTACTACGTCGTGCAGGGCTCGCTCAGCGTCATGACCGAAGAAGAGGACGGCCGCGAGCTCGTGCTCAGCTATCTCAATCCGGGTGACTTCGTCGGCGAAACCGGAATCTTCGTGGCCGCGCCCCAGCGCGAGGTCCTGCTGCGGACCCGCACCGCCTGCGAACTCGCGGAAATCGGCTACGAGCGTCTCCATGCCCTGTTCGCCGGGCCGCTCGCCGAAGAATGCCCGCGTCTGCTGTACGCGATCGGCGCACAGCTCACCAAGCGCCTGATGCACACCAGCCGCAAGGCCAGCCGCCTTGCCTTCATGGACGTCACCAGCCGCATTTCCAGCACCCTGCTGGATCTCTGCGAAGAGCCCGATGCCATGAGCCACCCGCAGGGCACCCAGATCCGCGTTTCCCGACAGGAGCTGGCGCGGATCGTCGGCTGCTCGCGCGAAATGGCCGGGCGCGTGCTCAAACAGCTGGAAGAGCAGGGCGTGCTGCATGCTCGCGGCAAGACCGTCGTGGTCTACCGTCAGGATCGCTGAGCCGGCACGGAACCTGCATCGCCGAGGCCCTACCCGTCACCGCTTGTGAAGGCGCCGCAAGGCTGATCCACTGGCGCGGCCTGCCCTCCTGCCCGTCCGGTTCCCCATGGCGAAGTCGCCGCTGCAGCCCGTCAGACGCACCGACATCAAGATCGGCAGCCCCCTGCCCTACCCTGTGTACGACGCAATGGGGCGGCTGTTGCTGCGGGCGGGCGAGGTCATCGAGACCGAGCGTCAGCTCAACACGCTGCACGAGATGGGGCTGTACCAGGCCGAGCGCGACACGGGACGCAGCGCGCGGGGCAGCCATACGCCCGAGCCCTCAAGTTCGGAAGGTACGGCAGAACCTTCCGAGGACGAGGGACCCCGCGAGACCCGCAAGCTGTCGGAGCTGAAGCTCGCACCGGGCAAGACGCTCTATGTCGACTTCCTGAGCACCGCCAACCGTCCGCGCGTCGCACTCCGCCTCGTCGGGCTGCTTGAGGGGGGCGGGGTGCTGATCAGCGCGCTCAACGCAGACGGCGGAGTCGTGCCCTTCCGCGACAACGAGCTGCTGTTCGTCCGCGTGCTGACCGCAAGCGGGGTGGCGACCTTCCAGGCCAAGGTGTTGAAGGTGCACTTCACGCCTTTCCCCTACGTGGTCACCTCCTATCCGGAGGGCGTGGTTTTCCACGTCATGCGCGCCCATGAACGGATCGACACCCAGATCATCTGCAGCGTGGTGAACCTGAGCCGCCCCGTGATGGGCGAGCCACGCCCCCACGGCGCCGTGATGAAGAACCTGAGCGCCAGCGGCTGCCAGATCGAAGCCCCCCCGGACATCGCGGACAGCGGCCACCGCCTGCGGCTGGGCTTCAAGCTCGAGGCCGCCGGCGAGGAGCACGTGCTGAGCGTGCTGGCGGAAGTCCGCGGCATCAAGAACTTCGGCGAACCGGATCGCCGCCGCTTCGGCCTGCAGTTCGTGGAGCTGGGAAGCTCGGAGCGTCTGGTGGTGGAGCACTTCATCTTCCACGCGCTGGTGGATGTCTGACACCGGGCAGCGAAGGCCCAGATCTGCGCAGCGACCTGCGCCTCGCTGGCCGCTCAGACCTCGTTCGAGGCCCATTCCGTCCAACGCAGCGCGGTGCGCGCCGCGGCGACCCGTGACTCAAAAACTGGGCGCCTCGCGAGTGCCACGTTGACGATCATCGCTTCGGCGCTGGCGCGGATCAGAGCGGCATCGATGGCGCTGTCCGTGTAGCAGCGCAGGTAGTGGCGTCCGTAGCCGGCGGCCTCCAGCGCATCCAGCTTGCGTCGACCCTGCAGGTGATGGCGCAGGTCCATGCCCCATCGCCTCATCACTACGGTCGAGCCCAGCACCGGCGGGCAACCGCCCGGCATCGCCGCGAGCAGCTGTTCGACCAGCGGCGGATGCTCACCCGTGGCGATCACCACGCGATGGCCCGCCGCGCGCTCGGCCGCGAGCGCGGCCAGACCCTCAGGGAACAGGCGCGCGCGCATGGCATCGCCGCAGTCGCGCAGGAAGTCCGCAGGCGAGACCTGCGCGCGGCCGAGCGTGGCGATCAGGAAGCAGGCGCGCACGCCGTGCTGCACCCAGCGCCGGCGCAGGAAGAGGGACGCCCACAAGGGCAGCAGCAGGAGCAGCAGGGCGCATCGCGCGGGCGACTGCCGCAGCAGCCAGCGCAGCCACTCGTATCCGAGGTCGCCGCGGAACAGGGTGCCGTCGAAGTCGAACACCACCACCGCGGCGTCATCAACGACGCCCGGCCCTGACGCCAGCGCAGGCTCAGCCAAACAGCTTTTCGAGCTCGGCGCCCGGATCCTCGGCGCGCATGAAGGTCTCGCCGACCAGGAAGGCATGCACGCCTTCGGCGCGCAGCATCATCACGTCGTCTTCGGTGCGGATGCCGCTCTCGGTGACCAGCAGTCGATCCTTGGGCACGGCGGGTATCAGGTCCAGCGTGGTGTCCAGCGACACCGCGAAGGTGTGCAGGTTGCGGTTGTTGATGCCGATCAGCGGCGTCGGCAGTTTGAGCGCGCGCTCCAGCTCCTCGCCGTCGTGCACTTCCACCAGCACGTCCAGGCCGATCTTGCTGCCGAGCTGGCAGAGTTCGCGCAGCTGGGCGTCGTCGAGCGCGGCAACGATCAGCAGGATGCAGTCCGCACCCAGCGCGCGCGACTCGAACACCTGGTAGGGATCGACCATGAAGTCCTTGCGCAGCACCGGCAGCGCGCAGGCCGCGCGGGCTTCGCGCAGGTAGTCGTCCGAGCCGTGGAAGAAGTCGACGTCAGTCAGCACCGACAGCGCGGCGGCGCCGCCGCGCTCGTAGCTGCGCGCGATGTCGGCCGGCGAGAAGTCGGCGCGGATGACGCCCTTGCTGGGGCTGGCCTTCTTGACCTCGGCGATGACGGCAGCGTCGCCGTCCTTGATGCGCTTTGCCAGGGCGGCGTGGAAGCCGCGCGCCGGCTTGGCCGCCTTGGCGGCCTTCTCGAGTTCCGCCAGCGGCGTGGCGTCGGCGCGCTCGGCCACTTCGACGCGCTTGCGGTCAAGGATGCGGTGCAGGATATCGCCCATGGGTCGGGGTGCTCAGGCGTGCGTGTTCGGTTGTTCTGAAGCCGCTGCAAAACGCAGGCCGCGGCGAGGCGGCGCAAGGGTGCCCGCTCGCGCGACAGGAATCCAGCCTTGCGCGCGCTTCGCAGTCATGTTTGGCCTCAGGCAGCAGCGAGACGCTGCGTTGCGGCGATGAAGTCCTGCATGCGTTGCTTCGCGGCACCCGAGGCGATCGCCGCGCGCGCTCGCTCGATGCCTTCGGCGATGCTGCCGGCCACATCCGCCGCATACAGGGCCGCACCCGCATTCAGGCAGACGATGTCCTGGGCCACGCCCGGCTGGCCGTCCAGCGCCTCGATCACGCGCGCCTTCGATTCCGTCGAGTCAGCCACCTGCAGGTTGCGAGAGGAGGCCATCTGCAGGCCGAAATCCTCGGGCTCGATCTCGTACTCGCGCACCACACCGTCGCGCAGTTCGCCGACCAAGGTCGCCGCGCCCAGCGAGATCTCGTCCATGCCGTCGCGGCCATACACCACCAGCGCATGCTTGGCGCCAAGGCGCTGCAGCACGCGCACCTGGATGCCGACGAGGTCCGGATGGAATACGCCCATCAGGATGTTCGGCGCGCCGGCCGGATTGGTCAGCGGCCCCAAGATGTTGAAGATCGTGCGCACGCCCATCTCGCGACGCACGGGAGCGACGTTCTTCATCGCCGGATGATGGATCGGCGCGAACATGAAGCCGATGCCGAGCTCCTCGATGCAGCGCGCGACCTGTGATGGCTGCAGATCGATACGCGCGCCCAGCGCCTCCAGCACATCAGCGCTGCCGGACTTCGAGGACACGCTGCGGTTGCCGTGCTTGGCCACGCGGCCGCCGGCCGCCGCCACCACGAACATGCTGGCGGTGCTGATGTTGAAGCTGTGCGCGCCATCGCCGCCGGTACCGACGATGTCGACGAAGTTCGGATACTCCGGCACCTCGACCTTGGCCGAAAGCTCGCGCATCACCACGGCGGCGCCGGTGATCTCGCCGATGGTTTCCTTCTTGACCCGCAAGCCGGTGAGGATGGCAGCGGCCATCACCGGCGAGACCTCGCCGCGCATGATCTGCCGCATCAGGTCGATCATCTCGTCGTGGAAGATCTCGCGATGCTCGATGGTGCGCTGGAGCGCGGCCTGCGGGGTGATGGTCAGGGTGCGGGCGGCTTGCATGGTGGTGTCTCTGGTCTGCAGCTCAGGCGGCGCGCGCGGCGGGCCGGCCGAGGAAGTTCGCCAGCAGGGCGTGGCCGTGCTGGGTGAGGATGGACTCAGGGTGGAACTGCACGCCTTCGATCGGCAGCTCGCGGTGGCGCAGGCCCATGATCTCTTCGACCGAGCCGTCCTCGTTCTCGGTCCAGGCGGTGACCTCAAGACACTCCGGCAGGCTGGTCTGCTCCACCACCAGCGAGTGGTAGCGCGTGGCCTCGAAGGGCGAAGGCAGGCCGGCGAACACGCCCAGACCGCGGTGGTGCACCGGCGAGGTTTTGCCGTGCATGATCCGGCTGGCGCGGATTACGCGGCCGCCGAAGGCCTGGCCGATGCTCTGGTGGCCGAGGCACACACCGAGGATCGGAATGCGCGCGCCCAGGCGCTCGATCACTTCCAGCGAAACGCCGGCCTCGTTGGGCGTGCACGGCCCCGGCGAAATCACGATGCGCGCGGGCTGCAGCGCTTCGATGGCGCTCACATCGAGTTGGTCGTTGCGGATCACTTGGACCTGCTCGCCGAGCTCGCCGAAGTACTGCACGAGGTTGTAGGTAAAGCTGTCGTAGTTGTCGATCATCAGCAGCATGGGCTGCTCCGTACATGCGGGGTGGCGAGGGCGGCGCAGTGCGCCTGCCCGCGCGGGGCGCACAGCATAGCGGCAGTGCGCGAGGGCGCTTGCGACGCTTTCTCCCGCGAGGCCGCGCCGCTCGCGCAGTGGAACGCAATCGCCACTCAGCGGGCGAATATCGCCTCGATCCGGGCGATGTCGGCCTCGTGCAGACGCTGGTGCAGCTCGATCGCGCCAAGGTTGTCCGCCAGCTGGGCCGGCTTGGACGCGCCTAGGATCACGCTCGACACCTGCGGGTTGGCCAGGCACCAGGCGATCGCCAGCTGCGCCGGCGTGGCCTGGTACTCCGCGGCCAGGGCGACGAACTCACGCAGCTGGCGCGGACGGCGTTCGGGGTCTTCCTCCAGCTTGCGCGACAGCCACTCGTAGCCGGGCGCGGTGAAGCGGCTGTCCGCAGGCACGCCGTCCAGGTACTTGCCGGTCAGCAGGCCCGAAGCCAGCGGCGACCACACCGTGGTGCCCATGCCGAGTTCGCTGCACAGCGGCGCGTATTCCAGCTCGACACGCTCGCGATGCAGCAGGTTGTACTGCGGCTGTTCGACGCTGGGCGCATGCAGATGCATGGCGCGGGCGATGCGGTGGGCCTCGCGGATCAGCTCGGCCGGCCACTCGGACGTGCCCCAGTACAGCACCTTGCCCTGGCGGATCAGCGCGTCCATCGCCAGTACGGTCTCCTCAACCGGCGTCTCGGGGTCGGGGCGATGGCAGAAGTACAGATCGAGGTAGTCGACGTGCAGGCGCTTCAGCGCAGCGTGGCAGGCCTCGGTGACGTGCTTGCGCGACAGGCCCATCTGGGTCGGCCGAGGGTTATCGACGCTGCCCCACAGCACCTTGCTCGACACGCACCAGGCATCGCGCGGCAGGCGCAGGTCGGCGATCACGTCGCCCATCAGGCGTTCGGCCTCGCCCTTGGCATAGACCTCGGCGTTGTCGAAGAAATTGATGCCGGCGTCATAGGCCTGGGCGATCAGGTTGCGCGCCTCGCTGCGCCCGACGCGCCCGCCGAAGGTGACCCAGGCGCCGAAGGACAGCGCGGAGAGCTTGAGGCCGGTCGAGCCCATGCGGCGGTAGAGCATGCGGGAGGTCCTGCGAGTGGGGCGGCGGCACAGGATAGCGGGCGCGGGTGAAAGCGGCGGGTATGGCGATGCGTGCGGTGCGCACCGCCGGACATGAACCACCGCGAAGGGGCGAGCGCAGATCAGCATCGTCAAGCGCGGTGACGCGCAGTGCGCTGCGATGTGGCGTGTTGTCGGATGATGCGATGAGGATCGGGATGGCGCAGGCGCGAAGCGTCCGCACCGGGGCGAGTGGGCAGCTCACGGTGGGCAGGGCCCACCCTATGCGAGGCATCGCTCCTCGCGAATCCCGAATCCCGAATCCCGAATCCAGAAGAAGAAAGGGCGACCCCGCAGGATCGCCCTTTCGCATCAGCCTGCCTCGCGCTCAGTGCGTTCGATGGCTCTCGAACATGCGGGTGAGCTTCTGCTTGGCCTGCAGCTTCTCGCGCTTCATCACGCGCAGGGTGTTGGCGTCGACGGGCAGCACGCCGAGTTCGGCGTCCAGCACTTTCTTGTCCAGCTGTCGATGACGGTGGTAGAGCTGGCGGAACTCCGGGTTGGCCTGCATCAGGGTTTCGACTTCGGGCTGCTGACCTTCGAACATCGCGAATCCTCCGGGGTGGTGGATCCATCGGGACGATCAGCTCGAAACCCGCCAGCAGCGGGGCCGGGCGGGTCGCGACGGATCAATGAAAGGTGTGGGTGCGGACCTCCTGCAGCCCGACGCGCGCCTGCGCGCCGCCTGACCTGAAGAACTGCGAACCGGGCGCTGCTGCCTGCGGCATGCGTCGACGCTCCGGTGCGGAACCGCCGCACCCGGATCGACCCTACTCCGCTGATCCGGCCGCTTCAAGGCCGGAGCGGCGCAGATTCAGGCGCCACGCACATTCGTGAGGTCAGAACGTTCCTGACTCACCCGCTTGGGGAACTTCGACAGGTTCCGCGACTCAAGCGCTGCTTGGCTTTGCCGCCAGAACAGCAACGACCGGCGCACGGCGTGGTTGACTGCAGCGACTGCCAGCTATTGCACTTCGCTGATCCGCTGTGCGGCGGCGAGCGAACTCTGCGTCGAGACCGAGCCCTTCGACCTTCCAGCGATGCATTGAAGTGAGGGCCGGACGGAGCACTGCGGTGCGCCGGCGAGCGACACCTGGCTCAAAACCAGGCCTCTCTCCCACTGGGAGAGGGCTTGGCGCGAGGCCCGGCCGCAGCCCGATCTGAATGCGGCGAGCCTCCACCGGACGGCCCGCCCAGCGACGCGGGCTCGCGACAGACACCGGCCATCATGCAGTGCCGTGTGGCGCCCTGGCCAACAGGCGCCGCCTCAGGGCTTCTCGACCACCACCTCGACGCGGCGATTGCGGGCACGGCCCTCGGCGCTGCCGTTGTCGGCGACCGGGCGATCCTTGCCGAGGCCCACCGCACGCAGACGGCTGCCGTCAACGCCCTGCTGGATCAACGCATCGCGCACGGCTTCGGCACGGCGCTGCGACAGCACCTGATTGAGGTTGGCGCTGCCCTGGCTGTCGGTATGGCCCTCGATCAGCACGGTGGCGCCGGGGTTGGCATTGATCAGATCGATCACCTTTTGAAGGTTCTCACGCGCCTCGGCGCGCAGTGCGCTCTGGCCGCTGGCGAAGGCCTCGCCGGAAATCGTCATCACCTGTCCGCGGGCTTCGCTGCGGGCGGTCATGCCCTGCAGCTGCATGCGCAGGCTGTCGGCCGCGGCCGCCGCCAACTCCGCTTCGCGACGCGAGAGCTGAGCCTCCAGCGCCTGCGCCTCGGCCAGACGACGCGCCTGCTCGGCTTGCGCGGCGCTGATCTCGCTGTCCAGACGCGCGGCCTGCGCCTCTTCCAGCGCGCGCTCCGTCTCTTCGGCGCGGGTCAGGTTCTGCAGACGCAGGCGCTCGACCTCGCGGCGCAGCTGCTCGGCATCGCGGCGGCTGGCCTCCAGCAGGATGGCGTCGCGCTCGCGCTCCAGCTGCACCAGCTGGTCGGCCAGCATTTCGGTCTCGGCCACCGCGCGGGCGATCTCGATGCGCCGCGCCGCCGCGTACTCGGCCTGCGGACGATTGCGGCGCGAGGCCTCGGCCACCGCCTGCACGGCCACACGGGCCAGTTCCATCTCAAGACGCGCGCGTCCGACCAGGCTGGGCTCGGCCTCAAGCTCGGCCAGCTCACCCTGCAGGCGCTGCAGTTCAAGCTCCGGGTCCGGGCGCTGCGCCTTGAGCGGCAGGGCGAGCAGCAGGCCGATCAGGACGAGAGCAAGGCGGCTCATCGCGCACCCCCATCGAGCAGTTCACGCCGCAGGCGGGCGTTGTCCTCGCTGCGCGCCCGCACCTCCGCACGCAGGCGGTTGTTGCCGGCGCGCGCTTCGGCCAAACGCGCCTCCAGCTCGGCGCGCTGGGCCACGCCCTGCGCATCGCGACGCTTGCGCTTGGCTTCGAGGTCGCGGGCCTCGGCCAGCAGGCTCTGCGCCAGCTCCAGCTCGTTCCGTGCATGGACGTCAGCCTCGGCGCGCAGGGCGTCGCCCAGCGCACGCTCGGCACGCAGCACCTCCGGCAGCGGCTCCTTGCGGGACTGCGCGTGGAGCGGAGGCATGAGGCTTGCACCGAGAACCAGCGCAAGGAAACAGAAACGTTGACCTGTCATATCATCCGGCGTTCAGAAGGGGCGCCCTGAGGCGCGCCCGGTTTGACCTTCGCCTTGAGCGGCGATTCCCAGCATGACGCGGCGGCCGAAACACCTCGGATGAACCCGTTTCAAGCGGCCGCACGCACACCCACACACAAGGGGGCAGCTTCATGGATATCGGCTACTTTCTCAAGCTGATGACCGAGAAAAACGCGTCCGACATGTTTTTGACCACGGGCGCCCCGGTCAACATCAAGGTCGAAGGCAAGCTGTATCCGCTGGGCAATACCGGCCTGCCGGCCGGCATGGTGAAGAAGATCGCCTACTCGCTGATGGACGAGGGCCAGGTGCCCGCCTTCGAGCGTGACCTCGAGCTCAACATGGCGATCGCTGTGAAGGACGCCGGCCGCTTCCGCATCCATGTGTTCAAGCAGCGCGGCGAAGTGGGC